>Ga0099828_10000231_pt1 | contig 32755 bp, 38 predicted proteins | sample CZO8metaG_2_FD_79338 | JGI IMG/M metagenome (GOLD analysis project Ga0099828, IMG submission 79338) | Vadose zone soil microbial communities from the Eel River Critical Zone Observatory, Northern California, USA - CZOApr15con2H1.8 metaG | ecosystem: Environmental > Terrestrial > Soil > Vadose... | reverse complement strand
CCCAGAGCTCCGCCTTGCAGTCGCCGCACAGCCGCTCCCCTGATTTGCACGTCCGCTCGACTTCGGCGAGGTGGCCGTCGTCCGGCTCGAAGATGTAATTGTACTGCGCGAAAATCGAGCAGATGTATGGGTTCGCCCCGAGGCGTCGCTGCTCCTCGACCGTCGCGCGCCCACCGGTGAAGGCGTTCATGACTTTCTTCTTCGCCTGTGCCTCCGTGTCCGTCGTGAAGATGCTCGACTCCGGGATCGAGGCGGACATCTTCCCGCCGGGGCCGAGGAGGCTCGGGAGCAGCTTGTTGTGAATCAACGCCGGCTTCGGATATCCAAGCTTCGGGGCGACGTCCCGTGCGACGCGGAAGTGCGGGTCCTGGTCGATCCCACACGGGATGAGGACGGGGACGTCCTTCCCTTCCTCGACCGTGGGGAGGAACGCGGGCGCCGCTTGGATGCTCGTGTAGAAGATTTCGCCGATATTGTTCGCGTTCTCGAATCCGAACACGGCTTGCGTCGTCGAGTACGTGATTCGCTTCGCGACTTCCACCGCAATCGGATACAGGTGGTGGATATACTCCGTGTCAATGAAAATCCGGGTCAGCTTCTTGTCGAAGCCCATCGCGATGATGTCCAGGATGTTCTCGTATCCGACCGTCGTCGCATCGTGGAGGTCGTCGAAGTCTTTGAAGAGGAACTTCTCGTCATCCGTGATTTGAAAATACAGCTTGGCGCGGAACTTCTCCTGAATCCACTTCGTGAGGAACCACGGGAGCATGTGTCCGATGTGGATCCCGCTCGAGGGGCCGCGGCCTGTGTACAGGGCGAACTTTTCTCCGTTCTCATACCGGTCGAGGATCCCGGTCAGGTCGCGGTGACTGTAGAAGACGCCCCGCCGGAGCATCGGGTGGAGCTCGCCCGCGTTTTTCCGGATTCGCCCGAGTAGCTCCGGCGTGAGGCGCTCCGTTCCGAACTGGGTTACGAGCCGGTCGTAATCGACCGTCCCTTTCACATCCCAAGGGGTGACCACGAAGTCCTCGGGCATTTCGGGCCGCGTATTCCGGCCGAGGGGATAAAGACTCGCGGCTCTCACGCGGACTTCGCGGGCGGCTTCTCGAACAATCGGAGGAGGAAGACAGCACCAATCGCCGCGGCGAGGACCAAGCCCGCGAAGATCCATCCAAAGAGTGCCATGGCCGAGCCGAGCAATGCGAGCCCGAAGAAGATGCCGATTCCGAGCGAGCCGCGATCCCGGCCCTCTTTCGCGATCGTTCCCTGCGCCATCGTCCGTCGGTAGCTGTGGGAGCCGACGAACAGCGTCGGCGAATACCGATAGAGATTCCCGAAACCGGTCCACGAGAGGATCGAGGCGAACACGTACCCGATGCCCATGAAGCCGAGGAGGAGCCGGTACAAGGCGAGCGCGTCGATCGTCACGAACCGCGAGGCAACGAGCGCGAGGATTCCGAGCGCGAGGACCGCCACCACGTACGCTTTTCCGAAGACGATCATCGCACGACTGAGTTCGGCCATCGTCCCGCCCGGGTCAGACCATGATTGCGTGGCGGCCCCGCATGTCCGCCTCCGTCTGTCCCAGTCGCTCCATGACCTGGGCCACGAGGCCGTCCAGGAGGAGGACCGTCGCGTCCTCGAACAACGTGCCGAGGGGGGCGAGTCGGGCTTGTGCGGTCGCCTCGTCCGCGTGGATCAACAGGACCACGTTGCTCGCGTGGCCCAACTTCGAGGTTCGGTGGCCGGTGACGGAGATCACCTTCGCGCCAACCCGTCGCGCGATGTTCGCCACCTGGATCGCGCTCATCGTCGAGCCCGTGTTCGACACGATCAGGACCGCGTCGCCGTCGCTGACGACCGGCGTGATCGTTTCCCCGATGAAGTAGCAGTCGATCCCGAGCTGGACCATTCGCATCGCGAAGGCTCGCGCCGCGAGGCCGCTCCGACCGACGCCGTACACGAACAGCTTCTTCGCGGACGTCAGGATGCCCACCGAGTCGCCGATTTCCTTGGATCGCTCGACCGCGAGGATCCGCGCGAGGTTCTCGAGAAGATAGGCCGTCGACTCCGCGGCCGTGGTCGCGTTCGCCGCTGCGGACGCGCCGCGTTTCACCGGCGTCTTGCCCCCTTCTCCTCCTTCTCTCTCTCCGGCTTCTCGGGCTTCGTCGGGCGCATGAGCCGCTTCGCCAACACCCGCTCCAAGATGACCTTCATGTACATCGCATCGTGCTCGAGGAGCGGCGACGACGAGACAATCGTCAGATCGTAGTCGTCGTCGAGCAGACATTCGGCTAGAGGCTCGAACCGAAGGTCGCCTTTCTTGATCGGCGTGTACCGCAACTCGTTCCCGTCGGCGTGCTCGACCCCGCTGAAATGCGCGTGGATGTGTCCACCATCGGAGGCCTTCTCGACCTTCGACAGGACGTCGTCGAAATCTTCGGGCCGCTTGAAGAGCCCGAAACCGCGGGCGTGGACGTGAGCGAAATTCAGGACGGGCAGGATCCCCTTCGCATTCTTGACCAGGCTAAGGATCTCGTCGAGGCTGCCGACGACCTCCTGACGCCCGCTCGCCTCGATGCCGAGCCGAGACTTAATCTTCCCTTTCTTGTACGCGTCCCGGATCGCACGCAAGTTCTTCGCGATCCGGTTCATCGCCTCCTTCGGCTCGAGCTCGCCGAACATGCCCAAGTGCGTTACGACGATCGGAGCGCCCATCGCCGCCGCGAGCATGCCGCCCCAGATGACGCTCTGGACGCTCTTCTGCGAAAGGCCGTCCGCGTCGGCGAGGTCCATGTAGTACGGCGTGTGCAGCGAGAGCTCGATGTCGAGTTCCCGAGCGAGTGTGCCGAGTTCCTCGAGTTCGTGGTAGTCTCCGGCGATCCCCGAGGCGAGGCTGTACAAGACGTCCCCTTTCTCGATCTTCTCGTCCAAGGACGACACGAGGACCTCCTTGCGGTCCTCCTTGCGGCCAATCTGGACGACGAGTTCGCTCGGGATCTCCCGCGGCGTTCGGCCGAGGTCCTCGTCGGCTGCATACCGCTCGTTCAGGTTCACCCGGACCAGTTGGACTTCCATCGCCGTCAAGCCCAAGTTGTGGATGTCTTCGATGCCGTCCCGCAACGTGCGGCCTTTGCACGACAAGGGGATGCCCGACGGACCAAAACGGATCACCTCTACACCGCCCGGGGACGAACCCGCAACCACTATTATTCTGTAGGCCCTGATATTAGTACTTTTGTGCCTGCGGCCGGGCGTTGGGCCGGGGCGAGAATGGGCGGCGGTCAAGCTCACCCGAACCATGCCAAGCGGTTGGGAATCCGCCCCCGCCGATAGTAGTTCATCCAAACGTTTAAATCGCTCCCAACTTTACAACGCGAGGCCGAGGCCCGTTTTCCATGGCCAAGACCTCCAAGACGAACCCTAACCTCCAACGCGTGGTCAAGGAACTCCGGGATGTTTCCCGCGAGGCGGGGTCCGCGATCTGGCGGGACGTGGCGGATCGGCTCGAGCGGTCCCGCAAGAACTGGTCCGAGGTCAACCTCTCCCGGCTGAGCCGCTATGCGACGAAGGGGGAGCAAGTCGTGGTGCCGGGCGTCATCTTGGGCACAGGCGAAATCTCGACGCCAGTGACCGTCGCGGCGTTCCGGGCGTCCGGCGCGGCGCGGAAGAAAATCGAGGCCGCGGGCGGAAAGGCGGTATCCCTCCTCGAGCTCGCGGTCCAGAATCCGAAAGGCTCCGGGATCCGGATCATGGGGTGACGATGGCGACAATCGATGCAACCGGTCACGTGGTGGGCCGCCTCGCCTCGATCCTCGCGAAGCGCCTCCTGAACGGGGAGGATATCATTGTCGTGAACGCGGAGAAGGCGATCGTCACGGGCCGCAAGCAGGTCGTGTTCGAAGAGTACCGCGCACGGCACGCACGCGGGAGCACCGCGAGCCGGATGCGAGGCATCGGGCCGAATTATCCGCGGAGGCCTGACATGATCCTGCGCCGGACGATCTCCCGCATGATGCCATACCAGCAGCCGCGGGGTCGGGAGGCTCTCAAGCGCCTCCGGGTGTTCCTATCCCTGCCGGACGCGTACAAGGACAAGCCCCTCGAAATCGTCGAGGTGGCGAAGCGACCACCCCAGGGGCCGTACATCAGCCTCGGGGAGATCTCGAGGCTCTTAGGATCCAAGTTCGAGGTCTCCCCGTGAAGGCGATCGTGGCGAGCGGAAAGCGGAAGACCGCCGTGGCCCGCGCGACCTTGACGAAAGGGCGGGGCGTCGTCCGGATCAACAGCGTCCCGGTTGAGATCTACCCATTCGAACTCGGCCGCCTGAAGATCCTCGAGCCCTTGAAGCTCGCCGGGAGGAAAGTTGACTCGATCGATATCGATGTGAACGTCCAGGGGGGCGGCATCATGGGCCAGGCGGACGCGGTGCGCACGGCAATCGCCCGCGGGCTCGTCCAGTACCTGAACGACAACGAACTGGAGACGCTCTTCCGCGAGTACGATCGGACGTTGATCGTCCCGGACACGCGTCGGAAGCTGCCGAAGAAACCACTCGGCCGAGGCGCGCGGAAGAAACGGCAGAAGTCGTATCGGTGAGGGCATGATCGTCCCCGTCCGATGTTTCACTTGTGGCAAAGTCGTCGGGAGCGCATTCCCGACCTTCGTCGAGCGGACGCGCCAGGGCGAGGAACCGAGGACGGTCCTCGATGAACTCGGCCTGAAGCGGTATTGTTGCCGCCGGATGATCCTCTCCCACGCGGAGCTCATCGACGAAGTGCTGCCGTTCGGATGAACGGCCGGGGAAGCATTTTTACGTCCGCAGTCCTTCGACGGCGCCGCGGGTCCGTGGGGTAGCTTGGTTTGGGCGCGGGGTTCGCCCCGGCTCACAAGAAATCCTACCAGCTTGGGGTGCTGGCGACTCCGGTTCAAATCCGGACGGACCCATACTCATGGAGGGACCGAGTACACATTTCCGAGAGATGGTCTCGGCTCCTGTCCCGCATGCCGGGCCCACGACGGCCCGGCCCTTTCCCACTGGCTGAACCGCCATACGCCCTTTCTGTTCGGATTACGTCGTCGTAGCTCTAGTTCCCCATCAAAGGTAAAGGCCGTCGCCTGGCATGTGGCCCGTTGCAACTCGCAACGTCGATTCGCGCGCACGGATTCGGGCGCCCATAGACATCGTATAGCTGCGAGGCAATGACCTCCAGCGGGGACCACGACTTCGCAACCGGCCTTCGACCCTTTCGACAGGCTGAAACGACTAGCCTTTCGCCGGGGTTGGATTCCCGCCGCGCTACCCATTGTCGCCTTCCTCGCCGTCGTCATCGCCGAGACCTTGCTGCAACCTCCCGCGATGAACCAGTGGTTCAGCAACACGCTCAACATTGGAACCCTGTTCGCCTTCTTCGCCGCCGCTGCATTCGCCCTGTGGTATTCCCCGTTTCGGAGCGTTCGCCGTCTCTCTCCCTTGAAGTCGCGGGTGAAGGAAGCGGCTCTGCCCTTGGGAGGACCCACGCTGGTGTTGGACAACGGGCTTGTCGTATCGCTGTTGGGAGGGCGGCTCCTGCTCCTCTCCTTGCCATTCGGGCTGGACGGCTCTGTCTTAACGGTGCCCGTCGAGGAGGCACACCGTTGGACGAGCCTCCGACGCACACGACGCGTCGCTACGGTGATTCCAGGATCGCTTACACAGTTCGGCGCGGAATTGGAAGGTCTGCGGGCACGGCTCGACGTTCGACTTTCTGTTGCTATTGTCAGGGAGCCAAAGCAGCAATTTTCGTCCCCACCCAACCCGCGGTGGATCGCGACACTCACGGCGTCTAACACCTTTTCAGCTCCCAGCCTCGAGCCCCTTGCCGCGGGAGTGGACGAGGCCGAGGTCTTCCTCAAGCACCTCGTTCGCCCTTACGTTGATGCGGCCGTTCCTGGTCCAATCGGCAGCGGTCGGGGAGAACCCGCTCCCTTTGACATTGGTCTTGCGAGCGCCGCTCGACCCGGGGGCCGGCCAGTCGGTGTCGGTCTCTGGAAGCGGTTCCGAGGCACATATCCAAGCTTCCAGCGCATGGTCGCGTTGACCCTCGTCCTGACGACGACCACGGTCCTCGGCGGCCTCTTCTTTCAAAGCGTGGCTGGCCTCATGGTCCTCATCATTGTCATCTTTGGCGGGGGCATGATTGGTGCTTCCGCGAGGACCAGAAGGGACGGCTTCGCCGGAGGTTTGATTTTCGGCTGGGCGGGGACCTTCTTTGGGTTCCTCATCCTGCTCCCCCTCGAAGCGGGATTGCAGGGCGGAGGTCTCTTGATGATCGGCATCGGCCTCCTCGTGGGTTTTGCGGGTGGCCTCATCCTCGGGCTGATCTACGGGTTCTTTGGAGGGGTCGTGGGCTACGTTGGCGCTCGTCTTGCGAAGAAACCAATCCGTGCGCTGTAACCGTAAGGGTCTGCGCCACGGCACGACGAAGACAACAGAGACGTACTACGCCCGCATCCGCTTTGAGAACGCTTTCCGTGCCTTGGAGGATGCCGTCGAGCGGCTGGTTCCGGTAGTTAGGCCTTCCAGCTAATTTGTACTCCTGCTCTCCATGAATTCAGGTCCGGACGGACCCACACCCATCGCGGTCCGCCGTCGCCGGTAGAGGTGGGCGGCTTCGAGGTCTGACCCTCAAGGGTTATCAGCGGACGAGTCCTCCCGACGGCGTGTGTACCCGTGACCTCCGATCCGTTCGCAGCGTTCAAGGCGACTCAGCGCGAAGGCTGGAAGTCGTTTTCGCCGCTCGCGATGACGACAACCCCGACGGCCGCGAAGCTCGTCCACTTCGCGGGGGTGCGACCGAACCAGAAAGTGCTCGACGTGGGATGCGGCACGGGGGTCGTCGCGATCACGGCGCGACGCGCGGGCGCCCTCGTCACGGGTCTCGATCTCACCCCGGAATTGCTCGCGGTCGCGAGAGAGAATGCGGCGATCGCGGAGCTGGACGACATCACGTGGAAGGAGGGCGATGTGGAGAACCTCCCCTTCCGCGACGGCGAGTTCGACGTCGTCCTGAGCCAGTTCGCGCACATCTTCGCCCCCCGCCCCGACGTCGCCGTGAAGGAAATGCTCCGGGTCCTGAAACCGGGAGGCCGAATCGCTTTCAACACGTGGCCCCCGGAGTTGTTCATCGGCCGGATGTTCGCGATCACGGCCTCCTACCTAGCGCCGCCCGATCCGAAACCCGCGCCGCCGGCCCAATGGGGCGACCCGAGCGTCGTCCTGAAGCGCCTCGGGAGCGCGGTCCGCGACGTGACGTTCGACCGTGGCACGCAGCTAACGCCGGCTTTGAGTCCCCAGCACTACCGCCACCTCCTCGAGCAAACCGGCGGGCCCATCGTCCGTTTGATTCACGCCTTGAAGGACGATCCGGCACGCCTCGCCCAGTTCCGCCGCGACTACGACGAACTCGCCAGCCAGTACTTCGACGGCAACGTCGTCCGCCAGGATTTTCTGATGACCCGGGCGACGAAAGCGTAGAGATCACTTGCGAAGGAGCCGTCACGCCCCCGTCACGGGAGGACGCTCGCCTTCCGGATCTCGATCTTCGTCCTTGGGCGGTCTTTGTCATCCTTCGGCGCGCGGCTGATTGCGTCGACGACTTCCATCCCGCTCACCACGCGGCCGAAGACGGGATGCTTCCGATCCAGTCTGAGGTTGTCGACTACGTTGATGAAGAACTGGCTCCCGCCCGTGTTCGGACCCGCGTTCGCCATGGAGATCGTGCCCCGAGCGTTCCGGTTGTTGGGCGGGAGCTCGTCCTTGATCGCGTACCCGGGCCCTCCCATCCCCGTGCCCTCGGGATCCCCGCCCTGGACCATGAATCCGGCAATCACTCGGTGAAAGATCGTTCCGTCGTAGAAGTGTTTCTCGACCAGTTTCCGGAAGTTCCCCGCGGTGATCGGCATCGCATCGTCGAACAATTCGATCCGTACGTCGCCGAGGGTCGTCTGAAGAAGGACAGTCGTCATGCGTCGTCCATCCGCGCCACCTATGTAAATGCTATCCCGCGTGGCCGAACGATCGGTGGAGCGCAGCTGGCACACCATTCGGTGCTTAAGCCGGCTCCGAGCCCTTCGCACGGTTGCCTCGAGTCCGGTGGCCGAACCATCCGAACAGGCCGATCGGAAGGATGCTGAGGAGAAACGCGACGTACACCCATGCCGAGGGGGCGTTCCAGTTCACGCTTCCGGCGTACCGCGCGATCGCGCCGAGTTCCAGGATCGCGAACACTGTGTAACCTCCGCCCAACGGCCGGATTCGGAGGAAGTCGTTCTCCCGGTTCGCATGGAACGCGGCGAACCCGATCCCAACGAACCACGCTCCGATCGCCCGCGCCGTCAGTGGGGTCAAGGTCCACGGCCACGCCGACCCGACGATGGTCGGTGCGAGCAATAGGCCGACGCCGAAGGCGAGCATGCCTCCCCCCTGGGCGAGCACCGCGATTCGCATCCACATCGGGGCGGGGGGCCCGCGTGGCGGATCGCCTCCGGGCGCGCGGAGCTGCAGGAGTCCGACAACCAGCATGGCGACCGGCACGCCAGCGTAGATCGCGAGCCAGAACCATGCCGCGGCTCGGGCACTCGGGATCGGGCTCGAGAAGTGGAAGCGGTCGAAGTGGACCAGCGTGACGACGAGCGTGAGCGTCGTAAACAGCCAAATCGCGGGGACCGCGATCCGGGCCTTCGCCCATGTCGCCTCGCGGGCGGCGAGGACCTCCACGGGGACTGCCGCCCAGTAGGCGGCTCCCAGGAAAGCTGCCGTAATCGGGGGCGAGACGAACCACGCGAAGTACGTGTCCGTCTGCTCCGTGAAGACGGTGAGTTGGAAGCCCGCAAGGAACACCAGGACGCTCGCTGCGTACAGGAGGTACCGCATTAGGGTGGTCAGCGGGCGAACGCCTGCTCCTGGCTCGGAACCCCTCATGCCGCAAGTCCGTTCGCGGGAAACGACCAGGGCCATAAGAAGCATGTCGGACGTCCGTTCGTCCGTAACCATGCCGCCGGGTTTTCCGATCATCGGCGACCAGGCCGGGGTCGCCACCGCGATGGTCCACCGCCCGATCGCGGTTCCCGCTCGCGACGCGCCCCCTCGTGCCCGCGGACTTTCGGCGGCGGAGGGGCACGGTAGTCGAAATCCGGCAGAGTGACGCGGGGGATCGCCTTGCCGAGGGCCCGTTCGATTCCTCGGAGATCCCCTTCGTCGTCCGGCGTCACGAAGGTGATCGCCTCGCCGGTCGCCTCCATCCGGGCCGTCCGGCCGACCCGGTGTACATAGTCCGTGGGGACCGCCGGCACGTCGTAGTTGATGACGTGAGAAATGCCCTCGATATCGATCCCGCGGGCCGCGACATCCGTCGCCACGAGGATTTGGTGCCGCCCGCTCCGGAAGCCCGCGAGCGCCGTCTCGCGTTGGCTCTGGCTGCGGTCCCCATGGATCCGAGCGACGTCGAAACCGGCCGCGCCGACTTGGCGGGCCACGCGGTCCGCGCGCCGTTTCGTCCGCACGAAGACGAGGACCGACATCATGTCCTCCCGACCGAGGAGCCGGACGAGGAGGGAGGTCTTGAGGTGTTGAGGGACCGGGTAGACCTCGTGACGAATTGTCGGCGGAGGCCGGTGGGGTGGCGAGACGGAGATGCGGACGGGATTGCGCATGATCGTTCGGGAAAGGGCCTCGATTTCCGGCGGCATCGTCGCGGAAAACAGGAGGGTCTGTCGGTCCCGCGGGAGGGCGCCGACGATCCTCCGGACATCGGGGAGGAATCCCATGTCGAGCATGCGGTCTGCCTCATCGAGGACGAGGACCTCGAGCCCGCGAAAGTCCACGTTTCGGCGGGACATGTGGTCGAGAAGCCGGCCAGGCGTGGCGACGACGACATCAACGCCGGAGCGGAGCGCGTGTTCCTGCGGCGTCATTCCGACGCCTCCATAGACCGCATGGCCGCGAATCCGGGTTCCTTTTGCGAGGCCGCGCATGGCGACATCAATCTGCGCCGCGAGCTCTCGGGTCGGGGAGAGGACCAGGGCGCGGGTTTTTCCGGGTGATTGCTTGAGGAACCGCTGAAGGATTGGGAGGAGAAACGCGGCCGTCTTGCCGGAACCGGTCTGGGCTGTCCCGATCACGTCCCGGCCAGCAAGGATCGGAGGAATCGCCTCGCGTTGTATCGGAGTCGGGGTCTCATAGCCAAGCCCGTCGACGGCTCGCACCAGGGCGGGATCCAAGCCGAGATCCGAGAAGGAAGATCGATTCTCCATCGCGTGCGGTACGGCGTCCCGACGATAAGCGTTGCGGAGCTCCGAGCGCGCTGGCCGGTTTGATCGCCCCGGGCCGCCGCGAAACACGCGGCAGGTCCAAACACTGATCCACAAACCCTCAAGCCAAGCTCCGGAGTTTGGGCGAAATCCAACATGCCCACCGCCTCGGAGCTTGCTCCCCTCGTGAACGCGTACACGATTGGCACGGGCCCGGCCAAAACGATCTCGGTCCCGAACGCCTCCGCGCTCGCGGCTCTCCAGGACGTAACGGTCCCGGGGACTCTCATCAAAAAGCAAGTCATTGCTCTTAACCCAAGGACCGGGCGCCGACAGGTCTCGCTCGGCGCGCGAGCGGGGACGTACGGCATCGAGACGGACGGCGATCTGCACTTCTGCCTGGGGGCCCGCCCGCTCCAGCCCCACATCACGTGCGAGCTCCAGAACGCGAAAGCCTGGCTCGCCACGTTTCAATCGGCGGTGGGCCAGCCGATCACGGTCGCCGGCTTCTTCCGTTGCCTGTTCGAACATCCGGGTTTCGCCTCGAACGACGACGCGCACATCTTCGAAATCCACCCGGTCCGCGCGGTGACCCTGGCTGGGCAAATCCTACCGTTCAACGTGGACATCCCGGAGCAACGGTCGATCCACACCTGGACCTCGCCGCATCCCTTGAACGACCAAGACGGCCGCATCCGCGTCGCCTACGACCAAAGCAAGGACACGTGGACCTTCGCGAACATGGACGGCAAAGACGAGAATTACGTTCGCGTCGCGGGCCTCGTGAGCAACGTCAATCTGAACGTGTCCGGCGGTGCGCCGGCAACCTTCACCTTCACGAGCCCCGACATTGGACATCCGATCCGAGCGCTCTCCCTTCAGGGCACGACGGCGGCGCGGCAATTGCGTCAGCTCACCTCGAACGCGGTCACGATGATTGCGCTTCGGAACATCGATCTCCAACAAGCGCTCGCCAATCGGTACGTCATCAATCTCCTCGCCATCGACATCCGAACCGGAGGATAGTCGTTTGACTCTCATCTGCGCGACTCGACTGCTGAAGAACGCGCGACACCTCCAAGCCACGGCCCCCGAGGTTCTCCCTCGAGTCGAGCCCCTTCAGGGTTTCGGCAGCCGGGTTCCCGACCGCGTCCTTTCGCGGCTCCATACCGCCCTCCGACCCGACGACCTGAAGGCCTATCCGGAACTCGCGGCCGCCCTCCGGAGGGCCCCGGTCCCGAGGCCTCGGGCGGTTGCCTCGGAGCCACTTTTCCAAGGGACGTTCGTTTTTGTCCAGGTGACGTTCCGCACCTCGTCCGGCTCCGCGGCGATCGACACCCGAGATCTCACCACCGCGATCGCCTACTCGAAGCGCGTGGTCGAACCGATTTCACGATATGCGGCACAGTACGGAACGAACCGTCTTGCGGTCTCTCCGTCGGTCATCCCCTTCGAGGCGAGCGTGCCCGGTGGGCAGTACAACGATCAGACGCTGCAAGGATGGGTCCGTTCCATCGTCGCCCCAGGTGGGCTCCCGACGAACCCGTGCCTCATCATTCTCAATCCTCCCGAGGTCGTGAACGCGGATGCTGACCCGAGGAAGGGCATCGGAGGGTACCACAATTTCGCGGGCGTTCCGTACATCTTCGTGAATGCGATGGGCAGTGGCTTCACGATTCCGGATCCTGCGGACGTCTTCGCACTCGCCCTGAGTCATGAAATCGCGGAGACCGCGGTCGATCCACGCGCGGACGGGGTGAACCCGGAGGTCTGCGACCCTTGCGGGCCCAATTGTCAGACCGTGTGGATCGATTTCTTTGATGAGCGAGGCGCATACCTCCGCACCACTCAGTCGTTCCCTCCGTCCTTCCCGTATGCGTTCTTCATCAACGCAATCGTCCGGCCCGAGGCGTCGACGCAGTGTCCGGCCCCGGGCTCCGGATGCAACTACCCTCCTCCGTGAGACGGATGCGATGTCGTCCAGTCTGTCCGACCGCGATGGTGTGACCATCTGGACCATCGGCCACTCGACCCGTTCGTTCGACGAGTTCCTCCCGCTCCTCACCGCGAACCGGATCGAGTTCCTCGCCGATGTTCGGCACTTCCCCACGTCGCAACGAGCGCCTTGGGCTAAGAAGACCGTCCTCGCCTCCGAATTGAGCGGGGGAGGGATCGAGTACGAGCATCTCGAGGCGCTCGGCGGGTTCCGCAAGCCGGCGCCCAACAGCGTTAACACAGGATGGCGAAACGCAGGATTCCGAGGCTACGCCGACTACATGGCCACCGCGGAGTTCGCGACGGCCGTCGAACGCCTCATCGCCCGCGCCGCGGCGAAGCGAACCGCGATCATGTGCGCGGAAGCGATCCCATGGAAATGCCATCGTTCGCTGCTTTCGGACAGCCTCCTGACCCGGGGCGTCCGTGTGATCCACATCCTCTCCGGGGGCAAGACTCAGGAGCACCGGCTCACACCATTCGCGCGCGTCGACGGCGTCCAGGTCACGTATGCCGGCCCGCGCAAAGCGGCTTAAGGTTCGGGGCCGTTGACGCGACGGCAATGGAACGCGAGGTACGGATCGAAGCCGCCAACGGAATCGTGGTTCGCGGCTGGCGGAGCGGGGAGGACGGCCTGTTCCTGCGCATCCGCGGACAGAGCGACGAAGTCCGCCTCGTCTGCCGATGCGGTCGCAGCCATTGGATTGTGAGGGAACAGGTTGCTCCCGGCATGGCCTCGCTAATCGTGACCTGTCATACCTGCGGTACGAGAGGTTCCTTCGTCATGGAAGGCGTGACGCTGGCCGCTCCGTAACGGGGCCTATCGGAGCGCGTACCCGCCGTCGACGACAATCGTCTGTCCCGTGATGTACGAGGCATCGTCCGACGCGAGGAAAGCAACCACCTTGGCGACTTCCTCCGGTGTCCCCCACCGTTTCAGTGCCGGCTCCTGGGCCAACGCCTTGCGATCCGATTTCCTTGTCCCCCGCCGGGTCGCCTCGGAGGCGATGCTCCCGAGGGCGAGCGCATTCACCCGGACTCCTTTCGGGCCGCCAACCTGCGCGAGGGCCCGGGCCAGGGCCAAGATGCCCGCCTTCGCGACGAGGTACGGGATGCCGACAGTGTCCCCCGTGATCGCCGGCGTCGAGCCCACGAGGATGATGCTCCCGCGGCCTCGTTTCGCCATCGGCGGGATCGCGGCTTGTGCCACGAAGATCGAGCCCGCCAGGTCGACGTCCATCGGCTGCCGGATTTCCGTGGGGGCGAGATCCTCGAACGGCTTGTACCATTCCTCCTCGCGGAACGGATAGCCGGCGAAGCAAGCCACGACATCGATCCCTCCGAGAGACTCGGTCGTCCCTTGGACGAGCCGCTGGCACTCGCGCCTGTCGGTGACGTCCGCTTTGACTGCCACGGCACGCCGTCCGAGCTTCTGGATTTGTTCGACGACCGCTTCCGCAGGGTCCTTCCTTCGGTGGTATTGCACCGCGACGTTCGCACCTTCCTTCGCGAGCTCGAGCGCTGCGGCTCGGCCGATCCCGCCGCTCCCACCGGTCACCAGCGCGACGCGCCCATCGAGGCGTCCCACGGACGACGAGACCCGCGCCAGGCGTAATAAATCCTCGGCCCTCGCGGGGCCTGCGAAACGATTTGGCAATCACCCCAAACCCATTATACCGCATGCCGGATGGACGCCGCGCGGGGGTAGCCAAGCTAGGACAACGGCGCCGGACTTAAGATCCGGTCTCGCAGGAGTCCGTGGGTTCAAAGGCCCCGCGCGGATGCGCGGGACGGAAATTCCCATCCCCCGCAACGCGCTCTCCATCCCACCATGATAATTGCGGAAAACCTTTATGGGGGGCAATCTTCTCGCGACGCGGAGGAGTGGACGATGAACCGAGCGGGGAAGGCGATCTGGGTCGCGACTTTGGCGTTCGCATTCGTCGTGTCCGCGCTTGCGGTCGTTCCGGCGCGGGCGGGCACGGAGAGCGTCACGCTGTACGGGGGCATGTCGACCGGCTGGGGGTTCACGAGCGCGTCCCAGTCAAACCCGGGTCCGACGATCACCGTGAATCAGGGGGACACCGTCGTCCTCGCCCTGCACTCGGTTGACCCCGCAACCACGACGCACAACTGGTTCATTGATTACAACAACAACCTCGCAGCGGACCCCGGCGAGCCGAAATCGACTGACTTCAGCGGAACGACCGCCGGCAGCTTTACGTTCACAGCAAGCCGGGTTGGGACGTTTACGTACCGCTGCGCCTACCATCCAACGACGATGACGGGCGTCATCGTGATTCGGGCTCCGCCGACGTTCGAGTTGTACGGGGACGGTATCCGCGGATGGGGCGAGCAGAACACCACGACGGGCATCACGAAGCCTGGTCCCACGCTGGTCGTGAACGTGAGCCAATCGGTCACCATCGAGGTGCATTCGGCGGACGGAATGCTCCACAGCTGGTTCATCGATCTCAACAACGACAACCTGCAGCAGGCGAGCGAACCGCACTCGAACGACACCGCCAGCTCGACCCGGTACACGTTCACCGTATCTCTGGCTCCGGGAACCTACACGTATCGCTGCCAATACCATCCGACCATGATGTTCGGGAGCATCACGGTGCGCTCGTCCGGAGGCGGTGGGGGCGGCACGACCATCGACACAACGACGCTTACCATCGGCGGGATCATCATCGTCGTCGCGATTGTCGCGATCGTGGCGGCTGTAGTGCTACGTCGGAAGAAGCCCTAAAGCTCAGAACGTATCGAGCCGCAGGCGCCCCAGAATCGCGCCCAGGGTTCGGATCTCGCGGCCACTCAGGGACCACCCTGCGGCGCCCGCGTTCTCCTCCGTCTGAGACGCCCGTTTCGCCCCGGGAATCGGGATGACGTGCGGGTGGCGGCGAAGCCACGCGAGCGCGACTTGGGCAGGGGTCTTCCCGCGCGACCGGCCGATTCTCCGGAGCTCCCGAATGAGCGGGACCGTGGCGCGCAGGTTCGCGGGTTTGAAGAGATCCTCTTCCGCGCGGATCCGGTCCTTGGGCCTCTTCCCATCGTGGTACTTGCCGGACAGGATCCCTTTCCCGATCGGACTCCACGCCAAAATCGCGATCCCCTCGCGCTTGCAGTAAGGGAGGACCTCCGCCTCGATCGCTCGCTGGAGCATGTTGTAGCGCACCTGGTTTGAGACGATGTCCGCTCGGGAGAGATGGGCGCGCGCCTCGTTGAGATCGCGGACCGCGAAGTTGCTCACCCCGATGTTCCGGATCTTGCCGGCGCGGTGGAGGGCTTCGAGGGCCTTCATCGTCTCCCGGAGCGGCACCTGACTCCACGGATCCGGCCAGTGCACCTGATAGAGGTCCACGTCGCGAACGCCGAGGCGCTTCAGGCTCGCAGCGCACGCCTTCTTCACGTCGTCCGCCCGGAGGTGCCAGCCGCCGACCTTCGTCGCGATGAACACGTGATCGCGGCCGACGTTCTGGATCGCCTTCGACATGACTTTCTCGGAATGGCCGTCCCCGTACGCCTCTGCGGTATCGACGAGGTTGATCCCGAGTTCCACGGCGCGTTCCATCGCACGCTGGCAATCGGCATCGCGGACGTCGCTGCCCCAGGCTTTCCCTCCGGCCTGCCACATCCCGATTCCGACCTCGGAGACCTTCGGACCGCCGCGACCCAGGGGAACGTATTCCATGCGAATCCCGCGTCGCGGACGCGCCAGATAGGCAAAAACCTATCGCGGCGTGAGGTCGAACCATTCCGGCGGATGGTCGGGGAGGCGGAACCGCAAGAACGATTTGTTGTACTTGTCGTGCAAGCGATCGGACTCCGAGATTCCCTTCCGGTACACCTTCTCGAAAGCGGACCAGTCTTTCGATTCGATCGCGGCCATGATCGACCCGAATATGTCCCGCACGAATGCGGCGATGTCGTCTGCGTATTTCGGCCGCGCCACCGAGGCGGTCTTGAGGATCTTCTGGGCTTCTTTCGCCATGTAGTTCGCGAGCTCCCAGTTTCTCGCCTTCGCCGCGTAGAAAAGAGTCCAGTACCTCCGGCTCAGCTCGTCCATCAGACGCGCCATGCCCGGCTGCATCGCCGCGATCTCATCAACGGTCAGGGCGCCGTGCTTCGTCGTCGCGCGGACGCGCACCCCGGGAATCGGACCCTCGTCCATCGGCGCCCGCAACGAACGCGTCCGTCAAGGACGTTTCGGCTCGCCGGCCTTCGCCTTCTCGACCGCGTACTCGACCATCGCGTCCGCGGCGTTCACGCCTGTCGCGTCGAGCAGTCCATGGAAGCCGGGGGACGCATTGACCTCGAGGACGTACGGCGTATCTCCGCGGAAAATCATGTCGACGCCGCTGATCTCCAGTCCCACCGCCTTCGACGCCCGCACCGCGACCTGCTTCGCGTGGTCCGAAAGTTCGATCGCGACGCCCTTCGCGCCAAGGTGAATGTTCGCCCGCCATTCGTTCACCTGGGCGACGCGCTTCATCGAGCCGACGACGTGGTCCCCGACGACCAAGACGCGGATGTCCACGCCGGGATTCGGGATGTACTCCTGAAGGCAGACGACCTCGCCGAAGAACTTCAGCGTGTCGACGATCGACGCGGTCTCTTCGAGGCTCTTCACGCGCATCACGCCGATCCCCTGGGTGCCCGACAGGATTTTCAGGATCGCCGGATAGCGGACGAGATGGGCCGCCTCCACGAAGTTCGGCCGCGAGGCGAGGAGGATGCTCCGCGGGATCGGGATGTTCGCCTGGCGGAGGGACTGGAGGGCGAGGAACTTGTTCCGCGCCGTGATCAAGCCGTCGCTCGTGAGCGTGGTCCGAATGCCCATGAGCTCGAGCTGCCGCAACAGCATCTTCCCGAAGTCCGTCATCGACCGACCGATGCGGGGGATCAGGACGTCGTACGCGCGCAGCGAGTTGCCGTTATAGACGGCGTCATCGGTGCCCGCGACGACGAGGCGCACCTCGTCCGTCTTCACGAACGTACCCTCGTGGCCGTGATTGCGAATCGATTTCAGGATCGCCTGCGTCGACCAGTACGCCTGTTTCTTCGAGATGACGCCGATCTTCAACCTGGGCCACCACGCTCGTTGCAGGCCGCGATGCGGTTCGCGGGAGAAAAACGTGTCGCGTCCGAGAATGATGCGGTTAATGCTATATCGGCGCTCGTGTATCGACCCGGGAAGGGAGACGGAAGGGTGCACCCGGTGGTCGCGCGTCAGCCGGCGAAGGGCGATCGGACGGCGATCGGAGTCGTGGAAGAGGTCGTAATCCGCGGAAGCAAGGGCGATATTCGCGTGCTCGCCAGAATCGACACAGGGGCTGCACGCACAAGTCTCGACACGGACCTGGCCCTGCGGGCCGGGCTCGGCCCAGTCTTCGACCGGGTGCGGGTGCGCGCGGCGGCGGCCGACGAACCCGAGGAGCGGGACGTAGTCGACGCCCGAGTCGTCATCGCCGGCCGAGAGTTCGACGTGGCGGTCGCGGTGACGGACCGCAAGGACATGCGGTATCACATGATCGTCGGCATGGACATCCTTCGAGAGGCCGGCTTCCTCGTCGACCCGTCGAAGGGAAACGAACGCGAGAACCACTCGAAACGGCCCCCGTCGACGAGGTAAAAGTTTCGTCGCAGACGTGCGGGATTCAGCTGATGGTCCAAGTCACTGAGAACGCCGGCAAAGCCCGCGGGCCGGACATTCAAGAATCCGGCGAAGTAATTCCAATCTCCTGCCGTGTCCTCAGCAGGATGGAGACTTGGGTGCGGTTCTAGGATTGGGAGGTGCTACGTTGACGATCTTCTCCTCCGTCGGCAAACCAAAGAAAGCTGCGTCGTCACGGTAAGACATAAGTACAGACGTTTTGATGAGGCACGGGGGGATACCATCAGGGAGGAGAGAATCCTCTACATTGTCAACGGTGTTGAAGGATCCCTCGGTCGTCATTCGAGGAGGGAATGCGATCGAGTTTTCACTGATTGGAGGCTCGCAGGAGTAGAGGTCGCAAATACGGGGAGGGCCGGGGTGCCACCGGTAAGGATCCGAGCCTGGAATGAAGCAAACTTCGCGGCCCCCCACGGCCAGATCGAAAATCCACACGTCAAGGAGCTCATGAAGAAATACCTCCGGATGAAAGTCGAAGGGAAGCGAGCCCGCTTCAGGGTTCCGAGGAAACGGGCGAATCAGGTGGAACGAATCACAGCCCAGACCTTCCCATTCAACGAGGCGGTCGCGCCTGCAGCCGGTACGATGGCACAGCTGGCGAGTCTGAGCCTGGTGGGTGAGCCTCTTGCGGAATAGGAATCAGGTCTCGCAAACTCCCCTGGTCCAACTGCCCAGGGTCGCCACGGTCGCCGAGGTAGGCCTGCCTGCGAGGGCGCATGGAAAGCGGCTGGGTCTCGGGGGCCGTCTCCTGTCCGTGATTCGATACGAAATGTACTGGGACTCCCGCAAGTTCTGGCTGTATGGATCGGTGGTGGTGCTGCTGCTCCTCTTCGTGGTCTCATGGGTCGCTGCCCTTCCGACCCTCGGTGGAGCTCCAGGGGGATTGGCGCCCGGTTCAACCAGCGCCGGCGAGAACTACCTCAAGTGGCTCCGATCCTCCTGGTGGGAGGACGGCACCTTCCTGCTGATGAGCTATCCACCCGGCTTCGTAGCCTTCCTCGTCGGGGAGGCCTCCACATCAGGGACCGTTGCGCGGGAGCGCGATAAGGGCACCCTTGCGGCCTTGCTGGCCCAGCCCTTGCGGCGCTCCGAGATCTTCCTTGGCAAGTACTTCGCAAAGCTGCTGGCGTTCCTCGCCATCTCTGCATGCATCGTAGTGGGGATGATTGCGATATCTACGGTCGTGCTTGGGCCCCAGCTCTACCTGGTCTGGACGCCCGTCGTGATTCTGGACCTGACAATGGTCTTTGCGTTCTATGCCGCCTATGCCCAATTCCTCAGTTGCTTCTTTCGACGGTCACGATCGGTTTTCTCCGTCATCGTCCTGACGTGGTTTCTGCTGGTCGGAGTGATGGAATATGCCGCAAGCCGACATGTGAACCTGCTCCCGTACGCCTACTTCGTCCCGATCAACAGTGCGACGTTGGCCCTCGCAGGGACGCGGGCATACTTCGCCAACCCGAGCGGCTTCGTCGCGGTATCCCCCCTCCCGGGAGCATCATCGGGTGCGACATTACCGCTCATAGGGTTCAACCCCTTCTCCTTCGGCAATGACAGTACGTTCCAGTTCGCGGTGATGGCCACAACGGGGCTCGTGCTGGGAACGATTCTGTTCCTCGGGCTCGGCTGGTGGGCCTTCCGACGGATCCAGATAAAGGGATGAGGAGTCGTGTCCGCCCCTCGCGATCATCCCGCGCTCGCGATCGAAGGTCTCACGAAAATCTATGGCAACTCCGGAAATGGAGTGAGGAACCTTCAGCTCACCGTTCCTCGAGGTGGGCTCCACGGGTTCCTCGGCCGGAACGGTGCCGGAAAGACGACGACGCTGAAGTGTATCATGGGTCTCCTCCGAACGGAAGGCGGACGATTCGAGCTGTTCGGGGAACCCTACGATCCAGCAAAGGGCTTCAAACTACGCGGCCGAATCGGATACTCCCCCGAGCTGCCGATCTTCCCCGCCCACCTGACCGGGCGAAAGGTGCTCCAACAATACGGCCGGATGAGGGGTCTGGCGCCGGCCGGAATCCGCCAAGAGACAAAATACCTGCTCGAGACGCTTGAGCTCACCGGCGCAGCGGATAGCAAGGTCCCGACCTACAGCAAGGGGATGCAGGCGAAGCTCGGAATCGCCGTGGCGTTGCTCGGGGATCCGGAGCTGCTGATCCTCGATGAGCCGACCTCGGGGCTGGACCCGGTCGCGATGGCGGAGCTCCGAGGGCTCCTGCGCGGGCTGGTGACCGGGCAGAACGGTGGGCGGACCGTTCTCCTCTCTTCGCACCAGCTCCACGAGGTCCAGCAACTCTGCTCCAGCGTCACAATACTCGATGGTGGCAGCACAATCGTCGAGGGGCCCGTCGATCAGTTAGTGCACACGCTCACCGGCGGCGTCGAGGTGTACCGGGCCGAGTTCCAGTCTTTGGACGAGCCACTGATCGCCGATATCCGGTCACTCCCCGAAGTCGCCCTCGTCGACCCACTCCAGGGGTCTGTGAATGCCCTGAGAATCCGGTTGAAGTCCGAGACGGATCTCCGTCAGGCCTTCGCCCGGCTCGCCGTGGCCCACGGTACTTTCCTTCTTTCCTGCGAACGGGAAACGCTCTCGGTCGAAGATCTGTTCCTCTGGTTCGTCCAAGGACATCGCAAAACCCCCGCAACCCAGCAGCCCGTCGGCCCGCCCCGCGTTTCGCTCCCACGGGGCGCCCCGTCACCGCCCGTCAGAGCAATCCAGCAGATGCCGGCAAGGGTTTCTCCTTCGGTCCTGCAGTCGACGAGGGCAGCCCCGGAGAATCCGATCGCGCCACTCCCGGCCGCGATTGCACCGTCCGCACCAACCATGGAAAGTCGGGTACTCGAGTTACAAACCGAGATCGCGAATCTTGAGAAGGCGCTGGGCGATCAGAGGAATTTGTTGTCCCAATTGGACGGGGACTTCCAGAATGGGCAGATCGAGCGCGATCGCTTCGACGAGAAGGAGCGGTCCGGGTTGGACCGGATTGCGGAAATCGAGAAGGATCTTGCCGAGCGTCGCCAGCGACTTCCGAAAGACACGGCCGAGAATCCCTCAGGCAAACGGAACTCGTGATGCGAACCGGAGCGCGGGGGGTTCACGCGTCGGACCCGACAACCTTTAAGTAAGTCGCCTCTATGGGTAGACCGTGGTCCAATGATTAAGCCGCTTTCTCTCCTCAACCAGCGGATCAGTTCGAACGTGATGGTTGAGCTGAAAGGCGGGCGCGGTTACCGCGGAATCCTCGACGGATTCGACCCCCACATGAACCTCGTCCTCCGGAACGCGGAGGAGATGCAGGACAACCAGGCCCAGCGGAAGATGGACCTCGCGATTGTCCGAGGGGACAACGTCATCTACATCTCCCCATGACGGGTAGGGGGCCTCGATGACCAAGGGGACCGCGTCGCTCGGCAAGATGGGACGGCGGAGCGTCCACATCCGGTGCCGGCGGTGCGGGCAGCGGGCATACCACAAGCAGAAGAAGTACTGCGCCTCCTGCGGCTTCGGACGCCTGAAGAAGATTCGGAATTACTCCTGGGCGAAGAGGCATTGACGATGCCCGTCCCGGAGGGAGCGTCGGAGGACTCCGACCACCGCCCACGTGAGAAGTGCGGCATCATCGGCTGCGCGGGCACCTCGCCCGTGACGTCGGACTTGTATTACGGCTTGCGGATCCTCCAGCACCGCGGGCAGGAGTCCGCCGGCCTCGCGGTGTACAACGGCGAGATGCGGGCGAAGCGCGGCATGGGCCTCGTCCACGAGGTCTTCTCGAAGGAGGACATCATGGAACTCCGCGGGAACTCCGGCATCGGCCACGTGCGGTACTCGACGACCGGATCCAGCGTGCTGGAGAACGCCCAACCAATTGTCGTGAAGACGTCATACGGAGACGTCGCCCTGGCCCACAACGGGGACATCGCGAATGCAGACGAGATCCGGGAAGAGCTGAGCAAGAAAGGCTGGGCCTTCATGACGACCTCGGACAGCGAGGTCATTGTCCGGCTTCTCGCGAACGAGATCGTGAATTCCTCGGGAGACATCAAGCGAGCCTTGAAGGAATTTACGTCGCGGCTCGTCGGAGCGTACAGCCTCGCCCTCATGATCAACGACACGGTCTACGCGGTCCGCGATCCGCTGGCCATCCGGCCGCTGTGCGTCGGCGAGGGAAACGGCCGATTCATGATCGCCTCGGAGAGCGTCGTGTTCGATGCGCTCGGGTTCAAGTTCATCCGGGACCTGAAGCCGGGTGAGATCGTCGAGCTCCGGCCGGACGGCTTCGAGTCGATGCGGCTCCCGCATCCGAACCACACGGCCCATTGCATGTTCGAGTGGGTGTATTTCGCGCGGCCCGACAGCGTCCTCGACGAACGCCTCGTGTACGACGCCCGCGTGAAAATCGGGGAACAGCTCGCGAAGGAGTATCCGATCGACGCGGACATCATCGTGCCAGTGCCGGAATCCGGCCGGGCGCAGGCGCAGGGCTACGCGCAGGTGACGGGCCTGCCCGTCGTCGAGGGGCTGATCAAGAACCGCTACATCGAGCGGACGTTCATCATGCCGGACCAGCAGGACCGCGAGATCGGGGTCATGCTCAAACTGAATCCGATTCGGTCCGCTGTCAAGAACAAGCGAATCGTCCTCATCGACGACTCGATCGTACGCGGCACGACGATTCGAAAGATTGTTCAGATCCTGCGCCAAGCGGGCGCGAGCGAGGTCCACGTCCGTATCGGATGTCCGCCGATCCGCTACCCCTGTTATCTCGGGATCGACATGAAGACTCGCGACCAGTTCATCGCGAACGAGAAGACGGTGCCCGAGATCGCGAACTTCATCACCGCGAACAGCCTCGGCTATCTGTCGATGAAAGGGCTCATCGCCGCCCTAAAGCACTCCCGCGAGGACACTTGCCTCGGATGCCTGCTTGGGGAATACCCGGTGCCAATCCCGGGCGAAAAGATGCGGAAGGAAAAACCGCTCGAGATGTTCGCGGAGTCGGCGGCCAAAGCATCGACGCGGAAGAAGGCAAAGACGGCGGCGTGAGACGCGCCAAGCGCGCTTCGAGGGCGCGCACGGCCGCCCGTCCATGATCATTTGAACCCAACCCTGAAACCGCCCAGCGAAAAACGTTCTTGTTGCTTCGCTCGTTTCGTCCGACCGCGTCGACCATGGCGAATGGAGTTGCGACGGCATAGTCCATTAGTAGAAGTCAGCCATTCGTCTCTTCGACGTCTCGATGATGCCGACGCCTCCGCTGTGCCCACGTTGCGGCGCTCCGATCCACATGCCGGCTCGGTTCTGTTCGGTCTGCGGCGCGCCCCTCTTCGCTCCCGGTCCGCTGCCCCCGCTCGACACGCACGGCGCCGGGTTCTCCGTGATTGCGGTCCTCCTTTCCCTCCTGTGGTTCCGAATCAACGGTGTCCCGATTTTTCCGCTCGGTCTCGCGGGCGGTCTCGTGCTCGCGTACTGGTCCCACGACATCAACACGAAGGTCGGGAGGGAATCGCTGTTTGTCGTGACCGCGATCCTCTGCGTCCTCGCGACGATTGTCGGGGTCTTCCTCCGGTGAAAGAGCGAGGCCCGCTCTGGCGAGCCGGGAAACCTTAATACGAAACCCAACGTACTGAGCGCCCGCGGGCCGGTAGATCAGCTGGAAGATCGCTATCTTGGCATGGTAGAGGCCGTGGGTTCAAATCCCACCCGGTCCACTTTTCCCTCGGTCCATACCGGCCTATTGCATGCTATAGAAACCCATAAGTAGGTGCGTCCGCCTGTCTGCTTCGTGGCGGCAACTACCATCCAGCTCAGCCACGAAATGAAGAAAACCCTCGAAGGGATGAAGCTGCACCCCCGTGAGACCTACGAGGACGTCCTCGAGAGGCTCCTCGAGGATCTCCAAGAGCTGAACGAGCAAACCAAGAAGGAAATTGAGCAGGCCGTCCGCGATATCAAGGCGGGCAAATACCGGACCCACCAGCAACTGAAGGATGAACTGGGTTTCTGATGGCCTTCGAGATCATCTGGTCCGAGCCGGCCATTCGCCAACTGAGGAAGCTCGATCGAACGGTCGCCCGCCGGATCTTCAACAAGGTCGGAGAACTCGCGGACAATCCCCGTCGACTGGTCCAGAGGCTCGTGAGCTCCCCTTATTACCGGCTCCGAGTCGGGGACTATCGCGTAATCCTCGACATTCAGCAGAGTCTCCTGCGAATTCTCGTCCTCAAAGGAGGACACAGGGGATCGATCTACGACCGATAGGCGGGCTGGAAGTTGCGTTGAGATCGGACTGCGATTGTAGAGTCGGCGATTCACATCCCACCCGGACCACTTTTCGGTCTTCTCGAGGCAGGGTCGACCTGCCGATTCCGCAAAAGGCTTAAGGGCACGGGGCCGATTCGGGCGCTCTTCTCCTAGAGGGGGTGAAAGCACGGGAATGATTGAACTCAAGAGCCCGGAAGGCAAGGTCCCGGGATATTTGGCGGTCCCGAAGAAAGGCAACGGACCGGGCGTTCTGGTCCTCCACGCATGGTGGGGGTTGACGGATTTCTTCAAGCGCCTCTCCGACCGGCTCGCAAGCGCCGGCTTCGTCGCTTTTGCTCCCGACCTGTACCGCGGGGCGACCGCGTCAACCCGGGACGAGGCGAAGAAGCTGCTCCCGAAACTCGATGACGAAAGTGCCCGCCGGGACATTGCAGGCGGCGTGAGAGGCCTCCAGAGCCATCCGGCCGTGCGGGGAAAGAGGCTCGGTGTCGTTGGCCTGTCCCTCGGAGCGTTCTGGTCTCTTTGGTTGGCACAGGAGCTCCCCGAGGATCTGGGTGCAATCGTCCTCTTCTACGGGACCAGAGAGGGCGACTACGATCAGACAAAGCTCGCCAAGTCACAGGCGGCCTTCCTCGGTCACTTTGCCGAGACCGACGAATTCGAATCCGCGGCTTCCGTGCAGGATCTCGAGAAGCTCCTCCGCACACTTGGAAAGGACGTCACCTTCCACACGTATCCCGGGACGACGCACTGGTTTTTCGAAAACGACCGACCCGACGCGTACAACGCTGGCGCGGCCAAGATCGCCTGGGAACGAACGATTCGGTTTCTGACGACCCAACTGCCCGGCGAAATCCGCGGTTGAGTTCAAGTCCACCCGGTCCACCTTTCGGTGAAAGGCACAATCGCCGCCGTTCTGTCTACGCTGCGGAAAGTGGCGTTCCTGACGACCCCCTCAAACGGGGTGCGAGGATTGCCGCAAACGTAGGCATAAATAGAGCGAACAAGGTCGCAGTCTCCATGCCGGGATGGAAAGCGGTTCCGCCGAAGAATGACCAAGGGTACCTCGACCTGATGTCGCGGGCGATCTTCACCGCGGGCTTGAACTGGAGCATGGTTGAGAAAAAGTGGCCGCACTTTCGAAAGGCGTTTCGCGATTTCTCACCCGGGAAGGTCGCACGGCTATCCGAGCGCGACATCCGGGCGTTGATGCAGGATCCGGGAATCGTGCGGAACGAAAGGAAAATCCGCGCGACGGTCGACAACGCAAAGACGATGTTGGATTTGGGAAAACAATACGGTTCGGTAAAGGGGTACATCGCCGGCTTTGGGCAGCGCGAAGGGAAGCTACTGGAGGATCTCCAATACAAATTCAAACACATGGGCCCCGCCACCGCCAGGGTGTTCCTCTGGTCGGTCGGATATCCCCTCACTCCCACCGCGGAGGAGAAGCAGTGGATGAAGGGCCATCCGGAGCACCACTAGCGACAAACACGATTGCGATCATATCGTTCTCGAGTAAACGAGCGGTCACGGCGCTGCGCAAAGGGGCACATCGCCCGTCGACCAACGGACCTCCTTCGTCGCCGATTCGATGGGCATGCTGGAGACCTCGTCCTCGACCGCTTCCTTGACTTCGGGTTCCAACGGTCGCCACGCTCGCACCGTGACTCGGCCCAGCTGCCGACGCCATGTACCCACGAGCTCCCCGTTCACCAGGAGCGCACCCGGCCACACGGACTTGGGCCATAATTCGGATCGAAACCGTGGCTGCGGGACGAGCAATCCCCGGTCCGCGGACGCCCAGAAACGGGTCTCCGGCCGGCAGCAAGCGGACCGTGTCGAAGGGTGCCGCCCCTTCCAACCGGGAGCGGTGCGTCCGAAGGGCCCACCGTTTCCGACCTTCGACTTCAACCTCGATGAGTTCCTTTTCGAGAGAACGAAACGTGTGCTGCGCATCGGAAAGCTCTCCGCGTGTGGATGAGCCAAAGGATCCGGCCCACCCGCCCGACCACCAAGCGAATTCCTCGGTTGTCGAGGGCCCAACCGACCGCAGGAACCGACGCGCAAGCTCGAGGCGAGCGGGTTCCGGCGCCTCTGCCGGAGGCTCGACGAGCCACCAGGATGTCGTGGCTCCATCCCACTCGATCCTCACCGCGCCGGTCATCGATGCGATCCTCAACTCACGGAAATTCAACCCAACAGCGCGATCGGAGAGGACGCGTTCCGGCTGAGCCTGTCGAGCACGAAACGCGCGCTGCGTTCTTTCGGCCGCGGCTCTCACAGCTGCTTCCAAAACCGGATCGCGCGGCAAGCGACCGAGCGTGAAGACGGCCACATCGTGACCTGGGACAACGTAAACGGCGCCCCGAGGGCCCCATACTTGAACGAACCGGGGATTCTTCCAAGCGGACGGCGAAACATCCTTAACGCGTGCGTGGAGCGCGAATACGGCAGATCGCGGAGCGCTGTCTTGAAGTCCTGCGAACGCGGCCTCGGCGAGTCGCCCCTGTGGTAGGCGCCGGTGTAGGTACGTCGCACGCTGCCGCAACGCAAGCACATTCTCCCGGGTGATTGAAGGGATGGCCATCGTACAGCAAGCGAACCGAATAGAATGGACCACCTTAAGCGACTCGGACTTGTCTGTGCGAGTTCCCCGAACTCCTGGTAGAAGGCTGTCAGGAACTGTTGTGAGGCGCGACGAATAGCGGAGTGGTGGAGGTGACTTGTTCAAATCTCAGCCACTCCACGACGGTTCCCGGAACGAGGTCCGTGACGAGATGATCTGGTTTATTCGAAGAGAAGCGATGTAGGCCATATAAGTTCAAATACGTAGTATGGTATTAACTTGGTAATATGAGGAAAGACATACTAGTAACTCTCCGCGAGGAACTACTCACCCGCACGGCACTCGATTCCATCCCCGAAGGCGTTTGGAAGCGCACAGGGGCGCTCAACACATGGGGCACCAACGCGATCGAGGGGAACACCCTGAGTCGTGCGGACGTAGAGAGAATCCTCCTTGAACAGAAATCGGTCGGGAATCGTCCCCTATCCGATGTGATGGAGACGATCCAGCATGCAGAGGCCTTCGCAAATCTCCTCGAGCGGAGGAGGGCTCCGATCCGGCTCTCCACCGTGCTGGAGCTGCATGAAGAGGTCTTCCATGGCATCAAAGCGGACGCCGGGCAATGGCGGCGGGTCAACGTCCGGATTGGGGGCATGAAGCACTCGCCGCCTCGAATGGAAAAGGTGATCCCAATGATGTCGACGTGGGAGGAGGAGTACAATCGGCGAGACACGCTCGGAGAGGATCCGTTCGCGCTCGGCGCTTGGATGCATTTCGAGGTCGAGTCCGTCCATCCGTTCAGCGACGGCAACGGTCGAGTTGGACGGTTGCTTCTCAACCTGCATTTCCTCAAACACGGCTGGCCGCCGGTCCATATCCTCCCGCCGGACCGAGAGCGCTACCTTCGCAGTCTCGTGCAAGGGCACGAGGGCAACCTCTCTGAACTAGAGGGCTTCCTCCTCGTGGCCATGGCCCGTTCCTTGCTCGACCTCCTCGATCAGGTCGGTACCCGCGAGGATGAACTCAAACCCCTCCGCGCCCTGTCCAAACAGTCGCTCTACTCGGCCAAATATCTGAGTTTGCGCGCGAGTCAGGAGGAACTCCCCGCTCTCATGGCCCGGGGAGACTGGCACACGAGTGAACGCGCGCTTCGAGCCTACCGCCACCTCGTGGGCCGGGCCCTGAAACGGCCTCCGGGCCCAAGCGCCAAACAGCCTCGTGTGACCGAGAGGAGGTCCGCGGCGTAGGATAAAAGAGGGACAGGAACATCTGTGTTCCGGGAAGCACTGCGGTGATCAGGACTCCCGATCAGCGTCTCCGAATCTTCATCAGTTCGACCCTCAAGGAACTTGGGGAGGAACGGAGTCGTGCGCGGGACGCTGTGAATCGGCTCCACCTCACGCCGATCCTGTTCGAGCAGGGCGCGCGGCCGCATTCGCCGGCCGCGTTGTACCGGGCGTATCTTGATCAAAGTCACGTCTTCATTGGAATCTATTGGCAACAATACGGGTGGGTCGCGCAGGGTATGGATGTATCCGGTCTCGAAGACGAATACCGCCTCGCGGCAGACAAGCCCCGCCTCATTTACATCCGCGAACCGGCCCCCGAGCGAGACCCGCGCCTGACCCAGATGCTCGATCAGATCAAACGGGATGGTCGAGCCTCGTACAAGCGGTTCCGTTCCGCCTCCGAACTGGGGACCTTGATCGAGGAAGACCTTGCGCTCCTCCTGTCCGAGCGGTTCGAGGGTTCGAGCCTGGCAAGGATGCGCCCAGCCGAGGTGCCTCCCCGCGGGGCCTCGACGGTGCCAGTGCCTGCGAGCCGGTTCATCGGACGCGAGTCGGAGATTCGAGCCGTGCGAGGACTACTCGAGCGGCCCGGCACGCGGCTCGTGACGCTCACGGGGCTTGGCGGCATCGGGAAGACGCGACTTGCCCTGACGGTCGCGGCCGAGATCCAGAGTCGCTTCCCGGACGGCCTCGCGATCGTCCCGTTGGAAGACGTCTCCCGGGATACGTCGGTCATGACCGCGATCGCACAGTCGCTCGGCCTAAAGGAATCCGCGACCCGTTCGCCCCGACAAAGCCTCGAAGACTATCTCCGGACGAGGGAAATGCTGCTCGTGCTCGATGGCTTTGAACATGTCATAGGCGCAGCCCGCGATCTCGCGACGCTCCTCGAACGGTGCCCGCGGCTGAAAATCCTGGTCACCAGCCGGGAGGTTCTTCGGATCTCCGGCGAGCAGCTGTTCGATGTTCCCCCGCTCCCCGTGCCAGCGGACTCTCATCTCCCCGCCGCGGCGATCGGCGCGTCCGAAGCGACTCGCTTGTTCCTCGACCGAGCTCAGGCCGCTGGAGGACAACTCGAACTCGATGACGTGACCGCGCCCGTCGTGGCCGAACTCGTGATGCGTCTCGAGGGGCTCCCGCTCGCGATCGAACTCGCCGCCGCCCGGGTCCGGCTCATGCCACCCGCGGCGATCCTTCAACGGCTAGGGAGCCGCCTGGACCTCTTGACCGGCGGGCCCAAGGATCTTCCCCCTCGGAAGCGGACGTTGAGGAACACGATCGAATGGAGCTACAGCCTCCTGGACGAGGGCGACAAAGGGTTGCTGGCGCGGTTGGGCGTCTTCGTCGGCGGATGGACTTTGGATGCCGTAGAGGTCGTGTGCGAGCCCAAGGAGCCGAATGTGGTTGAAGCCGTTTCCTCGTTGATGGACAAGAGCCTCGTGAGGCCCGCCGGGTTCGCGGGAGACGAGCCCCGGTTTTCGATGCTCGATCTGGTGCGGGAGTTTGCCTTGGAACGGCTCGCCGACCGGGGCGAAGTCGAGCTTCGCAGGGATCGGCATGCGGAGTACTTTCTATCCCTCGCGGAGCGGGGGATTCCGGCGCCGAGGGGCCCGCCACTCGAGCAGACGCTCGAGCGTCTCACCGCGGAAAGCGGGAACCTCCGCGCTGCGATGCGTCACTTCGCGGATCGACCGGCCCCGAACCTAGCGGTACGGATGGCGTGGGCTTTGTGGGATTGCTGGTGGTTGCGGAGCCATCTTTCGGAGGGCGTCGCCTGGATGGAGGGAGTCTTAGAGGCCGGTGACAAGCTCTCGTCGGAGGAACGCGCCAAGGCGACGTACGTGTTGGGCGCCTCCGCATTTGGGCTTGGAGACCGCGAGCGCGCGAGTTCGAACTTCGAAATCTCGCAGCGCCTCTTCCGAGACCGGGGAGACCTCCGTGGCGCCGCCTTGGCTCTCGCGGGCGTTGGGACCATCGCCGTCGAGGCCGGCGACTTGAGCCGGGGCGAGGAGATGACGAGAGAGGCGTGGGCTGTTCTCCAGAGGCTGGGAGACCACTTTGCCGCCTTCGAAATTGCGATGTTCGGACTCCGGTATTTGCTTCTGGCGCAAGGGAAATTCGACGAGGCCGTTCGGCTGCTGGAGGAAAACGTCCGTTGGACGCGGGACTCAGGCAATCGAACGCTGCTCACGGTTGGACTGATCAACCTGGGCATGGCGCAAATTGAAGGAGGTCACAACGTTCCGGCAAAGGTCGCCTTGCTGGAATCGTTGAAGCTGGCGAGAGAACTGGGAGATATCTCGCAGGTCCCATGGGCGCTCGAGTTGTTCGCGTCGCTTGCGGTCGCGGTGGGTGACGCAAAGCGAGGGGCGGTCCTCCTTGGCGCCGCGGACAGCGGTCGCCGCTCGATGGGGTTGGAGATTTGGTCCTCAGAAAGCCGACGGCGAAATCGGACGCGCCAGGCGTGCCTCGCCACGCTGGGAGAAGAGGGGTTCGCATCGATGTTTGCGGAGGGGACGAGGATGTCCGTCCAAGAGGCGATTCAGCTTGCCGGGACTCTGTCGTGACCACCATGGGCTCACGTTTTTCTAGGCAATGAGATTAGCTGGTTCCATGAAAGTTGGATTGGCAGCGGAGGAGGACGTGCCCGAAGGAGGGTCGAGGTGCGTGGACCTCCAAGGGCGGAGATACGCGCTTTTTAAAGTGAGGGGCACTGTCTATTGCCTGGACAACACGTGCACCCACTTGGGCGGCCCCCTGTGCGAGGGGACCCTTCGGGAATTCGTCGTGCAGTGCCCCTGGCACGGGTCACGGTTTGACATCCGTTCGGGGCAGGTCGTCGGTCCGCCTGCGCGATCCGCGGTCCGCATGTACCCGACGACCGTAGAGGGCGGGAAGGTTTGGGCGGACCTCCCTTAGACCTGTTCGGCAGTCCGTTTCGTGGGTGAGCATGTGCCGGGTTTCGATCCGCTCGAACCGTTCGAAAACGAGCAGCTCCTTCGAGATGTGTTGGACGCGCTCGCGCGGTTCGAGTACAAGCTCTACGGCCCGATACCGTTGAGATTCCATCGGGGTGAACCAACGAAGTATGAGTTTGACCTCAACCTCGGTGTCGTGCACATCACGGAGCAGGATTGCAAGGGCCTTAGCGTGATCTTCGCGGCCATCAACAAGAGTTGGCAGACTCAAATGACATTCTGCATCTATCCCTCGAAGGACCGAGCGAGGGACATGATCCTGAACGTCCGCGGTTCTCCGAAGGCGCCCGCGGAGATCGACTGAAGCGGCCCGGATTTGGCCGATTCCGGGAATGCTCAAACACGAACGGGCTCGATGACGTTCGCAAATTGAGGGCGAAGGTGCCATGGACGTTGGAGGGACCGAGCCGGTCTTCGCGGCTTGCCGCGAAAGTTCAAGTGCCTACCGCGAGAATGCCGCCAACTGCGCGAGGGGAGGATCGATTGGCTTCGAGACGAAGGTGCGAATGGGCCGGCAGCGATCCGGTCTTGCTCGAGTACCACGACACGGAGTGGGGGACCCCAGAACACGACGACCGCAAGCTCTTCGAGTTCCTCATCCTGGAGGGCGCACAAGCGGGCCTCTCGTGGTTGACGATCCTCAGAAAACGCGAGAACTATCGGCGCGCGTTCGACCGATTCCACCCCGAAAGGGTCGCAAAGTACGACGCGAGGAAAGTTCGGTCCCTCCTGAAAGATGACGGCATCGTCCGGAACCGGCTGAAGATACGCGCCGCGGTCGAGAATGCAAAGGCGGTGCTTACGATCCAGAGGGAATTCGGGAGTTTCGACACCTATATCTGGCAGTTCGTCGGCGGGAGTCCGAAGACGAACGAATGGACGAGGCTGGGCCAGATCCCCGTAAGGACGGAGGAGTCGGATGCGATGAACCGAGCTCTTCGAGAGCGAGGTTTCGGGTTCGTCGGTTCGACGATCTGTTACGCGTATATGCAAGCCGTCGGAATGGTCAATGATCACGTGATCCAATGCTTCCGCTACAAGGAGCTCGGGACAAATTTCCGTCGGCACGGAACCCATAAGCGGAGGCAGTAGGGTGCCCAAACGGTCGAATGCTGCCCTCGATTGGTTGCTCGAGGAGAATCAGCCGTCGATCCGGTATCTCGCGCTCACGCAGCTTCTCGGTAAAGCGGAGGATGATGGCGAGGTCCAAACCGCGAAGGAAACGATTCCGAAGACGGGATGGGCCGCGGACATCCTCGCGGCGCAGAATCCCGGAGGGTGGTGGGTAAGTGATGAGAGCCTGTACCAACCGAAGTACATGTCGACGAATTGGATGCTCCTCGTCCTCTCCGACCTCGGGTTGACGAGGGCGGACCCGCGAATCGCGAAGGCGTGCGAGCTGTGGATCGAGCGATTCGCGACGCCGGACGGCGGCTTCTCGATGGACGGAATGAAGAAAGGCCACCTGTGCGTCGTGGGGAACACCACCCGCGCACTCGTGCGGTTCGGATATGGCGATCATCCGAAGGTCCGGAGCGCGTTTGAGTGGCTCGTCGAACACCGAGACAAGAACGGCGGTTGGAGCTGCTGGGGGACCGGTCGGAACCTCGACTCGTGGGAAGGGATGAGCGCCTTTGCGGTCTATCCGCGAGGGAAGTGGACGGAGGGGATGAAACGCGCCGT
>Ga0099828_10000229_pt1 | contig 32815 bp, 26 predicted proteins | sample CZO8metaG_2_FD_79338 | JGI IMG/M metagenome (GOLD analysis project Ga0099828, IMG submission 79338) | Vadose zone soil microbial communities from the Eel River Critical Zone Observatory, Northern California, USA - CZOApr15con2H1.8 metaG | ecosystem: Environmental > Terrestrial > Soil > Vadose... | reverse complement strand
TCGAGTCGAGGGCAGGCGCAAGCGGGAATCCAGTATTGACGCGGGGTATCTGGATTCCCGCTTGCGCGGGAATGACGATCTATTCGAGATGTGTAGATACCTATGCCCGGAGGGAGAGGAAGCAAACAATACGCACTATTTAGCGGTCGGGTCAGTATCTCCGGGCATGACCGGCTGCGAAAGAAGATTTTCCCTTGCAGCTATCGTGCTTTTATGGACGTTCTTGGGCGTTGCCGGTTGAAGATATGGTGCCGAAGGCGGGACTCGAACCCGCACAGCTTGCGCTACCGCCCCCTCAAGACGGCGTGTCTACCAATTCCACCACTTCGGCCTTAGCCATGTCACCTGTTATTTTTTTTGCCGCTTGTATTGAAAACTCCGCCTTTATTTCGGGGGGGTTTCCGGAACCGACGGCACTTCCGATTGCCGCGGGGCTTGAGGAACGCCTTCCGGCTTGTTAGGAACCCCCTCCGGCTTGCCTGCGGGCGGCGCGGTCTCGGTTTTTTGGCTGGGCACTACCGAGCTTGCCGGCGTTCCCTCGCGCGTAGCGAGATATACCAGCGATGAACTCGTTAAGAAAAATATGGTCGCTAATATCCCGGTCGTGCGCGTCAGGAAATTCGCCGAGCCACGGCTGCCGAACAAGGTCTGGGAAGCGCCGCTGCCAAACGCCGCACCCATGTCCGCGCCTTTGCCATGTTGTATCAATACTAAAGCGACCAGAGCCACCGCCGCCAATACATGGATCACTAATATTAACTCTTTCATCGTCTCTCTCCTTCACTCCGCCGCGCCACAGATTTTTAAAAACTCATCGGCGCGGAGCGAGGCGCCGCCGATCAGGCCGCCGTCGATATCGTTTTGCGCAAACAAGGCCTTTGCGTTACCCGCCTTGACACTGCCGCCGTATAAAATGCGCAAGCCGGCCGCGATTTGCGCGTCTTCTTCCGCGAGTTTTGCGCGTATGAATTGATGCGCCGCCTGCGCTTGCTCCGGGGTGGCATTTTTACCGGTGCCGATCGCCCATACCGGTTCGTAAGCCACCACCGCATTTTTGAAACCGGCGATATGCGCCAAGGTCAAAACCGCGTCCAATTGCCGCGCCACCACGGCTTCGGTTCGGCCTCGCTCGCGTTCCGCCAAGGTCTCGCCTACGCACAAGATCGGGATAAGACCGGACGCCTGCGCCCGCTGGAATTTTTCCGCCACCAGGCGGTCATGTTCTCCATAGAGAGTGCGGCGTTCGGAATGGCCGACGATCACATAGGTGCAGCCATAATCGCGCAACATCGCGCCTGAAACTTCGCCGGTATAAGCACCAAGCTCGTGCATGCTTAAATTTTGCCCGCCCCAACCGATATCGGCCTTGCGCGGAGCGGCGGCGGTTCCGGCAGCGGCGAGTTTTTCCGCCACAAGCGGGATCAGAATAAACGGCGGGCAGATCACTACTTCCGTCTCTCTGACCGCACCAAGCCCTGGTAAAATGCCGCCGAGCAGCATTTCGGCTTGGGCGCGCGTTCCATGCATTTTCCAATTTCCCGCAACCAACGGCCGGCGCATCCCCTACCCCCGTTCTCTTTGAAAAACGCGCGCGATGTTACCTGTCCAAACGGCAGAAAGCAATTTTAGGAGAATATTAATATTATAAAGAGGACGTACCGGCGAGCGGAATCTCGCTCTCGGAGGCGGCGGCTTGTTTAACGGCATCGGCCAGATACCGGCTTAAACGTTCGACCTGGTTTCGATCCTCGCCCTCTACCATGACGCGAACCACCGGTTCGGTGCCGGAAGCGCGCAGGATAACCCGTCCATTCCCCGCCAGCTCGCTTTCGGCTTCCTGCAACACCCGCTTAATATAAGCGGACCGATGCACATCAAACCGCCCGGATATGCGCACATTAATCATGGTTTGCGGATAAATCCGCATGCCCGCCTTCAATTCGGCCAGGCTTCTGCCGGACGCGCGCATCGCCGCCAGTACCTGCAGGGCGGCGATGATGCCGTCACCGGTAGTGCTTTTATCGAGACAAATGACATGCCCGGAGGATTCTCCTCCCAGGCTCCAGCCTTCCTGGATTAACAGGCTCATCACGTAACGGTCGCCGACCGGCGCGCGTTTAAACGGAATTTGTTGTGCCGCCAACGCTTGTTCCAAACCGAGATTGGTCATCAACGTTCCGGCGATGCCGCCGTTAAGTTTGCCGGCGCCATGCCGGGCCATGGCGATAATAAATAGAATCTGATCGCCGTCGATCCGCGAGCCCTCGGCATCCACCATGATCACGCGGTCGCCGTCACCGTCCAGTGCAATCCCGAGATCCGCCTGCCGCTCCACCACCGTCTTCTGTAAAGTTTCCGGGCAAGTAGAGCCGCAATCGCGATTAATATTAAAACCATCCGGTTTATTGGCAATGGTGATCACGTCAGCGCCGAGCTCGCCGAAGACACGCGGCGCAATCTGGTAGGCGGCGCCGTTGGCGCAATCCAGCACGATCGTTAAACCTTGCAAGCGCAATTTATGCGCAAACGTACTTTTACAAAATTCAACATAGCGTCCGCCCGCGTCCGGATAACGTTTAACCTTGCCAAGCCTGGCAGACTCCACCGTGCGCAGAGGTTGACGCATGGCTTCTTCAATCGCCAGTTCCACCTCATCCGGCAGTTTAGCGCCGTGGGAAGAAAAGAACTTAATGCCATTATCTTCATACGGGTTGTGCGACGCGCTGATGACGATGCCGGCTTGCGCGCGCGAGCTGCGGGTCAAATAAGCGATCCCGGGCGTCGGCATCGGGCCTAATAAGCGGATGTCGGCGCCGGCGGCGGATAACCCCGACTCCAGCGCCGATTCCAAAAGATAGCCGGAGACGCGCGTATCTTTACCGATCAAAATCTTGCCGTGCCCATCGCCATTGCGACCCAGCACGCGCCCCGCCGCCCAGCCCAGTTTGAGCACGGTCTCCGGCGTGATCGGCTCTTCACCGACCCGGCCGCGTATGCCATCCGTACCAAAATAACGTTTGTTCATCCTGCTGCCCTCGTTTCCATGACTATTTCGTACATGCGTATGGCCTCGCAAGTAGCGCGCACGTCATGCACTCTGACTATTTGCGCCCCATTTTGCGCGGCGATAAGCGCCAGCGCCACGCTGGCATATAAACGCCGCTCCACCGGCAAATTCAGCGCCGCGCCTATCATGGTTTTGCGCGAAAGCCCGACTAACAAAGGCGCGCCGAGCGTAGTAAATCCTTTAAGGTTACGTAATAACTGTAGATTATGGTCCAGGTTCTTGCCGAAACCAAACCCGGGATCGATGACCAATTTTTGCGGCGACATGCCGGCGGCGACACAGGCCTGCATGCGCGCGCGTAAAAAATCCCGCACTTCCGACACCACGTCGGCGTACTGAGGATCTTTTTGCATGGTGCGCGGCTCCCCTTGCATATGCATCAAGCACACCGGCACATTGAGCTCCGCCGCCGCCTGCAACGCGCCCGGCACGCGCAAGGCTAATACGTCATTAATCATGCCGGCGCCGCCGGCGTGTGCGGCGCGCATCACTTCCGGTTTGGAAGTATCGATGGAGATAGCCGCCTCGACCGCATCACGCACGGCTTCGATCACCGGCATCACCCGGTCTAATTCTTCCTGCACCGACACCGGTTGTGCGCCGGGGCGGGTGGATTCGCCGCCGATGTCAATGATCCCCGCGCCTTCTTCCACCATTTGCACGGCATGACGCAGGGCTCGATCGCGGGACAAAAAAACACCCCCGTCCGAGAATGAATCGGGGGTGACATTTAATATTCCCATAACCGCAATCCGCGTCAACGTTAACTGACGCTCGACGCAATCCAATGTATCCATGCGCTAGCGGACTGCAGGGAAGCGGAGCGCGAGTTCCACTGCTAGTGTCGCGTCCCATTAATTCGCAGATGATTCGAGCTCGCCGCAATCCGACACATGGCTCCCTCATCCCCGACCCTTCTCCCGAAGGGAGAAGGGAGTTTGAACCCCTCTCCCTCACCCGGCCCTTCGGGCCACCCTCTCCCGGAGGGAGAGGGAAAGTCGGTGCGGCCTCCGGCCGCAGGTTCATGGGTAGGGGTTGGGGTGAGGGAAATCCTTTGCAGCGTATTAACGGGACACGACACTAGTGCTCTCCGGCGGGAGTATCCATCCGCGGCTTTGCCCGCGTCTTGCGCCCCGGTTTACTGGATTTGGGGTCACTGGCGGTATCAGCGGGGCCCAATGGCGGACGGGGATTTTTGCCTTCCATAATATCGTTGATCTGGTCGGTATCCAGAGTTTCCCATTCCAGCAAGGCCTTCGCCATTACTTCGACCTTATCCTTATTTTCCTCGAGGATCTTGCGCGCGCGCGCATATTGCTCGTCGATAATCCGGCGTATCTCGCCGTCAACCATTTGCGCGGTGGCGTCGCTTAGATTTTTATGGGTCGTGACATCGCGGCCCAAAAACACCTCGCTCTGGTTCTCGCCATAAACGCGCGTGCCGAGGGCGTCGCTCATACCCCAGCGGCCGACCATATTGCGCGCGAGTTCGGTGGCGCGCTCAAAGTCGTTCGCCGCGCCGGTGGTCATCTGATGCATGAAAACTTCTTCGGCGATACGCCCGCCCATCAGCACCGAAATCATAGAGAGCAGATATTCCCGATCGTGGCTGTAGCGATCTTCGGTCGGCAATTGCATGGTCACCCCCAACGCACGTCCACGCGGGATAATGGTGACCTTATGCACCGGATCGGTGTTCGGCAGCATCTTCGCCACTACCGTGTGTCCGGATTCATGATACGCGGTGTTAAGCCGCTCCTTCTCCGGCATGACGATAGAGCGGCGCTCCGCACCCATCACAATCTTGTCCTTGGCGAGCTCAAAATCCTCCATTTCCACCAGGCGCTTATTTTTACGCGCGGCAAACAAGGCCGCCTCATTCACCAGATTGGCCAAATCAGCGCCCGAGAAACCAGGCGTGCCGCGCGCGATAATGCTCGGCACCACATTCTCCGCCACCGGCACCTTGCGCATGTGGATCTTGAGAATCTGCTCGCGCCCGCGAATGTCGGGCAGCGGCACGTACACCTGGCGGTCGAACCGGCCCGGGCGCAATAAAGCCGGGTCGAGCACGTCCGGGCGGTTGGTCGCGGCAATCACGATCACGCCTTCGCTGCCTTCGAACCCATCCATCTCCACCAGCAATTGATTTAACGTTTGTTCGCGTTCGTCATGACCGCCGCCCAAGCCGGCGCCGCGTTGCCGCCCGACGGCGTCGATTTCATCAATAAAAATAATGCAGGGCGCATGCTTCTTGGCCTGATCGAACATGTCGCGCACGCGTGAGGCGCCGACGCCGACAAACATCTCGACGAAATCCGAGCCGGAAATGGAGAAAAACGGCACTTTCGCCTCACCGGCGATCGCCTTGGCCAGCAAGGTTTTGCCGGTTCCCGGGCTGCCGGTCATCAACACGCCGCGCGGGATACGCCCGCCAAGTTTTTGGAACTTGGACGGGTCGCGCAAGAATTCCACCAGCTCTTTTACTTCTTCCTTGGCCTCATCGACGCCGGCGACGTCATCGAACGTGACCTTGTTGGTGTCTTCCGTCAACATGCGCGCCTTGCTCTTGCCGAAGCTCATGGCGCCGCGGCCACTGCCGCCGCCTTGCATCTGACGCATGAAGAATATCCATACCCCGACTAACAGCAGTAATGGGAACCAATTGATAAAGATCTGCAGCAACAACGACTGTTCTTCTTGCGGTTTGGCCTCAATACCGACGTTATTATTCAAAAGATCGTCGATCAGGCCGGAATCACCGGGGGAATAAGTGATAAACTTCTCGCCGTTCTTGGTTGTCCCATGGATATTGCGACCTTCGATCGTGACCTTGTCTACCTGGCCATGCCGAACCTGGGAGATAAACTGGGAATACTCGACCGTGCGCGCCGTCACCTGGCGGTTGCCGAAATTATTAAAAACCGACATCAAGACAATGGCGATTACCAGCCACAGTAATAAATTTTTCGCTAAGTTGTTCAAGATATGCCTCTTTAACGCCTGCGCTTGCGCGAAATTAGATGAGTGCTTGCAGTATAAGTCATAAAAGCCATTTTGCTCCCAACAGCAGACGGAAACAACCGCCGCGCGGGCTCAAACGTTGGCGCCGTGGAATTCCTTACCCAGCAAATAGATCTCACGGCTACGCGCACGCGATGCGCGCGGTTTGCGGGTAATAACCTTACTAAAATTGGCTTGCAGCCTTTTATACAGCCCGTTAAATCCTTGGCCCTGGAAGGTTTTAATAAGAAGCCGGCCTTGCGGTCGTAGACACTGCTGCGCGAAATCCAGCGCCAATTCCGCTAAATACATGGTCTTCGCCTGATCGGAAACGGCAATTCCACTAATATTGGGGGCCATATCGGAAATTACAAGGTCAACCGGCATCCCGCTTAGCGCGCTTAACAATAAATCCAAGGTGTCCTGCTCGGTAAAATCGCCCTGAATGAACTCGACCCCGGCCACCGGCGGCATCGGTAATAGATCCAGCGCCAGCACCCGTCCGCGCACGCCGACGCGTTGTTTGGCGTACTGCGACCAGCCGCCCGGAGCCGCGCCTAAATCGACCACGGTCATGCCGGGTGTCAGCAAGTGGCCGCGCTGGTCGATTTCGATGAGCTTATAGACCGCGCGCGAGCGGAAACCTTCTTTTTGCGCACGCTTAACGAACTCGTCATCAAAGTGCTCGCGTAACCAGGCATCACTGCTCTTTGTCCGGCCCATTAGCTATCCCCGCATGTAAGTCTCTGATTCGCTGCGAATTGCTTGATCCGCGCAAAAAGATCGATATCGAACGTCAGGGAACCTAGTGTAGTGCGCCTTAAATATCGGTACATATCGACGGTGCGGTTCGCGCTACGGGTAGGGTGGATTAAGCGCAGCGAATCCACCGGGTTGGGGGTTCGTGCCGCCACATGGCCAAGCGTGCGGAACGGACACCGCTGGTGGATTCGCCGCGTGGCGGCTTAATCCACCCTACTTCCCCGGACCGCCAAGGCCAATAACATCTTGCAAAAGATCATCCGCGCCAATCGCCGGTTAAGTTTCAAACAGAATGGCGCACTACACTAGTTTACACTAAACATAGCGGATACTGAGTATTTCATACTGGCGCCGGCCGTCGGGCACCGCCACCTCGACGACATCGCCTAGCTCTTTGCCAATAAGCGCGCGGGCGATAGGAGAACTGACGGAAATCTTGCCTTGATTAATATCGGCCTCGTCATCACCGACGATCTGATAAGTAACCTCCTTTTCGCTGTTTTCTTCCAGCAGATCCAAGGTGGCGCCAAACACCACGCGCCCGCCGGCATTGACCTTGACCGGATCGATCACTTGTGCATGCGAAAGCTTGGCCTCAACATCGGCGATGCGGCCTTCAATAAAGGATTGCTGCTCTTTGGCCGCATGGTATTCGGCATTCTCCGACAAATCCCCGTGCGAGCGCGCTTCCGCGATCGCCTGAATGACGCGCGGACGCTCCATGGTTTTCAGGCGGTGTAATTCCGTCTTTAGCTTTTCAGCGCCGTTCACCGTCAGCGGTACTTTATTCATAGCCTGATCTCCTTGTGCAAATCCTGTAGACGATTTATGGCAAATTCGCCGGCCTGGCGATGCGCCGCACAGGCGGCGCGCGCCGCGGCTAAGGTAGTGTAATTAGTCACTTTGTGCTGCAACGCCTCGCGTCGGATCAGATAGGAATCGGCCAGGCTTTGCTTATCGGCAATCGTATTCAAAATAATATCGATCTCGTCGTTCTTAATCATGTCGACAATATGCGGCCGGCCTTCCGATACCTTATTGACCGGCTTGGCTTTAATCCCGGCGGTGATGAGCACCGCGGCGGTGCCGCGGGTAGCCAGAATCTCAAACCCGTGCTTGGAAAAATATTGGGCCACTTCAACCACAGCGGATTGATCGGCATCACGCACGCTGATGAACATACGCCCGGATCGCGGGATGGCGGCACCTGCCGCCACCTGCGATTTTGCAAACGCCTCGCCGAAACTGCGGCCGATGCCCATCACTTCGCCGGTGGATTTCATCTCCGGCCCAAGCACGGTGTCGACGCCGGGAAATTTTATAAATGGGAATACGGCTTCCTTTACTGAATAATAAGCGGGAATAACCTCGGAAACCACCCCTTGCGACTTAAGGCTTTGGCCGACCATGCAGCGTGCGGCAATTTTGGCCAATGGCCGCGCCGTCGCTTTGGAAACATAGGGTATTGTACGCGAAGCGCGCGGATTAACCTCAAGCACATAAATATCCCCGTTTTTAATGGCAAACTGCACGTTCATCAGTCCAATAACTTTTAACGCCTTGGCCATGCGCACGGTTTGCTCGCGCAGCCTGCTTTGAATTTTTGCCGAGAGACTGAACGGCGGCAGCGAGCACGCTGAATCACCGGAATGCACGCCGGCTTCTTCGATATGCTCCATAATGCCACCGATGATAACCTGCTTGCCGTCGGCGACCGCATCCACGTCCACTTCAATGGCATCGCTTAAAAAGCGATCCAACAGCACCGGCGTATCTTCCGATACGCGCACCGCCAGCCGCATGTAAATTTCCAAATCCTCGCGATTATGCACGATTTCCATCGCCCGCCCGCCAAGCACATACGACGGCCTGACTATCAATGGATAACCGATTTCATTCGCGAGCTTCACCGCTTGTTGCGGATTTTTCGCCGTCCGATTCGGCGGTTGCAACAGCTTCAACTTATGGATCAACTTTTGGAAACGCCCGCGATCTTCCGCCAGATCGATGGAATCGGGACTGGTGCCGATGATCGGCGCGCCATTGCGCTTCAAGCCGCGTGCGAGCTTCAACGGTGTTTGCCCGCCGTACTGCACGATCACGCCCTTGGGTTTTTCCAGATGAATAATTTCCAACACATCTTCCAGCGTCAGCGGCTCGAAATATAACCGGTCGGAAATATCGTAATCGGTCGATACCGTCTCCGGATTACAGTTGACCATAATGGTTTGATAACCGTCCTCGCGCAAAGCCAGCGCGGCATGCACGCAGCAGTAATCGAATTCGATGCCTTGGCCGATGCGATTCGGGCCGCCGCCCAGCACGACGATTTTGTCGCGCCGCTCCGGCGCCGATTCGCATTCCTCTTCATAAGTGGAATACATGTAGGCGGTGCTGGAGGCAAACTCCGCCGCGCACGAATCCACCCGTTTATAGACCGGCCGGATGCCGGCGGCATGGCGCCATTGGCGCACGTGGTCTTCGGTCTTGCCTAAAAGACCCGCCAGGCGCCGGTCGGAAAACCCTTTGCGTTTCCATCCCCGCAGGCGTTCACGCGGCGGCTTTTTATTGGCGAATTTCATGATGTCAAATTCGGTTGCGACTAAATCCGCGATCTGCGCCAAAAACCAGGGGTCAACATTGGTGAGTTTGTAAATTTCTTCCAATGAGAAACCGTGGCGCACGCTATCTGCGATATACCAAATACGCTCGGCGCTCGGCACATGCAACTCCTGTATCAAACGGTCGCGCGCGGTGTTTTTATCAAGCGCCGGATCCAAGCGCGGCTCCAGCCCGTATTGATCGATCTCCAAACTGCGCAATGCCTTGTGTAGCGACTCCTGAAACGTGCGGCCGATCGCCATCGCTTCGCCCACGGATTTCATTTGGGTAGTCAGCGCAGGATCGGCCTTGGGGAACTTCTCAAACGTGAAGCGCGGAAACTTGGTTACCACATAATCGATGCTGGGCTCGAACGAAGCCGGGGTTTTACCGCCGGTAATATCGTTCTTAAGCTCATCCAGGCTATAACCGACGGCGAGCTTAGCGGCGATCTTGGCGATGGGGAAACCGGTGGCCTTGGATGCCAGCGCCGAGGAACGCGACACGCGCGGATTCATCTCGATTATCAGCATGCGCCCGTCTTTCGGATCGATTGCGAACTGCACGTTGGAGCCGCCGGTGTCCACGCCGATCTCGCGCAATACCGCAATCGCCGCATCGCGCATCACTTGGTATTCTTTATCTGTGAGCGTTTGCGCCGGCGCCACGGTGATGGAATCGCCGGTATGGATGCCCATAGGATCAAAGTTTTCAATCGAGCAGACGATGATGCAATTATCCTTGCAATCGCGCACCACCTCCATCTCGAACTCTTTCCAGCCGATAACGGATTCTTCGATCAGCAGCTCGTGTGTCGGCGAGGCGTCCAAACCGCGCTCGCAGATGGCGACAAACTCCTCCTTGTTATACGCCACGCCGCCGCCGCTGCCGCCGAGCGTGAACGACGGCCGGATGATGGCCGGGAACCCGACCATTGCCTGCACCTGCAACGCTTCTTCAAGGCTGTGCGCAATCGCACTGCGCGCAACATTCAGGCCGATGGATTCCATCGCCTTTTTGAACAGCTCGCGGTCTTCGGCTTTGTCGATCGCGGTCTTGCTCGCGCCGATCATCTGCACGCCAAATTGCGCCAGCACGCCCTCGCGATCGAGGTCGAGCGCGCAGTTTAAGCCGGTCTGGCCGCCCATGGTCGGCAGCAAGGCATCGGGCCTTTCTTTAGCGATGATTTTCGCCAGCACCTGCCAATTGATCGGCTCGATATAAGTCGCATCCGCCAATTCCGGATCGGTCATGATCGTGGCCGGGTTGGAATTGACCAATATCACCCGGTAGCCTTCCTCCTTCAGTGCCCTGCACGCCTGCGCGCCAGAATAATCAAACTCGCAGCCCTGGCCGATTACAATCGGACCGGCGCCGATGATCAGGATACTTTTAATATCGGTACGTTTCGGCATATTGCAAATGAGGGTGACAAAAAGAACTTAACTTCGAAGCTCCGCCAGCTGCGTCTGGCGCGAGGAGTTTTGTTTTATCATGTGAATAAACCGCTCAAACAGCGGCGTAATATCGTGCGGCCCGGGACTCGCTTCCGGATGACCTTGGAAACAAAATGCAGGCCGGTCGGTGCGCGAGAGGCCCTGAATCGATCCGTCGAACAAAGAACGATGGGTAACCCGCAGATTCGGCGGCAGGCTTGCCTCATCCACCGCGAAGCCATGATTCTGGCTGGTAATCATCACGCGCCCGGTGTCGAGATCGAGCACCGGATGATTCGCCCCATGATGGCCGAATTTCATCTTGATCGTGCGCGCACCGGAAGCCAAACCCAGCAATTGCAGGCCGAGGCAAATGCCGAATACCGGCACGCCGGTTTCCACTATCTTAGCGATCGCCTTTATTGCATAAGTACAGGGTTCCGGATCGCCGGGACCATTAGAAAGAAACACGCCATCAGGAGGCCTCCGCAATACCTCGTCCGCCGGTGTCTTTGCCGGCACCACCGTCACCGCGCAGCCGCTATCCACTAACCGGCGCAGGATATTGCGCTTAATACCGTAATCGTAGGCAATGACGTTAAACCGGCCGGCCTCGGGCTGACGATAACCGCCTTCCTGTTGCCAACCGCCTTCGGTCCAGACATAAGGCTTTTTAGTGCTCACGACCTTGGCGAGATCCATACCTTTAAGCCCGGCGAACGCGCGCGCCGCCGCCAACGCCGCGTTTTTATCGATCCTGCCGCGTTTATCGTTCGCGCTAGCAGTCACAATACAGCCGTTTTGCGCGCCTTTCTCACGCAACAGACGGGTAAGCCGACGCGTATCGATGCCGGCAATCGCTACTACTCTTTGCTTACGCAGAAACTCGTGCAGCGCTGCGCTTGCGCGGTAGTTGCTGAATTGAGGCGGGACATCGCGCACCACCAGCCCGGCGGCATAAACCTTGGCCGACTCCAGGTCTTCGGTGTTAGTGCCGGTATTGCCGATATGCGGGTAGGTTAACGTAATAATTTGCTTGGCGTAGGAAGGATCGGTGAGGATCTCTTGATAGCCGGTCATGGCGGTATTGAATACCACCTCGCCTACGGTCTGCCCGGCAATACCGACAGATTCTCCGGCAAACAGAGAGCCATCTTCCAGCGCCAGCAATGCTGCCTGCGTCAACAAAACCTCCGCCATGGTCAAGCCTATCAAGAGTGAGCAGCGGACATGCAAAAGCGGAAGCGGCACCGCCGCTCCCGCTTTCTAATTTACAGCCATATTGACCGCGAATTTTACGCGAGCGGTGCGGTTAACGCAACTCCAATACATCCTGCATGTCGAACAAGCCCTTCTGCCGGGAACGCAGCCAGGCGGCGGCGCGCAAGGCGCCATGGGCGAAGGTTGCGCGGCTGCCGGCCTTATGCGTAATTTCCACCCGCTCGCCCTGCCCGGCAAATAATACCGTGTGATCACCGACGATATCGCCCGCACGGATGGTCGAAAAACCGATGGTTTTGCGCGCGCGCGCGCCGGTTATGCCCTGGCGACCATACACCGCGCATTCCGCGAGATCGCGGTTAAGCGCCGCCGCCACTACTTCGCCCATGCGCAGGGCGGTGCCGGAAGGGGCGTCGACTTTATGCCGGTGGTGCGCCTCGATAATTTCGATATCCACCTCGTCGTCCAAGACGCGCGCGGCGATCGCCAACAGATGAAAACACAGATTAATCCCGACGCTCATATTCGGCGCAAACACGATGGCGATGTGATTCGCGGCGGCGGCAATCTGCTGCTTCCCTGCCGCATCGAAGCCGGTGGTGCCGATGACCATACGTTTGCCGGCATGGCGGCAAACCTCTAAATACGCAAGCGTAGCCTCAGGCCGGGTAAAATCGATCAGAACATCGAAATGATCCAATTCCGCCGTTAAATTATCGGTAACGGCCACTCCGCGTTTACCGAGGCCCGCCAATTCTCCGGCGTCAGTACCGATGGCGGCGTTGCCGGGCCGCTCTAACGCCGCCGATAAACGCAACGTCGGCGTCTCGGAACAGGCTTCAATCAAGGTCCGGCCCATGCGCCCGGCGGCGCCGGCAATAGCGATGTTTAACATGTGATTACCATCGTTTGGATGTTTTAGTGTATCAGAATAAGGCTTAAGCTATTAGCTTCCCGCCGCGGAGTAGTAGCAGGGTGATGAAAAGGCCACAGATGGACTTTTTCAACAACTTACTAGACCTCCCCCTATAGTTTCTTGCCGCTAGTCGCGCCCCGGTGCAGAATGCTTTACTTTCTCTGCACGAAACAGAAAAATGCTGACCCCAAACGAGTTGCGCCATGATCTAAAACGAGGAACCCATGTCTAAACAGAAGTCCCGCGCCACCGCCGCACAAAACATTGAAATCCGCGGGTCCCTTAATACTGAATTCGAGTCCATTCTCACCCCCGAGGCGCTCAACTTTGTCGCCCAACTTGGCCGGCGCTTTTCCAGGCAACGGGAGGAATTATTAGCCAAACGGCACGCGCGCCAACGCGAATTTGACGCCGGCCGCCTGCCTGATTTTCTGCCGGAAACCGCCGAGATCCGAAACAGCGATTGGAAAATTGGCCCGGTTCCGAAAGATCTGCACGACCGGCGCGTCGAAATCACCGGTCCGGTTGACCGCAAAATGGTGATCAACGCCTTGAATTCCGGCGCCAACATATACATGGCCGACTTCGAGGATTCCCATACCCCGACCTGGGAGGGAACCATTGAAGGCCAAATCAACCTGCGCGACGCCATTCGCGGCACGATGGAATATTTCAGCCCGGAAGGCAAGCAATACCGCCTGAAAGACAAGCTTGCCGCCCTTATTGTCCGGCCGCGCGGCTGGCACTTAGTGGAAAAACATATGTTGCTGGACGGCGCGCCGGTCGCGGGCGCCTTGTTCGATTTCGGCCTGTTCTTTTTCCACAATGTCCGCGCCTTGCTGGCCAAAGGCACCGGCCCGTACTTCTATCTGCCTAAAATAGAAAGCCATCTGGAGGCGCGCTTATGGAATGATGTGTTCAATTATGCACAAGATGCGCGCGGAATCCCGCGCGGCACGATCAAGGCGACGGTGTTGATCGAAACTATTCTGGCGGCGTTTGAAATGGACGAAATTCTCTACGAATTGCGCGACCATTGCGTCGGCCTGAATTGCGGGCGCTGGGATTACATCTTTAGTTACATCAAGAAATTCCACGCCGATTCCAATCGGGTTCTACCGAATCGTGGCGAAGTCACCATGACCACCCACTTCCTGCGTTCCTACTCTTTGTTGCTGGTCAAAACCTGCCACCGTCGCGGCGCCTTCGCCATGGGCGGCATGGCGGCGCAGATACCGATCAAAAATGATCCTCAGGCCAATGAGGCGGCGCTGGCGAAAGTCCGCGCCGACAAGGAACGCGAGGCCGGAGACGGTTACGACGGCACCTGGGTCGCGCATCCCGGCTTGGTGGAATTAGCCAAGGCGGTGTTCGATCGCTTTATGCCGCGCGCGAATCAAATAGATAAACAGCGCCACGACGTCCAGGTTACCGCGGCGGATCTGCTGCAAGTGCCGTCCGGTTCTATTACCGAAGAAGGCTTGCGCAATAATATCGCGGTGGTGCTGCAGTATCTGGAGGCGTGGCTCGGCGGCCTCGGTTGCGTGCCGATCTATAACTTGATGGAAGACGCCGCGACCGCGGAAATCGCGCGCGCGCAGTTGTGGCAATGGATCCGCCATCCCCGGGGAGTTTTAACGGATGGCCGCCGGGTGACGGTAGCGCTCTTCCGCCAGACGCTTAACGAAGAGCTGGCGAAAATACGCGATCAAGTGGGCGAACAGCGTTATGTGTCCAGGCATTACCTTCGCGCCGCCGAGCTGCTCGATAAAATTACCACCGATAAAGAATTTATCGAGTTTTTAACCCTGGTGGCTTATGAAGAAATCTCTTAATCATTAGGACAAAGGCCGCGACCAGCGGAGGCGGTATGGAAAGCGAATACTCGGTTATTCTCCTGCGCCTATTGTTGGCCGTATTGGCCGGCAGTTTGATCGGTTTCGAGCGCACCTACCATGGCCGCCCGGCCGGCTTCCGCACCCACACCTTGGTGTGCACCGCCTCGAGCGTATTAATGCTGGTTACCGTCTATGAATGGGTATTATCCGCCAACACGCCCATCGACCCGACGCGCATGGCGCAGGGGATCATGACCGGCATCGGCTTCCTGGGTGCCGGCGTCATCATAAAGGAAGGCTTATCGATCCGCGGGCTCACGACCGCCGCCTCGATTTGGATCACCGCTTCCATCGGCATCTTAATCGGCGTCGGCTTTTACTTTACCGCCGTCGCCGCCACTGCGATCACCCTCGGCGTGCTGGTGCTGTTCCGCTGGATTGAGGCGATCACGCCGGCATTGCACTACGGGCGGCTACACGTGCGCTTTTCCCGGCAACAGGTCTTGGCGGAAGAAGATTTATTCAAGATTATCGATACCCATGGCATAAGCCGGGCCAACCTGACTTATCATCTGGATGAACAAGGCAAGACCTTTGAATATCAAATGACGATACGCACGCACGCACGGGCTAATTATAAAAAACTGGCCGCGACGTTAATCAACATGGAAAATATCGTTGAGTTTCATATCATCCCGACCGGGGATTAATACTGACAGTATTTGTAGGGTGGGTTAGCCCGTCAGGGCGTAACCCACCGGATGCAGCCGATGGTGGAGTTACGCGCCCCACAGGGATGTGGAAGTGTCGCGGAAGACACGACTGCAGGGACGCAGGAGGTAGAGCAACGCAGGGAGCAGTTGCCGAGGATGTCGGGAGCGACCGGCTGCGCCGCTAACCCGCCCTACGTCTTAATACCGACCTCTTATACAAAAAAACTCTTCACCTTCTCTATCCAGGATTGCTCCCGCGGATTATGCCGCGCCGCGCCTTCGCGCAAAGAGGCCTCGAGCTCCTCTAATAATTCTCTTTGCCGTTTGGTCAGTTTAACCGGCGTTTCCACGTTGATCCGGCAATACAAATCGCCAATATGCCCGCTGCGCACATTTTTTACGCCTTTGCCGCGCAAGCGAAAGACTTTGTCGCTTTGGGTTTCGGGCGGGATTTTCAGATTGGCGCGGCCATCGAGCGTCGGCATCTCCACTTCTCCGCCGAGCGCAACGGTGGCGAAACTCACCGGTATCTCACAATACAAATCGTCTTGCTCGCGCTTGAAAAGCGGATGCGGCTTCAACCTGATCTGCACATACAAATCGCCCGCTGGACCGTTGCCTTCGCCCGCCTCACCCTCTCCGGCTAATCGGATTTGATCGCTCTCGTCGACACCGGCCGGGACTTTAACCGATAAAGTTTTGGTATTTTTTACCCGACCCTGGCCATGGCATTGCGCGCACGGTTGCGTGACCACCTTGCCCGCGCCGCGGCAATTCGGGCAGGTTTGCTGAATGGAGAAAAACCCTTGCTGCATGCGTACTTGGCCATGGCCACCGCAAACCGAGCAGGTAATAGGAGCAGTACCGGCTTTTGCGCCGGAACCGTGGCAAACATCGCAGGTTTCCAGCGCGGGCACACGAATCCGCACCTCGGTGCCGCGCACCGCTTCTTCCAGGCTCAATTCCAGGTTATAACGCAGATCGGCGCCGCGATATGCTTGTGACCGCTGCCTGCCGCCACTGCCGAAGATATCGCCGAAGACATCCCCAAAAATATCGGCAAACCCGCCAGCGGCATGGAACCCGCCGCCGGCGCCCGCGGCCATCGCCGGATCCACGCCGGCATGGCCAAAATGATCGTACGCCGAGCGTTTCTGCGCGTCGGTCAGAACTTCATACGCTTCTTTGGCTTCTTTGAATTTGGCTTCGGCGGTTTTATCGTTGGGATTGCGGTCGGGATGGTATTTCATCGCCAACCGGCGATAGGCTTTTTTTAGTTCCGCCTCCGGGGCATTGCGCGGCACTCCTAAAATTTCGTAATAATCCCGCTTGGACATTTGCTATCTGCCAATTAAACCCAGGACATTAACGGGGTAGTGCCTCAGTTTGGAAATCTGGTGTAGCCAGGAACGCTCGAGATTCCGCCAGGCACGTTCAACTCCTGCCCAATGTCCAGATAGCGACAGCCTTCGTAATCCTTCCTCGTTTTGAACATGACATAATCACCGGCATCGAACAACGCACCGGGAAATCGTTCTAACAGATGATACCAAGTGCCCGTTTTGCTATTGAGCGCGTGTTGCGCACCAATGCTCCATTTCTTGTTCAGATCACGACCGCGCTGCTCGCTCATGTGATGACCTCCCTATAAAATATGTTATATGTTACTTCTTGAGTTTCTTCCTGTTTTTCAAACACGCAAGGGTTTGAAAAATGGAGCAAAACAAAATTTTGCCGGGAGCAAAATTTGGCGCGCCCAGCGCGAGCGCCAGGGAGGGCGCGAGTCAAAAATCGCATTTTTGCTTTGCGTGGGCAAAAAAGTCCCGGATGGACTTTTTCGGCATCCTGTCAAGCTCACTTTTTCCGCTTAGCTTCCTTCTCGTTTGATGGATTTTCTCCTGCCTTTACTTCCTCGAATTCGGCATCGACGACATTGTCTTTCGCGCCGCCGCCCTCTCCCTTTTCTTCACTCGTCTCGGCGCCGCCCTGCTGCGCTCCCGCTTTAGCATAAAGCTGCTCGGCGAGCTTGTGGCTGGCTTCGACCAGCGTCTGGGTTTTGCCGGTGATCGCTTCTTTGTCATCACCCTTGACGGCGGATTCGAGATCGCCGATCGCGGCTTCGATCTTGTCTTTTTCACCGGCCGGCAGCGAGTCGCCCATTTCTTTCATGGACTTGCGCACGCTGTGTATGAGCGAGTCGGCGTGATTGCGTGCATCGACCAACTCGCGCATCCTGCGGTCTTCTTCCGCGTGCGCCTCCGCGTCCTTAACCATCTTCTCAATCTCGGCTTCGCTTAAACCGGAGCTGGATTTAATGACGATCTTATTTTCCTTGCCCGTGGCTTTGTCCTTGGCGGAAACATGCATGATGCCGTTTGCATCGATGTCAAAGGTGACTTCGATTTGCGGCACGCCGCGCGCCGCCGGCGGAATATTGGTCAGGTCAAACCGGCCCAGCGATTTATTGCCGGAAGCGATTTCACGTTCGCCCTGCAGCACATGCACGGTCACCGCGGTCTGATTATCATCTGCGGTGGAAAAAACCTGCGATGCCTTGGTGGGTATCGTTGTGTTCTTTTGAATCAGCTTGGTCATTACCCCGCCCATGGTCTCGATCCCCAAAGACAAGGGGGTCACATCGAGCAGCAGCACGTCTTTGACATCGCCCGCCAACACCCCGCCCTGGATCGCGGCGCCGACCGCCACTGCCTCATCCGGGTTAACGTCCTTGCGCGGCTCTTTGCCGAAGAAATCCTTTACCGTCTCCTGCACTTTAGGCATGCGCGTCTGCCCGCCGACCAAAATTACGTCTTCAATTTCAGACGCCTTCAAACCCGCGTCCTTCAAGGCGATCTTGCAGGGTTCGATCGTGCGCTTGATCAGGTCCTCGACCAGACTTTCCAGCTTGGCGCGCGTGATCTTGACGTTCAAATGCTTAGGGCCGCTGGCGTCGGCGGTAATATAAGGCAGGTTAACATCGGTCTGCTGGCTGGAAGACAGCTCGATCTTGGCCTTCTCCGCCGCATCCTTCAAGCGCTGCAGCGCCAGCGGGTCTTTATGCACATCGATGCCGCTGTCCTTTTTAAATTCATCGGCAAGATAATCTATCAGCCGCAAATCGAAATCTTCGCCTCCCAGGAAGGTATCGCCGTTGGTGGACAATACTTCAAACTGGTGTTCCTTATCGACTTCGGCGATTTCAATGATGGAAATATCGAACGTTCCGCCGCCCAAGTCATACACCGCAATTTTGCGGTCGCCTTCCTTCTTGTCTAAACCAAACGCCAACGCCGCCGCCGTCGGTTCATTGATGATGCGTTTTACATTCAGGCCGGCGATGCGGCCGGCGTCTTTGGTGGCCTGGCGCTGGGAGTCGTTGAAATAGGCCGGCACCGTGATCACGGCTTCGGTCACCTCTTCGCCGAGATAATCCTCCGCCGTCTTTTTCATTTTTTGCAACACGCGCGCGGAAATTTCCTGCGGCGCCATCTGTTTGCCATTAACTTCCACCCAGGCATCGCCGTTCTTGGCCTTAACAATCTTATAGGGCACCATCTTGATGTCGCGCTGAACGATCTCGTCGTCGAACTTGCGCCCGATCAAACGCTTGATCGCGTGGAGGGTATTAGCCGGATTCGTCACCGCCTGGCGTTTCGCAGACTGGCCAACCAATATCTCGCCTTCGGAAGTAAAAGCGACGATCGAAGGCGTGGTGTTATCACCCTCGCTGTTGTTAATGACGCGCGGTTTACCGCCCTCCATCACCGCCACGCAGGAGTTAGTTGTACCCAAGTCTATGCCGATAATTCTTGCCATTGCCGTATCCTCAAAGGTCCCAGTTTTTCGGGGTTGTCAAACCTGTCGTGCTGTTGTCAGAATGGGGCTCAATCCGGCTTTTTCAAGAGGCGGCCGGTTTTTCACTGCCTTGGGCCTTGGCCTTTGACACGATAACCGTGGCCGGGCGCAACAAGCGATGGTTTAAAAGATAGCCCTTTTGCACCACTTTTAACACGTGATTAGGCGCCATTTCGTCGGTTTCCATCACGCTCATTGCCTGATGTTTTTCCGGGTCAAATTTTTGCCCCTGCGGGTCGATGACGGTCACGGTGAATTTCTGCAAAGCCGCATCCATTAATTTTAAAGTCAGGTCCAAACCTTCCCATACCCTCTCCATGACCTTGGTATCCTTCAGGTCCGCCGTCTTTGCCAACTCCAGGCTATCGCGCACCGCCAGCATCTCGGCGGCAAAGCGTTCAATGGCGTACTTATGCGCATTGGCCACGTCTATTTCCGCCCGCCGGCGGATATTTTCCGTCTCCGCCTTAGCGCGCAAAAATTTATCCAAATTCTCAGCCGAAGCGGCAAGCGCCGCCTGCAATTGCCGCTCCAGCTCCTCAACTCCGGCTTCAGCCGCCGGTTTGTCCTTGCCGGGCTCTGCTGTTTGTCCGCCGGGCTCCGCTGTTTGTCCGGGGTCGGTTGCGGCAACGGGTTCCGCTTGCTCTTTGCTGGTCGCCTTCTCCCCATCCGGTATTTCCGTCGGATGGGGCTTTTTTTTGTGGCTCATCGATAACTATTCTCCGAAATCGAAAAACATAGGGTCGTTTTTTTGTATGGGGGCGACGAAACGGTCTTTCAAGTTAATGCGGGGGTTCGGTGACGCGCTCGCCGCTTAGCGCGCCGCTTAATAAGCGGGCGGTCACATCGACGATAGAGATAACTTGTTCATAGGCCATACGGGTGGGGCCGACTACGCCCAGGGTGCCCACGATGCGGCCGTCAACCTTATAAGAGGAAGCCACCACGCTGAACTCCTGCAACGGCTGATAACCCGATTCACTGCCGATAAAAATCTGGATCCCGCCCACACGCATGCTTTGATCCAGCAGGTGCAGGAGATCTCGTTTGGTATTAAAGGCATCAAACAATTTGCGCAATTTATTGACGTCGCCCAATTCTGGAATTTCCAAAAGGTTCGATTCGCCGCGCACCACTAAGTCTTCGCCACTATCCTTCTCATCCGCAAACATTTGATGCGCCAAGACCACGGCCGCCCGCATAATGCGTTGCATATCTTCGCTATCCCGTTGAATGGCGCTTAATAAGGCGCGCTTAACCTCGGTTAACGTCATACCGGCATAAGTTTCATTGAAAAAATTAGCCGCCTGCACCAGCTCGGCGGGGGAATACGGCTTATCCACATGAATAACACGGTTATGCACGCCGCCGTCCTGGGTGACTAAAATCGCCAGCACGCGCGAAGGCGATAAGCTCAGAAATTCCAGTTGGCGGAAAGCCGCCTGCTCGCGCTTGGGGACAGTAACAACCCCGGCCAGCTTAGTGATTTGCGAAAGCAAGCTGGAGGCGGTTTCGATGATGTGCGGGGCATCCTGTTCGGCGGCAAGCTCACCCTCAATCCGGTGCAATTCGCTGGCGCGTAAAGGCTGCACTTTAAGCAGGGTATCGACAAACATGCGATAGCCGAGCTCGGTTGGCACCCGCCCGGCCGAGGTGTGCGGTGCGCGGATCAACCCCAACTCTTCCAGATCCGCCATAATATTGCGTATTGTGGCCGGGCTCAGGTCAAGTGCGGTCTGCTTTGACAAAGTGCGCGATCCCACCGGCTGGCCTTCGGCGATATACCGCTCGATCAGAGCCTTTAATAACAGTTCCGCGCGCGGCGTAAGAGACATAGCCAGAAATACCGTAGATTTTTAGCACTCAAAGGATAAGAGTGCCAGCAGCACGCTACCAACCTGTAGCGCCAGTGTCAACCACTACCGGTGTCAATCCCGGTTAATTTTTCAATTAGCGATGACCGATAAAATCTATATTGACCACGTCATGATTGGCTCCCGCTACGCCGCATGTTAGTTTATGGTCAAGGAAATAACCTATGCCGACAGTGAAAAATCCGCCGATAAAAACCCCCATAAAAACCATTGGCCTGTTTGGTAAATATGGCGGCAAAGACCTGGGCGAAATCATCCGCGGATTAGGCGAATTTCTGCGCACGCGCAAATTAAACATCTTGCTGGAACAGGAAACTGCGGCACTGATTAAAGATTCCACCACCCCCAGCCGCGCGATAACCGCGATGGGTAAGGAAATTGACCTCGCTATTGTCGTCGGCGGGGATGGTAGCATGTTGCAGGTGGCGCGCGGCCTCGCGGCTTATCGCGTGCCGTTGATCGGCGTTAAGCTGGGGCGCCTGGGGTTTCTGGCGGATGTTTCCACGCAAAATATGCAGCAAGCGCTGGGCGATATCCTGGAGGGGCATTTCCAAACCGAAGAACGGTTTATGCTGGACGCCGAGATCGTGCGCGCCGGTCGGGTAATACAGACCGCCAATGCCTTTAATGACGTGGTGATCAATAAAGGCGAGCGAGCGCGCTTAATTGAATATGAGACCTATGTGGACGGCGAGTTCGTGAGCGATGCGCGGGCGGATGGAGTCATTGTGGCGACGCCGACCGGATCGACCGCTTATGCGCTGTCCGCCGGCGGCCCCATCGTCCATCCGGCGGTGCCGGCCATCGTGCTGGCGCCGATCTGTCCGCACACGCTCAGCAACCGGCCGATTGTGGTCAACAGTGATTGCAAGATCGAAATCGTCATGAAAAATCTACAAAATGCCGCGTACGTGAGCTTTGACGGACAATCCGATCATTTATTACAAGACAGCGATCGGGTGCGCATCCGGCGCGCCGACACCCCCGTCACCTTAATTCATCCGGCACAGCGCAGCCATTATGAAGTGCTGCGCGCCAAGCTGCACTGGAGCAATAAATTCTGACATGCTGAGCCAGCTTTATATCCGCGATTTCGCCATCGTCCATAAACTGGAACTGTCGTTCGCCCCCGGCTTGACCGTGCTCACCGGTGAAACCGGCGCCGGGAAATCCATCCTGATCGACGCGCTCGCGCTCGCTTTAGGCGAGCGCGCCGAAAGCGGCGTCATCCGCCACGGTTGTGAGCGCACGGAGATTTCCGCCCAGTTTGATCTTCCCACGCAAGCGGACGCGTCCGTGTGGCTACAAACGCATGATCTATTTGCCGAGCAAGAATGCATTTTGCGGCGGGTGATTGAACGGGATAAACCTTCTAAAGGCTTTATCAACGGCCGTCCGGTCGCCATGCAAATGCTGCGTGAGCTGGGGGAACTGCTGGTGGATTTCCACGGCCAGCATGAACATCAATCGCTGCTTAAGCGCGCGGCCCAGCGGCAAGCGCTCGATGCCTACGCCGGCCTCAGTGCCGACGTTGCCGTATTAGCCGCGCACTGCCAGGAAATCCATTCGCTGCAATCCCGGCTCGATGCCCTCCGGCAACAAACCAACGACCGGGCGGCGCGCATCGACTTGTTGCGTTACCAAATTCAAGAATTACAGACCCTGGGGCTTAAAAGCGGCGAGATGCCGCAACTGGAAGAAGAGCACGCGCGCCTGGCGAACGGGGCGGAATTGTTGCAAGGTGTGCAAACCATTAGCCATGCGCTTTACGACGCCGATGAGGGCGCGGTAACCCAAATATTGGCGCAGACGATTAACAAACTTGAGAACTTAAGCGAATACGATGCTAAGCTCGGCGGTTTAACGCAATTGCTCAGTGAAGCCGCGATCCAAATCGACGAGGCAGCGGCGCAATTGCACCACTACCAGGATACGGTAGAGCTCGATCCGCAGCGCCTGCAATGGATCGACCAACGTCTGGCGGCGGTGCATGAACTGGCGCGCAAACATCGCGCGCGGCCGGAAGAGCTGCCCGGCATCCTGGACCGCCTGATCAATGAGCTGAGCGACATTGAAAACTTCGATAGTAATATGGACAAACTGGAAAAGCAGATAGAAACTATGCGGGCGGCCTATATGAAGCTGGCGCAAGCCATTTCCCAGAAAAGAAAACAGGCGGCTTCGCATCTTGCCGAAGATGTCAGCAAGCAAATGCAGCGTTTGGGCATGCCGGGCGGCCGGTTTGAAGCCAGCCTCATCCCGTTAAATCCGGGCGAGATCAGTATGTACGGCCTGGAGCAAACCGAGTTCGTGGTGAGCGCGAATCCAGGCCAACCGCTAAAACCGCTAAATAAAGTCGCCTCCGGCGGCGAACTGTCGCGCATCAGCCTGGCATTGCAGGTGGTGACCGCCGGCCTCGGCCAGATTCCCACCCTCATCTTCGACGAAGTCGATGTGGGCATCGGCGGCGGCGTGGCCGAGATTGTCGGCCAACAACTGCACACCTTAAGCGGCGCGCGTCAGGTATTATGCATTACCCATCTGGCGCAAGTGGCGGCGCAAGGCGATCAGCACTTGCAAGTCAGCAAACTTAACCAAAGTGGAACCGCCGTTACCCACATTCGGCCATTGGCAAAAAAGGAACGTGTAATGGAGATCGCGCGCATGATCGGCGGCATCGAGATCAGCCAACAAACCCTGGCGCACGCCGAGGAGATGCTTACCCATGTCCCTGCTGCCTGAGCAAACTAAGACGGCCCAGACAACGCCGGCCATCCGGCCCGCCGCGATTGCCGACGTACCCTATATCCACGACCTGTTGGAGACCTATGCCAGCACCGGCAATTTGCTGCCGCGCAGCATGAGCGAGATCTACCGGCATTTGCGCGATTTCTTTGTGATCGACATGAACGCCAAGGTGGCGGCGATCGGCGCGCTGGAAATTTTTACCGAAGATCTGGGCGAGGTCCGCAGCCTGGTGGTCGCCGAGGAGTTTGCCGGCCGCGGGCTAGGCCGGTTAATGGTGCGGCGCATTACCGCCGAGGCGCGCCAGATCGGCCTGCGCCGCCTGATGGCGTTGACCTATGTGCCGGAATTTTTTCATAAACTCGGGTTTAAGACCGTGCCGGTAGAGACCTTGCCGGAAAAAGTGTGGAGCGTGTGCTTGAAGTGTTACAAATACAACAATTGCGACGAAGTCGCAGTCTTGCAGGAGTTACGCGAAACGGAATAACCGGCGCGTCGAATTAAGGAAACTGACTTAATCAGAGGTTTCTTAAATTTCTTTTTTCGAGCATTTGCCGTGTTTCTTCATGCCGATACAAACGCCGTACATATGCAACGAGTGGCTGTCCATGATAAATCCGGCCTTCTCCGCCACGCGGCGCTGGCGCTCTTCAATCGCCGGATCATTAAACTCGAATAACTTGCCGCACTCGACGCACACCATATGATCATGATGCCCGCCCAAGTTGATTTCGAATACCGAACGGCCACCCTCGAAATTGTGCCGGATCACCAGGCCGGCGGCTTCGAATTGCGTCAATACCCGGTAGACGGTGGCCAAGCCGACCTCTTCCCCCATATCCAGCAAGGCCTTATACACATCCTCCGCGGTCATGTGTCTGACCTCGGCGTCTTCCAGGATATTAAGAATCTTGAGACGGGGTAAAGTAGCCTTAAGCCCGGCTTTTTTAAGATCGGCGCTATCTGTCATAAGTCTGCTCTTTTGACCGTTCTTTCGGTATCATACGCGCAGTGTAAATCAGCCAGTATCTCCATGCCAAAAATAAAAGTTTCGATCCTTGTCCTGACCGCACTATTGCTCAGCGGTTGTATCTCTATCTATAAAACCGATATCAATCAGGGCAATATCTTAACCCCGCAACTGGTGGAAAATCTCAAGCTCGGCATGAACAAACAACAAGTGCGTTTTCTGCTGGGCACCCCTTCCATTGCCGATCCATTCCATCCCGAGCGCTGGGATTACATTTATTCCGAGCAAAAAGGCGGCAGCAGGCGCGTGCAGCATAAGCTCAAGCTCATCTTTAAAGACGATAAATTAATCAGCCTGGAACAAGACCCGAACCCGGCACCCCCACGCGTAGGCGCAAACGACAGGGTTTCTTAACAGGTTGTTGAAAAAGTCCCTCCGTGGCCTTTTTGACTCGGACCATCCCTGGTCCTCGCCCTACGGGCGCTACCAGGTAGCGCCCACTCTCTCCCGGAGAAATTGTCAACACGCAAAGCAAAAAGCGGCCACTCCTGCGCATCCCTGCGCTCGCGGCATTCGTGCATCCTGCACAGCACGGTTTTTGCTTTGCTTCATTTTTCCAACACTTAGCGTGTTTGAAAAATGGCGGTACATCCCTATACCGCGACGGGCAGGAAGCCCTAGTGCCGTGCCCTACAGGGAAGTAGTAATGCCGCGGGAGGCGGGGACGCCGGGAGCGGCCGTAGCGCAGGGATGCGCGAGAGCGGCCACCGCAGGGTGCTGAAAAACGAGTTTTTCAGCACCCTGCTAAGCTTTTGCCCGCTTTAACGCGCGCCGGCGGCGCGCCTCCTTGGGATCGACAATAAGCGGGCGGTAAATTTCGATGCGGTCGCCGTCGCTCACCCTATCGGACAGGCGCGCAGGCGTGGCGAAGATGCCCACGCGGTTGAGGGCGAGATCGATTTCCGGAAACTCTTCCAATATTCCCGAACGCCGTATTACTTGCTCAATGCTGACGCCTGGTTCTACCGATAGCTGCCGGACGATCTGCGCATGCGCTGCAGCATAAGCCACCTCAACCAATATCGGCTCAGCGTTTGCCATAAACCTCCACCGCCCGTTGCTGAAAGCTATCCACCATACTATTGGTAATCGTGGTAAATACGGGGCCTAAAGTAAGGTCCAGCATCTTATTGGAAAATTTAAATTCCAGATCCAGCGAGATCTTACTTGCGCGCTCGTCCAAAGCGTGAAAATGCCAATAACCCTGCAAATGGCTGAAGGGCCCGCTTAACAAGCGCATCTCCATCGTTTTATCGGCATTAAGCCGGTTCTGGGTGGTGAAGGTTTTCCGGACGCCGCTGTAGGCCACGTCGATGGCGGCGACTATCAACTCCGGCTCGCGCGAAACAATGCGCGCGCCGCTGCACCAAGGCAGAAAACCGCCGTAGGACTCGATATCCGCCACCAGCTGAAACATTTCATGCGCGCTATAAGGCACGAGCGCGGATTTATGGATGGAGGTCATAAAACCTCCCGATCACATCTTGCCTGCCGATGGCAGTACCACCGCCTTCGCCTGCCTGTCCTCAGGTAACAATAACGACGTCGCCGCAATAATCAATGCAAATAACGTAAGCAATATAAAGAACCAGTAAAAGCCGCCGGTGACATCATGGATAAACGCCACCAGCGGCACGCTCAATGCACTTACACCCAGCGCCAGTACAAACTTCGCGCCGAATGCGGTCCCGCGCCATTTTTCCGGCGAATAGTGCGACAACAGACTGTTTTCCACCGGGATGGCAACGGTGCTGAATAATACCGCTGTGGTCATGACCACAAACAGCGGCACGCCATTAATAAATGCAGCCAGGAACATCAGCGGCGCCTGCAACAGGAAGGCGAGCAAATAGAGGCTGCGCATCGAATACCGGTCGGCAAGATGCCCACCCAAAAGCTGCGCGCCCATGCCGCACAAATAGACCACCGATACCAGCGCGCCCGCGCCTATGGTGGTGCCGCCGGTAAGCGCCGCGGCGCGCTCGGCAAATATTTTAGGCAAGGCGGTTGCGATCGATTGATAAATTAATCCGGTGCAAAGCATGGTGATAGATAACACCATAAACGCGCGCACCATCGCCCCGCGATGCGGGGTCGGCTGCGGTTTAATATCGCTCTTGGTATCCACCACTAAGCCGCTGCGCATACAGAACAGCAAGGTCGCGCCGGTGATGAGCGATACTGTGCCTGGAATAATAAACGCCGCGCGCCAATTGATTAAATCGGTGAGCACGCCCGCAATCAGGGCGGCGCTGGCGAACCCCAGGCTGCCGAATACGCCGTTAAACCCGAGCGCCTTGCCGCGATTTTCGGCGTTGCGCACCAACCAAGCCATGCCTACCGGATGATAGATCGATGCGAATAAGCCGATAAGACCGAGGCCCACCGCCAAGCCAAGCGGCGACGACATCATCCCGGTAAAGATTGCGGCAACTCCCATGCCGATAAAGAACACCACCATCATGCCCAGCGTGCTCCATTTATCGCCCAGCCATCCCGCCGGCAGCGCGCCTACCCCCAACAGCACATTCCCTGCGGTCAGCAGCACCAGCAATTCCCCGTAGCTCATCTTGAACTCCGGCTCCAGCGCCAACACCACGGTCGGATAGAGCAGGGTCAAGATGTGCGAGTAGCTATGGCCGATATTGGAAAAGATTTGCGAGATACGCGCTGAAGTCGTGTGCATGGGATTCCTACTTATTTATATGAGACGATTTATTTAAAACAACAAACCGGCATTTATGCCTTTTTTAGGATTTAGTCAAGTTTAGCAAAAACAGTAATGGGATTATAAACTTCATCTCGCGCTGTGCCGTGCCACCAAGATCACGTTGGCCAATTCCAGCGGGGCCTCGCTTCTGATTTGTTCCTGCGCCTCGGTAAGTTTGCCAATGGCCGCCTGGTAGTCCTTCTTCTCATACGCCGATTCGGCCTCGCTCAGTAACTTTGACAGGGGCGAGGCGACCAGTAACGTCACGGATAGGCATAGCAGACTGGACGCGAATATTATCTTTTTAAACATACTCTTTTCTCCTCGATGTAATGCTGATTGGTATCAGCGAAGCAACTTGTGGCCTCGACCGTCGGCGCGTTTTGTCCAGGCGGCGCCGGTACAATATTGAGCGAGGTGGCCGATCGTCCGTCCTACCCCGCACCATCGCAATGGCGATCCTAGCCGCCGCCTTTCACCTCGAGCACTGCCCCCGCCGAGTACGCGGTGAACTCCGGCGCGTACATTGACTGCACCGTCGCCGGCCCGATGCGGAAGGTCCCGGCTAAGTTGGCTCGGAGCCGGTACTTGAACGTGTACTCGCCCTGGGGCAGCTGCTCGAAGAAGAAGTTCGTTCCGCTGTCGCGGATCTCCTCGTACCAGCCGATGCCGAGGTCCCACTTGAAGCCGGACACTAGCCCCTCGGGCTCAAGGCCGGCCGCTCGCGGATCGCGCAAGTGCACGTACTCACTGGGGTGCTTGGCACGGAGCGAGAGCTGCACCTCGATCTGGTCGCCGGCGCGCACCGCCCCGCCTTCGGCCAGCGGCGTGAGCACGAACTCCCGCCCGTTGGACTCGCGGCGGAAGTAGCGGCGCGAGACCGCGAGGAGGTCGCCGCGATCCTCGCTGGGGAGCCGGTCGCTGGAGAACTGCCAGGTGGCCGACGCGAACAGGAAGCCCTTGCTCTCCTTCGACACCTCGACGGTCGCGGTCCCGGCGCTCACCCGATTGCCGGGGACGAGTACCTGGTTCGCCTTGCCGGTGTAGACGTCGGGCGCGAAGGTGAAGCGGGTGGGTTCGCCGTTGATGACGACGGTGGCGTCCTCGCGCACCCCGAGCGCGCCCTCGCGCTTGAGGTAATGGATGAGCGAGTAGATCACCTCGGCGGTGGCGCGGGTCGACTTCCAGTGGTTGAGCTTCTTGTTCATCAGGATCCACTGGACGAGCCCGTGGCGCCGCGCGTCGCCGGGGGTTACCTCGACCAGGGTACGCAGGGCGTAGGCGTGAGTCTCAATAGTGTCGTTGTACCAGAGCCAGGCGCGGTCCTCGGGGGCCCAAAAGGTCCCTTCATCTTTGGTGGTCTTCGCCGAGTCCATGACGCTCGCCCACACCAGCTCGGCATCCCTTGCTCGTCCCATGCGCTTCAGCGTCATGGCGAGCATGCCCTTCAAGTAGGGCGAGTGCTGCTTCCAGTGGCGGAAACTGAAGGCGAGGATCTGCTTGCGCTTGTTCTCGGCGAGCCCGGTCCAGCTTGGGTCCCGGTAGCTTGATGCTACGTAGTTCACGAACGTGAGGAACTCCCAGCAGCAGTCGTCCTTCAGCATCCGGCCCGTGTATTCCTGCTCAAGGTGCGAGCTGAGGTAGGCCCAGCCGCGGCGAATCATATCTTCGGGAACCTGGACACCGAACTCGGCCGCTTTGGCGAAACCGGCGAGCAGGTAGAGGGTCATCCACGGCGAGGGTGGGCCGCCGGGGAACCAGGGGAAGCCGCCGCTGGCGGTCTGGGCTTTGCGCAGCTTGCGCAGCGAGGCGTCCCGCTCGGCGAGGGCGACCCGCGGGTCGAGCACGTTCACCACCCCGAGCCCGGCGTCCCGGCCGCCCTGCGCCTCGACCAGCCAGGGCGTCTCCTCGAGCACCATCTTGCGGTTCGGGTCGGCCGTGTCCCAGGTCTCGAGCGGCGTCTTGCGCTTGGACATCGCTTGGGCCATCTTGGCCACCGCCGGGTAATCCTTGAACACCGACGCGACGATGCCGGTGGAGACGAAGCGGTTCAGGGTCTGCTCGGTGCACTCGTACGGGTAGTTCACGAGATAGGGCAGGGCCTGCAGCACGGTGTAGAAAAGCTGGGCGTCGAGGGTCACCACCAGCTGCTCGTTCAGCCGGGTAGGATCGTCGCCCCGCGCCAGGTCGGCGAAGGTCATGTCGCGGCGGTCCTTGTCGCGGAGCGCGACGAAGCGCGACTGGGCGAGGTGCATGCGGCTCGGCAGCACCGGGACCGGGCGCAGCTCACCGTCGGAGAGGTCGCCGGCGCGGGCGACGGCGCGGATCGCGTAGGTGCCGACGCGCCGGGGGGCGACGACCTTGTAGCTCACGCTGGCGCTCCCGCCCTTGGCGGCCTGGAACGGCCGGGTGCCGTCCGCCAGGCCGAAGTCGGCGGCGGCGCTGTTCCCGCTCTCGACCTCGGTCACCTCGAACGAGACGCTGCCTTCGAGGTCGCGCTCGCCGGCGTTGTTGACGATCACCTTGAGCTCGGCCACATCCCCCTCGCGCAGGAAGCGCGGTAGGTAGGGCCGGACCATGAGGTTCTTGACGCTACGGGCTTCCTGCCTGAGCGAGCCGCCGCGCAGGTCGCGGGTAACGGCGTGAACCCAGACGTTCCAGGCAGTGACCGAGTCGGGCACCTGGAACTCGAGAATGGCCGAGCCGTCCTTGCCGGTGAGGAGCTGGGGCTTCCAGAAGGCGGTCTCGGCGAAGTTCGCCCGAAGCGGGACCGCCGCCTCGGGCGCGGCCGGGCCCCTGCGGTCGGCATTGCTCAGGGACTCAGGCGCCAGCGACAGCCCCCGTGCGACCGACTGTTTTGAGAAGTACCCGCGGCCGGGACCACCGATGCCGTAGCCCGAGATCTCCTTGAGCCGCTCGCCGCTGAAGTGCGGGCTGGAGGGGATGTGGGCGATGTCCGAGACGTACATCCATTGCGCCTGGCGCCCGCCCAGGCTCGACGTAGCTAAGGCGAACTTGCCCGTCCGGCCCCCGTAGAGGCCGGCGATGCTCGGCGGCACGTGCGGGCCGAAGAGGTCTAGGCTGCGGTCGAACATGTAGGCCAGCACCTCGGCGCTGCCGGCCTCGGCCCGGCCTGCGGGCGATTTCACCGTGACCCGCCAGGTCTCTTTGGCGCCGGGCTGGAGGGTGTCGCGGAAGGTCGCGAACTCCAGCCGGAGTTCCTTGTTGTCCCAAGGGACCAACACCTTTTGCGTGAGCCGCATGAGCTGGTGGTCGCGCACCGCGGTCAGCATGACCGAGAACCCGCCGCGATCCCGTTCGCCGACCGGGATTTGGAGCAGCGAAGGGTCGCGGCCGGCGGTGATCCGGCGCCGCTCGACCGCCCCGTTGGGCCGGGCGATGTCGACCAGGAGCATCTCGCCCGCGATGCCGGAGTGGACCAGGAGGCGCGCGGTGCCTCCGACCTTGACCGAACTCTCCTGGGCAAGGAGCAGCGCGGGCAGGTTCAGGGATGGCTTGGGCCCGGCCACGACGATCTCCCGGGCGAGCTCGAATTTTGCGCCGAAGGGGTCGAAGGTCTCATAACGGATGCGGTAGGCGCCGGCCTTGAGCGCCGGCAGCTGGATCGCCGCCTTGCCGTTGTCGTCGTGAGCGAGCTCGCCCCGGGCCACCGCGTCGCCGTCGCGCCAGGCATGGAGCGAGGCCGCCGGGACGTAGTCCCCGTAACCCTCCCCCCAGCGCCGGCGCAATCCATCGCCGGGCGTATGGAAGCCGCCCTCGTCGGCGGCGGGCAGCGGCTCGTCGGCGGGAAGGACGACCCGGTCCGGCTGCGCCAGCCGGATGAGCCGCCAGCTCCCCTTTCCGGCCCGAGGCACGCCGTCGAGGTCGCTCCGGGACACACTCGCCTGCGCTGCGGCGCCCTCGGTAAGGAAATCGACGCCGAAGTCGAGACGGGCCTCGACCGCCACGGTGCCGAGGCGGAAGCTGCGATCGGCGGAGCGGGTCTCACCACCCTCGTCGGTGACGTCGGCGTGCAAGGTATAGCGGTAGCTCACCTCGGCCGACTTGCCCTGGCGCTCGTCGGCGGCGGGCGTAAAGGCGATCTTGAAGGTCCCGTCGGGGCCGAGCGCGGCAGTTCCCGCGGCGACGGTCTGCGCGGTTCCCTCACCCTGGATCGGCCGCCGCCACCCCCAGTCCCGCCACCACCAGGGATAAACCGGCTCCCGCTGCACCTGCCACTTCACCGTCCCGCTCGTCACCGGCAGCCCAAAGTAGTAGCGCGCCTCGCCGGTCAGGGCCGCCGGGCGGTTGAGGCGCAGCGGCAACTTCGGATCCTGGATGGTCGCCTCGAACGTCGGCCGCTTGTACTCCTCGACGCGGATACGCGCCTCGCCCCGCGCCGAGGTGATGATGGTCCAGGATCCGAGGACACGCCCGGATGGAATGGCAAACTCGCCGGCGGCGGTCCCGAATTCGTTCGCGGCCACCTGGGTCGAGGCGACCGTCTCGCCGTTCGGGTCGCGCAGGCTCACCGTGAGCCGCGCCCCGGCCTCGACCTTGTAGCGATCCTCCTTGCCCCGGAACGCGAGCACCTTCCACAGCACCTTTTGCAGGGGCCGATAAATGCTGCGATCGGTGTAGATGAACGCCGAGCGCGCCTCAGGCGGCTTGTCCGGACGGTAGAGCTGGAGGTGGTTCTCGTCGAGCGCGAGGTCGGCACCGCGCCGGGCGAGAAGGAAGAAGCTCTTCGAGGCGCGCTCAGGGGCATAAGAGAAGTGGACCTCGCCGGCGGCGTCGCTAATGAATCGCTCCACCGCGTGGTGGCGGCTGGTCCAGTCGTAGGCGTAGAGCCGCACGTCGACGCCGGCCTGCGGACCACCGGTCTCGCCCGAGACCGCGGTGACCATCACCCCATCCTGGCCGTCGCTGCGCGCGAGGAGCACGAGGTCGCTGATGATCAGGTCAGTCCCGGCGATCTGGTTGTCAGAATTCTGGAAATCCTCCCGGTAGCTCGCCACTACTAGATAGCTACCGACCTTCTTTA
>Ga0099828_10000225_pt1 | contig 32934 bp, 30 predicted proteins | sample CZO8metaG_2_FD_79338 | JGI IMG/M metagenome (GOLD analysis project Ga0099828, IMG submission 79338) | Vadose zone soil microbial communities from the Eel River Critical Zone Observatory, Northern California, USA - CZOApr15con2H1.8 metaG | ecosystem: Environmental > Terrestrial > Soil > Vadose... | reverse complement strand
CGTCGTGCTCGCGACAAAGTTCACCTTCAACGCCGAGCCGGGGCACCCCAACGCGGGAGGGAATGGCCGAAAGAACGTCTACCGCGCCCTCGAGGGCTCGCTGCGGCGCCTTCAGACCGATTACGTGGATCTTTACTGGCTGCACGCCTGGGATACGATCACGCCGGTGGAAGAAGTCCTCGCTTCGTTGGACACGTTGGTCCGGTCCGGCAAGGTGCGCCACATTGGCCTCTCGGACGTCCCCGCGTGGTACTTGTCGCGCGCGCAGACCCTGGCCGAGCAGCAAGGCCGCGAGAAAATTATCGCGCTGCAGCTCGAGTACTCGCTCGTCGAGCGAAACATTGAGCGCGAGCATATCCCCGCCGCGCAAGAACTCGGGATGGCCGTCTGCCCGTGGAGTCCGCTCGCCGGAGGGTTCCTTTCCGGCAAGTACAAGCGCGAGGGGCAGCGCGGCGCTCCGCAAGGCCGCATCGAGATTCAGAAGGAGCAGGGCACGACGATCTTCGAGCGCACCACGGAACGCAACTGGGGAATTCTGGATGTTCTGCTCGGCGTCGCGAAGGAAATGTGCAAGCCCGCCGCTCTAGTTGCCTTGAACTGGGTGGCGACGCAGCCGGGGGTGACCTCGACCATCATCGGCGCGACGAAAATCCCGCAGCTCGAAAGCAACTTGGCGTCGCTCGACCTTGCGATCCCGGCGGAATTGCGCGCTCGTCTCGACGAAGCCAGCAAGATTGACCCGGTTCACCCATACGTTTTCTTCGGACCGTCACTCCAAGCCCGGATCAAGGGCGACGCCGTGATTCATTCGTGGTCGAGAGCAAACGGATAGGCAGGATCATCTGGCACACGTCGTGACTATCGACGGGCGCGATCTTCAAGTCACGATGTTCGGATAGAGCTTTGTCGCCACAGAGAGCAGGATGAGCAAGGCGACCGTCAACATCAGGAAGTCGAGGCCTACTCCAAACGTAGTTCCCCCACCGGCGACCATCAGGCTTCGCAGGGCGTCCACCTGATACGTCAAAGGATTTACTTTCGACAGGGCGCGCAGCCACGCCGGCATCAGTGCGAGCGGGTAAATGGCGTTGCTGGCGAAGAAGAGCGGCATGGTCATTACTTGGCCGATGCCCATGAACCGTTCGCGCGATTTCACCAGGCACGCGGCGATCAATGAGAGCGTGGAAAACACGGCCGAACCGAGCATGACGGCGAGCACTACGCCGGCCAGGGCGACCACGCCAAACCGCAGGTGCACGTGCAGCAGGAACGCAACCGCATAGACGAACGCCATCTGGCACAGGCTGCGCGCCGTCGAAGAGATCGCCCGCCCGAGCACCAGCGCGCTGCGCGGCGCCGGGCTGGCCAGAAACTTCTGCACGATGCCCAGGTCGCGCTCCCAGATCAGCGAAATGCCGTAAAAAATGGCGCCGAACAGAACACTTTGCGCGAGGATGCCAGGCGACATGAAGTCCAGGTAGCTGATCCCTCCGGTTGGGATGGCCCGCGTGCGGTTGAACACCTGGCCGAAAATCAGCAGCCAGAGCACGGGCTGAACCATGCGCGTCAAAAGCTCGACGGGATCGTGCACGAGCTTGCGCACGTCGGCCTCGGCCACAGCGAGGGTCTGTCGTTCGTAACGCCGGAGAGAAAAAGGCTCAGCGCAGGCGCTGAGTTGTGATTCGAGTGCGTGCGACATCCCGCAGATCCCCTCCTTCGGAGATCGTTGCGCCCGTAAAGTGAATGAAAACGTCATCCATCGTCGCTTCGGGACCCACTTTTGCTTTCAGCGCCTCCGGGGTGTCCAGAGCGGCCAGGACCCCGCGGTGCATAACGGCCACCACGTCGCAGAGCTCGTCCGCCTCTTCCATGTCGTGCGTCGTCATCAGGATGGTCGTGCCGAATTCGCGGCGCAGGTCGCGGATGCGGTCCCACACAGCGCGCTTGGCGGAAGGGTCAAGCCCCACCGACGGCTCGTCCATGAACAGCACGCTGGGCCGATGCAGCATGGATTGCGCAATTTCCAGCCGCCGGATCATCCCGCCGGAGTACTGGCGCACAAGTTTGCCTGCGACGTGCGACAATTCCATGAACTCCAACGCCTGCGCAATTCGCCGGGCGCGCTCGGACCGGGGGATGCCGAAGAGCTTCGCGGAGATCAAGAGGTTCTCGTATCCGGTTAGATCCCCATCCGCGGAGAGCATCTGCGAAATGTAGCCGATCTTGCGGCGGACGGCTTCCGGATGCTCGATCAGGTCACATCCCGCAATGTGGGCGGTCCCGGAAGTCGGCGGCAACAGGGTCGTCAACATCTTGATGAGCGTGCTCTTGCCCGCGCCGTTGGGACCCAGCAGGCCAAACGTCGCGCCGGCGGCGCACGAAAAGGTCAGATGATCGACGGCCACGAGCGAATTAAACCGCCGCGTGAGCGAAAGCACTTCGATCGCATTGGGCTGGACGGAATTTTCCACGGTCTGTTTGAGTTTACTCCGGTGAAAGGTTGGATGCGACAGGAGAGCGTTGGGGCACGTGCGGGGCAATAACAGCGACTTGAGCCGAAACTTCTGCTGTCGCCGGGCGTCCATTGTAAGTAGGATACGTTATCGGTGCGAGTCGTGAGGAAAGGGAGGCCCCTATGAAGCGTTTCCGAATCTACTGCGCCTTGGGCCTATGTTTGGCTCTGGGCCTTGGGGCCGCTGGAATGCCGGCGGCCTCGCGGCCAAAGTCCGCGCGGGCGGACACCGCAGCGGCCCGGACGGTTCAAATTCCGATCCAGCAATTCACTCTGAAAAACGGCCTCCGCGTCGTGCTCTCCGAAGATCATGCTGCGCCAACCGTTTCGCTCTGCGTCATTTATGACATCGGCTCCCGAAACGAACGGCCCGGGCGCACTGGGTTTGCGCACTTGTTCGAGCACATGATGTTTCAAGGCTCGGAGAACGTAGGCAAAGGCGAGCACTTAATTTTGGTGCAGGTCAACGGCGGCGACGTGAACGGCACCACGAACAACGACTCTACCAATTACTTCGAGCGCGTCCCTGCGAATCAGCTCGATATGGCGCTGTTCCTTGAAGCGGACCGCATGAGCGGGCTGCATATTACCCCCGCAAACCTCGACAATCAAAGGAACACGGTGCAGGAAGAGCGGCGGCTGAGGATGGACAACCAACCCTACGGGAAGACTTCCGAAGTCATCGGGGACTTGGCGTATGACAACTTTGCGTACAAGCACTCCACGATCGGCTCCATGGAAGACTTGAACGCGGCCCGCCTGGAGGACGTGGCGCAGTTCTTCAAAACATACTATGCGCCGAACAACGCGGCCCTCGTCCTGGTGGGCGACTTTAAAACATCCGAGGCCCTGGAGAAAGTGAAGAAATACTTCGAGGGCATACCGTCGCAAACTGCCCCCGCCACCGTGGACATGACCGAACCCGCGCAGACCGCGGAACGGCGAACCACCATCGAAGACCCCTTTGCGCGCCTGCCCCGCTTGGACATCGTGTACAAGACCGTTCCGGGCAATACGCCGGACTGGTACGCCCTCGACATGCTCGGCGACATCCTATTTGGCGGGCCGTCTTCGCGGCTGTATCAAAAGCTGGTGAAGGACAAGGGAGTCGTCCTGCGCGTGGCGGGCGGCGTGGACATGCGGCGCGGCCCCAGCCTTTTTCAGGGCGTCGCGTCCCTGAAGCCTGGACAGGACCCGGGCGAAGTGGAAAAGCTGATTTACGAAGAATTTGACCGGATCAAGAACGGCGGGGTGACGCCCGCGGAGATCGAAAAAATTCGGATGCAGGACCGGCTCCAGCAGGCTGAGTCGATGATGAGCACAATCAACCGGGCGCGCATATTAGGGCGATTCACCGTGTATTTCCACGACCCGAACTTGGTGAATACCATCCTCGCCAACTATAGCGAGGTAAAGCCCTCGGACGTCCAGCGCGTGGCCCGCCAGTACCTGGGTGAGACGCGGCGGACTGTCGTCCTGACCACACCGAAGGCACAGGCTCAGGGAACCCCGGCCCGGTAAAGGCACGGAGGAGATTCCATGCGCATCTGGAGAAACATCGGAATATTCATGCTGCTCGCGGCAACAGTCGGCGCTGCGGCGTTTTTGCCTGGCGTCAGTTGGAGCCAAACGTCTACCGCGGACGACAAGTCGGTCCCCGCCAGCAAGGTGGAGCGGCTGAACCGCGCCCCGGTTTCAAAGGAAATCCTGCGGGTGAAGCTGCCGCGCCCAGTCGAGACAATCCTGCCGAATGGCATCAATGTGCTGATCTTGGAGGACCACCGATTCCCGCTCATTAACGTACATTTTGAAATCAACGGCGCCGGCCCCATCTACGAGCCGGCAGATCTTCCTGGACTCGCTGGAGCGACGGCGCAGCAACTCACCGAGGGAACGAAGACGCGAACCAGCAAGCAGATCGCCGAGCAGATTGATTCATTGGGTGCGAGCCTGTCGGCTTTTGCCCCTTTCGGGTCGGGCTCGACAGGGCTGACAGCGTCGGGCCTTTCGGACAATTTCGATCAGTGGTTCGCGCTGACGACCGATGTGCTCCTCCATCCCAGCTTCCCCACCGAGGAGCTGGCGCAATATAAGGAGCGGGCGAAGCCTATATTGCTGCAACAACGTGTGCAGCCGAATTTCCTCGCGAACCAGACGCTCAACCGTGTCCTGTACGGCGCCTACCCGGCCGCGGTGGTGTCCTCCACACCGGAATCCATCGACGCACTGACGCCCGCGATGCTCGCCGACTGGCATGACAATCACTACGCGCCGCAAAATACGATTCTCGCTATCTCCGGAGACGTGCGCGTATCCACACTGATGCCCAAGCTTCGCCAAGCGCTTTCGGAATGGCAGAAGTCGAAAGCCTCGGCCAATTTTCCGGCGAGCCCGCCACCCGCCACCAAAACGAAAATTTATTTGGTGGACCGGCCCGGTTCGGTGCAGACCACCTTGTTGATGGGCAACCTGGCGATTGAGCGCGGCGATCCCGATTATCCCGCTCTGATGGTGCTCAACGAAGTGCTCGGGGCAAGCGCGGCCAGCCGGTTGTTCCTGAACCTGCGCGAAGAAAAGGGCTACACCTACGGCGTGTACAGCAACGTGATTGCGCGAAAATACGCCGGGCCCTGGACCGCCGGCGGCGACTTGCGTACGGAAGTAACCGACGGCGCAATGACGGAATTCCTGCGCGAGTTGAACCGCATTCGCGACGAAAAGGTGCCAGAGGCCGAGCTCGACGCCGCGAGGCGGTCCGTCGTGGCCCGGTTTGCACTGTCGCTCGAATCGCCTCAACAACTGATTGGCTACGCGCTCACCCGGAAGTCATACAACTTGCCTGCCGACTACTGGGAGAAGTACCCGGCGCAGATCGCAGCGATCACCGCTGATGATGTCCAGCGCGTAGCGAAGAAATACATCAACCCGGCCACGATGCAAGTGGTCGCCGTGGGCGACGCGGCCAAAATTAAGAGCGTGATGGAAAAGTACGGGCCCGTCGAGATGGTGGACGCGGCAGGCAAGCCGACGGGAGAGGCCAGCAAATCCGTGGGTGGCGCCCAACCGTGAGATAGCGAATCAACCGTTGAAGGCTCGCTTGGTGGACGGCAGCAGCAAATACCAGAGCACAGCCCCATCTACAACGAGCAACGAAACGTTCCACACGATTCCAGCAGGACTGAATCGCAAGAGAGTGGCGATCAGCCCCAGGCACGCCCCGGCGCCGATCAGTACAAAAAGCAGGATTGTGCAGATGCGTGAAAGGTTGCGCAGCTTGAAAATTCCAATCGCCAGAACCACGTGCAGCGCGCCGAAAAGAAGAAAAATCACGCCGGAAGCGGCGCCGAGGGCTGCTAGCAGGGCCGCTGTGCCGACATGGCCTCGGGCTGCGGCAGCGGCGCCTGTGGATCCCACAAAGAAAAACGCCAGGCCTGCAACGGCAAACGCAGCCCCCGCCACTACCATCACCCCGCTCAGAATCGTTACGCCGACCGGGCGCCCCATGACCTCCTCCAATGCGTGAGGGCGTTGCATCTCGAAAGACACGCCGCTGGGACTGACACTACGGGAGTCGCGCGAAGCCGTCAAGCGCGGCGAGGCGCCGGCGTCTTTCGATGAAGCGATCCCCAGAGAATCATACCGGCAAGAATAGAGGCAAGGCTCGCGGTTTGCGCGTTCGTGAGGCCGAAGAACACCCGGGGATTGATACGGATGAATTCAATCAGGAAGCGAGCAAGTCCGGTCAACAGCAAGTAAGAAGCGAACACAATGCCACTATTAAAGGGCATCTTCGAGGCGCGCCCTCCTAGGTTCCAAAGAATCCAGGAAATCGCCACGGCGATCAGAAACTCGTAAATGGGCGTGGGATGGACGCGTTGCGTCGTCGGGACAATCCCGTTCGGAAAACTCATGCCCCACGGCAAAGACGTGGGAAATCCGTAATCGCCGTCGCCGGAGATCAAACAACCCATGCGCCCGATCCCGTAGCCCAGCGCAGCAGCGGGCGAAGCCACATCCAACATCAGCAAAACCGGCATCTGGAAACGCCGCGCGAGCAACACGAGCGCGAGGAAACCGCCAATCACGGCGCCAAACCAGGCAAAACCCATCGTGCTGAAGAGCTGTGGCCAGGGGTTGGCGAAGAACTCGGCCGGGCTTTCAAGCAAGTGATAGAGCCGCGATCCCGCCAGCCCTGCAAGCCCCGTGATCCCGATAATGGCTTCGGCATCGGCTGCAATGCCCCGGCGCGCCAGGTCGGCGCGCAAAACGAAGAACGCACAAATCAAGCCAGTGGCAACCAACAGGCCATAGGTGCCGAGCGTCAATGGGCCGACGTGAATGAAGGGATACACGGGGACTCCGCTTTACCGCGCGCTAGCAGAATCGCAGCATGCGCCAGTCAGGAAAATGCGACGCGGCACGCACCAGTATAACCGAGTCGCCGCCAGGGAACCGGCTCCAATCCGTGGGGTCGTAAGGCCTCAACGCAGGCGCTGCTTCCACCATCCGCCGCAGATTAGGCTCAGCGCCGATTATAAGTCCCTCCTTCCGGAGGATAGGGTTAGAAGAAAGAACACTCAGACTCAGCTCATTCAGGCCAACGATATAGCTCACCGTCATCACCGGCAAGCCGCCGAACTTCAGAACGCGCTGCGCCTCGCGGAAAGGCTGACAGGATCTGGGGTTTAGTGCAGGGCGGTCTGTTCGCGCTTCCCCGGGCGGCTGGTCTTCATGATGAGGACAAACGGGGTAAGACACAGCACGATTATGGCGAGGCCAGAAATCACATCCTCGTACGCGCGCGTGGTGGCCTGCGACTGAATCATGCCCGACATGAGTTCATAGGCCTGCCGCGCAGCTTCCACCGAACTTGTTCCTTGGGCCTTCAGCGTTTTGGTCAACCCTTCCCGGATTGCTTCGTAGGCTGGCGCGCCGGGCGTCGATTTAGAGACGAGGTAAATGCGATGCGCGAGGCCGACACGGGTGATCATGGTGCTCAACGTTTGCGCTGGAGCGTTCCGAAGGATTCGCCGTTTGGACCGCTTCCTGTTCTGTGGTCGCCATGCTATTTGCTCCGGAGCAGATCGCGCATCATTTTCTCGGCCTGGCCGATCGCGCGGGCGACGCTCGCCTTGGCCAGGTTGTGCGCGTTGAGACTTGCGATGTAATTCTCTTCCGCGCTCGCGACGACTTCTTGCGCCTGGACGACTTCCACCGTGTCGGCCACCCCGGAGGTGAACCGGTCGGTGGCCTGCTCGAGCTCGTCCCGGGCCAATTCGCGGCGGCTCTGCGCGACGCTCACTTCTTCGGCGGCCGCGGTCATTTCCAGGAACGCAGTACGCACTTCCGCCTCGACACGCCCGCGCAAGTCGTCATATTCCGAGCGGCGCTGTTGCAGGGCCGCGTCCGCTTGTTCAATCTCCCCCCGCGCTCGCCCGCCGGCCCAGAGGGGAAACCGGAGTTGTCCTCCCACCGAAAATGTCCCGTGGGACTGCGCCGGGTTGATTCCAATGACGCCGTAATCGGCCGCCAGATCGAGCGCAGGATAATGCTCAGCGACGGCCGCTTTGCGCGAGAGTTCGGCGGCGCGCACTTGCGCTTCCGCCGCCTTCAAGTCCGCACGATTCATCGCGGCGAGTTCAATCGCCTGGTTGAGCGACAGGCCTTCGAGCGGCGCGTAAGGCAAGGAGTCGGTCAACCGGATCTCCTGGCCCGGCGGCAATCCGATCAACCGGGCCAACGCAATCTTGTGCTCGGCGAATTCCGCCTGCGCTGCGGTCAGCCGCTGCTGCTGAGTCTGCCGCTCCACCTGGCTGCGCGTCATGTCAATACGCGCCGTCAAACCGGCAGCGAAGCGGTCCGCAGCCTGCTGATAGATCGCCTGCCCGGTGGCCGCTTGAACTTTTGCGGAGGCCACACCCCCCGATGAGGCGAGCACTTGCACGTAGCTGGCGGTCACCGCGAAGACCACCACTTCTCGCGCATCCTGAACCGAAAGGCCGGCGGCCCGCTGCGTTTCGCGCGAAGACTGATAGACGCGCAGAGCCTGAACGTCGGCCAGCTTTTGCGTCAGGCCGCCGCGCAAATCGAAATAATTGAACGGGCCAACAATCGTGGGGATGCTGAACCCCGAACCCGGTGGAGGATTGAACCGAAAACCAAAGGAGGCGAGGTCGATCTGCTGCGTCACTTCGCGAAGGTAACTCGACAAGTTCGGCAACAGGGGGCTGAGCGCCACGGTGCTTTCCCCTTGCGATTTGCGGAGGGCCTGCTGCGAAAGAATGGGCCCCAGGTTATAACGGAGTCCCCGTTGCAACGCCTCATCTAAGGACAAAGGCAGAGGCTGGTCCGATATTGGACCGGAGGGCACGCTGCCCTGGAACGCTGCCTGAGGAGTCCTCTCCGCGGGCATGGGAGCCAGCGGGCCACCCTGAGCCCAGCCCCCTGCGGCCAGCAGAAGGCTGCCGAGGAATAACAGGAAAGAGAAAAGCCGTTTGTGTCGCATGCAACCCCACTTTGTACACGTCAAAATATTTACACCAGCACCCGCCGTCCTGTTTCGCTGCAGTCGAGCGGGAAGGCCAGACGGTGAGAAATTCGCCGGAGTCAAAAAGAAATCTTGCAGGTCCGGCTGGACCCAGCTAAGGCACATACATGTATGTATGATGTCAGGCAAAGCGATGTGGGCACATGAAGACTTCCTTAGCCGGTGATACGCAGAACCGGAAGAATCCCTCGCGGCCATCTTTCCTGACCCCAGCTCGCTCCACTCAGGCAGCCCGCACCCAAACGACCCGCCGCAGACTCCTCGCCGCCGTCGAATCCATCTTCGCCCGGGACGGATTCGAAGCGGCTCGTCTCGAGGACATCGCCGCCAGCGCCGGCTACACGCGCGGGGCCTTTTACGCCAACTTCAAGAGCAAGGAAGCCATTTTTTTTTCGCTCTTCGAGGAGTGGATCCGGAAACGCATTGACGCCGTGACCGCTCTGCTTCGCAGATACAAGAATCCCGCACACAAGTTGGCGGCTCTTCGCAAGTACTACGCGGAAATCGCGTGGGACCGCCGCTTGGTATTGATTGCTTTCGAGTTCAAAATCTTCGCGCTGCGACACCCCGACGCCCATGCGCGCCTGAGGGGCCGCCACCGGCGCCTGCGGGTCACTTGGGGAAAACTCTTTTCAGAATTGTTGGAGCCGCTTGGCCGCTCACTGCCCGTTGCGAACCCAGAGGCGGCCACATGCTTGGGGGCGCTGGCTCAGGCGCTGCTGATCGACCACCTAGTGGACACGAAAACCCTGACTGGCCATGATATTCGACGAGTCCTGGGCCTTTTCTTTGACTCCATTTTCGGCATTGCGCTCCCGCGAGTTGATTAGCGCATTGCCGCAGCGTAGTAACGGGCGAGCGTCCCGCGCGGGCCTGCTCCATTCACTCGATAAGAGCGATCCGCCGAGCGTGGCGGCCCCCCGCAAACGGGGTGGTCAGCCAGACCCGCACAATTTCCAGCGCCCGCTCCTCTGGAATCATCCGCTGGCCGAGGGACAAAACATTGCTGTCGTTATGTTCCCGCGCAAGGCGCGCCGTCTCGACATTCCAGCACAGCGCGCAACGAATTCCGCGGACCTTATTCGCGACGATTTCCTCGCCGTTCCCCGACCCCCCGAGAACGATGCCTCGATCGAATTCGCCGCGGGCCACCGCCTCCGCGGCCGGACGTATGAACAACGGATAATCCACCGGGGCATTGCTAAATGTGCCGAAATCCTTCACTTCGTGCCCGAGACCTATCAACAAGGCTCTAATCTTTTCCTTGTATTCGAAGCCAGCATGGTCGGAGCTGATCGCGATTTTCATAGTGGGGCGCGGTTAGCATAGAGGCCCCGAAAAGGCGGTGTCAAGGATCGCGAGAGCCGGTTTAGACCAAGATACCCTTTGAACCTCAGCGTAACCCACATGAAATCAATCTTCGAAGTTATTCCGCACCGGAATGCATCAGAAAACGAACCCGGCGGCGCTTCTCGCACGCTTGGAATTCATACTCTTGCAGTTACGGAACACTGTACCTCGGTGGCGTTGACGCTCCTCGCCCCGGGGACTATGTTGGGTTAGGACAGTGTGAAGTCTCCCGGCGTTTCCCCTGGGGCCATCCTACCCCAGCGCCGGTATCCCCTCGGCATCCCGAGGTTCTGCGCCAGTTCCATTTGGGCTGCTCCCGATGACGCGGTAAAGATGCGTCTGCATGGCAAACCGGGTTTTCCGCGTGTGAAGTGACCGTGTTCACCCTAACCAAAGCCGGGCGTTACGAAATCCGCGAAGAGCTTGGCCGCGGCGCTATGGGTGTGGTGTACCGGGCGCACGACCCGGTCATTGGACGGGACGTCGCCGTCAAGACAATGCACTTGTCTGAAGCGGGCACAGGGTTGACCCGCGAAGACCTTGTCAACCGCTTTCAGACCGAGGCGCGCGCGGCCGGCCTGCTAACTCACCCGAACATCGTAGTCGTGTACGACGCAGGCGAAGAAGAAGGCGTATTTTACATCACCATGGAGCTGGTCGAAGGGCGCAGCCTTCAGACGCTGCTCGACTTGCGGCAGACATTCCCGCTGCCGCGCGTGATACGCCTGATGGAGCAGACCTGCTCAGCGCTCGACTTCGCGCATCAGCGCAACGTCGTCCACCGGGACATCAAGCCCGCGAACCTGATGCTCACTGAGGATGACACCCTCAAAATCACTGACTTTGGCACCGCGAAAATACTGCAATTCGGCACGGCGCAAACCGCGCACGTGATGGGCACGCCGTCTTACATGTCCCCCGAGCAAGTGAAGGGCAAGCCGGTGGACGGACGCTCGGACATTTTTTCTCTCGGCGTGATTCTCTACGAGCTGATGACCGGGGAGAAACCCTTCCCGGGAGAGAACATCACGACCGTTATTTACAAAATTATTAACGAAGAGCCGATTTCGCCCCGCGCGCTCGATTCCTCGATTCATCCTGGCCTCTCCGCAGTCATCAGTCATGCGTTAGCGAAAGACCCGGCGGCGCGGTTCCAGACATGCCATGAGTTGCTAGACGCACTCAAGAATTTCCGGGAGATGCTTTCGCCAGAGGCGACGGTGAGAATCGCTCCAGAGCGCGAGCCTTCCATGGTTGCCCAGGGAAGCCCGATGGGGACTCAGCCCCTCGCAGCGCCAAACGAGGCTGCGTACGTCGCTGCGGAGAAGTCGGAGCCCCCACTCCGGCCGATTTTTGGCGCCATACAAGTAGAGGGGCCGGCGAAGAGGCGCGGGACCTTCTTCCTGGTTGTGATTCTTCTGGCCATCATTGGGTACGCTGGCTACCGCATCTGGCCACCGGTGATGGATGTGTGGCAGCGCATGCACGAGCCGGAGGGCGCTCCGCCCATCCTTCGGAAGATGGTGCCCGCGACCCCAGTGGCGAACAACGGCACGCCTGACACAAAATCCGAAGCGACTCCTCCATCCGCTCCGGCATTGGCGCCGGCCCAGCCGGCCGCTCCACAGGACATTGCAGCGACCCCCGAGCCGGCTGCCTCGGTCCAGCCGGTCGAGAGTATCGCGGAAAAGCTGCCTGCTCCGCAAAAACCCACGGCGCCTGTGGAATCGCCGGCTGCCAACGCGCTCAAAAAAAGATTGGGTTTCGACCTGGCAAGCTTATACCTAGCTGACAGGGTGAAAATGCAAGTCACCGGGAGCACGCTGACGCTCTCCGGAAAGCTTAGCCCGATGGAGCATGGGGAACTGCTGGCGCATGTGCGAAACGTGCCCGCCGGGGTGCACGTTGTGGACGATATTCAGTACACCGAAGGGGCGAATGCCGCGCCTGCGCCAAGGGATGTCGGTTGGGCCTGGGTGCGTTCCACGCCTCCCGGAGCGCAGGTCTCCGTGGACGGCAAGGAAACGGGCGTGCGCACCCCCGCGCGCGTCGCGATTCCGCAGGGAGATCACGACATCCTCCTGACCTTGCCCGGATTCACCAAAGCCCACCGCACCCTGGTTATGCGCACTGGCGAAAACATAGAGTTCACCGAAGTCTTAGACCGGCCATAGCTCCTGCCCCTGCGTTAGAACTTATTCCTCGCAACGATCCCTACTTGATGGGTCACACCTAAGGGCGAGTTATTTGCTTAGGTAGAACGAGTTTCCCCGGCCTGTAACGTTCCTACACATCCGCCCTCTCCCGTTTGGCTGAAGGACTTCAATTTGTTCTCTAATGATATGATAATAAATGCCTTGTAAACGAATCTGACGGTAGGCGACGTGCTCCATTAGCTTGTACTCAGGTCCTTTTGGCACAACCCCATGAAGAGCGTCGGCAGCAAGGTCGGGCCGGTTTTCGCGGGACTAGTAACTACCAGTGCGGTGTCGGACCAGAGGGTGGCAGCGCAATCCTCCCCGGTTCGCAAGCCCTTTGAAGAAAAGGGGTTGTCGCCAAAATGAAAATCGTGGCCAACCCGAAACCACCAACGCATGGGGAAGCGCCTGTCATCGAGGCAACGCCGATTCCCGTGCGGCGAGGGGAAGGCCCGCGTGCGATTACGGCTTCTGCCCGCACCCCGGTTTCCAGCAGCGAGGCAGCGGCAATTAGCTTCCTGAGGCACCTGCGGGTGCTGACCGGCGCCGCACGGTTGTACCAGCGCAACCATCCTCGCCTGATGGAACTCTTGACGACCGCGGAGCAACAACTTCGGGTAGCCCTCGGTGCACACTCCCCCTTGGTATTTGCAGTCGAGCGAAACGGCATCATCCTGCCGCAGCCCAACGCGCCGACCGGCGAATTGCTGAGCGACCCACGCGGCGAGCTGCGCGCGCTGGCGGAGGAGCTTCTGCACGGCGGAATCTGTTCTCTGCTGTTCACGCCGCAGATCAACATCGGAGAACTCGACTCGTTCGCGCACCAGATCAGCCTGGTTCCCCGCGCCGGCACGCCGGGTGACACGGCTTCGCGCGGCACTTGGGACAACTGGCTGCATCAGCAGCGAATCGCCGGCATCCGCTTGAATGTTCCCACCGAACGGCGCGATTCCTTGCTGTTGGCGGGCCTAGTCTCAGCCGTGCTTGCCCATGACGACGCTCCGTTACGCTCCCCTCACTCGCGCGGGGCTACTGCCTTTCCCGCAGCGAACTTTGAACAGATGGCGGCTGCGCTGCGGCTGCTCATGAAGCTCAGGCCCCCGCGCGACCCAGAAACCCAGGTTGCGGCAGAGGACATCGCGCGCAGAATCCATTCGATCCTCACGACTAACGAACGGTCCACGGTTGCGCTCGTTGTTTTCGGCGTTGCTCGCGTAAAGCCGCGGGAGGGCGACACCCCCGAGTCCTATGTGGGACGCATGGCAGAGGCGCTCATCCTGGCCTTTGTGAGACAGGAGTTCGAGGCGGGGCGCGTGTCTCCTCCGGAGCTGTCCGGATTGCTAGCGCGGCTCGACCAAGAGCGAAGCGAAGCTGCCAAGACACCGGGGAGCTACTCTATCGGCGCGGAATTCGATGAGGCGCGCATCGCAGCGCTCTGCGATAAATTCTGGAACGCAATTCCGGCGCGGGAAAAAGCAAAGACGCTGCGCAGCCGCCATGCCTGGTGCGTGCCAACGTCTGTGGTGGCCAAATTCCTGGAGCCTTTGGCAGCGGCGGCGGAGAGAAAACCTGCCGCAGCGGCTGGGCGCGAAGCGCGTGCCGTGTTGATGGCCTACGCGCGATGCCTCAATTCGCAGGACGGCAAGGAACGCCGGTCAGCCGCTTCCGGGTTGGCTGAGCTTGCGCCCGTGATCGAGCGACTGTGGCCTCACCCTTCGGCCTCAGAATTCAGCGAGGGCATTGTGCAGGGGCTGCTTCAGGAGGCTTCGCCGGGGATCGCGGGAATTTTGTCTGCGGTCGTAGAGCACCTGACTCGCGTGGCGCTCAAGAAACAAGAATACGCGGAATTCGAGCGCATGCTGGAAACCCTCGAGTCTTCACCGAGCGATGACGCGCATGCGCACATCCCCACGTTAGTAGGACGGGTGTTGAACGACGAGCGGTGGCTGTACCTTGTGGACGAAGCGTTGCTGAACCGGCCCCTCGACCCAGTGATCCCCCGCCTGCTGCAGAGGTGCCCGGACCGTTTGCTCGACCGGTTGGGTCTGCTCCTGACTGCGCCTCAGGGGAAAGACCTGCTGCCTGCAATGGTCCGCTTAGTGCACGCGGCTGGCGAGCCGGTGATCGGCGCGATCGAAAAACGGCTCCACGAACCGCGCCGCCAGCGGATCGCCACGGCCGTCCACCTGCTCGCTTCCGCAGATCCAAAACGCTTGGCGACGGCTTTGCCGCGCACGCTGCCGAGTTGGGAATGGAGTTTGCAGGACCTTGCAGTCAGCGAACTGGCGCGGTGGACCAATCCGCCCGTTGTGGCAGCAACCGGGCAAGCGTTCCTGGCCATTGTGGCCCAGGCGCACTTGCTCGTCGTCCCCTGCATCATTGATCATCTGGGATTTGCCGGGGACGCATCCGCCATCCCCGTGCTTCTGAAAATGGCCGCAGGCGAATACCCAGCATTGCAGGACATGTATATTCGCATCAAAGCAGTGGAGGCGCTGGGACGCATGCGCGTGGCTGATGCAGCACCGCTGCTCCGGCGAATTGTGCGCGAGCGCAGCGGCCTGGCACACACGGAACCCGCCGCACTGCGGACAGCGGCGGAAGAATCTCTCGAGCAGATTGAAAATCGCTCCTCGTCAGCCCGCCTTCGGACCACAGAGATGGGTCTCACGAAAGTCGGCAAGGAATACGCGCGGCCCCGGCGATACCCCCGCGCTCACCCGCCCACCCCGCTGCCGGCGTCCATCACGGGGCCGCACCCCGGCAATGCGCGGGTGCGAACCATCAGCCTGGGCGGAGCCTTCCTGGAATCCGAGCAGCGAATTTACTCAGGCGAGTCTCTGCGGTTGGAGATCCGAACGGGGCTTCGTCGCATTCAAGCCACCGCTGTGGTGCGGACCGTCTCTCCTCAGGGCGTGGGCGTCGAATTCGTCCATATGAAACCGGAAGACCGCGAACGGCTGCGCCACCTCGTGAAACAACTCCTGTCTTAGGCTTTCTCGCACGCCACCCAGGCCCCGCGTGCCATTTTTTTCTGCCACTGGTCCTGCGAATTCATGCATGAGGCGCGATGACCGCCTACTTCGCTTACGGCTACTCGGACTCCGGTGCGGAGATCAAGGGGCGGGGAAGTGTTTCAACCGGGGTGATTTCTGTTATCCCCGCGCCACTGTCCACTCCCATTTCTTGAAACTTGCGCAGAGCCGGCATCAAGCGATTGTCAAACGAGGCGACGGCGCTGTTATAGGATTTAGAGGCGCGCTCCAGATGTCTTGCGACTTCGGAAAGATGCTCCGCGAAGGTTACGACGCGATCGTAGAGTTGCTTGCCCAGGTCTTTGATGCGCTCGGCATTCTCCGTCACGCGTTGCTGCTTCCAGCCGTAGGCGATGGCGCGCAGAAGCGCGATGAGCGTTGTGGGACTCGCCAGGACGACGCGCTTATCAATGGCGTCCTCGATGAGGGTGCGGTCCTGTTCCAGTGCGGCGCTGAAAAACGACTCTCCCGGAACAAAGAGCACGATAAATTCAGGCGTGAGATCAAACTGCTTCCAGTATTCTTTGGCGGACAGGCGGTTGATGTGTTCCCGGACGAGTCTCGCGTGTTGCGTCATTGCCTCGCGGTATTCGGCGTCGGAGCGCGCGCTGACGACCGACAGGAACGCGTGCAAGGGCACCTTTGCATCAATAATAATCTGCGTCCCCCCGGGCAAATGAATGATCAGGTCAGGCCGGAGGCGGCCCTCTTCGGTATCCACTGATTGCTGCTCGACAAAATCGCAATGGGGAGACATACCCGCCAGCTCAACGGCGCGCCGCAGCGTCAATTCGCCCCATTTCCCTTTCACCTGGGGCTGCTTGAGTGACGTGACCAGGCTTCCCGTCTCTTGCCGGAGTTCCTTGCTCGTAGTCGCGAGTTGCTGCACCTCGGCGCGTAGACTCCCGTAGGCTTCCTGCCGAGCTGCCTCGATTTTGCTGACCTCGCTGCGGAGTTCCTTCACCGCATTTTCGAGCGGATCTACGATTCCTTGAATCGCGACCTTGCGCTGCTCCAAGTCCCCTTCGCTCTCTTTCTGCAAGGCCCCAAATTTCTCGTTGGCTAAGTCGAGGAATTGTTGGCTGCTGGCTTTCAACGCTTCGTTGGCGAGAGCCTGAAATGCGTCCTTCAATTTCTGCTGGGCTTCGTCCAGCAGGCGCCTTTGCTCGGCCAGATTTTCGCGTTGCCCTTGCGCTTCCTTTTCGGCGGCGGCCCGGAGCGCCTGCTCATGCTCCACACGCGTTTGCAGCCACTTTTCATCCTGCTTCAGGGCTTCGGCTTGCTTCGTCAATTCCCCGACAACGCCGTCAAGAGCGGCAGCGCGCTTCTCAAGCTCCAGCCGCACCGTGTGCGCCGAAGCCCGGGACCACAGCCAGGCCAAAATAAATCCGCCGGCAAAACACGCGATGGCGATGATGAGGACTGCGGTTTCTGTCATGACCACGCCCAGAGCGGCGACCTGTGACGATCGCGGCGATTCACCGTGGCCGGATTCTACCATGCCCGCCGGTGGCAATTCGGAGGGGCAAACCATCAAGGTGCAGGGGCAGCCTTCTCTAGTTCTTGACGATTTCCTGCCAGGCGGATTGCAGCAGAAAGGCAAACTGGCCGGAGGGTTTTTCCTCCAACATGCGCTCGAGTTCTGTGCGGATTCCCGCGGTGTCCTGTGGCTCCCGGTCGATTCTCCCGATGAGCCGATCCAAGCGCCCGGTCCAGTTTCCCGTCGCCAGAGCCCGCGCGGCCAAGAGCTTCTGCCGTGCCGCTTCGAAATTTGGCAGGCCAGAGGCCGTGGGAACCAACCGAGCCGTGACCGTATAATCACCCGGCGCCAGAGACTTCATCTCGACTTCGGCAGCATTGCGCTCCCCGCCGGAAGTCGTCACGCGCTGCACGCTACCGCGCGAGAGCTGCACAATCCCAGGCGAAGCATCGCGCACCTCAACAACCAGGCGCTCTTCCGTCCCGTAAGCGCGAACTGTGAGCATCCCCTGGTCGCCAACGCGCCACGTTCCCACCGGGCCGGTGACCGCCAGCAGCACCGCCGTCACCGGACCGGCCCGCGCTTCGACTCCCGCGACACTCAGCCGCAAATCCGCCGAACCGATGGGAACGCGTGGTCCAGGGAGAACGACCAATGCCACTGGCGACGAAGCGAGCACCAAACCTGGCTGCCCGGCAAGAAGGATGTGATTGGCGTCCGCCTCTCCGTGGAATCCGGTGCCTTCGATCGTGAACCGGTCATGCAGGGAAAGAAAATGGGGAAAGGACAAGACTCGCAGCCCTGGCGAAGCGTTTTGCGCCAGCGCTCCCTGGGCCGGTTTTGGAGGATCCTCAACCAAGGTGGACGCCGTAGCGTTTTGGCCAGAAATCTGCGCGGTCATCCTGCCGAACTCGCGAGGCCCCGTGAAGAGGGCGCGACCGGTGGCGTCTGTTTTGAGCTTCGCGCCGCTGGAAAGCTCAACTGCCGCACTGGGTACAAGGCGTCCCGCCGCATCCAGCACGGCAAGCGTCGCTGGGAGCCCCGCAACAATTTTAGGGGGAAGCAGAATCGTGCGCGGAGGCCCGGCTTGGGGTTTGGCAGTCTGCCGCGCCGGGGTCGCCGCCGAGCTCGCCGCCAGCCAAGCCAAAACGACTCGGGCTAGAACTTGCCTTCCTCGGATAGAAGCGGCCAAAGTCATGTTGGAGATTGTATCGCGCCGGGCTGCGGTTCACGAAAGGGGGGAACGCCGCCTGCTCCCGCTCGGGGGTGAGACCCAATGTGGCCACTTACCCAACCGGATCAACGTCGCGCCATGAGCGCGAAAATCTTCGCCTCAAGGAAAAGCTGAAAGAGTTCGGGATCGAGTTCGTGATCCTTCACGCACATTTCCAGTATTTCGAGCGCGCGCTCCGCCGGGACCGCCTTCTTATAAGGCCGATCGGAGGCTGAAAGCGCATCGAACATATCGCAGATCGTCATGATCTTCGCCTGCACGGGAATCTGATCGGCTTTCAGATTATACGGGTAGCCGGTGCCATTCAGTTTCTCATGGTGCGCCCGGGCAATCCGGGGAATTTCACGGATTTCTTTGGTCCAGGGAATTTGGAGAAGAAAGTTGAAACTGTGAATGACGTGCGACTCGATCTGGGCGCGCTCGTCGGGGTCAAGACTCCCCTTGGGGATCGTGAGAAACCGCAATTCCTCCGGCGTCAGGACTGGGCGCTCGACGCCGCGCGGATCCAGGTAGGTTTGCCGCGCGATGTCAAATAATCGGTCAAACCGGCCGGCTGGAAGCACTGTCGGCTCGTTGGCTCGAACAATGATTCCGAAGGCCTCTTCCAATTCCGCCCGGCGGGCCCGGAACTCCTCCTCGAGAGAGGCGAGTCTGGAGTGCGCTTCAGTCGGGCCCAGTTCCAGCAATGCACGGGATTTCTCGCGTTCGATCTGGACTTCCAGGTCCCTAACAAGATAGTCGAACCGGTTGGCGACCAGCTCCATTTGCAAGGGATAGAGCTTCTTCGCCTTGACGAGCACCTCCTCGCGCACGCCGACTTTGCCGAAATCATGGAGCAACGCTGCGTAGCGGATTTCCTTCATCTGCTCGGGAGAGAAACGGGTCGCGGCGTAAGAACCGGATCCGGTTCGGTCCACGACCTCCGCCAGGCCAACCGTCATCTGGGAAACGCGCTGGGAATGGCCCGAAGTCGTGGGATCGCGCTGCTCAATCGCAGTGACCGCCGCCTTCACAAAACCTTCAAAGAGCGTTTCGATGTCCTGGTATAGGCGGCTGTTCTCGTAGGCCACCGCCGCTTGCGAAGCCAACGAAAGCGTCAGCCGGACCGCATGTGCGCTGAACGGCCGGACTTCGCGGGCCACGGCTTGGGGGCTGGTGAGCCGGGCGGCTGGATGAAGCTTGCGGTTGATGAGTTGCAGGACGCCAAGAACCTCGCCCCGTCCGTTTTTCATCGGGAGTGTCAGCAAAGAGCGGGTGCGATAGCCTGTATCCTTGTCAAAGCGCGGGTTGAAGCGAAACGGACGGCTGCGCGGGATGCGGTAGGCGTTGGCGAGATTGATGATTTCGCCGCGCAGCGCCGAATACCCAGCCATTGAGTCCTCGCGCATCGGCAGCACAAACTCCGTAAAGGGGAATCGCACGCTGTCGTTCTGGGTCACTTTGAAGCGCAGGTGGCGCTCTGAGGGTTCGGCCGAAAGCGCGTCCTGGCGAGTCTCTTCGACCAGGTAGAGAGAGCCAGCGTCCGCTCTGGTGATTTGCCGGGCTTTGCTCAAGATCATCTCGAGCAGAACGCCCACATCCCGGGTCTCCGACAGGGCGACGCCGATCTGGTTGAGCTCTTCCATCTCGCGCTCGGAGCGCTTGAGTTCGTTGCGCGCGGCGCGCTCGCGCTGTGCCAGCTCCATGTTGGCGAACGCGGCATCCACCGTCTTGCGCACTTGCACCGATGTCGCTTTAAGCGGCAGGGTTGCAAAGCATCCTTCAGCGCGCTCGCTTTCCACGGAGTTGTTCGCGATGCCAATCACGCGGACATGCGGCTGCTTGCGAACGAGACGCCGCAGGGTGGTCAGGTCCCTGCGCCCGAGGTCGGCCAGGCAAACGACCCGATGGGCGCCAGAGAGGGGTATCGCTGCGGTACTGCCATTCGACGTTCTAGGCAGTGCGCGCAGCCTGTAACGGCGCCGAAGCGGACGGACCAGAGGGGCGCCCAAGGACTGCTCGAAATACCAAATCTCGCCGGAATGCGGCATGGGGAAGAGTGTGGGGGTTGTCAGTCACGATGTTGACTGCATTTCCCGCCAATTCCGAGCATACTGGATTCCCAGCCCTTCGGGCAGAATTGCCGTTTTGAGAGTGTCGAGATAGGACGTAACTACTTGCTTCACACGCTCTTGCGCCATTCCCCATGGTTTGTTAGCCTGCCGTTCAGTGGTGCTGAGCGTCTTGAAGCGGAGTGCGTGTATGCTGAAGCTCGTCTGAGGCTTCGAGCCGAAGAACTGCGTGCTACCAACCTAACGAGGGCCCCCTTGCGCATTGAAACAGGCGCGCGAACGGATTTGGGGCGCGTCCGGAGGAACAACGAAGACGCGTACCAGATTGAACCAGAGCTGAACTTGTACGTCCTCTCAGACGGCATGGGAGGCGAGTCCCATGGCGAGGTGGCCAGCGTTCTAGCTGTGCACACGGTTGTAGCCCACTGCCGACAGGCCGCAAATGACCCCGCCACACCAACCTTTGGAGAACCGCGGCCCGATGTGTCCGAACGCACCAATCGCCTGGCGAGCGGAGTCCACCTGGCCAACCGCAAGGTGTTTGAAGCGGCCGGCGCAAACTCCGAACAAAAGGGTATGGGAGCCACCCTTGTGGCGGCGTGGCTTGAGGGCCAGCGGCTTTCCTTGGCACACGTGGGCGACAGCCGCGCGTACCTGTTGCGCGCTGGCTCGCTCCTGCAGCTCACCTCTGACCACTCCCTGGTCGCCGAGAAGGTACGCATCGGCATTTTGACTCCGCAGGAAGCCGAGATGAGCGAGTTGCAAAGCGTTCTGACGCGCGCGGTGGGTCCCCAGGCTGACGTTGAGGTGGATGCGGACGAGCAAATGCTGCTCCCGGGCGACATGCTCCTGCTTTGCTCGGATGGGCTGACGCGTATGATTACCGACCCGGAAATCGCGAGCACGCTTTTGACGACAACATCCGCCCAGGCCGCCGCTGACCGTTTGATTGAACTGGCGAACGAAAATGGAGGCGTGGATAACATCACGGTGATCGTCCTTCGCCTCGCTGCGAAATCCGAGAACGTGATCCGCTGGCTCAAGGGTTGGAAGCGGAACTCCGGGTAATGCACAGGCGCCTTCGGTTGGAGGAGAGAAAGGATGTCGAGACTTGTCCTGAAATTTGAGGGCACGGCCTTGAAAGAGGTCCCGCTGGGGAACGGGCCCGTGACGATTGGCCGCGCGCCTGACAATGACATCCCCATTGACAATCTGGCCGTGTCGAATTATCACGCGCGTATTTATGTCGAGGCCGGATCGCTGGTGGTCGAGGATCTAAACAGTTTGAACGGAACATTCCTGAACGATCTGCGCGTCGAGCGCGCCATGCTGAAGGACGGCGACGCCGTGCTGATCGGCAAGCATCACGTGGTCTTGGATCAGGAGCATGACACGCCGCTTCCGATCAATTCCATGCGCAAGGCGCCCGCGCCGCGCGTGAATGAAACAATGGTGCTGGACACACAGGAGCGCCGGGACATGTTCGAGCAGGCTGCCGCCGTCGGCGAGCGCTCCCAGCTCGTCCCCGACAGGTTGCGCGTGCCGACCCTCGCCGTTTTGCGGGGCCGCACGAGCCAAAAGGAGTACCGGCTGGTAGGAAAGTTAACCGTCATCGGCAGCTCGAGCATGGCCACGGTCCGGCTCCGCGGCTGGTTCGCACCGAACGTTGCCGCACAGATCAACAAGCACGAGGACGGGTATTATTTGGGGCGCGGCGACCGCGTGCCGAAAATCAATGGAGTTGAAATCGGGGGCCCTACCAAACTCAACGATGGGGATCTGATCGAAGTGGGCCGCGTGCAGTTAAATTTCTTGTACCGCGCGTAGGAAGCCGCCGCGCCTCAGGGACAATTCCCAAATCATGCCTGGCACTCGCATGGGGAGGAATTCACGGCGCGGCGTCCGCGTATTGAGCGAATGGTTTCGCGCGTGGTGGCGCCGGCGCGTGCCATTTGCGATCAGCGTGGGTCTCACCGGCTTCGCGCTGTTCATCTACTTGTTCACCTTCGTTGGAGACCGGCCCACGGCCGTGTTTTCTTTCATCAACCGGCTGGAGCTCGACGCCCTCGATCTTCGCTTCCGCATCCGTCCCAGCCGGTATACGCACCCCGACCCGCGCATCCTCATCGTGGACATTGACCAACGGTCGCAGGAAGTTCTGGGGCGCTGGCCCTTTTCGCGCGCTCACTTCGCTCACGCGCTGGACGTGTTGCGCGAAGACGGCGCCAAGGTTGTGGCCTTTGACGTGACGTTCAGCAAGCCGGATGAAACGGCGGCGCCGATCCGCGAGTTGCGAAGGACCGTCAGCGAGAGCCAGAAGGAAGGCGGGCAGGTGGATTCCCGGGTGCTTGAGGACCTGGACCGCCTGTCCAAAGAGTACGACGGCGACCAGCAGTTTTCGCGCGCGATCGAGCGCTTCGGAAACGTAGTCCTCGGCAACTTCTTCCTCTACTCCGAATCCGACCTCAAGGGGGTCGACAACAAAACGCTCGACCGTTACGCCAACATTCTTGCCGACTTCCCGTTCCCGCAGGTGAGGGCGGGGAATGCCCAAACGGGTCAGCGCGACCTGGTGCGCTTGATGCAGAGCTTTGCCGAGCCCTACGGCCTGTTGCCCAGAGGAACCCAGGCCAATGTGGAAGTGCTGAGCGATGCTTTGCGCAAGGGCCACGGCGCCACGGGCTTCTTCAATGTCGAGCCCGACCCGGACGGCGTCGTGCGCCACTCGCTGCTCGTGCTTCCCTATGGACGCTCGCAGAACTTCGCGGACTGGGATCTATACGGCTCGCTCGACGTGCAGGCCGTCCGGCTCTTTTTAGGCTTGGCGGAGCAACAGACGGTGCTGGACTTCAGCGAGACTGGCGTCACCGCGCTCGAATTCGGCTCCTCGCTCGTCGTCCGGCCGGATGCAATTGGACGAATGATGATCAATTACCAAGGCGGTGTGAACACGTACCCGTACGTCTCAATCGCGGACGTTGTGAGCCGAAAGTTTTCGCCGGGGACCTTCCGCGGAAAAATTGTTCTGGTGGGCGCCTCTGCCACCGGGATCGGCGACCTGCGGTCCACGCCATTCTCTGGCATCAACTACCCGGGCGTGGAGATCCACGCGAACGTGATTGACAACATTCTGAACCGGTATTCTCTGGTGCACGGGGCCAACCAGGTGGCTCTAGATCTGCTTTTCATCCTCTTGTTCGGCGTACCGACGGGGCTCTGGCTGGCGCTGGCGCAGCCGAGGTGGCTACTGTTCGGCCTGCTGCTTCTGGTCCCGTTCGGCGCCGGCTTGTGGTACGCGTTTCTGCACGGCTGGTGGCTGAACTTCATCGTCCCCTCGGGAACGCTCGTCGCCAACGTAGGCGCCGTCGCGGTGTACCGCGCGCTGGTCGAGGAAAAAGAGAAGCGCAAGGTGCGCGGCGCATTCCAGCAGTACTTGAGCCCGGAAGTGATTCGCCGGTTGCTGGAAAATCCAGATCTGGTCAAGCCCAAGAAGACAGAAATCACGGTGATGTTCAGCGACATTCGCGGCTTTACGAGCATTTCCGAAAAGCTCGACGCGCAGGAGCTTGCCGCGCTGCTCAATGACTATCTCACTGACATGACGCAGATCGTTTTCCGGCACAACGGGACACTCGACAAGTACATCGGCGACGCCGTCATGGCGTTCTGGGGAGCGCCGTTTGAGGAGCCGGGCCACGCGACCCATGCGTGTCACGCCGCACTCGAAATGATCGCGCGCCTCAAAGAGATGCAGAAAAAATGGAGCGCCGAGGGATGCGCGCGGCTAGATATAGGCGTGGGCCTCAATACTGGGGTCGCCTCGGTCGGAAACATGGGCTCCGAACTGCGCTATGGCTACACGGCGTTGGGCGACACCGTAAACCTTTCGTCGCGCCTGGAGGGATTGAACAAGGAGTACGGCACTCACATCCTGTTGAGCGAGAATACTTATACGTCAGTGGAAGATGCGAACTTGGTTTTCCGCGAGCTGGACTTAATTCGCGTCAAAGGCAAGCTACAGCCGGTGGCGCTTTTCGAACTGGTCGCCTCGCGCGGCACCCCGGAAGGCTCAGCGCCGGACCTGGAAGAGCGCCTCGAGATGTTTGCACAAGGCCGCGCGTGCTACCGCGAGCGCCGGTGGCAGGACGCTCAGATTATCTTCGAAAGGCTGCTGGAACAATGGCCCGAGGACGGCCCCGCGCGCACGTATCTGGATCGCTGCCGGGAATACCTGGTCGCTGGTCCCGAGGAAAACTGGGACGGCGTCTATGTTATGACGCACAAGTAGAGGCGCGACGCCTCGCTGGTCCTCAACTTCCTGTGCTTCCTCAAATTCCTCAATTTCCTGAACTACCCTGGCGGCCACCGGAAATCTCTCCCGCCGAGCAAGTGCAAGTGCAAATGGAACACCGACTGCCCGGCGCCGCCGCCATTGTTGATGACGGTGCGGTAGCCATTGGTAAGCTTTCGTTCGCGGGCAAGCTGGGCGGCTAGCAACTGCAAGCGTCCGAGCATCGCTCCATCCTCGGCGCTCGCGTCAGTGAGGGAAACCAGGTGTTTTCTCGGGCAAATCAGAATGTGCGCCGGGGCCTGGGGGTGAATGTCCGCGAACGCGAAGATCTCCTGATCCTCGTACACCAACTTCGCCGGAATCTCCTTCCGGCCGATTTTGCAGAACAAGCAATCATCCATGAGGTTGCCTCGGATTCATGAATCGCCGATAGAAACTAAAGAGGCCGGAGTCCTTGCGTCAATTTTCTTTCTTGGTCGAGTCATCCGCTTGATCCAGACGCACAACAAACGTCTGGAACCCATCGGCATCCCGCAGTTGTTGCGCCAATTGCTGTGCCGCATCCGGGGAGGGCACACGCCCGACGCGCACGCGGTAGAAGTGACCGGAGGGCGCATCATACTCCTGGATCAAGATCGTTTGGTAGCGGACCAGCAGGCGGTCGCGCAGCCGCTCGGCATTGCTGCGGTCGGCAAACGCCCCGATCTGCACGGTGAACTCACCCGTCAATGGTCCCGGCGCGGAGACGAGCTCAATGCGAACGGGCGCTGTCCCGGTGCCAACCATGCCCAGCGCAACCGCAGCCGCATGGGCCAGATCCAGGACGCGGCCCTCGACAAACGGACCCCGATCAATGATCCGGACTTCAGTCTGCTTGCCGTTGTTGAGATTCGTCACGCGCACGAAGCTCCCGAAAGGCAGGGTGCGATGCGCGGCCACCAGCGTGTTCATGTCGAAGATTTCACCGCTGGCGGCGCGCCGGCCGTGAAACGGGACTCCGTACCACGAGGCCACGCCCTGCTCGGCGTAAACACCGGGCACGGATCGAGTGCTGGATATGGACGGTGCCGCCGGAAGCGGGACCGGTTCAGGGGGCGGGGGAATGGAACTGGCAAGCGGAGGGCGGCCTGCGCAGCCGTTGGCGGCAAACGCCGCAACAAGCGCAAAGCCAAACCAGACGAAGCGGCGGGCCGCTAACCGCCGGGCAAGCATTCTCACTTTCCGCACCGCGTCATCGCAACGGCCCCGCGCGGCCGCCCGCGTTCCCCATCTTCCCGGCATCCGGTTTTCCATGCACTTTCACGGTGAATTCGTTGAACGGGCCGGGCAACATGGGTTACGCGTCCACCGCAAATTCCGGCTATTATAGGCATGCGCAACTCTACCGGGCAAGGAGACAGCGTGCCGCTCCCGATTCGATGGCGCTACAAACTCGACCGCTGGCGCGGCCAGTTCGGGGGAATATTCCGGTCCGAGCCGAAGCAGACGCGCCCGCGGCTGTGTCCGTCGTGCGGCACGCTGGTGGGTGCTACCGCAACGAAGTGCCACATGTGCGGCGCGAGCATGACGTTTTCCTTCGCGGCGGCCAGCAGGACTTTGGCTCGCTGGCTGCCACAAACCTCACCCGTCACCTACACGATCCTGACGATCTGCTGCGTGATGTTCGGCTTGTCGTTGATCATTACGACGCGCATGCAAGGGTTTTCCGCGCCGAGGGGTGGAGCGTTGGGCGCGCTGATGAGCCTCGGCGGGATATCTTCCGAAGTCACTCTTCGCCTGGGCGCTTCGTTGCCTCAGCCTTATGAGTTCGCTCAGCCCTGGCGCCTGGTGACCGCCATCTTTCTGCACGGCAGCATTCTGCACATTCTTTTTAACATGTGGGTGCTGATGGACATTGGCCCGATGGTCGAGGAGTTGTACGGCTCCGGACGCTACCTTTTTTTGTTCATTGTGACCGGCGCCGCAGGATACGTGGTGAGTTCGGCGATGGGACACGTCAGCGTGGGCGCTTCCGGGTCGCTCTTGGGGCTGATCGGAGTGCTGCTCGCGGCCACCACGGGCCGAAAGAGCTTGGCGGCGCAATCGCTGCGTAGTGCCCTCGTCCGGTGGCTCATCTATATCGCTATTCTGGGCGTGATCATGAAGGGAACCGACAATGCCGCACACTTAGGGGGCGTCGCTTCCGGTTATCTGCTTGGCCGCATCATGGTGGATCGCCCGCCCGCCGACGTTTCCGAGCGCCGCCTCGCCGATTTGCTGGGCTGGAGTGCAGGAATCGCTGTGGTCTTAAGCTTTGGCTTAATGGTTTTCTACTACCTGCAGCAAGCAGCCTAGTACAGCTGGGCATAGGCTACTGGTTGCTCAAGCGCCGCGCGATGACGATACTGTAGTGGAACCCAGAGAAAACTGTAAACCCTGCCACCAAGTATCCGAGAAGCATCCGGACGAATTGTAACCACTGCCACTCCGTTACCGCCAACAACACCACGGCGAATACCAGCAAGATTTGGAGCGCCGTGGTCCATTTGCCGAAAAGGCTCGGCGGGAATGGCCGGTACCCGACAACGACCAGGATGACCGTCGCGCTCACCAAAATAAAAACGTCGCGGCTCAGCACCAGCGTTGCCAGCCACCACCGGATTTTTCCGTCCAGAGCCAGCACGACGAAGGAAGCGGAAAGCAGCAGCTTGTCCGCGATGGGGTCCAGGTAGGCGCCGAGAGACGTCTTTTGGTTGAGCGAGCGCGCCAGCACCCCGTCGAGTCCGTCGGTCAGCGCCGCGAGGATGAGGATAGCCAGCGCCGCCTTGTACTTGCCGTACTGGATCGAAATGATGAAAAACGGCAAAAATCCCAGGCGCAGGAAGGTGAGCTGGTTGGGGACGGTCAGGATGCGAGACTGCATCAGAGAGATTCTACTAAAGCTCAGGCGAACAGCGCGAGATAATCCGCCAGCGAACGGCCTACTTTTTGCTCAAACCGCTGGGCCATTGAGGGGATTGATCCTTGGGGCTCGTCCAAAGCGATCCGCTCGACGCGCTGCATAGGGAAAAAAAGCGTTGACAGACCGACGCGTTCGCCATCTGGATCCAAGACCTGGCGGATGAAATCATCGAAGGAATTGAGGTCAATGCCTCGCACCGTCACACCGGCCGCGTGCAACGAAACGAGCTGGCCCCAAATTTTTTCTTTGGGGCTGTGCAGGCTGAGGAGGATGATTGAATTCGGTTCCAAAGCGGGACTCTCTTCCGGCTCGGGCCGCGGGGCCATGATATCTGAAAGCACGCCGCTGGATCGGAGGCTGAGTTTCACCGTGCGCCATGCGTTAGCCTTGCCAGACTGGACCCGCTTGCAAGCCTTACACGGCGATGGCCTTCAGTATTTCTGCGATGCGAAGTTTAGGTTCAGTAAACTTCTGCACGACTTCTGGGGTGACTCCCGGCGCGACCTCGCGCAGTACGAGCCCCTCGGGGGTGACTTCGATCACGGCGAGCTCTGTCACGATCAAGTCCACTACCTCAACCCCCGTGAGCGGGAGCGTGCACTTGCGGAGGATCTTGGGTTGACCCTCCTTCGTGGCGTGCTCCATCGCGATGATGACCCGCCGTGCTCCCGCAACCAAATCCATGGCTCCGCCCATGCCCTTCAGCATCTTCCCGGGAATGGCCCAGTTGGCGATGTTGCCCATTTCATCCACCTGCAGGGCGCCCAACACGGTCATGTCCACATGACTTCCGCGGATCATCCCGAAGGAGTCGGCACTGGAAAAATAAACTGAACCAGGGATTTCGGTGACGGTCTCCTTTCCCGCATTGATCAGGTCCGCGTCCTCTTCGCCTTCGTAGGGAAACGGGCCGACGCCGAGCATCCCATTTTCCGATTGGAGGACGACCTCCATGCCTTCGGGAATGTAGCTGCCGACTAGGGTGGGGATGCCGATCCCCAGGTTCACATAGTAGCCGTCGCGCAGCTCCTGCGCGATGCGCTTGGCAATCATTTCCCGCTTTTCATTTTCCGAGAGTGCCATCCTCAGCCCCCTTGGCGCCTGATCCCCTGTGCCTCACGAGCGCTTGCGCAACGTTCTCTTCTCGATGATTTTCTCGTAATTCGTTCCCTGGAAGATGGCGTCCACGAAAATGCCCGGCGTGTGAATGCAGTCGGGTTGGAGTGATCCGAGTTCGACCAGCTCTTCCACCTCGGCAATCACGTAGTCCGCCGCCGTCGCCATCATGGGATGGAAATTGCGCGCGGTCTTGCGGTACACGAGGTTGCCCCAACGGTCGCCTTTCCATGCTTTGACGAAGGCGAAGTCGCCGCGCAGCGCGCGTTCGAGGACGTATTTCCGTCCGTTGAATTCGCGAATTTCTTTTCCTTCTGCGATCATGGTTCCCACGCCTGTGGGCGTGTAAAAGGCCGGGATTCCCGCCCCGCCCGCGCGCAAGCGTTCCGCCAGCGTGCCCTGCGGATTGAGCTCTACCTCGACTTCGTGATTCATCACCTGTTGCTCGAACAGCCTGTTTTCTCCGACATAGCTCGCGATCATTTTGCGAATCTGGTGAGTCTGCAGGAGCAAGCCGAGGCCGGCGGTGGTCGTGCCGGCGTTGTTGGAAACGCAAGTGAGATTCTTCGTTCCCTTGCGGCGCGCCGCGTGAATCAGGTTTTCCGGCATGCCGCTCGTCCCAAACCCGCCCACCAAGATCGTGGCGCCATCGAACAGCTTCTCAATCGCAACATCGGCGTTGGCTACGACTTTATTCATCCGGTCAAATTCCCCATAATCTAATTTCGATTTCTGAACTGCAGCGCAAGTTTACCCTAAGTCGCGCAGGATTTTGTACAGATCCCCGGCGGCAGCAAATTCCTCTTCGAGCGCGCGCGTGCGGAGCTCACCGCGGAGCTGTTCCAGAGCCTGAATCAACTGGTCGAGCGCGCGCTCCAGGTTGTCGCTGTTGGTCAGGATGATGTCCCGCCACACGGAGTACGGGCTTCCCGCGAGGCGGAGCGCGTCGCGAAGCCCGCGTCCTGCGAGTGTCACGGGCAGTCCAGTCTCGTCCGTCTGTCCTCGCACAACCCCGGCGAGCGCGACCGCCAGCAACTGCGGCAGGTGGGAGACAATCGCCGCAGCCCGGTCGTGCGTCTCGGCGGAGAGCCAAACCGGCTCCGCCCCAAGCTTTTCGACCAGCGCAATAAATTTTACAACGCGGGCATCGCGCGTCGGCGCATTGCCCGCCTCCCCCGGCTGGCGGATCAGCGCGTATTTCGCGCCGCGAAACAATTCGGAATCGGCCGCCGCGATGCCTGAGATCTCTTTGCCCGCCATGGGATGCCCGCCGAGAAAGAGCGGGCCTTTCTCCGCAAAGCAATCCGCCGCGGCGGCGCACACGGCGCGCTTCGTGCTCGATGCATCGGTCACCAAGGCTTCCTGCGAGACGCGGCGCGCGACTTCCGGAAGTATTTCGATGGTGAGGCCGACGGGAAGCGCGAGGAAAACCAAGTCCGCGCCGGCGATCGCAGGGAGAAGATCCACACTCCCCTCGTGAATGGCGCCGCGCTCGCGCGCGTGGCGCAGGATGGGCTCCTTGTCCCACCCCGCAATCACCGTGTCCGGCGAGTGCTTGCGAAGCGCCAGCGCGAAGGAGCCGCCGATCAGTCCAGTGCCCAGAATGGCCGCGCGCCGGAAGGGGGCAGACATGGCTTAGGCAATCGTCCGGCCGACGACAGGAGCGATGATACGCAGCTCGGCCATGAGCTTCTCAAATTGGTCGAAGAAGAGCGACTGGGCGCCGTCCGAGAGCGCGTGCTCGGGATCGTTGTGAACTTCGAGGAGCAACCCATCAGCGCCAGCCGCGATTGCCGCCCGCGCCATGGGCGGAACCTTGTCGCGGCGTCCAGTGCCGTGCGACGGGTCGGCGACAATGGGGAGATGCGAGAGCTTCTTGATGACGGGAATCGCGGCGATGTCGAGTGTGTTGCGCGTGTAAGTCTCGAACGTGCGGATGCCACGCTCGCACAGAATCACATTGTAGTTGCCGCCCGACATGATGTACTCGGCGCTTAGCAGGACTTCTTCAATCGTGGCGGACATCCCGCGCTTGAGCAGGATCGGCTTTTCGACCGTGCCCAGGCAGCGAAGCAAATGGTAGTTCTGCATATTGCGTGCGCCGACTTGCAGGATATCTACGTAAGGCAACATTAGTTGGATTTGCGAGGCGTCCATCACCTCGCTGCAAACCAGCAAGCCGCTCTTGTCAGCCGCATCGCGCATCAGCTTGAGCCCTTTTTCGCCGAGCCCTTGAAAGCTATAAGGTGAAGTGCGCGGTTTGAAAGCGCCGCCGCGAAGGATCTTGGCTCCGAGTTGAGCGACACGGGCCGCGATCAGCTCAATCTGTTCCTTGGATTCTATCGAGCACGGACCCGCAGCGACGACGGCCTCTGTGCCGCCCACGCGCACGCCACGCGGCAGCTCGACAACTGTGCCCTCGGGGCGAAAGACGCGGCTGGCCAGCTTGTAGGGCTGGGTGATGCGCACGACCTCGCGCACACCGTCAATGACTTCGATGTCCCGCGGATCGAACTCCCCGGGAACGCCCACGGCGCCCAGTACCGTCTGCGACGCGCCCGTGGAGCGATGGACATCGAATCCCATCGCCACCAGCCGGTCAATTACGTGCTGGATCTGCTCCTCCTTCGCGCCTTCTTGCATGACTACGACCATAGCAGCTCCGATTTCCTCCTCCGTGCCAGGCGATGTTCTCCTATCCCTTCTTTTTCACCTCGCCGTCACGCATCATTGTGCGCTCGACGGAACGCGCTTCATCCAGAATGCGCTCAAACAGCCGCCGGATAGCTGCGTCCGGCAGCGGTCCAGGATTGGCGCGAACCACTCCGTCCAGGATTTGATTCTCTCGCTCAGGTTGATAGAGCGGCTCGCCAGTCGTGCGCTTGATCTTGCCGATTTCAACGACGCAGTGGGAGCGCTCATTCAATAGCTCCACCAATTTCCTGTCGATCTCATCGATTCGGCGACGCCAATCCTCGATGCTCATGCGCCCGGCTCCCGCCGGCTCATCCCGGCCACTCCGGCACTCTTCAGCAGTTTCACCCGCGCCGCCAGCGCCTCAGCAGCCGCGCCCACTGACCCGGCGTGCTCAATTTCCTCGACGAGCGCCGAGCCGACCACGGCCGCGTCCGCGAGGCCACCGAGCAGCGACACATGCCCTGGCAGTGAAATCCCGAAGCCGATGGCAATCGGAAGCTCCGTAACGCGCCGCACCCGCCGCGCCAAGGACGGCAGCTCGTCGGCGAGCTGATCTTTCGGGCCCGTCACGCCCGTGCGGGAAATCAGGTAGAGAAAACCACTCGATGCCTCCGCAATGCGCGCCAGGCGCTCGTCGGGCGATGTGGGCGCCGCCAGAAAAATTGTGTCGAGGCCGTGAGCCGACACCGCGGCGCGATATTCGCCCGCCTCTTCAGGGGTAAGGTCCGTGATCAGCACTCCATCAGCGCCCGCTGCTTTTGCGGCCTCGCCGAATTTTTCAAGCCCCATCTGCAACACGGGGTTGAAGTAACTGAACAATACCAGCGGCACATCGGACTTTGCGCGCAGCGACTTCACCAGCGCGAGCACACCAGCCAAAGTCGTCCCGCTGCGCAGGGCGCGCTCGCTCGCGCGCTGGATCACCGGCCCATCAGCTATGGGATCGCTGAACGGCACGCCGAGCTCGATCACATCGGCGCCCGCTTCGGCCAGCGCGACGGCGAATTTCTCCGTCGCTTGGAGTGACGGATCACCCGCGGTGATGTAGGCGACCAGGCCCATCTCGCCCGTGCGGCGCAGCTCGGCAAACCGGCGCGAAATACGCGTGGTATTCGTCATGGTTGGAGTCGCGTGAGCCAAGCCAGCCTACAGGTACCGGGCGAGGATTTCCATGTCCTTATCGCCCCGGCCCGAAAGATTCAGAATCACGACGGAATCGCGCTTCATTTTCGGCGCGCGCACAATCAATTCCGCCAGCGCATGTGCGGATTCGAGCGCCGGGATGATGCCTTCCATCCGCGCAAGCGTCCGCGCGGCGTCAATCGCGGCTTCGTCGCTCACCGCGGTGTACTCGGCGCGGTGCCGGTCCGCCAGCCAAGCGTGTTCAGGGCCGATTGCGGGATAGTCCAGGCCCGCCGAAACTGAGTGCGTTGTCGCAATCTGGCCGTCCGCGGTTTGCAGCACGTAGGAATAGGTACCCTG
>Ga0099828_10000224_pt1 | contig 33206 bp, 33 predicted proteins | sample CZO8metaG_2_FD_79338 | JGI IMG/M metagenome (GOLD analysis project Ga0099828, IMG submission 79338) | Vadose zone soil microbial communities from the Eel River Critical Zone Observatory, Northern California, USA - CZOApr15con2H1.8 metaG | ecosystem: Environmental > Terrestrial > Soil > Vadose... | reverse complement strand
TCAGTCACAATCGCAAGGGTCAACGGTCAGAGTCACGCCCCAAGATTTCCTTCCTCCACGAATCTACCTGCTTTCGAACTCTCTCGAACAACGCAACCTCCTCAGCGGTCAGGTTAGAGGTCAGCTCAGGAGGATGTTCCCCCGATGCTGCAAGATTGGCGATCTTTCTTATTCGGATGCCAACTATGTCGCGAGCCAACCCGAGGGCCTTGTCTAACTCCCTGCCCATTACCCGGTCTTTCGCTTCCTGAGCCTTAAGGTCCTTTAGAAGTCTACGGAGTTTGAAATAGAAGGACTTCGGCAACTTTGGCAAGTCACGTAATCCCGGGAGGGTCTCTCTGTAGTGTGTCGTCGACAGCGATTTAGTGGTGAGCTGGTCTTCATCTTTGAGTTTCGCATATCCCATTCCCACTAAGTGAGTACTAATCCAGAACGGGAGTTCCACTTCTTGGCCCTGGCGGTAGGGACCTAGGACTCTGTCGCCCATTCTAGTTTCAGGGAATTCTCTGAGAAAGTTGACTCTGCTGGGCGAGTTCTCGAATTCCGTGTCTACTATCGTAACTATTGACGGTTCTTCGTTCAGTCTGCTCGCCCCGAGAGGAAGTTGGACACTCTGGAGTCCCCACTAAAACCTTCTTGACAAGAGAAGGCGTCCTTCTACTCTAATATTTTGAGTAGAGGTGGGCGAAACAGTCTTTTGTATCAGACCCGAAATCTCACCGGCTGACTCTCTTGGAAGCTGCTCTCTGGACTGAGAAATATCGGCCCAAGACTCTGGACGAGATTGTAGATCAGGAAGAGATCGTTTCTCGTCTCAAAGAGTTTGTCAAGAGAGGAGCGATGCCTCACTGCCTCTTCGCCGGACCCCCCGGAACTGGAAAGACGACCGCGGCGCTCTCCCTCGCACATGATCTATTCGGAGAAAGATTCCAAGACGTGTTCTTGGAGCTAAACGCTAGCGATGAGAGAGGTATTGACGTTGTTCGGACGACCGTGAAGGAATTTGCACGTATGGCGTCGCTGAGCCAGGTGCCGTTCAAGATTCTCGTTCTGGATGAAGCCGACAACATGACGAATGATGCACAGGCAGCGCTGCGAAGGACGATGGAGAAATACGCTGATACTTGCCGATTCATTCTCTGTTGCAACTACTCAGGAAGAATAATCGAACCTATCCAGTCTAGATGCGCCCTCTTCCGTTTCACCCCTCTACCAGATTCCAAGATTGTAGAACATCTTCACCACCTTGCGAAACAAGAAGGTCTCAAGGTCACGGAGTCGGGACTGAAGTCGATCGTGGAAGTTGCGGAGGGGGACGTTAGGAAGGCGATCAACACGCTTCAGGCAGCGGCCTCGATGTCAAAGGGGATTACTGAAGAAGCGGTCTACCAGGTGGTAGGTAGAGCAAAGCCTACGGATGTTCATGAGATGCTTACTCATGCGATGAAGGGCGATTTCATCAAAGCCCGCGAGGAACTTCGACAACTCCTGGTCAAGTATGGCTTGTCGGGATCTGAGATAGTCCGGCAGATTCACTCGGAGATCTTCCGGCTTCCCGTCCCCGAGAAGAAGAGAATTAGCCTCATCGAAGCAGTCGGGGAGATCGACTATCGGCTTGTTCAGGGTGGAGATGAAGAAATACAACTAAGCGCTTTGCTAGCGAAACTCGCGTCGGACGCCTAGTCTCGAGACATTTGCCATGACAGTGGAACCTTGGACGATCAAATACAAACCGAAAACGAGTAAAGAGGTGGCTGGGAATAAGCCAGCCATCGAGAAACTTCGAGACTGGATCGAGTCATGGAGCAAGGGTAGACCCAGTAAAGCAGCGGTACTCCTCTACGGCCCAGCTGGTGTCGGCAAGACATCAGTGACCGAAGCCCTAGCTAGAGAACGGGGCTGGGACCTGGTCGAGATCAACGCGTCAGACAAGAGAAGCGGAGACATTCTCTCCAAAATCGCAGGGCTCGCGTCAACCCAGAGCACATTGTTCGGCAAGGGCAGGCTCATTCTTCTGGACGAGGTTGACGGACTCAATCTCAGAGCGGATCAGGGTGCGGTTGCGACTATTCTTCAAATAATCAAGGAGACCCAGTATCCAATGATCTTGACGGCCAATGATCCTTGGGACCCCAAGATCAGACCGTTACGAGAAGCGTGTCTACAGATCGAACTCAAACGATTAGGAGTACGAGACGGTCTTCCACTCTTGAGGAATATTCTGAACCAAGAAGAAGTGAAAGCTAACGAGGATGCTCTGAAGCTCATACTTGATCGAGACCGCGGCGACATCAGGTCTATCCTCAACGATATGCAACTGCTCTCAAGCAGACAGGGAGCGCTAACCGTTGACGATATTGACCTTCTTTCAGGACGAGATCGGACAGAATCGATCTTCGAGGTTCTACGGGTAATCTTCAACAGCCGGACCGTGGCGTCTGCAAGACGAGCCCTCTCAATCTCAGACGTTGACCAGGAAATGCTGTTTCAGTGGATCTTCGAGAATGCACCATACCAAATCCCGAAGCCGAAAGAGCTGGAGGAAGCCATGTCGGCTCTCGCCGAATCTGATCTATACTTCGGCCGAATTAAGAAGACTCAATCCTGGCATCTCTTGTCGTACGCCCTGGACCTAATGACAGCGGGCGTGGCTGTTGCGAAACAAACTTCCCCGAGCGGCTGGGTCCCGATGAGGTTTCCGCAGAAAATCAGTTCGATGTCCCGAACCCGATCCATTAGAGATACCCGAAAGAAGGCCGCCGCGTCCATTGGCGTCAAAAGCCATGTATCCGTCCGTCGAGCCCAACAGCTCTATTTTCCCCTCCTCCGATTCATCTATGAACACAACCCGGACGAATACGAGCGGATTGCTGTCTCGCTAGACGCGAAAGAAGAACTCGACGATCTTCTTTCCAGCGAAATGAAACCGCCGAATTAGGGTTGCTTTTCCAGAGCAAAGAGGCGGGCGTAGCCCGCTTGAAAAAATCAAGAAGAAAATAGGGTGTTACGATGAAGCGATTTTCTTCATGTATTTCTTTACGAGTTCATCAAACATCTTTTCCACGCGCTCAGGATTGGGACCCTCAACCTCTACCTCATAACTTCCCTTTTTCACGTGGATTTTCCAGCTACCAGATTGATCGGTCATGGAAGGACCTTAGAACCAAGAGGGTATTAAGAAGTAGCTGTCCTCCATCGTAACTCAACAGATCTGCGCTTCCACCGGCGCGCGCTAGACCTGACTGAAACGTCGAATCAGCGATTCCGAATAATCAGAGCGGCACCGATGAACGCGATCACGGTAAAGATGCTGATAGACCAACCCATCTGAACCAAGGTTGCTTGGGTAATCAACGCTCCTTCACCCATAGGGGTCGTCGCTGCTATCGCACCAAGTCCACCAAAGAACAGAAGGAGAGTTCCAAGGGTAATCATCGCTTCGCGCAAGAGATTCCTCTCGAACCCGCTGTAGCGAGAACGAATGGAATTAAGATTTACTCTTTAGAGAACGAGGACCTCTTCTGAGCACCTTTACTCGTTGAGAGCCATATTGATGAGCTGTGAAGTGACTCCGAGGTAATTGCGATAGTCGAGAGCTTCCTTGATTTCTTTAAGCGTGAGCCTCTTTGAAACGAAGCTATCCTCCTGAATAGCCTTGCTGAATGGGACCTCCGAGTCCAATGATCTTACGGAGACTCTTCTCACCCTGTCGTAGGCGTCTTGCCTTGCTACTCCCTTCTCGACCAGCATGTTGACAATTCTCTCCGCCAGGACCGCCCCTTGGGACAATTCGAGGTTGCGCTCCATATTTTTCGGAGACACTTCCAGCCCTTTCAGAACTCTAAACGCGAGCAGGAGCATCTCATCAGTCAGAATGAAGGACATTGGAAAGAGAAAACGCTCGTTCGCAGAATTAGACAGGTCCCGCTCGTGCCAGAGAGGGACATTCTCTAAAGCTGGTATTACGAGGGCCCTTAGCAGCTTGGCTAAACTAGATGCCCGCTCGCTGAGTTGGGGGTTTCGTTTTGAAGGTAGCGCCGAACTTCCAACCTGTTTCTCTCGATCGAATGGCTCCAGTGCTTCAGCAATCTCGCTTCGTTGAAGATTGCGAATCTCCGTCGCAAACTTGTCGAGACTGGACCCCAGCAAAGCGAAGTAGGTCACGACTTCAGCATGGATATCGCGCTGGATGACCTGAGTAACCAATCCTGCTGGTTTCAGTCCTAGACGGCTAAGGGCTTTCTCTTGGATCTTTAGTGCGTTCTTTCCTAGTCCTGCTCCTGTTCCTACGATTCCTAGTATCTTTCCAACGAGGGCTCTCTCGCGGATCTGCTTCAGACGCTGTTTGTGCCGCTTGATTTCAGACAGCCAAACAGCGAGTTTCAGACCGAAGGTGATGACTCCGGCATGCCTTCCATGGGTCCTAGCCACCTCAAGCAGACTGCGGTGTTTTCGCACCATCATGCTGAGGGTTGCTTCCAGTTGATCTAACCCCTTCTCGATAAGAGTGAAGCCGGCCTTGAACTGAAGAGCGGTCGATGTATCTTCAACATCCATACTTGTCAGGCCGTAGTGCACGTACTTTCTTCCCTCGCCAGAACATGCTTCCGTTAAGGCCTTAACCATGGACATGAGATCGTGTCGAGTTTCTTTCTCGATCTCTTTTGTCCGGGCTAAAGTCACTGTCTTTGTGTTGGCATTCTTCGCAATCTCTTCAGCCGCGATTTTGGGAATGTCTCCCACCGCAGCTTGAGCCTGAGCGACAGCAGCTTCGACATCGAGCCAGAGCTGAAGCTTGTTCTCCTCATCAAAGATACGCCTCATTTCGGGACTGCCATATCTGCCAGTGTCGATTGGAAGGATGGGCAACCGAAATCGACGAGAGACGGACGTGGGATGATATTAAACAACTCCGAGCAACATGCTGCAACCGTTGTCAGGGATAGCCGGAATCATCGGACCAGATGCCAGGAAGGTATCTTCCAAGCTCGACACCGCTTTGAGTGCCATGAAGAGCCGAGGCTCTCTCACTCAATCGATAACGGTCGACGGAAAATACGGATCAGTCGCATTAGGTTCATGCTCTCATCAGTTAGAACATTCCCCGAAAGTTAGCGTCGAGAGGACTAGTTTCGCGGTTGACGGATCTCTTCCAGCAAACTTGGAACTTGAAGAAATCGGTGGGGAGGCGGGACAAAAAGCGTTTTCGGAATCTATTCGAGAACCTGGAGGATTCTCAGTGCTCGGAATTTCAGGAGGAAGACTCCTGGCTGGCCGAGACATACTCGGACAGAAGCCCCTCTACTATGGTCGAGACGCTCAGAGGACTGTCGCGTTTGCGAGCCTCAAGGCAGCTCTGTCGAAATTAGGAATCTCGAACCCTAGGACTGTCCCTCCAGGCCATCTGCTCGCAGCGTCGACCAAACGTGTGACGGTTCTAGCAAGACAGACGCTATCTCGCTCCAGAGAATTGAGAGTTGGAGAGGATCAAGCCGTAGCTCGGACAGGAGAACTTCTCCTAGAATCATTGGGCGAAGACGTTCCGGAAGGTTACGTCACAGCATTTTCTGGCGGTTTGGACAGCACGCTTGTGGCTTATGCCGCGAGAGAGAACGAATTGGGACCCGAACTGATCACAGTGGGACTGAAGGGTCAGGCCGAGTTAGAACACGCCCGACGGGTAGCAAAGGAACTTGGGCTTGAAATTACTGTCCGAGAACTCTCACAATCAGAGATTATGGATCGTCTTGGAGAGGTCGTTGAGACTGTCGAGAGTACTGATTCGACATTGGTTGGCCATTCGGTCCCACTCTTCTTCGTGTGCGAGGTAGCGGAAGAGATGGGAATGGGGCATCTTCTCGTTGGTCAGCTGAGTGACGAACTATTCGCAGGATATGGCAGATTTGAGGAGTTGGCTCTGAAACACCGCTTTCTAGAAGCTAAGAAAGAGGTTTTGAGGAGTGTTCTGGCCGCGGCGACTAACGACTTTGAGCCTGGCGACAAGCTAGCTGTCTCTCATCGACTCGAACTTGAATGTCCATTCGCCTATCTTCCACTCGTCGATTACGCACTGAGCATTCCTATTTCACTAAAGTTACGACTCATCGGCAACGGTGTAGTTCGAAAGTACGTTCTTAGGAGGCTTGCTGCTTCTTGGAAATTGCCTGAATTTGTGGTCAATCGGCCAAAAAAGGCTGTGCAATACTCAAGTGGGGTCCAGAAGGTCTTGCTCAAAGAAGCCAAAAAGCGGAAGATGAAGCTGAGCGGGCTTCTCGAATCCCTCCGTTCAAATTCGTAGATTTATCTAGAGAGCAACATCTACCCCGCATATTCATGTCGACTGTCAACATCAAGACTGCGTTAGAGACACCGAAGCACGTAAGAGCGATTCTCTCCGGCGGTCTCGGAGTCTTCTCAAGCCTCCTTGCTATCGGCTGGGCACTCTGGGCGTACAATCTCCCGAGCGCCGTGAACGTGAATTCCTCGCAATCACAGAACCTTATGCTGGCTCAGCTCGTGCTGGCCTTCGTAATGATCTTGGGAAGTGGCCTAATGCTAGCAAGGTTCACTCTTCCCGGTGGAATAATCAACACTCTCGGAGCACTGTCAACTTTCGTAATAGGAGTGTACTTCTCGACCGGAATTGCTGACTCAGCTAGATCAAAGGATCTGACAGCTCTCCCGTTGCGATTCTCAGGAGTCTACACAGGGACAGTAAGCCTGGCGACCGACAGAATCGTGAGTACGTTCCTGATCGTCCCAGTCTTCCCAATAGCTGCTCTGCTACTGATAAGCGGACTCGGAGCCCTAGCAACTTACCGTAGCGGGAAGAGATCAGCGATCCACGGTTGAAGGCTTCCCGGCCCGGGCTCCGTCAATCTAGACTTGGAACAACGCTGAGAAGAAACCCACTATGATGTCCCGTATTGAAACCAGGAGCGTGTGCCTGACGGGCTGTTGTCTTCCTGAGTAATTTGACAGTCTGGCGATTCTGAAATAGATTGGCGGATGCGGATCGAACTGGAACCAGTCGAACAGTTTCGCTCCAGGGTTGTATTTCTCGCGATACAGTTGCCTGAATCCTATCTTCGTCAGCGCAGAGGCTAGCGCATCTGGGTTTCCAACGACAACTGCTGATTCTGTGTCAGCTCTAGTCTCTAGAAACTTTCCTACGAGATAGATTGCGCCAAACGCTAGGAGGAAATAGAAGAGTCCCAGATAGAGGAGTAGAGGAAACCAGAGGTAGAATCTTCCGAGGAACTCGAAAGAGGTCGCGGCGAAGAGAATCACAGGATCATGGCCCGCCACGTGTCCCAGCTCGTGACCGATAACCGCCTCCAGTTCGTCGTCATTCAGGTCTTCCAGCGATCCGGCGGTGATCATTACTGTGGAACGGCTTGACGAGATTCCAGTCGCGGAAGCATTGGACACGATCGTGTTCGCAATGGTGATCTTTGGAGTCTGCCTACCGAACTTTTCCGATACTTCGTGAACGATCCGGTATACGTCTCTCGTCTTGACGGCGATCTCGTTGCCAGATGCTATGATGCCGTGCCTGAGTAGCGAGCCGATGACTGTTGACTTGAGCTCGTCGTTAGCCGCGTCAGAGTATGCGGCCGTCGCGCCCCTCGCTATCTCGTCTCGAATTTGTGAGAGTATCTTCTTGCCATGCTGAGAGACTGACTTGAGAGTTTCCGGATTAGATCGGACACTTACGACTGTTACAAGTGGTCTTTCAGCGTCAGGGCGGACACTGCCCAGTCTGTAAACAATCTTGTCTGAGAAGATCAGGGCGACGAGTTGGACGGTGATCAATACGAAGACGGTGTAGACCCCGATAATGAAGAAGAGGGCGAAGCTTAGGAGTATGAACGAGAGGAAGAGGCTCGTGGTGTTACCCGTGAAAATTCTCTTCGCGACATCTCGCATTAGGCCTCGCTGGTCAGGCGCCTCGGAGTGCTCTTCGGACGCGCCGATGACAAAGTAGAGGCTAGTCGTCTTGATGTTCTGGAAATAGGAAAGGACGGTTGCTTCGATCTCATCAACGGTTCTTTCCACAGCATTCCGTAGGGACTTTTCCCTCGGATCCAACCCTGGAAAATCGAGCTCAATGGCCGCCTGGCTTATCTTCAGACTTATGGCAATAGGGGTCGGTTGCTCTGGTCCGACCGGCTTGAGAATCCAGAACAGTTCGAAGCCGGTCCCGCTAACGGTTTTACGATAGGAAAGGGCCTCGATGAATCTCGTCTTCGACCGGATATAGTATCTATCAATGAATTCCACAAGTCCGGCCACTGCGGGCTCCGGAATATCCCGTTCGATAACAACACGCCTAGTTGTCGCTGTTGCGGTGGCCGTTTCCATGAATCTGGAACCCTCCTGTTCGCCCTCATAGCCTTGTCTCCCAGGCCACTCGGGACCTCCAGTAAGCTAGCTATTGCTTGGATTCCATTGGGCCCAGCAAGTCACTTTTCGTTCGTCTTGTAAATCAAGCAAAGGACTCAAGGGTGAGGCGATACTCTTGTTGGTTCCCAGAGTTCGATTCTATTGCCTTCCGGGTCCATAATCCATCCGAACTTTCCATAGTCATACTCCTCAATCTTGTCATCAACTCGAACTCCTTCCCTTCTCAGCTGATCCAATACCTCCTTCAGGTTGCTGACTCGGAAGTTAATCATGAACTGGGATGATCCAGGGTCGAAGTACTTCGTATCGTGGGGAAAGATTGCCGAAACAGTTTGTCCAAACTGTTCTGGGTGTTCGTCTTGTCGCCATAGAAACATCGCGGTCGTTGATCCCTTCTGCTCTGGCTTGACGCTTAGATGTTTCTCGTACCAAGCCATTAGTTTCTTCGGATCCTTCGCTTTGAAGAATATCCCTCCGATTCCCGTTACTCGTTTGTCAGTCACGAGACTCTGATTGGAAACGCTACTCAAGTAAATGACCCTAGTCCCGTTAAGCTCAATGAAATTAAGGTATTACCCTTAAGCGATAGAACACGCGGGGATTTGCAACAGCTGTTCGCGTTTCCCTCCATGGACGTGGTGGGGCTCCACTCGCAATCAGGCCAACATCTTCTGGCCAACGGAAAGGTAGAATACCTGTGGATTTCAATCCGGAGCATTGGGGGCCGTCGTCTAGCTTGGTCCAGGGGATTTACCCCGCCCAGAGGATACCAGAGTCCAATTATGGACGGTGACCCTGGGGCGCTGGTGACTCCGAGAAGATCGGGGCCAGAGGTCGTGGGTTCAAATCCCACCGGCCCCACCAAACGACATTCACAGTTGTGTTATTCTGAATCAGGGTTCGGCATTTGTTATCTCCTTCAACTTGTGCTAACGGGGTTCGGCCGGGGGTCTTCCGAGAAATCCAATCTAGGATGCTTTCAAGCGTGTGAAGAAAGCCGTCTTCCGCTAGGGCCAAGAGATGAACCAGACCTGCTGGGTCGCAAACGCCCTGAACTGCACTCAACGCCGACGGTTTCGCCTGAACGACCTCTCTCGGCGATTGTATCGTTGTGGACGTCTTCCTGAAGACAGTCTTCGTGTAGCTAGTCCTTGCGACGGGCGTGTAGGGAGTAGAAACTTCGAACCTCCGCGATTTTCAGGTAAAAGTCCTTCTGGGACTTCGCGGAGGTCGGATGATGTCATCTTTCTTATCCGCTTGAAGCCGTCTTCGTCTTGACGCGTGATCAGGGAAAGCGCAACGCCGGGTTTTCCTGCGCGGGCGGTTCGGCCGATTCGGTGGAAGTACATCTTGGGTTCTTGAGGCATGTCGTAGTTCACGACGTGGCTTACTTTGGGTATGTCCAAGCCTCTAGCCGCGACCTCCGTGGCTACCAGCAAGTTTGTCAGGCCAATCCGGAAGGAGTGAACGGCGCTGTCTCTCTGGAACTGTGAGAGGTCGCTGTGCAAAGCTAGGGCTTTGTAATGCTCATCCTGTAAGGCTTGCGCCAGCGCTCCCGCTCTTGCCTTTGTCTCGCAGAAAATCAAGCCCTTTGTTATGTGCTCCTGGTTTAGGAGCGCGCGGAGGGTGGGGAATTTTCCGCTCTCGTCTATTCTGACAAATTTCTGCTGGACCGAGTCCACCGTGGGCTCGTCTGTGTCAACGAATACTCTCAGCGGGTTTTTCATGTACCGCTGAGCGAGTTTCACTATCTCATTGGACATGGTTGCAGAGAAGAGGGCGGTCTGGTGGTTTCTCGAAACGTGACTTAGGATGATTCGTACATCGTCGATGAAGCCCATGTCTAGCATCCTATCAGCCTCATCTAGAACAACGAAGCTCGTCTTGTCCAAACTTACGGTTCGCCGGTCGAGATGATCGATCAGCCTGCCCGGAGTTGCGATGATGATACTGCAAGAGCGATTCCTTAGTCTCTCTATCTGAAGCCTCATGCTCGCGCCTCCGTAGATAGCCGCGACCCTGACGCGAAGGTGTTTAGCGAGCTTCTCGAACTCACGCGCCACTTGCAGAGCTAGCTCTCTTGTGGGGACTATGACCAGCCCTTGGATTCCCGGCATTCGGTAATCTATTTTCTGAAGCATGGGCAGTGCAAAGGCAAGAGTCTTGCCGGCTCCAGTATGAGCCTGGCCCATGAGGTCTCTGCCCTCGAGAAGGGGAGCGATGGCCATAGCCTGTATGGGGAACGGCTCACCGAAGCCCATTTCCCGCACAGCCTGGACCAATGGAAGTTCCAGGCCGAAACTTTCGAACCCAGCTCCCATGAATCCTCTACATCCTCAGCTCGACGACCGATAAAGACGTTACAAACGGTTGACTGCGCGAAATTGTCACATGGCCATCTTTGGGGTTGAGATTGTCCTAACGAATATTGAATTACCCAGGAAGAAGCTTGTCGTTTAGGATGGGAAGTGCCACAGGGTGGCCCCGGTGAGGCTTGCCGATTCCTATTTCTGCCCCGTCCGAAGCTCAGGCTATTGAACCAGATACACATCACTAATAATGACGATAAAGCCTATTGTGGTCGAATAGAACTATGAAGGGAGAGGCCAGGAGTAATCCGAGCACTAGTCGTCAGTCTTCTCCTGAACTCAGTCTTCCCACAAGAACCATGGAGTTGAACCGGTAATGATGGCCAAAGAAGTCCAGGTCCGGGTAGCTGACGCTAAGCAGCGAGATGTCGGGCACGGTAAAGTCCGCATCGATAATGCGACAATGGAGAAGCTCGGGATAACGGCCGGAGACTTCATAGAAGTACGCGGCAAGCGCACTACAGTGGCCATTGCCTGGCCCGCTTATGCCGAAGACCAGGCTCAGGAAATCGCACGGATCGACGGGCTTCTCAGGAGAAACGCAGGAGTAGCCCTCAACGAGTTCATCACTATCAAGAAGGCGGAAGTACATGACTCGCAGACAATCGTCTTTGCACCCACCGACGTCCGCCTGAGCGTAGACGACGAGTTCGTGAGCTTTGTTAAACGTCGATTCATGGACATGCCCTTCATGGAAGGAGACATGACACTTCTCAGCATATTCGGCAGCTCCGTGCCGCTCATCGCAACCCGGACCCGGCCCCACGGTCCCGTCAAGGTCACAGAGTCCACCGTTCTCCAAGTGATGAGCGAACCTTCACCGGAAAAGAAGGGCTTACCGATCGTAACCTACGAGGACGTTGGTGGCCTCCGGGGGGAGATTCAGAGAATACGGGAAATGGTGGAGCTTCCACTCCGACACCCTGAGCTCTTCCAGCGGCTCGGTATCGAGCCTCCCAAAGGAATCTTCCTATACGGACCGCCAGGGTGCGGCAAGACACTGGTGGCGAAAGCTGTGGCTAACGAATCGGACGCCAACTTCTACGTTATCTCCGGCCCGGAAATCATGTCCAAGTTTTACGGAGAATCGGAGGCACGGTTGAGAGAGATTTTCCAGAAAGCTCAGGAGACTGCCCCGAGCATAATATTCATCGACGAATTGGACGCCATCGCTCCCAAGAGAGAAGAAGTGACCGGTGAAGTGGAACATAGAGTCGTGGCGCAGCTGCTCTCCCTGATGGACGGTATGGGTGCCCGGGGAAACATCATCGTGATAGGTGCTACCAACAGGCCCAACGCGATTGATCCGGCTCTCCGACGCCCAGGACGCTTCGACCGGGAAATAGAGATAGGCGTCCCAGACAAAATAGGCAGACACGAGATTCTGCAGATTCACACCCGAGCAATGCCACTAACCTCAGATGTGAACCTAGACCGGTTATCGGATATTTGCCACGGCTACACTGGGGCTGACATCTCAGCACTCTGCAGAGAGGCCGCGATGAAATCTCTGAGACGCTACCTTCCTCAGGTTAACCTGGAGGACGAAAGAATTCCGAGCGCGATGCTTGAGAAGATGGAAGTGAACCTAGACGATTTCATGAACGCTTACCGGGAAATTACTCCCACGGCAATGCGGGAGGTCTACGTCGAAGTACCCTCTGTGCAATGGGCGGATGTCGGTGGGTTGACGGAAGTCAAACAGGAACTCCAAGAAGCCGTCGAATGGCCGATCAAGAAACCCGAAGTCTTCAAGAGAATTGGAATAAGGCCGCCAAAGGGCATCTTGCTTTTCGGGCCTCCTGGATGCGGTAAGACTATGCTGGCGAGAGCTGTTGCTACTGAGAGCGAGGCTAACTTCATCTCGATCAAGGGTCCCGAGCTCTTCAGCAAGTGGGTTGGGGAATCAGAGAAGGGCATCCGCGAGGTCTTTAGGAAGGGGCGTAGCGCTGCCCCATCCATTATTTTCTTTGACGAGCTCGACTCGGTTGCTCCCCGGAGAGGAATGGGCTCCGATGACGGCGCTGCCTCAGAGCACGTGATTAGCCAGTTGCTGACTGAGATGGACGGCATCGAAGCACTGGTCAACGTGGTCGTCATAGGCGCGAGCAACAGGCCAGACATGATTGACCCCGCCATCCTGCGACCCGGCCGGTTCGATAGACTCATCTTCGTGCCACCACCGGATCACGCCACCCGTCTGCAGATCCTGAAGATCCACACTCGAAACATGCCCCTAGCTGAGGGTGTTGATATCGACCAGATTACCAGTCAAGCAGCAGGCTACTCGGGAGCTGATCTAGAAGCTGTTTGCAGAGAGGCGGGACTCATCTCGTTGAGGCGAAATATCGAGACGAAGAGTGTCACGATGGAGGACTTTCATGATGCCTTGGAAGAGGTCAAGCCTTCAATGACTGCGGATATGGAGAATTGGTATAAGGGATTCACGAAGAGATTCAAAAAGCAGAGAGCGCCCGTCGCAGTAGCTTAGACCCTACCGGCATAATCTATCCTTGTGACCTAGCGTTGAGCAAGATATGGAGCCCAAGGCCTATGTCCTTGGCCATAGTGGAGATCTTGGAAAAGAAGGGCTCGATGAGCGACGTTGATCTGCAAAAAGAGGTAAGGTCAAACTTCGGAGAGGTCAGTTTCAGAGAACTCAATCGGGAACTGATGAAGCTAGAGCTCGCCGGAGTCCTCTGGGTCTCCCGACTCATGAAAGGAAAGAGGCTTGTCGAGTTGACAGGGAAATCAGTACCCAGTTAGAAAGGTCAGGGGCAACCGGAGTAGAACATCAGCAGTCGTAACGGACTCACATCTTTCAACGGTAAGGTGGAAACTCGTGATAATAAACAGTCCGCCTTTGTGATCACGCAGTTCATCTATAACTAAGTTCTACGCCATACCCAGTCGGGCAGACTACTCACAAAGTGATAGAGTTCCGCGATTCGGTCTTAGGATAATCGGGGGGATTCTTCTCTGATTCCACGTTCAGTGATGACCATTAAGTCCACGCCATCCCCGCTAGATATGTCTCTGGCCATCGCAGATTTAACAGCCCTAAGGAGCACAGGCCTCGCTTCGTCAACAGACATCCCTTCATTGTATTCTGATTCCAGGACACCAATCGCGATTGGAGCCCCCGTCCCTACCGCCGCGAACGTGTCGGAAAGAACAGACCCTATAGAGTCTAACACGTAGAGTTCGGGCTTTCCGTCGCTAACGCCAGCGATGATCGTCTCGGCAAGATAGGGAAACATGCGACGGCTTGAGAGAAGATTGGCGATGACCTTTGCCGCGTTCTTTACAGTCCCTTGCCTCTCCCTCTCGTATTGGAAGATTTTCATGTATGCCCGAGCTTCCCTGGTCAGAACCTGCATATCACCCACAATGCCAGCGCACGCGACGCCAATGTTTTCCGTGATACTGAAGACCTTCTTAGCGCCTTTACTCATGACGAAGGTCCCGTACGCGTACCGACGTTCAGATGCGAGCAGGACCCCATCCTTGCAAACCATGCCAATTGTAGTGGCACCTGGCATGTAGCGCTCCTGACTCATAAGAAAGGACCAGCGGCCACCCACGCCCGCTTTGCCTTAAACCTAGTGACGTACCTCACCCCACGAACAAAATATCAAAACGACGAAGATTAGCGCAAATAACCGGGAAACTAGGTTGACTTCAAGCAAAGGTTATACTTGCCTTTGGCTTAGAGCCATTCGTGCAGACCCAGGAACAGCCGCCTTCTACAGAACAGATCAGGGAATTCGTCATCGCTGGACACGGAAACCTGGAGAAGGTGAGACAGATGCTTGCTGAGAATCCTAAGCTCCTCAATGCATCACATCGATGGAACGAGAACGATACGGAAACAGCCGTTCAGGCTTCCGCCCAAGTCGGCAGTGCCAATGTCGCCCAATTTCTTCTCAAGCAGGGTGCTCCCTTAGAGATCTGTACAGCTGCGATGCTCGGGATGCGAGACGAAGTGGAGCATAGACTGAATGAGGATCCTCGGAATGCCAACGCTACCGGGGCTCACGGAATACCGCTGTTGCCCCACGCAGTATGGAGCGAAAGCCTCCAACTAGTTCAACTGGTCTTCGAACGAGGCGCGAAATCCGGCGCTACTCTGGCGCTACACAATGCAGTATCGAGGGCTAATTACGAAATCATCGAATGGTTGCTTGACAATGCGGGGCCCGATGTTCGGGCGAAGAATTTTCAAGGTAAGACTCCACTAATAGTCGCTTCAGAACCCGGCAACGACAGAGTAGTAGCGCTTCTCAAACGACACGGCGCTATTGACTAGATTCGCAAGAGTTGAAGACCGTCTGAACCACGGCGGAGGGTTCTAGCGACGCTAGTTTACGGTTTACGTGAGGGATTCCGAGTTTGGGGATAGCTCCGCTGTTCGACGCGCCGACCAGAGCCTGAGTGGGAAGACTCGATGAGCCTCGCTACCACGATCACGCTGTCTAGTCTTGAGCTGACCAGGTTTTTCTTCGCGATGGTCCTTCTACTGTTTACCGCACACTCGTTCGGTTTCTTGTTCTATGAGGTCAAGCTTCCCCGAGTAATTGGCGAGATTTTTGGAGGATTGATTCTTGGTCCGACGTTTCTCGGCTATTTTGCGCCTAGTGCAGAGAATTGGGTCTTCAGTTCCTTCCCATCTGAGGGCGCCCTAATCTCCGTAATCTCCTATTTTGGTCTGGTTCTTCTAATATTCATCTCAGGCTTCGAAGTCCAGAGATCTTTCTCAAAGCAGGATCGTAAGATCGCAATTTCCTTCCTCCTAGGGGCAACGGTAATTCCGTTCATCATCGGCGTTCTGACACCCTACGTCTACAATTTTGCGCCATATTCAGGACCGAATGGGAACATGCTCTCGCTCGCTATCATTGTGGGTATCGGCGTTTCGGTCACATCGATCCCGGTGATCTCGAAGATCTTCATTGATCTGAGGATTATGGACACTCGGTTCGCAAAGATCGTGCTAGCGATTGCGACGGTGGAGGATGTCATCCAGTTCGGCGCGCTGGCTATCGCAACGGGAGTTGGAGCATCTGCTTCGACGTCCCTATCTCTAGTGGTCTTTACTGCACTCGTGACCGTCGCTTTCTTCGCTGCAGCTCTTCTGGGTCTTCCCAGAATGATCCGTTACACCATCGGGTCCAAGTTCAACATTCTGATTCGGACCCACCCGTCAAGGTACGCCCTGTTCCTATGCTTCTCACTAGTCGCGCTAGCAAGTCTCCTCAACGTGAACATCATCTTCGGCGCCTTTCTCGCTGGCATCGCGATCGGAATGATACCTGAGGAAATATTCACGCTTGCAAAGGCCCAGATCAAATCAATATCGCTAGCGCTGTTCACACCGATCTATTTCGCAGTAGTCGGCTTGAAGCTCGATCTCATCCATTCCCTCAACATCCTCTTCTTTCTCGGCTTCCTAATCTTCTCCACTTCCCTGAAGGGTGGCGGTGCTCTGGTTGTAGGGAGACTCATCAAGCAGAAGAGACTAGCGAGCCTCAACCTTGCGATTGCGCTAAACGCCGGGGGGGGCCCGGGGATCGTCCTCGCAACTGTCGCATTTGATCTGGGCCTGATATCTGAGACGTTCCTTGTCGCTCTCGTTCTAACAGCAATTATCACATCACTGATCGCCGGGTTCTGGTTGAGATACGTGAAAAAGCGCGGCTGGGACCTCCTCTGAGATCCCTCATGCCAACAATGCACGCTCGGAGAAACGCAACCCCGCTACGTGTCGACGTGAGGAATCGAGTACACTAATTTAAAAAACGAGCCGTTTGGAGATAGACGTCGAGACACAAATGGCAACGCTAACCCAACCGAAACGAGTCCGCAGCCTCGGGGAACGGTATGAGATGCTCAGGAAGACACTGGCTCACTATCTTCTTCTCCAAGTAGGCACGTTCGTCACCGCAGCAGGCTTCGACGCCATTGCGCCCGCGATGAACATACTGACGGATATGAAGGCCAACCTGAAGGTTCAGGATATCAAAAGTAAGAGTCAAGGGAGCAACGTAGAGGCTCTTTCCCAGAACTTGGCTGACAGCATGGGCGAGACCTTCAATAGCGACTATGAGATTGAAGGGGAAGATGGGTCCCGGACTGTTAGGCTGGACCGGTGCGGATGTATAGAATCCGTTGTCGCACAAGCAGAAGCATACGGGTTGACAAAGCTCCAAGCGAGATCGATCTTCTGCGCCACATGCATAGGCAGCTACAAGAAAGCCGCTGAAACCCTGGAATTAGGGTTCAAGGGAAGACTTCGTGGGGACCACGGCTGCTCGATGACCTTCTCCAAGAAATAGTCCCAAGAAGCAGCCAAAGCTCCCTCCAGACTTATCCTGGATTGATAATCCGAGTCGGCCTTCGAACAGTGACTTCAGCGCTCATTTGTTTTGGCTACACGGTCGTTGCGACCCGGTTATTCTCATCCGACGCCTGAGCGTTGGTCGTACCGTGTGAGGGTAGAAGTCCAGATTTCCATGGAAATATCCGGAGAAGCCTCAAATACGCTGGAAAATGGCTAGAAAACCTGAATCTTTACTTACTGAGGCATGGAGAGGCGGGCAACCGAACAGCCATTCCTGTAAAGGACGCGGAAAGATCCCTTACCGTCGCAGGTCGTAGGGAGCTGGAGGAAATAGCTGCATCCATGTTGAGTCAGGGAATGAGGTTCGACAGAATTCTTGCAAGCCCACTGAAGCGCGCCTACGAGACCGCAGCCATCGTATCGAAGACTTTCAAGACTATGAACTTGCTCGAACAATGGAACGAACTTAGACCAGAAGCAAACAGACCAGACGTCTATCGGAGACTCTCCAAACTCAAGCAAGATTCGGAGATTCTGCTCGTAGGCCATGAACCATACTTGGGCACAATGATTGGCGAAATGATATCTGGAAATGGCAACAGTCACATTACGCTCAAGAAGGGAGGTTTGGCGAAGATCAGAGTAACTTCCTTCGTTCCAAAAGCCTCCGGCGAACTGCGCTGGCTCTTGACGCCGAAGCAGATTCGGAAACTCTCTTAATGTCTCGAGTAGCGTTCCCTGGCAATTAGGTTGCTCCTGCCGTTGGCCTCCAGGTCAGTGCCTGCATGAAAATCTCAGTCATAGACCTAGGATACAACTCGCTAAAATTGGTCAACTATGACGTTCGCATAGACAACACCTTCTCAGCCTACTCCCAACATTCCATCCTCGCCAGACTAGGCGAGGGCCTGGATGAGACAGGATTCCTCAGGGACGACTCGATCATTCGAACAGTAAAAGCCCTCAAACTCCTACAGCAAACGGTCAAGTTCGAATCGTCAACACAAGTGCTACCAATCGCAACGAGCGCTGTTCGAGAAGCCGGGAACAAGGACCAATTCCTCGCGCTTGTAAGCGGGGAAACCAGGTTCGACTTCAAAGTCCTCTCAGATCGAGAAGAGGCGCTCTATTCTTTCGCGGGCTCCTACACAGCGACGAACGTTCCAGCCGGACTATTCTTCGACCTAGGAGGAGGCACCCTTGAAATGGTGATCGCAGAGAAATCCAGAGTCAGGAGAGTCTTCTCCACTCCACTTGGGGGCCTGAGACTCACCGACCTTTACGCCAGCGGTAACGGAAGATTCACGAAGAAAAATTACGCTAAGATGAGCGAACGCATTCTCGAACTCCTGCCCGATAGGAAAGAACTTCCTCAACTAGGGAAGTTGGGGCTGGTCGGTGCCGGAGGCACGGTAAGAGCGATCGCAAAGTATCATCAAATGTTGATAGACTATCCTCTCGACAAACTTCACAATTACACGATCGATCAGAACTCTGTCGAACTCATACACCGATCCCTCCGAAAGATGAGCCCCAAGCAGATCGGCAATATTCCAGTAATCGGAGAGGACAGAGCCAAGTCAATCGTCGCAGGCTCGCTAGTAATTCAACTCATGATGAGGAAGCTGAAGACTCCCCAACTCGTCGTAAGCACGCACGGTTTACGGGATGGCGTCCTGTCTGCCTTTCTGAAAGATCCAGCGGCCTACGAGAAAGGGTCCGTTGATTCGATTCTGCCTCGCCTCACGAGCGACAAGCCCGTCTCCCTGTCCGCAACCTCCTCAAGGATCATCAAAGCATTTGCATCTCGCGAGCTGCTCAATCCCCAAGAGCAGTTCATCCTGGTTCGGGCGCTTGAAGAAGCACAAAAGCTTCCCCTCTACGACCCGGAGACACTATTCTACATCATCGCAAATAAAGACAGCGTCCTGACCCATTCAGAACAGTTGCTCCTCGCCCTCTCTCTCGTCCGGATCCGAGGGTTGAGAGGCGCAGACTGGCTCTACGCAAAGTACAAGGACATGTTAGAGAAGGACGCCAAGAACACTATCAAGAGAATGTCGTCGATGATAACGCTGATCGAGGTCCTTGAGAAGACTGGCTCAGACCTACAGGTGACCCTCAGTCCGCCTCAGATTCGGCTCAGAATAAGCCCCGGAAAGCAAGACTTTCCAGCCGCACTCTTCAAGAATACCCTGAAGGATTTCGAGAATGCCTTCAAGCTAGAAGCACAATTCTCTCTGACCCCTATATCATCACAGAAACTGGCACCTGAAATCTTTTCATCGGAGAAGTCTTGAAGAAATGCAACGCCCGAAATCTGGGTCCCCCAAAAGATTCCAGATCACAGGAAAACTAATCGTAGTAGAAGGCATAGACGGGAGCGGCAAATCGACCCAGCTCCACCTCCTAGACAGGTGGCTCCGAGGCCGGGGACTACCAGTCTTCACGACAGAATGGAACTCATCACAGATCGTCCGCGAAATCACCTCCAAGGGCAAGAAGAAGGGTCTTCTCACACCCACCACCTTCAGTCTACTCCACGCTACAGATTTTGCGGATCGGTATGAGAGAAATATTCTTCCGTTGCTGCGGGGAGGCTACATCGTTCTAGCTGATAGATACGCTTACACAGCTTACGCCAGGGACGTTGTTCGAGGATGCTCTCCAGACTGGGTTAGGAAAGCGTACAGCTTCGCGGCGACACCTGACATTCGCTTCTACTTCCGTGTGCCCATTGAGGTTGCGATGAAACGAATTCTTGTGAGTAGGCCCAAACTAAAGTTCTACGAGGCAGGAATGGACCTGAACCTGAGTAACGACATACTCGAGAGTTATAGGATGTTCCAGGCCAGAATTATCGAACAATACGAACTCATGGCCGAACAAGAAGGATTCACTACCATCGATGGCTCTCTTGACATTGAAGAGCAGCAGGAGAAAGTAAGGGAAACCGTTTCGAGGCTGCTCCCAGCCCCTATGAAACAGATTGTGCAACAGGTGATCAGAACTTGAGCATTGTCTCCCGTCGCAGCCGGAAAGCGACAGCAAGGCCTCTAGAATTCTACGGCGAGGGAATTCCCTATCTCAAGGACGTGGACATCAGGGGAAGACTCATCGTTATCGAAGGCCCCGACGGCTCCGGGCGAAGCACCCAGATCGACCTTATAATCTCGAAACTGGAGGCAGACGGGCACGGAGTCCTGAATACAGGACTGAAGCGATCCGACCTGATCAAAGAAGGCATTCTTCAAGCAAAACAGATGCTGCCACTGGGAAAAAGAACCCTGGCACTCTTCTACGCGGCTGATTTTGCTGACCAGCTTGAGCACAAGATAATTCCGGCACTGGAAGCAGGTGAGATAGTTCTTGCAGATCGGTACATCTTCACGCTAATCGCCCGAAGCACCGTGAGAGGAATACGAACAAAGTGGTCCGAGGACTTGTTCGGGTTCGCTCTCAGAGCAGATCTCGTCTTCTATCTTGACGTAGACCCAAACGAGCTCTTCCATCGAGTAGTCCAGAAAAACCCCTCACTAGACTACTACGAGTCTGGAGCGGACATGGACCTCTCCGACGACCTCTTCTCCACATTCATCACCTACCAGCAGAGAATGGCGCGGGAATTCGCCACCCTAGCCAAGAAGTACGGACTGGTTCGAATAGATGGAAACAGACCCATCCCGGAAATCCATCTCGACCTCCAACAGAGAATCGACAGATACCTAGCCAACATCTAGCCGGCTCTGCCCACTTGAAGACATCCTTCGCCGCAAAGTACGCGAGAACAAGAAAAATCCTGACCAAGCGACTCAGGGCCTGCCTCAAGGATTCGAACCCGGAAAACGTTCGAAGCCTACGGATCGCCATGCGCAGAATGCAACTCTCCACAGAATTACTTCCAAAGAAGATTAGAAAAGCAAAGACGACCCTAACCTTCGTCGCCTCCCTAGAAGAAGCGTCCAAGGCGAACGCGAAAGTAAGAGATCTCGATATCATCCTCTCAAAGATATCTACCTACAAACCCGACATGACCATCGAAGAACGGATCGCGAGAATCAAAGAAATGCGTGAGTCTCAGCTTCAGGCCGCTCGCGGGCAGACAATTGCGCTTCAGAAAGAACCCATGCCGAAGATAAATGAGAAGGATCTGTCGGTCCCAAAACTTCAGAAACGGCTCGACAAGACCACGAACCAGCTCATCGCGGCAATAAACGTTCGACTGCCCCTCGTCTTGAAAGACTCCAATGATGCCCGGGATTTGCACCTCCTGAGAATGGACTGCAGAAGGCTTCGTTATCTGGCCGAACTATTCCGATCGAAGAAAACAGCCAGGTTACTATCCAGACTTCGATCCTGGCAATCTCAGCTCGGATTCATCCACGACAGCGACCTTACGATCGACTATTTGAGAAACCTAGGAGAGGCACCAGAGATGCAGCCTATATTGAACGATTTGCTGTCCCAGAGAATGCAGAGCTACGAGAAATTTAGCTCGATCGCAAGACTGATCTCTCCAGCTAGCTTGGTTCCCTAGAATTCTTACTCGGGAATCGATCCTCTAGAACGGGTCTTAGATTGCCCTTTTATAACATAGAGTGACCGTCCGGTTCCGAAACGATGGTGGATCAGGGCTCATGTGTCCACTAAGACTCTCTTCTCCCAGCATCCGTGAATCTAGATTCTGGGCCCGAGGGTCGAAGCCTCGCATCATCAGAACCATTGAAGGCTTGATTATCGTCACAGCCCTCTTTCTGTTGGTCGTTGAGGTAATCGTGAATGGCGGCTTGAATTCAATTCTCAAAAACGAACTCACCCCGATGCTTCCCCAGTTTGCAGTTTTCACATTGGGCCGGATGACGATTGCCTATGCGCTAGCGCTAGCTTTCGCGATATCCTATGGAATCGCGACGGCGATGAGCCATAGAGCCTCCCACGTCCTTCTGCCCTTGCTGGATATTTTCCAATCCGTCCCCGTGCTGGGCTACCTCCCGATCGTCTTTGCAATATTCCTCGGAACTGGTAAAACCGCCAATCCCTTTGGTCTTCAGGTCGCTGCCATCATATTGATTTTCACGGCAATGGCTTGGTCCCCGACCTTCGGCGTGATAGCAGGGATAAACGCCATTCCTGCAGACATCAAGGAAGCATCACGCGCGTACGGCCTAAGAGGCGTCAGATATCTTCGACAGATAGTGCTCCCGGCTGTCTACCCAGAACTCGTATGGACCAGCATACTTGCCTGGGGATCGGGATGGTATCTGATTCCAATTGAAGAATATGTTCCGTTCCATGGAGTCCCAGCTCCAGCAGGTGGTCTCGGCACATACATCGCTCAAGCATCTGCCAATTCAGACATTGCCTCTGCTCTCTTTGGACTAATCATCCTCGTTGGCATCATTTACGCGATCGACCAGCTCGTATGGAGACCCTTAGGGGCGAGAGCAGAGAAGTACAAGTACGAATCAGTCGCCGCTCCTAGAACAACCGCAACTACCAGAAGCGGCGTTTCCGAGGGAGTGAGGAAGTACGAGGATCGTATCGTGTCGCCTGTTCGCACTTTCTACAAGTCACAGAGATCGATCGTCGCAAGGGCTCTCGAAGTCGTCCGAGTTACGAAGCTGGTTCATATCACTGAGAGATTGAGATTTCCTGAACGTATTAGCAGGATACCTTTCTGGGGAAGATTATTGAGTTATGCGATCTTCCTGGGGCTGGTGGCGATCGGCCTTGAGCTCCTTATCGCCCCTCGTTCCGAGTCGATTCTGAACGCTCTCACCGTCTTGGCTGCAAACGTGACTGCCTTCCAGCTGATCGGGCTCACTCTCTTCTCGCTCTCAAGGCTCGTCACAGCCTACCTAATCGCACTCGCCTGGACCCTAGCCGCAGGCATACTCATTGCGAGAAGCCAGAGACTTTCCCGGTGGCTCGTTCCAATCTTCGATATCGGCCAGTCAATTCCCGCCACTGCACTGTTTCCGTTGGTGGTAATAGTACTCGTCGACCCGTTCAGGAACACCCCCTATCTAGGAGTGACACTCAACGTCGCTTCGATCATACTTCTCCTGACGGGCATGCAGTGGTATCTTCTGTTCAACATAGTCGGAGCGGTTAACAGTATTCCAAACGACATAACGGAAGCAACTCAAGCATACAGAGTCAGAGGAGCACGATACGTGAAACAGATTCTGATTCCCGCCTCATTCCCCGCCATCCTCATTGGCAGCATACAAGCTTGGGGAGGAGGATGGAACGCACTCATAGTCTCTGAATATATTGACCCGAACGCAAATGTGCCTGGACTCGGATCGTTTCTGGTAGAAGCTTCAAACCTATCAAACGTCTTACTCTACGACGTAGAGATCTTCGCAGCCCTGCTCGCCATGACCGCAACCGTCCTAACCATCAACAGACTCGTCTGGAGACGATTACTGAGAAAGGCTGATCGGTACAAGTTCGAGGCGTAGAACTCTTGACCCAACCTACAGAACCCCTCCCTGACATCAAGAACGTGTCTCAGTCAGCAGAGCCACTGCTCGAAATCAAGGATATCTCCAAGGTTTATCCTGGAGAGGGAAAGAGCACGACAGTCTTCGAAGACATCAACTTCAACGTCTACAAGGAATTCCTATGTATTGTAGGGCCTTCAGGATGCGGGAAGAGCACACTTCTCCGAATAATTGATGGACTTGACCAGCCAACTTCGGGGCGGGTCCTATTCCACGGCCAGCCGATTACCGCGCCCAGTCCCAAGATCGGAGTGATCTTCCAGACCTTCGCGTTGATCCCCTGGAAGACGGTCCTCGGCAATGTGGAGATGGCCCTCCAGGCCACTACGGTTCCCAAAGACGAGCAGGTAAAGATTGCGAAGAAGTACATTCAGGATGTGGGCTTAGAGGGTTTCGAGACCGCTTATCCCAAGGAGCTCTCCGGTGGGATGAAGCAGAGGGTGGGTATTGCTAGAGCTCTGGCACTCCAGCCTGAGGTTTTGTTGATGGACGAACCCTTCTCCAGCCTCGACGCTCTTACGGCAGAGAACTTGCGACAGGAGGTGTTGGAGATCTGGAGAGACCCGGTCTATGCCACCAATTGTGTGGTGATGGTGACGCATAACGTGCAGGAGGCGGTCTACATGGCCGATCGGGTCATAGTCCTAAATCATCGTCCAGCAACGATCGTGGATGATGTGAAGATAACACTCGAGAGACCCAGGAATCAGAGGGACCCGGCTATGTTTGACTATTCCGACAGAATCATTTCCAGGATCAGCTAGGACGGTTCCCTGGGCAACAGGCTCTCGGACTGCCCATCGTACCTGAATAGTCCAGCGAACACGCCCCAGCTTATGAGCACGTTGATGATAGTCGGAAGATCTGTTGTATAGCCGAACTTTGAGCTTAGAAACCTGGCCAGTTCGAATCTGCTAATTTGTCTCTTCTCATGAACCATCCGAACTATGTCGGCGAATGGCTCAAGCCCTACTAGCCTGTCGTGAACGATTTTCTTCCGCTCCGGTATCTTACCGTTAAGGGCCTTCTTGCCGAGGTCTGTCAGGGAAATGTCTCCTTGCTGCACGGCAACGAGCCCCAAGTACTCTGCTGTATCGATTATCGGAAGTAGTTCGTCAAGGGCAATCCTCAAGTCGATGGTGAGGTTCGCGACATCGGTCTTGCCGTTGTACGCTCTTAGCAGGTCCAAGAGGCCAAAGACCCTGTTAACTCCGGCGGTTGGAAGCATCTCGTGATACGCCTCAGACGCAGCAGATTACAGGTTAAAGAACTTCCGAACAAGCCTCCGGACGAGAGTCATGCTATCCAACAGATTACCAAAACTGTCTGACATCGAGGACGCGGCTCAGCGCATAGCTGGAGTCGCTTCCAGAACCCCGCTTATCGAATCGCCGGCACTCTCACATAGATTCGGACGTAGAGTCTACTTGAAGCTTGAATGTTATCAACCAATACGCGTCTTCAAAATCCGAGGCGCCTACAACAAGATCTCGCAGATATCTGCCAAGAAAATAGTAGCTGCATCGTCAGGTAATCATGGCATTGCGGTAGCGTACAGCTCGCGGATGCTGGGAAAACAATGCACAGTAGTTATCCCGGAAGCTGCTGTAAAAGAAAAGTTGGATGTCATTCAGGAGTACGGAGCAGACGTTGTCAAATTCGGAAAGTACCATTCTGATCGAGAAATGAAGGCGCGTGAGATCGCCGGCCAGACCGGCGCAACCTTCGTTCCTCCATTCAACGATCCCGACGTTATCGCGGGCCAGGGAACATGTGGGCTTGAGATCGCGCAACAGCTCGACGACTTCGACTCAGTCATCGTTCCCGTAGGTGGAGGAGGACTCATCTCCGGCATATCTATCGCCATCAAATCACGCAAACCCTCTACACAAGTCTATGGAGTTGAACCAACTGGCGCCGCCAAGATGCAAGCGTCCCTCAGTGCCGGGAAGATTGTTACAGTCCAAGAGCCAAAATCGATCGCTGACGGCCTAATCCCGGCTTCAGTTGGGGATCTGACCTTGGAGGCTTGCCAGAAGAACGTTGACGGAATGTTCAGCGTCACTGAGGACGAGATTCTCTCGGCAATGAAACTACTGATTCGAGAAGCTCACATCTTCCCAGAGCCGTCAGGATCAGCACCCCTGGCAGTTCTCTCAAGAGCCGAGGAGTCCAGCAAATTGGGCGACCGAATTGTCCTAGTCATTTCTGGAGGAAACGTCTCCCTTAGTCTTCTAGACCGACTGCTCTCGTAAGGGTTCATTTTAGCGGTGGCTAGTAGGGGTAGCTTGTCTTGTACTCCTCAGGATTCACGATGTTGCGGGGGCGGAGCCCTTTCAGATATCGAAGAGTGTTCTCCACTGCGAGTTGAACAGGCCTGCCTGTAGCGAGGCCTGATGGCCCCGACACATGTGGCGTACCTATGAAATTTGGCAAGGAGAGAAAGGGATAGTCTGTCTTGAGGGATTCTCGATTTTCCCTATACCACCATACGTCAGTGGCATACCGGAAATTTGGATTTGCCACGAGGTGTTCGTACATCGCCTTTTCATCAACGAGCTCTCCCCGGGCTACGTTAACCAGAATCCCGTCTTTCTTCATCTCGGACATTCGCTCTGCGTTCATGATCCTTGCGGTTTGACTTGTTAGAGGAAGTGCTAGGACTACCGCGTCCGATTTCTTGAGAAGATCGGTAAGCCCTCTTGTTCCGGTGAAGAACTTGACCCCTTCTGCCGCTGACTTTTTCCTGGAGAATGCAAAGACGTGCATCCCAAATCCTTTGGCAATTCTGCCGACAACAGTACCGATTCCGCCAAATCCGAGTATTCCGAGAACCTTCTCCCTCAGAACGGTAATCTCGCTCCCCTCGTCGAGAGTACGTTTGAGGGTCCATTTTTGTTCTCGGAGCGACACGTGGAGTTCTACAACTCTCTTAGCAGCCGAGAGGAGCAAGGCCCATGCATATTCTGCAACCTCATCTGAGTAAGCCCCGGCGTTACTGCTCACGATAACATTCTTGTCGAAACTGGCGAATGGGATGTGGTTGACGCCTGCGAGAATACTTTGAATGAAACGCAGACTAGTCATTCCCTGGAATCTGTCATTTGTCAGTTGGCTTGGCCAAGAGAAGACTAACAGACAATCAATCGATGGGAGAACTTCGTCGAGGCGATCTTCTGCCAGATCGGCAAGCTTGTAGACCTTGGAATATTTTGAGAGTGTCCTGACGCTCTTTTCGTCGACGACATCTGTCCCTATCAGAAGCCTATGATCCATTCCCGTGATGGCAACGAACAATCTGGGAAAACGTCATCCTAATAACGAGTAAGTCCTGACTGACACTCAAGATGGACTATTCTGAGATCATTCCAGAGAGGCTCTGGATCGGAGCTGCGCCCTCCAAGAACGACTTGGTTGAACTCAAGAGTAAGCTAGGGATCGAACTTGTGATAATGGACCTAACTGGAAGTTCAGAGGAGAAATCTTTGTGTCATGAAATAGGAATAACGTACGATGATAGAACACCGATAGTGCCTGAGTCAGGCCAGCCCATACCCATAAGCCGGCTCAAGATAGTGTCCGCGGTAATCGGCGACAATGTCGACGCGGGCAAGAAAGTTGTTCTACACTGCCTAAAGGGAAGAGGCAGAAGCCCAACCTGCGCCGCGGCCTATCTTATGCAGTCAGGAATGTCGCTAGCCGACGCAAAGAATACGATAACGAGCAAGCGTCAAGTCTGGGCTGGAGCCGACGAGAACTATGCGGGACTCTTGAACGACTTCGGAAAGATAATGGAGATGACAAGATCAATCTTCTAAGAGAATAATTAGAACCTACTAGGAAGCTTCCTGGGCCCTGCTCCTTCCTGCCCAGAGAAACTTTCGCTGCAAAGTTTTGGGATAAATCGACGTCCAGTCGAACTGTGCCTTTCTAGCCCAGTTCTTGTAGACCCTCGGATCGATGTAGTTTCGGAGAGAAGTGTTCAGATTATAGTCTCGGGTCCGCTTCTGAAAGTCAATATCCAGTTTGAGCTTCTTCATCCTCTCAACCAGCCTCTGAGCCTGCTTGTCAGTCTGCGTGGGACGTTTCTTGAGTTCGGCGAGGTGCTGTTGTTTCTTGTCGAGACTGCTCTCCCAGGTCTTCGGAGGGGTCCGCTTGTGGTTGCATCTGATCGCTGCCTCTAAGTTCGCAACTCGGGCATGGTACAGCTTGATGAACCCTGATTCGCTGGGTTTGAACCCGTCATGCCGGCCTAGGTAGGTTTGCACAGTCTCAGTGGCATGATGGGTTCGGAAGACTTTGGCCGTGAGACCCCGGGCGGCCTTCCCGAGAAACCGGTTAACATGTGCGGAGGTGATCCCGTCGAAGACAAGGTCCTCAGGCTTCTTGTTCGACACAAATTCTTGGAGGTTTTTTCGGATTGGACTGTCTGGACCGTCAAGTTTGAGGGTCTTCTGCCATCGTACGCTGTCTTTTCCGAGAAAGTCAAACTCGACGCCTCCTGGAAGAAATTTGACGTGTTCTACTCGAAGGGTCGAGGCACCTACTGTGTCTGCCTCGTCTTCCTCTTTCTCGTCACCGACCCTCATGGCCAAGTTGTCGATCAGGTACGAGACGGTCGCCAGCTTCCGGACCTTGACATCCGGCGAGTGAAGGTTCTTCTCGATGAACTCGCGGACATCTGACAGTTTTCTTCGAAGCTTCTTCGCATTATCATACTTCATCTTATCCCGTTCTTGACGCAGATCCGAAATATCTGAGGGCCAGACGTACTTCCTGACCTGGCTCAGCTTGTCGACCCAGTAGGCCAGCCAGATAGACTCGTGATCATGAACAATCTCCTTCCACTTCCCAGGTGGTACGGGCGCATCCTCTGAGAGATTCAGAACCACATCCTCGGGAAATATTCTCGGCTTCCAGCGACCCCGCATAGGGTGACTACCTCGCCCCATGAATATGCTCGGGGGTTCCACTATGTAGTTTGCAAACTCAGTCTTCGTCCCATCGATAACAGCGTAGCCGTACTTCTCCTTCAACTGAAGGCGAAGCTCCTTCCGCTGAGCCGCCACCTTCTTCTTCAGTTCCTTGTCAGACTTGAGAAGCTCTTCTTTCGACTGATACTCGTGGACTGGTGAGAAATTGATCTCAGAATACTTCACGTTAACAAACTTTGAGGGGAGTACTTTCACGAAGTCAGAAAGGAAGTTGCTCTGAAAGACCGGGTCCTGGACGTAAGGTGTTGTCCTCTTCTTGCCCCACGCATATGCCATCTCTTCAGCATCGGGTGAGAGTCGGACTGTCTCGCCTCTCATGTTTATCTGGAGTCCTTTGGGCTCGTAGGCTGGTGGAAACGCGACTCCATTGTGCCTAAGTTCCTTCCACTTCATTGCAAGACCCCAATAGTCACAGGCGTTTCACTGAAGACGGTAGAGGGGTATAGCTGGTCTCGCCTTTTCTTAGAACTTTGTTTTTGCTTAGCCTCTAAATGAGGGTTTCTTCTCGTATACCAGAATCAATAATGTGACCGGATAGGTTAAAGAGAATGAGAACCGCACGAAGTTACTAGAATGAAGCGGGCCGGAGCCTTCCTTGGCCCTGTTGGGCTATTCTTCGTCTCACTAGGCTACACCGTTTCGGCTGGAATCGCGCGTCTGTTCGTGACCCTGGAATCAATCTGCACCCAGCACTGTCCCGTCCTCAGAGTGGAAGGATTTAGATTTCACCACATGTACTATGGCGTCCTCTTGCTACTGGTCTCTACCGGCGTAATGATCTACGCTTCAGACGCGCGCGCAAGATGGGACAGCGCACTCGTCGCAGGCATTGGCCTGGGACTCGTAGCCGATGAGATCGGTTTGCTGATTCTCAAACTGTCCTACTGGAACCCCATATCCGTTGGGATTCTGGCGGGGGGTGGTCTCTTTCTCTATCTTGCCACCTCACTCAAGTCTTGGAGAGCCGGATTGTCCGATTTTCATTTCGTGGACAGATACCAATTCCTCGCACTGATCGGACTCTTACTCGGATTAACAGGATTCCTCTACTTTGACCGGCCGGTCAGAATGATCGTCGAGGTGACAGCCTTGGGAGCATGGCTCTCAAGCGCCGTCTTAGTCACCAAATATGGGCGCAGACACTTCTTCCTTCTCCGGAACGCTCCTCTCAACTACCCATCTCCGAACCGTTAGAAACTAGTAACGGACTCCTACATTTGCAAGCTTTGCAGCAAGGTGGTATTGAAGCCAGAGAATATCAGAGAACCATTGCAAAATCCGCGTTGACCGCTAACACTCTGGTAGTCTTGCCCACAGGGCTCGGGAAGACGATTGTGGCGTTGCTTGTAGCTGCTGACCGCCTAATCGCTCATCCGCAAAGCAAGATCTTGATCTTAGCACCTACAAGGCCGCTGGTGCTTCAACACGCCCAATTCTTCAAAGAGCATTTCCCAGACAAGGAGGCAAAATCGATAGTCCTCACCGGAGAGACCCCGGCCCCAACGAGGGAGACAGCCTTCGACGACTCAACAATTGTCTTTGCAACGCCTGAAGTCATCAGAAACGACATCTCAGCTGACCGGTACAATCTGCGAAAAGTCTCCCTTATCGTGTTCGACGAGGCTCACCGATGCGTCAGAAGCTACGCCTATTCTGAGGTGGCCCAAGCCTACAAACTGCAGGCCAGCAACCCGTTGATTCTAGGCTTGACCGCGTCTCCAAGTGCGAAGAAGAGCCGGGTCGACGAAATCTGCGAAAAACTCGCCATAACCAATGTTGAGACCCGAACCGAGGCTGACCAGGACGTCACGCCATACGTCAAAGAAGTTTCCCTGAACTATGAGCGACTCGCGCTACCTGAGAAATACAAAGAAGTAAGCAAGATCCTCCACACGGCTCTTGAGGAGAGGATAAGCAAACTGAGAACCATGCATCAGCTCCCGGCCAACGTAAGAATAAGCAAACGAATCCTATTAGACTTAGGCGAAAAGCTTCACGGCAGTTTGAGAAGAGGCGGGGGCGGCGCATTATTCGGCGCCGTACAACTCCAAGCCCAAGGGATGTCGCTGAACCACGCTATCGACCTATTGGAGACACAGGGATCACAGAGTGCTGACAGATTTCTCTCCAAGCTAGACCGTGCCAGCACGAGATCAGCTCGTGGACTAGCTCGCGATCCTCGAGTAATTGAAGCCCAGAAACTCAGCGCTTCCCTCGCAAAGACCCTGCACCCGAAGCAGAAGCGACTCCGAGAGCTAATCTCGGCGGACCTTCGATCAAATCCAGATTCGAAAGTTATAGTGTTCACCCAGTTTAGAGACAGTGTAGAGGCTATCGTCGAGGACCTCGGTATGATTGAGGCAGTCCGGCCGGTCCGGTTTGTGGGGCAGGCCAGTCGAAACAGTGAGGATTTGGGTCTTAGCCAAAGTGAACAGATGCAGACTCTCGAAGACTTTCGTGACGGTAAACACAACGTTCTGGTTACCACCAGCATTGGAGAAGAGGGCCTGCACGTGCCAGACGTCGACCATGTAATATTCTACGAGGCTGTCCCATCCGAGATTCGAATGATACAACGGCGGGGAAGAACCGGCAGAACCAGACCAGGCAAGACAACAGTGTTGATGACTGAAGGGACAATAGACGAAGCGTATTACTGGACCAGCATTAGAAAAGAAGAACGAATGCACCGTTACCTAGCGACCGTCAAGAACAGAGGCCCAAGACCGAAGCGGAAGGCCACGCTCTTGGACTACGCATAAGAGTAATCGGACTTTAGAGTAATTCGAACGAGCAAGTTAAGACACAATCCTCAAAACTTTCAGCTTCAGAACTCATGGCCATGATTGGACTCGCAGAAAGCTTCCTCACTTGGCTCGCCTCGACACTCCTACCTGCCTTCGTAGGCTTGTGCGTAATTACGTGGGCAAGTAAGAAAGTTTCTGTAAGATACATAGTGGCTTTCGGGTTTGGCATCTTGTTCTGGTTTTTTGTGGATACGATAAGTGGTTCTGCGGTTCTTGATGTGAACAGCGGATTTAGAGGAGGTCTGGCTCAGGTGGGGGTGGTGCTCCTCTTCCTCATTGGCGTAGGCTTCTTCTTTTGGGTCGATCGCAAGCGTGATATCTTATCACCACAATCGGCCGTCGGAAAATATGGCCTGACCATTCCATTGTTAGTGGCTATCGCGTTGGGGATACATGGTCTGGGTGAAGGAGCTGCTTTCGGCGCGACCGTGTACTCGACGTCGAGCACATCTCTTCTAGACGCTTTCGGGGGACTGACAGCAGGCGTGGCGTACATTCTGCATAAAGTTCTGGAACCTATGATGATAGGAGCTTGTTACTCTGTGTACAGCAAGCCAGAGAGTGGAACAGTAGGTAGCTGGCTCAGGAGCGTCTTCGTGATGAGCATAGTCTTCGTAATTCCCTCTCTACTGGGAGCTGCGATAGGCTACTTGGTCGCCTACGACACCACATACTTCTTCGCCCTCGGCACCGGTGCCGCAATCTACGTAGTGTTCAGACTAGCGGGGCCGCTGTTCGTTCTTCGAGAAGCCGCGACCAGCAGAGAGACAATTAAGGTGGCTGTATCTTGGACGCTCGGAATCATGGCGCTCTACACGTCAGCCCTCTTTCACTCCTGAAAACCAGCTGATCAAGAGATGAAGGAATGCAAAAGGCAAAAAGGAGTGATTGGACTATACTTCAATATCCTAATCTTCACACCCCTTTACGATCCACTCTGGCAAGGTTGACAATTCGAATGGACGAGGAGGGATCCTTTGGCGCAACCGTCAAGCGATGGCATCTGAAGTCCCGAAGAGGATACTTGGTGGCTGCGACCCTTGTGGTAATGGGGGCCGGTTTTTTCATTGGCGCTTACGCGTTTCATCTCTTTGGACCTCAAACTTCGAATTGCTGGACGCGTCCTGCAAATGCTCCCAATACGGCAGTCTTTACCGTCGTGATGGCGAACCAGGCCGCGAACGTGGGGTTCAATGGAAGTGCCTACCATCCAGCGCCCTGGCCGGTTATGAACGTGACACTCGGACAGGACGTTATCATCCATATCGTCAATAACGACACGGTGCAAGCGCACGGTTTCCAAGTCATTCACTATTTCAACACTGGAATCTTAGGAGGGCTAGCACCGGGAAAGTGCTACGATGTCAAGTTCAGCGCGAACCTTGCGGGAACCTTCGCGGTGCAATGTAACATAGGCTGCTCTATCCATATCTTAATGCAATCCGGTAGGCTGAATGTCAACCCATGATATCCTGCGAGGTCGAATAATTGACCCGCATTAGCGGGAGTCGAGACAATAGTCTGAGAAATCAGGCGCTCTGAAGGGGCCTGCGGATCCTTCCCATATCCGAATGGGGAATAAAGCCAAGCGCACTGCACAGGTCTCTGTTACCATTCACCGTTACCAAACCCGTTACCAACCCAAGAAATGTCAAAACAAGTTGCGACTCGCGACGCGAAACCTGGATCTCGAAGGGAATTAACGAAAGGTAATCTTCCTCCGCCTGGCTGTCCCCCAATAGGAATCACACAGATTGTTCCGCTTGGACGAAGACGAGCCC
>Ga0099828_10000221_pt1 | contig 33399 bp, 29 predicted proteins | sample CZO8metaG_2_FD_79338 | JGI IMG/M metagenome (GOLD analysis project Ga0099828, IMG submission 79338) | Vadose zone soil microbial communities from the Eel River Critical Zone Observatory, Northern California, USA - CZOApr15con2H1.8 metaG | ecosystem: Environmental > Terrestrial > Soil > Vadose... | reverse complement strand
TGTACGGCCCGGAGGCGTTGTGCCCGCTGGGGGTAGCCGGGCGCGGGGTAGAGCCGGGAGGTGATGTCGTAGTGCTTCGCCTTCTTGCGGTATGTCTCGATCAGGTGCTCTCGCGTACGGTCGGTCTGGCTCACGGTGTGCTCCTCGAGCTCGGTAGCGTCGCGGTAGAACCGCGCCACCCCATCTAGGACTCCGCGCCTTCCCGCGCAGCGGACTCGACAGCAGCCTTGATCGCCACCATCTCAACATCGCTTACGCGCTGAATTCTGCCTTTGAGAATGCCGCCGGGGATCGCGCGCATGATGCCCGCGAGGTCGACCTCAATCCACATCATGGCGTCGGTCTGCCTATCGTCCACCGGCTCGAGTTCCATTCCCCAGCGCGCCGCGGAAGTACCCATTGGCCCGGCGAACGCCACGTAGCGGGGCGCCTCGACAACGGTCACCTCCTGGCTCCGGCCGTGAGTCAACCCGAGTATCATCTTCGCCCGCTGATCCACCCGCGAGCCGGGCTGAAGCGGAACTCCTCCGCGAACCCGGCATTCGAGAACCGTTGGCGCCCACTCCGGCCAGCGCCCGACGTCACAGACATACGCCCACACCTCACGGACGCTGCCGGCGATTGTTATACGGCTCTCGGTTCTGATTGTCATCGGGCGGAGTCTATGTTGATCACTTTCCGGTTGCGTAAGGTCCCCCGCGACGCTACAGCCTGACTAAGACGCCTGCAAGTGCGCTCCGATGGCGGGAGGATCAGGCAAATCTCGCCGCTCAAGCTCGCGGACAAATGCGGCGACCCGGTGCTACACGAGGCTTCACATGGCCTGAGCATGCAAGATCACCATCAACTTTGGCTCCCCGTTTGGCTCCCTAACGATCATCTCGTTGATCACGGCATGCGTCTGGCCCGCTAAAACAGTGGGCGCAGCAGGGTTCGAACCTGCGGCCCCTCGCTTGTAAGGCGAGTGCTCTACCGCTGAGCTATGCACCCGTACAGTCGCCCCGGCAGGTGCTGGGCGACGACCCGGGACAGCGTACCTCCTCCGTCGGCGAGCAGGCAGCCGCCGTATCCGGCCAAGCCCGCGCAGGCCAGTGCGAAAAGGGGGACCTGGACGTGCCCCGGGTCGGCAAGGAATACTGTTGTCTATGGCAATTAAATCACTGTCCACGGCAACTAGTTCGGCCGGGGCCGAGGAGCTGGTGACGGCGGTCCGGGAGTTCAACAGGTTCTATACGAACGTCCTCGGCCTGCTGCAGGAGGGCCTGCTGGAGACGCCGTACTCGCTCACCGAGGCCCGGGTCATCTTCGAGCTCGCCGGGCACGATCACTCGGACGCTACCGAGTTGCGCCGCGTGCTCGACATCGACACGGGCTACCTGAGCCGCATCCTGGCCAGGCTTGAGGCCGGCAAGCTCATCTCCAGGCAGCGATCGCCGGACGACGGACGGCGCCTGGAGATCGGGCTGACAGAGCAGGGCAAGGCCGCGTTCCAGATGCTGGACAAGCGGTCATCCAGCCAGGTCAGCGACCTGCTCGGCAGGCTCTCCAGCGCCGACCAGCGCCGGCTGACCAGCGCCATGGCCAATGTCCGGGAGATCATCGGAGGGCAGCCGCGGCCGGCCGGCTACGTGCTGAGGGCCCCGCTGCCCGGCGACCTCGGCTGGGTGATCAGCCAGCACGGCGCCGTCTACGCCGATGAGTACCGCTGGGACGCCTCCTTCGAGGCGCTGGTCGCCAGGATCGTCGCCGACTACGCGGAGCGTCACGACCCTCAGCGGGAAGCGGCCTGGATTGCCGAGGTAACCGGCGAGCCAGCCGGATGCATATTCTGCGTGCGCAAGAGCGCCACCGCCGCGCAGCTCAGGCTGCTGCTGGTCAATCCGGCCGCCCGCGGGATGGGCATCGGCGGGCGCCTCGTCGCCGAGTGCACATCCTTCGCCCGCCGGGCCGGGTACGCCGAGCTTGTCCTGTGGACCAATGACATCCTGACAGCGGCCCGGCACGTCTATGAGCGGGCGGGTTTCCTGCTCGTAGCGGAGAACCCCCATCACAGCTTCGGGCACAACCTGGTCGGCCAGACCTGGCGGCTATCGCTCACCTGAACCGGGCAGCCGGGGCCGGTGCGGGCGCAGGCTGGCCGGTTAGCGACCAGCACGATCCGGATCCTGACCAGGCCGCGCGCCCGATGCCGGGCGTGCGCGGGCGGCCGGGCTCGAGGTGGCGAATGCAGGCGTCCGGCGGCATCCGCCCGGCCTGGCCAGCAGCAACAGTTTCACCGCCTGGCTGCGCGTCAGCTCAGCCCCGTGACAGGTGGACGGGGCGTCCGGGAGCCGCGCTCGCTAGCCGATTCCGGCGGTCCGCCGGGCGCTGCCCAGGACCCTGGCCAGCGCCCGTTCCACATCCTCGGCCAGGCCCGGAGCCCGGTCAGCGGGCCCGGCCCCCGGATCACCGGCCGGCCCGCCAGCCTGCCCGGCACCAGCACTGCCGCCATCAGCTCTGCCGCCACCGGGCCCACCGCCGCCGGGCCCGATGGCGTCCGCCGGACCGGGCGCCGGCTTCCGGACATGGCCGCAGTCCCTGCACTCGATCTCGCCAAGCCGTCGCACCAGGTGCACGCCGTCGCAGACCGCGCACCGGTCGAGATCGGCCGCCCAGTCGAACGACCCCTGGCAGCCCGGGCAGACGAGCACCTGGTGATCGGCCCGGACTCCGCGTTTCCACGGGCTATGCCCGCGGTCGGGGTCGACCTGCCGCGTGCCGCAGCGATAGCAGGGCATCCAGCTTGTCCGATCTCTCGCCGGTCCCGCAGCACGCTAGCGCGCTACAGGCTGGCCAGCGCCTTCTGATAGTCGGCGATGTCACGTGCCTGCGGAACGGGGTTCACTACCTTCCACCGAACCACGCCATCCTTGTCGATGATGAAAGTGCCGCGTATGGCGATGCCCATATTCTCGTCGAATACACCGTAGGAGCTGGCCACCCCGCCGTGCGGCCAGAAGTCGGACAGCAGCGAGAATCCGAATTGCTCGGCGTCAGACCAGGCGCGCAGCGCGTACCCGGAATCCACCGAGACCGTCAGCAGCTCGACGTCGTCGCGCGCCGCCTCGGGGAATTCGTCGCGCATGGCGGCCAGTTCACCGGAGCAGACGCCGCTGAAGGCGAGCGGGTAGAACACGAGCACGACGTTCTTCTTGCCACGGAAGCCCGACAGCCGCACCGGCGTGCCGTGCTGGTCCCTCAGCTCGAAGTCAGGGGCCTGCTGGCCGACCTCCACCGCCATATCAATTCCTTTCCGCAGGGGGATCCCGTCCGGGACGGATTCAGTGTGCCACCTGACGGCGACGTGGCGCCCACAGCTGCCGGGGCGCCGCAGGCAACAACACGGCAACGCCGCGCAGCGGGCGGCGGCACGGCATGAACATGAACTGGCACGGCATGAACTGGCATGGCGGGAACCGGCACGGCGAAGCAGGGCTGGCTGGCGAACGTCCGTCAGCGGCGCGCCTTGGGCGCGACCAGGCGGGTACCTGACCAGTCGCGCGCCGCGCTGACGCTCGAAGTCTGCGACAGCCCCGCGGTCGGCGCGGCCTCCCCGATCTCGCTCGGCTCCACGTGGCCTTCCCTGCCCGCCTTGGGCGTGAGCAGCCAGATGTAGCCGCCGTCGGCAAGCGGCGTCAGCGCATCCACCAGGGCATCGACAAGATCGCCGTCGCCGTCCCGCCACCACAGCAGGACGACGTCCACGACATCGTCATAGTCCTCGTCGACGAGCTCGACGTCCTTTCCGCCGGCGATGGCATCGCGCAACTCCTCGTCGCAGTCGTCGTCGTAGCCAATCTCCTGCACCACCTGGCCCGGCTTGATTCCGAGCCGTCCGGCCAGGTCGCGATGATCCTGCGCCTGGCCTGCGGTCGCGCTCACTGACGCCCTCCCTGGATCCTTTCCCGCGGCCCGCCTGCGGCTGGCCCGCGCCCCGGCACGCGGCCGGGAGACCTGGCCTGCCGCAGCGTTTGCGGCATCGGCACTTCTTGATGGGACAGTCCACACTGGGTAAGCGCGGTGCGCAAGTCACAATTAGCGCAGAGTTCGAAAACGACGGTCATGATTTGATGTTCTCCCCGCCCTGCGGAGCCGCCAGCCGCGTCCGTCACTCCCGGACCGGCACCGCGCGACCGTCCGGATGATCCAGCGTGATTGCCCGAATCATCCAGTTTAGTGCCCATGTCCCGTCATCTGTCACATCCGGCGCTGATGCCGTCACGGCTACCTTGTTACTGACCGGTAGAGATGCGCCGGCCGCCGTCGCGTACGAGGATTGTCCTGGACAACTACGAACGCAGACCGGCGGTGAGCAGTCACCGCCGCACGACGAGTTCGGCGGCCGGGGCGGTCCGGCCACCGTGGAAGGCGAGGACACACCGTGGCCCCCGGAAGCAAGCGCTTCTCGATTATCAGCGACGGCCTGCCCACCCAGCTGCCGGATATCGACCCAGACGAGACCAGGGAGTGGATCGAGTCCTTCGACACGGTTGTCAGGACCCGCGGCCGGACCCGCGGCCGGTACGTCATGCTCCGCCTGCTCGAGCGCGCCAGGGAGCTGCAGGTCGGCGTCCCTGGCCTGCGCAGCACCGACTACATCAACACGATCCCGCCGGAGCGCGAGCCCTGGTTCCCAGGCGACGAGTACGTCGAGCGGCGGATCCGCGCCTACATCCGGTGGAACGCCGCGGTCATGGTCTCCCGCGCCAACCGTCCTGGCATGGGCGTCGGCGGCCACATCGCCACCTACGCCTCGGCAGCCAGCCTTTACGAGGTCGGGTTCAACCACTTCTTCCGCGGCAAGGAGCATGGCGAGTCGGGCGATCAGGTGTTCTTCCAGGGCCACGCGGCGCCGGGCATCTACGCGCGCGCGTTCCTGGAGGGCAGGCTCACCGAGCATCAGCTGAACGGCTTCCGCCAGGAGCTGTCGCACAAAGGCGGCGGCCTCCCGTCGTACCCGCACCCGCGGCTGATGCCGGACTTCTGGGAGTTCCCGACGGTGTCGATGGGCCTCGGCGCGATCAATGCCGTGTACCAGGCCAGGTTCAACCGGTACCTGCTGGCCAGGGAGATCAAGGACACCAGCCGGTCGCATGTCTGGGCCTTCCTCGGCGACGGCGAGACCGACGAGCCCGAGGTGCTCGGCTCGATCGGCCTGGCGGCCCGCGAGGAACTGGACAACCTGACCTTCGTCATCAACTGCAACCTGCAGCGGCTGGACGGCCCGGTCCGCGGTAACGGGAAGATCATCCAGGAGCTTGAGGCGTCCTTCCGCGGGGCAGGCTGGAACGTCATCAAGGTCATCTGGGGCCGGGAATGGGATCCCCTCCTCGCGCAGGACGTCGACGGCGTGCTGGTCAACAAGATGAACACCACGCCGGACGGCCAGTTCCAGACCTACGGCGTCGAGTCGGGCGAATACATCAGGGAGAACTTCTTCGGCAGCGACCCGCGGCTGCGCGCGATGGTCGGTCACCTGTCCGACACCGACCTGCGGAACCTGTCCCGCGGCGGCCATGACTACCGCAAGGTCTACGCCGCGTTCAAGGCGGCGACCGAGCACGTCGGCCAGCCGACGGTGATCCTGGCGCACACGATCAAGGGCTGGACGCTCGGCCCTGACTTCGAGGCGCGCAACGCCACCCACCAGATGAAGAAGCTCACCGTGGCCGAGCTGAAGGAGTTCCGCGACCGGCTGTACCTGGACATCCCGGACTCCGCGCTGGAGGCCGACCTGCCGCCGTACTACCACCCGGGCGAGAGCTCCGACGAGATCCAGTACATGAAGGAGCGCCGGGCCGCCCTCGGCGGCTACCTGCCGCGCCGGGTCGTCCGGGCCCGGCCGCTGCCGCTGCCGCCCGACTCGGCCTACGACGAGCTGCGGAAGGGATCGAGCAGGCAGGCGGTCGCCACCACGATGGCATTCGTCCGGCTGCTCAAGGACCTGATGCGGAACCCCGATATCGGTGACCGCTTCGTCCCGGTGATCCCGGACGAGGCGCGCACATTCGGGATGGACTCGCTGTTCCCGACGGCGAAGATCTACTCACCGCACGGCCAGGGCTACGAGGCGGTCGACCGCAACCTGCTGCTGTCCTACAAGGAATCCGAGAAGGGCCAGATCCTGCACGAGGGCATCAGCGAGGCCGGGGCGATGGGCTCGATGGCCGCCGCGGCCACCGCGTACGCCACGCACGGCACGCACATGATCCCCGTCTACATCTTCTACTCGATGTTCGGCTTCCAGCGGACCGGCGACCAGATGTGGGCGCTCGGCGACCAGCTGGGCCGGGGCTTCCTGCTCGGCGCGACCGCCGGCCGGACCACGCTGACCGGCGAGGGGCTGCAGCACAACGACGGCCACTCGGTGCTGCTGTCGTCGGTCAGCCATGCCTGCGTCGCCTACGACGCGGCCTGGGCATACGAGCTCGCCTACATCGTGCGGGACGCGCTGCGCCGGATGTACGGCTCCTCCCCCGAGCATCCGGACGGCGAGAACATCTTCTACTACCTGACGATCTACAACGAGCCCTACGTACAGCCGCCGGAGCCCGCGGACTTCCCCGGCGGCCAGGGCGCCCTGGCGGACGGCATCCTGCGCGGCCTGTACCGCTACGCGGGCGCACCCGACGTGCCCGCGGCGGGCACCGGCCCGGCCGACCGGCCGCACGCCAAGATCCTCGCTTCGGGCGTGGCCCTGCGGTGGGCGCTGGAGGCGCAGCGGCTGCTGGCCGAGGACTGGGGCGTCGCCGCCGAGGCCTGGTCGGCGACCTCCTGGACCGAGCTGCGCCGCGAGGCGCTCCGCTGCGACGAGTGGAACCTGCTGCATCCCGACGCCGAGCACCGGGTGCCCTACGTGACTCAGCTGCTGGAGGGCCGTCCGGGGCCGGTCATCGCGGTGAGCGACTGGATCCGCGCGGTGCCCGACCAGATCGCCCGCTGGGTCCCCGGCCAGTACACCTCGCTCGGCACGGACGGCTGGGGATTCTCCGACACCAGGCCGGCCGCCCGCAGGTTCTTCCACGTCGACGCCGAGTCGATCACCCTCGCGGTGCTCAGCCAGCTCGCCCGCCAGGGCGAGGTCAAGCCCGAGGTGCTCGGCCAGGCCATCATCAAGTACCGCCTCGACCTCGACGTCAGCGACGCTCTCTAAGGCAGGCGGGGCGAGTCAGTGGCTAAGTGGCGGACCGGCGGACCGATGATGCGCGCCGGGCCCGGCGGGGTGGCGTCGGATGCACCGGCTTGACTGCCCGGATAATCGCCGAGCGCATCCCGTCGGCAACATCGCGCGAGGCCCCGATCGTGATGCCGCCGAATCCGGCCGCAGCCAGCCCGGCACGGTACTCCGCGAGGGACAGCGCCCCGGCGATGCACCCGACGTACTCGCCGCGGGCCGCCCGGTCAGCCGGGCTCAGGTCGTCATCCGCGACCACGTCCGCGATGCCGAGCCGCCCGCCGGGCCGCAGGACGCGGAAGGCCTCCGCGAAGACGGCGGCCTTGTCCGCGGACAGATTGATCACGCAGTTCGAGATCACCGCGTCGACGCTGGCCGGCGGCAGCGGGATCGCCTCGATGTGCCCGGCCAGGAACTCCACGTTGCCCGCGCCCGCCCGTGCGGCGTTGGCCCTGGCCAGGTCCAGCATCTCGGCGGTCATGTCCAGCCCGTAGGCCTTGCCGGACGGCCCCACCCGGCGGGCCGACAGCAGGACGTCAATCCCGCCGCCAGAACCGAGGTCGAGCACCGTCTCGCCGTCACGCAGCTCAGCCACGGCTACCGGGTTGCCGCACCCCAGGCTCGCCGCGACGGCCTCGGCTGGCAGCTCGCCCCGGTCGCCAGCCGGGTAGAGACCGCTCCCGAATTTCCCGGCCGCACCGTCGTCTTCGCAGCCGCAGCCGCTACCGCAGCACGGCTCGCCCGGCCCCGACAGCGCGGCCTCCGCCGCTTTCGCATAGCGGGCCCGTACCTGCGCTCGCAACTCCTCGTGCTCGGCCGCATTGCTCATCGTGCCTGCCTCCCGGCGTGCCTGGTTTCCGCTGCGCCTTACGCCACCTTGCAGCTTGTATCGATTAATGTCAATATAAGCCTATGTCAATACAGGACACCAGGGGGACGGCGTGCTGCGCGCCAGCGGCGGACCAGCCCGCGGCAGGCGGCTGCGGCGCACCGCTGGGCGGCGGCCCGCTATGGGGGGCGCCCATCACCGAGGCGGCGGCCGCCGGCCTTGCCCGGGTGTTCAAGGCCCTCGCTGATCCCGCCCGGCTGCGGCTGCTCTCGCTGATCGGGGCGCGGGCCGGCGGTGAGGTATGCGTCTGCGACCTCACCGCGGCGTTCGACCTGACCCAGCCCACCATCAGCCACCACCTGAAGACCTTGCGCGAAGCTGGCCTGATCGACTGCCAGCGGCGCGGCACCTGGGTCTACTACTGGCTCGTCCCCTCGGCGGTTGAGCGCGTATCCGGCCTGCTATCGGCGCCGAGATACCCGGCAACTCTGGCGTACCCGGCACCGCGACCGTCGTGACCGCCGCCACCGGCCCCGCCGCCGTCGCCCGCGCCCCGGAGGTGCTCTTCGTCTGCGTCCACAACGCCGGCCGATCCCAGATGGCCGCCGCCCTGCTGAGCCGTTACGCAGCCGGCCGGGTCAGTGTCCGGTCGGCAGGCTCAGCTCCGGCTGCGCAGATCAATCCGGCCGTCATCGAGGCGATGGCCGAGGTCGGGCTCGACCTGACCGCGGCGTACCCGAAGCCGCTGACGGCGGACTCGGTCCTGGCCGCGGACGTCGTGATCACCATGGGCTGCGGAGACGCCTGCCCTGTCTATCCGGGTAAGCGCTACCTGGACTGGGATCTGCCCGATCCGGCCGGCCAGCCGGTCGAACAGGTACGGCTCATCCGCGCCCAGATCGATGCCCGGGTCAGGAAGCTGCTTGCCGATTTGGGCCTGGAGCAGCCGCCCAGCGGGGACGTCACCGGCTAAGGCGGCAGCCCTGCCACCACCGGGGTGCCCTGCACCGGGCCCGCTCAGCCAGCGCAGACGGGCCGCCAGAGTCCGCTGCCGCGACCGAAAAGGATTTCACCCGGCCACCGCTGACCGAAATACTGGCGGCATGGACCGGCCTACCAGCAGCGACGAGATTCGCCAGACCTTCCTGGAGTTCTTCACCGGGCGGCAGCACCTGCAGATCGGCGCCGCCTCCGTCATCCCGGTGAACGACCCGACGCTGCTGTTCATCAACGCTGGCATGGCCCCGCTCAAGGCCTACTTCCTCGGAGAGGCGCTTCCTCCGGCCGCTGACCTGTGCAACATCCAGCCGTGCGTGCGCACTGTCGACATCGGCGCTGTCGGCGACCGCCACCACCTGACGTTCTTCGAGATGCTGGCAGCTGGTCGATCGGCCACTACTTCAAGGATCGCGCCGTCGAGCTCGCCTTCGAGCTGCTGACCGGCGGCTTCGGGTTCAGCGCTGACGAGCTCTACGTGACCGTCCATGAGGGCAGCAAGGAACTCGGCCTGCCCCCGGATGACATCAGTGCCGCAGCCTGGCGGCGGGCCGGGATGGCCAGCGACCACATCGTCTACCTGGGCGACGAGGACAACTTCTGGTCCGCGGGCGACACCGGGCCGTGCGGCCCGTGCACCGAGGTGTTTTACGACACCGGAGCGGAGCATGGCCCGCGGTACCGGCCAGGCGGCGATTTCGACAGCAAAGGCCGGTACATCGAGATCTGGAACGCCGGCGTCTTCATGGAGTTCAACAGGCTCCCCGGCGGCTCGCTTGAGCCGCTGCGATTCGCCAGCGTGGATACGGGTTCCGGGCTGGAACGCATGTCTATGGTGCTGCAGGGCTGTGACTCGGTGTACGAGACCGACCTGTTCGCCCCGATCGTGGCGGCGGTCGAGTCCGCCCTCGCCGATGCCGGCGCCAGCGCCAGCCCGCGCGACATCAGGCTCATGGCCGACCACGTCAGGGCCGTTGCCTTCATCCTCGGCGAGGGCGTAACCCCGTCGAACGAGGGCCGGGGCTATATCCCCCGGCGGCTGCTCCGCACCGCCATTGCCACCGCGACCCAGGCGGGCGCAGGCTCCTTCGATCTCGGCGAGGTGGCCAGCGCCGCCATCGACCAGATGCAGCGCAGCTACCCTCAGCTAACCGAGAACCGAGACCGCGTGCTCGCGCTGCTCGCCGACGAGCAGCGCGACTTCGGGCGGGTGGTGCGCCGCGGCCTCGACCAGCTCTCGGACCTGGCCGCTACCCCTGGCTTCGAGATCAGCGGCGAGGACGTCTTCGCGCTGTTTGCCACCCACGGGATGCCGGTGGACCTGATCCGTGACTTCGCCGCGAGCCGCGGCGGCTCACTCGACGAGCGCCGGTTCGCCGAGCTATTCGCCGAGCACCGCGAGCTATCCCGGCCGGCGGCGGCCAAGTCAGGCGCCGGGCCGGGGCAGGGAATGCCGGGCGCCGTTGACCCGGAGCTCATCGCGGCATCGGGCGCCGGGCCGACCCGGTTCGTCGGCCACCAGGAGCTCACCGCGGAGGCCAGGGTCCTCGCGCTGGCCGGGCCGCACGGGCTCGCCAGCCGGCTGACCGCGGGCGAGCGCGGCCTGGCCGTGTTCGACCAGACCCCCTGCTACGCAGAAGGCGGCGGACAGGTCGGCGATACCGGCCAGGTCACGGCGCCGGGACTGGCGGCGACCGTGCTGGACACGCAGAACGCCGACGGCCGCCATCTGCACACCGTCCAGGTCACCAGCGGCGAGCTCCGCCAGGGTGACACCATCCAGCTAGCCGTCGATGCCAGCAGGCGGGCAGCGATCATGCGGAACCACTCGGCCACCCACCTGCTGCACGCGGCCCTGCGGCGGATTCTCGGCGATCATGTCCGGCAGGCCGGGTCGCTGGTCGCTCCCGACCGGCTGCGCTTCGACTTCCAGCACCCGCTGGCTCTGTCGGCCAGCCAGGCCGACGACGTCGAGCGGCTGGTCAACGCCGAGGTGCTGGCGAACATCCCGCGCCGTACCGAGGTGAAGCAGTTCCGGGATGCCATCGGCGGCGGGGCCATCGCGTTCTTCGGCGACACATACGGCGACAACGTCCGGGTCGTCTCCTTCGGCGACTTCTCTGCCGAGCTGTGCGGCGGCACGCACGTGCCCGGCACGGCGGAGATCGGCCTGTTCAGGATCGTCAGCGAGAGCAGCATCGGCTCGGGCGTCCGCCGGATCGAGGCGGTCACCGGCGAGACCGCCGTGGCGCTCACGCTGGAGCGTGACAAGCTGCTCAGAGGGCTCGCAGCCCGGCTGCGGGTTCCCGTTGATCAGCTACCGGAGCGTGTCGAGGCGCTGGCCGCCGGGAGCAAGCACGTGGCCAGCAGGCCCGGGAGCGCCAGGACCGACGCCGCGGCCCTGGCTGGCGCCGTCCGCGCGACGCCGTCGGGCCAGCGCTACGTGGTCGCCGAGGATGCCGATATCGAGCCTGCCGGCCTGGCCGCCGAGGCGCGGCGGCTCAGCGCCGAGCTGGACGCGGTAGCCGTGCTCCTGCTGCCCGACGCGCAGGCGGGCTTGTTGCGCGTCGGCGTCAGCGTCCCCGCAGCCGCCGTGCGGCTCGACGCCAGGGTGGTGCTGCGGCAGGTGCTGGCGGTGACCGGCGGCCGCGGCGGCGGCAGCCGGGCGTTCGCCCAGGGCGGCGGCGCGAAACTCGCCGACCTGCCCTCCGTCATCGCCCGGATCCATGCGGCGCTGGGTCTGGGCGACGACCAGGACCGCGCCGGCTGAGCCGCTGCCGCGCCCCGGCCGGCTCGCCCGGTAAGGCCGCCCGCGCGCCGGCGTGACAGGCTGGCATCGTGACGGGCGCAAAGGAACCGGCAGCCGCGGACGGCGTTGAGGCATCCGGATCGCGTGCCGGGAGGCACGTCAGCCAGCAGACGATACGCAGCCTCGAAGCGTCCATGAGCGCGCTGGGCACGGCCGCGATGGCGTCGATGGACCGGCGCCTGCCGTGGTTCCGCCGGATGTCGGCCGAACACCGGTCCTGGCTCGGCCTGGTGGCCCAGGCGGGCGTTGCGGCGTTCGTTGACTGGATCAAGCACCCGGAGCGCGGCAGGCCCGCGGTGGCCGGCGAGGTGTTCGGCACAGCGCCACGCGAACTGGCCAGGGCCGTCAGCCTGCAGCAGGCCGTGGAGATGGTGCGCGTCATCATCGACGTGGTCGAGTCGCAGGTAGACGAGCTCGCAGCGCCCGGCGGCGAGGCGGAGCTGCGCGAGGCCGTGCTGCGCTACACCAGGGAAATCGCCTTCGCCGCGGCCCAGATCTACGCGCGCACGGCGGAGGCACGGGGCGCCTGGGACGCCCGGCTGGAGGCACTGGTCGTGGACTCGCTGGTCCGCGGCGAGGTGGATGAGGGCCTGCAGTCCTGGGCGTCCGCGCTGAACTGGTCATCGGTCCCGGTCTCTGTCATCGCCGGCAACGCGGACGGCAGCGAGCCGGAGGGCCTGATCGACGAGCTGCGCATCATCGCCCGTCGATCCAGGCTCGACCTGCTGGCCGGCGTGCACGGCCATCGGCTTGTCGTGGTGCTCGGCGGCACCGCCGACCCGCTGAAGGCCGCTAGCCATCTGGTCGGCAGGTTCGGGCCGGGCCCTGTCGTGGTCGGCCCGCCCGTGGCTGACCTGCAGTCGGCGGTCGTGTCCGCCGGGGCGGCGCTGGCAGGCCTGCGGGCAGCGACGGCCTGGCCCGAAGCGCCGCGGCCGGTGGAGGCAGCCGACCTGCTGCCCGAGCGCGCCCTGGACGGAGACGAGTCGGCACGCAGCGAACTTATCGAGGACGTCTACCTGCCGCTGCTGGGCGGCGGCCCGGCTCTGCTCGACACAGTCACGACCTACCTGGAGCAGGGCAGCTCGCTGGAGGCGACGGCCAGGCTGCTGTTCGTGCACCCGAATACCGTCCGCTACCGCCTCCGCCGGGCGAGCGAGCTCACCGGACTGACCCCCAGCGATGGACGGGACGCTTTCGCGATCTGGCTCGCCGTGGTACTCGGCCGCCTCGCGCACAAGGGCACGTAGTTGTAGAGTATCTACAGCCTACGGTGGGAAAAGTTCGTACCCTTCGGCATTCGTATGGCGGACTTCTACAGTGCAGGCTTAAGGGATGCTGTTGATAGCCGCGCCCGGCCAGGGCGCGCAGGCCCCTGGCTTCCTCTCCGCGTGGCTGGAACTGCCCGGATTTGCCGACCGCCTCGCCGCCTGGTCGGACCTCGCGGGCTGCGATCTTATCCGGTGCGGGACCATAGCTAGCGCCGAGGAGATCAGGGATACGGCCATCGCCCAGCCGCTGCTCGTGGCGGCGGCCCTCGCCACGGCCGGCGAGCTGTTCGGCGGAATCGGGCAGGCAGGCAGGCTGGCCGGCGCCGCGGCCGGCCACAGCGTAGGTGAGCTGGCCGCTGGAGCCATCGCCGGGGTCATCGGCCCCGAGGACGCGCTGCGGCTCGTCCGGGTGCGCGGCCAGGCCATGGGCCGTGCGGCGGCAGCCGAGGCCACCGGGATGACCGCGGTGCTCGGGGGCGACGAGGCAGCCGTCCTCGCCGCCATCGACAAGCACGGCCTCACTCCGGCTAACGTCAACGGCGCCGGCCAGATAGTCGCCGCCGGGACGCTCAGCGAGCTGGCCGAATTCGCCGCCGACCCGCCCGCCCGGGCAAGACTCATCCCGCTGTCGGTGGCAGGCGCCTTCCACACCCGGCACATGGCGCCCGCCGTGGACGAGCTGCGGGCGGCCGCGTCGGCCATGACGGTCAGCGACCCGTACCTGGCCCTGCTTTCCGACCGCGACGGCACCGTCGTGCGCAGCGGCAAGGACTGGATCGAGCGGATCGTCACTCAGGTCAGCGCCCCGGTCCGCTGGGACAAGTGCATGCAGTCGATGACCGGCCTCGGGGTCAGCGCGATCATCGAGCTGCCGCCGGCCGGCACGCTGACCGGCCTGGCCAGGCGCGCCCTGCCCGGCGTGCAGCTCGCCGCCCTCAAGACGCCGGACAGCCTGCGGGCCGCCCGCAGCCTGATCGCCGAGCACGGCCAGGCCGACGCTGACAGTGACGCACCTGAGTGGCGGCTGCTCGTCGCCCCGCTGGCGGGCGTCTTCCGGGCCGTTTCGGCCGGCGGACCTGGCGTCGTGGTGACCAGCGGCGCTGAGCTCGGGCACGTCGACATGCGCGGCGGCAGCCACCTGGTCACGCCCCCGTTCCCGGCAACGATCATCGAATGGCTGGTCGAGGATGGCGACCCGGTCAGCGCCGGCCAGCCGCTGGTTCGGCTGCAACCCGAGGGCAGCGAGTGAACGACGACTCTCCAGCGGCGCAGGCCGCCGGACTTGCACCGAAAGGCAGGACCCGGATGCGACTTACCGAGGGCTCAGCAGGCGCGCGGATCCTGGCATTCGGCGGCTACCAGCCGGCCAGGGTTGTCACCAACGATGAGCTCGCGGGCACGATGGACACCAACGACGAGTGGATCCGCAGCCGCGTAGGTATCGCCAGCCGGCGGATCGCCGGCCCGGACGAGACCGTCGCCGACATGGCGGCGGCAGCGGGCGGCAAGGCGCTAGCGGCCAGCGGCCTGTCCCCGGCCGACATCGACCTGGTGATCGTCGCGACCTGCACGCCGGAGGTGCAGATCCCCAACACCGCAGCCACGGTGGCCCGCAGGCTGGGCATCGGCGCACCCGGTGCCTATGACATGAACGCCGCCTGCGCCGGCTTCTGCTACGCGCTCGCCAGCGCCAGCGACGCCGTGCGCACCGGCACGGCCAGGCACGTGCTGGTCATCGGCGCGGAGAAGCTGTCCCAGTGGGTGGACTGGACCGACCGCTCCACCGCCATCATCTTCGCCGACGGCGCAGGCGCAGCGATCGTCGGCCCGGTCGCCGATCCGGCCGACGGGCCGGGCATCGGGCCGGTCGTCTGGGGAAGTGCCGGGGACATGGCCGACAAGATCTACATCAAGGACCGGAACTCCTTCATCGTCCAGGAAGGGCAGGCCGTGTTCCGGTGGGCGACCACCGCGCTGCACCCGGTTGCCATCGAGGCCTGCCAGAAAGCCGGAATCGAGCCGGGTGAGCTGGCGGCGTTCGTCCCGCATCAGGCCAACCTGCGGATCATCGAGGCCATCGCCCGCAAGATCGGCGCCCCGCAGGCGAGGGTGGCCGATGACATCGTGACGGCGGGCAACACGTCCTCCGCCTCGATCCCGCTAGCGCTGTCCCGGATGCTCGAGCGCGGCGAGATTAGCTCGGGGGCGCCAGCCTTGCTGATCGGCTTCGGCGCGGGCATCTGCTATGCGGCCCAGGTGATCATCCTGCCCTGACCGCGATCCCGGCACCCTCGACCGGGCCACTACCCTGACGTGCACCAGGCTGCAGCCCCGAAGCTAGCCGCTACCGAGAAGAAACGAAGCAAAGGAGACAACGGGCACATGTCCATGACGGAGCAGGAAATCCTGGCGGGCCTCGGCGAGATCATCGACGAGGTTGCCGGCGTCCCCGCCGACCAGGTCACCCCAGAGAAGACGTTCGTCGACGATCTTGACATTGACTCACTGTCGATGGTCGAGATCGCCGTAGCGGCCCAGGACAAGTTCGGCGTCGAGATTCCCGACGACCAGCTGAAGGACCTCAAGACCGTCCAGGACGTCATCGACTACGTCCGGCGCGCTGGCGTATCGGCCTGACCGGGACAGCACTACCGCGGCGCGGCGCCGCCCGGATAGGCCGGCCCGGCGCCGCGTTACCCGACCTGAGGAGTGATGCCGCAGTGAGCACAGACCGGACAGACGTCGTCGTCACCGGGCTTGGTGCGATCACGCCGCTGGGCACCGACGTCGCCTCGACCTGGGCAGGCCTGCTTGCCGGGCAGAGCGGCGTCCGCAGGCTAACCGAGGACTGGGCGCGCGAGCTGCCAGCACGGATCGCCGCCTGGGCGGCGGCCGACCCGGCGACGCTCATCGACCGCGTGCAGGCGCGTCGCCTGGACCGCTGCGAGCAGTTCGCGATCATCGCCGCGCGCGAGGCGTGGGCTGACGCGGGCGCCCAGGATGTCGATCCGGAACGGCTCGGCGTCGTGGTATCGAGCGGCATCGGCGGCGTGGCATCGACCCTGGCCGCCTACGACACGCTCAAGGAGAAAGGCTGGCAGCGGCTCTCCCCGTACACGGTGCCCATGCTGATGCCGAACGGCTCAGCAGGATGGATCAGCCTGGAGCTTGGCGCCCGCGCCGGGGCGCACACGACGGTCAGCGCGTGCGCATCCGGAGCCGAGGCGATCGGCTACGGCATGGACATGATCAGGTCCGGTCGCGCCGACGTCGTGCTGGCCGGCGGGACCGAGGCCGCGATCATGCAGCTCAACATCGCGGCATTCGCGGCGATGCGGGCGCTGTCCACCCGCAACGACGAGCCGGAGCGGGCGTCGCGCCCGTTCGACAAGGGCCGCGACGGCTTCGTGCTCGGCGAGGGCGCGGGGATGGTGGTGCTCGAGTCGGCGGAGCACGCGGCCCGCCGGGGCGCGGCGGTGTACGCCGTCGCGGCCGGGGCAGGCTACTCCGCCGACGCTCACCACATCGCGCAGCCTGACCCAGCCGGGACCGGCATCGTGAGCGCCATGGGCCGGGTGCTGGCCGACGCAAGGATCCGGCCGGATCAGGTAGTTCACGTCAACGCGCACGCCACGTCGACCCCGGCGGGCGACGTGGTGGAGGCGCAGGCCATTGCCACGGCCCTCGGCAGCGCTGCGGGCGGCGTGGTGGTCTCGGCCACGAAGTCGATGACCGGGCACCTGCTGGGCGGCGCGGGCGCGGTTGAGTCTGTCGCGGCGATCCTGGCCCTGCGCGACAAGGTGGCGCCGCCCACCATCAACCTGGAGGACCCCGATGATGACGCCGGCCTGCAGATATCGGCCGAGCCGCTTGAGCTGCGCGCCAGGGCCGCTGGCCCGATGGCCGTCCTGAACAACTCATTCGGCTTCGGCGGCCACAATGTCGCGCTCGCCTTTACCGCCGCCTGAGCCGAGCGTGCCCGCTGCACCGAAGGAGACTGACGTGACCGTTCTCGATACCCGGATTCCCGTCGCCCCGCTAGCGTCCGCGGCTGCGCGGGTGCCTGCCCCAACGGGCGCCGCCCGCGCGTCCGGCGGCCCGCGCGATCCTGGGGTCAGGCTGGAGGCATTGTTCGACGCTGATTCGCTGCTCCTGCTGACCGAGCCGGACACCAGCGGCGTCCTGGCCGGCGTCGGGACGATCGACGGCATGACCGCCGTGGCCTTCGCTAGTGATCCGCGGATCCAGGGCGGTGCCATGGGCGCCGCCGGCTGCGCGGCGATCGTCATCGCCTATGACCACGCCGTCGAGGTCGGCGTGCCGATCATCGGGCTCTGGCATTCGGGCGGCGCCCGGCTGCGCGAGGGCGTGGAGAGCCTGCATGCGGTGGGCACCGTCTTCGCCGCGATGACCCGCGCGTCCGGCGTGGTGCCGCAGATCTCCGTTGTACTCGGCGCGGCGGCCGGCGGCGCCGCTTACGGCCCGGCGCTCACCGACCTGGTGATTCTCTCGGACAAGGGCCGGATCTTCGTCACCGGGCCCGACGTGGTCCGGAGCGTTACCGGCGAGGACGTCGACATGGAGCGGCTCGGCGGCCCGGAGCCGCACAGCCGCCGCTCCGGGGTCGTGCACCTGGTTACCGCCACGGACGCGGAAGCGCTCAGCACCGCGCGGCGGCTCGCGCTGCTGCTCGGCCAGCAGGGCACGATGCCCGCCGGCGCCGGTCAGGCTGACGGCGAGATCGCCGACGCCGACCTCGCCGCGCTGCTACCTGAATCGCCACGGCGGGCATATGACGTGCACCCGCTGATCGACGGGCTGCTCGACGAGCCGGGCATCGAACTGCACCCCCGGTGGGCGCCGAACGTGGTCACTGCCCTCGGCCGGCTGGCCGGGCGGACGGTCGGCGTGGTCGCGAACAACCCGCTCCGGCTGGGCGGCTGCCTGGACGCGACATCGGCGGAAAAGGCCGCCCGATTCGTGCGCATGTGCGATGCGTTCGGCGTGCCGCTGGTCGTCGTGGTGGACGTGCCCGGGTACCTGCCTGGCGTCGGGCAGGAGTGGGATGGCGTCGTTCGCCGCGGGGCCAAGCTCCTGCATGCCTTCGCCGAGGCGTCCGTGCCGCGCGTCACGCTGGTCACCCGCAAGGCCTACGGCGGCGCGTACATCGCGATGAACTCCCGCTCGCTCGGCGCGACCAGGGTGTTCGCCTGGCCGGGCGCCGAGGTGGCCGTCATGGGCGCGGTCGCCGCGGTGCGCATCCTGCACCGGCGCACCCTAGCCGAGGTGCCCGCCGAGCGGCGGCATGAGGCCGAGGCGGAACTGGCGGCCGAGCACGAGCGCGAGGCCGGCGGTCTGCATCGAGCAATCGAGCTCGGTGTCGTGGACGAGATCATCGAACCCGCCAAGACGCGGCGGGCCCTGGCCCGCGCGATTGCCGCAGTGCCGCCGGACCGCGGCTTGCACGGCAACATCCCGCTCTGACTGCCATCGCCTGGTTTCGTCACTGGCCCGCCATTCCGGCCGCGACCCGTTCGTAGCTGCCCAGCACGAGGTCCCAGAAGCCGCCGACGTCGATCGAGGTCGCAACAAGGGCATTGCACTGCGCGGCCGGAGCCGCGAAGTCGGTCACGGTCATCCCGCTGGTCAGCCGCCCGGCGGTCTCCACCTGCACCAGCGCGGGCACGCAGCCGATCAGCTCAGGACAGGCCACCCGCGCCACGGCGCATACGTCATGAACGGCTGGGTCGCCCAGGTCGTCCGGCCAGTCAGGCTCGGCGGGCATGCCGGGTTCCTGCGCCGTCGCGGCTTGGGCCGCTGCGATGGTGCGGTAACCAGCCAGGCTGGGCAGCAGCAGGTCGTCCGCGAGCGGGCCGAGGCCGCGCATCCGCTCGCGCACCGCGGCGGTCACCCGCGCCTGCAGCGTCACATCGAGCCCGACCATGGTCACCGTCCAGCCGGCGCTGAACACGATGGCGGCGGCTTCGGGATCCGCCAGGACGTTGAATTCGGCGGCCGGCGTTGCGTTGCCGCGGCCAGCCGATCCGCCCATGATCACGAAATCCCTGACCAGCGAGGTGAGCGCCGGCTCGCGCCGGACCGCGAGGGCAACGTTGGTCAGCGGCCCGACTGCGATCAGCGTGATCTCCCCCGGCGCCGCGCTCGTCACGTCGATCAGGTAGTCCACCGCATGACCGGGCGACGGCCCCGACAGCGCCGCGGGCAGCACCGCTCCGGCCAGCCCGGAGTCGCCGTGTACGTCCCGCGCATCCAGCACCGGGCGCACCAGCGGCCGTGCGCTGCCGGGCACGACCGGCACATCACCCATCCGGACGAAGTCGCGCACGCGTAGCGCGTTGTCTGTCGTCTTGTCCAGGCTCACGTTCCCGGCCACGGTCGTGATCCCGCAGACCTCCAGGCCGGGATCGCCGTGCGCGAAGACAACCGCCAGGGCGTCGTCAATGCCCGGATCGCAGTCAATGATGATCTTCTGAGCCACTCGCGCTCTCCTCCGGCCGCCTCAGCCCATCGTCGCAGCCGACCGTCAGGAATGGCCATGATCAACGGGACGCATGTGACGGACGGGGTTTGCTGGACAGGCAGGACAAACGGGACCGGACGCGGTGGGGGTAAATGGGTAGGCCAAGTGGACGTGATGGTCCCGACGGGAAGACGGAAGGAACGGCCAGGGTGCCGCGAGAGTTATGGTAGGCGTCGCGGGGCGCTGTTCCCGATCAGCGGTTCCCGATCAGCTGTTCCCGATCAGCCATTCCCGATCAGCCGGTCGCGTGCAGCCAGCGCACCGGAGCACCCGCCGCGGCGTGCCGGAACGGCTCAAGCTCGTCGTCCCAGGGCTGGCCGAGCAGCAGCCTGAGTTCTGCCTCCAGCGAGCCGCCCAGCGCCGGATGACGAGGCCCGTGCCGGTCCCGGAGCCCGCGCATCCCGTCGGCAGGCAATGCCCCATCGGCAAGCGCGTGACCGGACGCCGAGCCAGTCCCGGCAGAGTCAGGCCCGGCCGCTGCTGACCCGGCACCCGGCACGGAGACGGCTGGCTCCGGCCCGGACCCGAACTGGACCGGCCCGAACTGTGCCGACTCGAACTGTGCCGACTCGAACTGTGCCGGCTCGAACATGGCCGGCCCGAACTGTGCCAGCCCGAACATGGCAGGCCCGGACGCGGCGGAAGCTGGCACCGACGCCGAAGCGAGCGTCATGGCGGCGCGCAACCGCCCCTCGGGGACCAGCACATCGCCGTTGGCCGACGTCACGGCGGAGAACGTGCCGAGCGAGGGCGTGCAGCTATAGCGGACGGCGTCGCATCCCGGGCTGGCCTCCTCGGTGACCTCGAATCTGAGCAGGTTCCAGCCCGCCAGCGCTGACGTGATCGCGCCGGCGGTGCCCGGCCGGCCCTGCCAGTTCAGCTCGGCGCGCAGCATGCCCGGCGACGCGGGCTGATCCACCCAGGGCATAGTCACGGGCACGCCTATGACGCCCGCGACTGCCCACTCAATGTGCGGGCTCAGCGCCGGGGGCGCGGAGTGAACCTGCAACACGCCATGTACGGTCACGAGGCCTCCCAGCCAGCAGATGAGGTGCGTCTTCCCCAACGACCTCATCGCCCGCAGGCGCCCGGTTGCCGTTAGCCATGCTCCCAGGTACTAGTGACATTGTGCCTCACGACCCGCGCCAGTGCCAGCACCGCCCCCGAACTGGGCGCCGTGCGGGCCCGGATGGGATGGCTTCGCGCCCGCCGCATGATGTGATAGTCGGGTGATCCCGGCAGATGGGGCACCGGCTCCCCCGGCCGCCGCCGGCAACCTCGCCGGGCGCGACGTCACCGGGCTGCTGTTCGCGGCCGAGATGTACGGCGTCCAGCTGGACCAGCTCGCGGCCGTCCTTGGCGTCACCGAGCCGCGGGCCCGGGCGGTCGCTGCTCGCTGGCGCACCCGACGGTATGCGGAGTCGGCCAGGCTCGGGCCGGGAGCCCCGTGGATCTGGCTGACCAGGACGGGGCTGGCCAGCTGCGGCGTGCCGTATGCGCAGGCGCCGCCCGCCTTATCGAGGCTGGCGCACATCCGGGCCGTCGTCGCGGTGCGGCTCGCCCTGGAATCGGCGTCTGGCTATCGCGCCGCGGGCGCCTACTGGCGCAGTGAGCGCAGGCTGCGCGCCCGGTTAGGCGGCAGGGTCGGGCTGCGCGAGCATATCCCCGACGGCGAGGTGCACTGGCCCGACGGCGCGCCGGTCGCGTGGGCGGGCGAGTGCTGGGCAATCGAAGTCGAGCTGACGCCGAAGACTGTCAGCCGGACCATCGCCATCATGCGCGAGCTGCTGAGCCGCACCGGCGACTACGGCTGCGCCGCCGCCGACGTGCTGGTGCCCGGCCTGCCGCCGCGGCACACGCGGGCGCTGTACCTGTGCTCGGCCGCCGCCCGGCCCACGGTCATCAGGGCACGCGACGCCATCGGCAGCACGGCGGCCAGGATCGAGATCAGGGCGCTGCCATCCGGCGCGGCCATGGCGCCGGCCGTGCCGCCGCGTCCGGGGAAGCGCAGCTTACGCCAGGCCGGCGCGGGCCAGCAGGACGCGGGAAAGCACGGGACGACCCGATGATCGGCCGCTACGTCAGCCTGCTGGCCGTCCGCGCCGCCGCCCGCGGCGCGCTCCGGCTGATCCGGCTTGCCATCATGGCCGCGCTGATCATCGCCGCCGCGCCGGTGTCGCTCGTGGCCGCCGCCAGCGCCGCGACGGCCTGGCTGCGAGGCTGGGCGCCCGGCCGGCTGTACCGCGCCGCCGCCTGCTGTGCGCCGATGATCGCCGCCTGGCTTGCGGCGACCGAGTTCGCCACCGGCTCCTGGCGCGCTGCCGTGGCGGCCCCGTACCTCGCCTGGCTCGCCATGTGGCACGACGCGGCAGCGGGCCGTTATCCGGCCGCGGCTACGGTCATCGCTCCGGCCGCGATCCCGGTTGGCCTGGTCGCCGGCGGGCTCGCCTGGTCATACCGGCTCCGCTCGATGCATACCGGCACCGGCGGCCTGTCGCCCGGCTCGGCGGTCGCCTTCGACCTGCGCCAGTGGCGGCATCAGGTGCGGACCGCGCGCGCCAGGATCACTGCCCCCGGCTCGGTGCCGTTAACCAGCCAGAACGGGGCCGTCGTGGCTGGTGCCGTCATCAGGGCCGTCGGTCATCGGCCGGGTCTGCTCGCCAGGATCCCCTATCCGCGGATGCGCTCGCACCAGGTCGTGATCGGCACGACAGGAACCGGGAAGACCACGCTGCTGTTGCGGCTGTGGGCCGGCTTCATGGCCACCGCGCTTCAGCGGCACGCCGCCGGTGCCGGGCGCCCGCCGCTCCTCGTCGTGCTCGACTGCAAGGGCGGTGCCGACGCCAGGCGCATCGCCGACCGGGCCCGCCGGGTGCTGCGTGGCGCGGGCGCCCGCGCCACGGCCATCTGGCCCGACGAGGCCAGCCTCTCGCTGTGGGCGCTGCCGCCGCGGCAGCTGACGACCACCCTGCTCGACCTGATCGAGCACGGCAGCGGCGCGGCCGCCTACTACGCGGATGTGATGGATGCCGTGGTCGCGCTGGCCGTCGAGGCTCCGTGCGGTCCGCCGGCCAGCGCCGCGGACTTCCTTACCCGGCTGGAGCCTGGCTGGCTCAGCCTCGCCTACGCGGCCGGTGAGCATGACGCCGAGCTCGCGCTCATCCGCTCCTCGGCGCGGCAGGCCGGCGACATCGGGCTGCGGTTCAGGACCTTGTTCCGCCGGCTGGGCGGCGGCCTGGACGGGCCAGGCGGGTTCGGTGACGCTGACGCCTGGTACTGCATCCTGGAGGGGACCGCGGAAATCGCGGTCGCCGAGGCTCAGGCCAGGGCACTGACCGACCTGCTCGCCAGCTATGCGGCCCGCCTCCCTGACCGCGGCGGCCAGGCCAGGGAGATCCTGCTCGCCGTGGACGAGTTCAGCGCCGTCTCCCGGCGGCTGCCGATCTGGCAGTTGTACGAGCGAGCCAGGTCGCTCGGCCTGGCCGTGCAGGTGTCCGCTCAGTCCTGGCAGGGACTTGCCGCCGACGATGACGAGCGATACCGGATCGCCGCATCGGCCGATGGCGGCATCTGGCTGCTCCGCACCCCGCATCCCGAGCCGGTCACCGGCCTCGCCGGGTCGCGCAAGCTCGTGGACACGACCCGCCGGCTGCTCGGCGTCCCGGTATGGGGTCATCAGGGGACGTCGCGGATCCGCCTGGCCCCGGTCGTGGATCCCGCGCTGATCCGCTCGCTCGACGTCGGCCAGGCGGCCTACATCTACCGGGGCGGCGTGACTTTCGTCCAGGTCAAGAGACTGGTCGGCGGCCCGGCCGCGCTGCCAGGACCGGCTGGCGTGACGGTGCCATCCGCCGGCCGGCCTGCCCGCGGCCAGGTAGCCCCGGCACCGCCAGCTCATGGCCAGCCAGCACCGCCAGCCCCCGGGGACTCAGCTCCCGGACCGCCGGCCCGGGACCCGGCAGCGCCCGCACCGCCAGCCCGCGGCGGCTCAGCTCCCGGACCGCCAGCCCGGGGGCCGTCGGCCTCGGGGCCGCCGGTACCCGGACCAGCCGCCGTCCCGCGGCCAGGCATGGCGCGAGCACCAGCCGGGTCCGGGCAGTCGCTGCCGGATGTCGGGGAACTGCTGGACGAGGCGTTCGGGACGGAGGCCAGTCCATGACCGATCGCCGCCGCCGGCGCCGGCGGCCGGCCGATCCGTTCACTGTCCTTGGCCTGACGGCCCGGCCGGAGCTGACCGACGATGATGTCCGGGCGGCCTGGCGCCGCGTCGCCGCCGCCAGTCACCCGGACCGCCCGGACGGCGGCGATCCGGGGCGGTTCGCCCAGGCGGCTGCCGCTTATACCGAGCTGCGGACCCGGTTCGGCCGCGGCGAGGCCATCGCCGACACGCGCGCGCCCGGCCGTCCGGGACTGACCCAGGGCTCCCGGATGAGGGCGCGATATTCCCGGCGGCTGCCGCGGGATGTCGCGCGCCTGGCGTCCAGGGTCCGCCGGGGGCGTCCTGGCCGGCTCGCACTTCGGGTGCTTGCTGCCGCGGCGGCGAGCGCGGCGGCAGTGGCGGCGGCGGGATCCCAGCCCGCCGTACCGGCCCTGATCACCGGCGCGGTGACGTGGCTGGTGCTGACCGCCCGGCAGGACCTCGCGCCGCCGCCAGGCTAGCCGGGATCGGGTCTGCCGCCGGGCCGTCCAGCGGGCGCAGAGGCGCGACGGCACCCCGGATCGGTGGGTGGTTATTCCGCCGCGGCCGTTTGGCTATCTGGTTTGACGCTCGTTGTCAGCGGTGGCGCTTCGAGGCCGCAGTGGAGCCATTCCGCGGGCGCGGGTGCGCCGGCTGGGCGTGGCACCCGTTCGGGGTTGGTGATCGTGAACGCGGCCAGCACCCCGCCGGCGGCGCACAAGACGGCCGCTATCAGCACCGCGGTCCTGAATCCTGCGGCGAGCGCGGCCCGGTGCAGGTAAGCCGTGCCGGTGATGCCCGCCAGCGCGTGCAGCACGGCGACGGCCAGCAGGCCGCCGAACCGGGCCACGTCGTTGTTGACCGCCGACGCGATACCCGAGTGCTCCGCGGGCGCGGAGTCCATCGCGGTCGCGGTGAGCGGCGCGACCGTGACCGCCAGCCCGAGCCCGAAGACGACGACGGACGGCAGCACATAAACCGCATAGTTGGACCCATAGGTGGCGAGCACGAGGAGCCCGAGGCCAGCACCCACGACCACGGGGCCGACGCTCATCTGCAGGCGAGGCCCGATCTGGCTGGCGAGTCTCCCGGAGCGAGACGACAGGGCCAGCATGATGGCGGTCAGCGGGAGGAACGCGAGGCCGGAGTCGAGCGGCGAATAACCCGACACGACCTGGAGCTCCACCGGCAGCAAGAAGGTCGCCCCGGTCAGCGCCGCGTACACGATGAACGTCACGGCGTTGGTCGCCGCGAACTGCCGCACCCGGAAGATCGAGAGCGGCAGCATCGGCGCGGCCGCAGTGCGCTCCCGGATCAGGAAGGCGGCCAGCCCCGCGGCGCCGATGACCGCCATCGTGAGCACCGCGGTCGACGACCAGCCGAGCGTCGGGGCCTCGATGAACGCGAACGTGATGCCGGTGAGGAACACCACTGCCGCCAGCGCGCCCGCATAATCGATCGTGCCGGTCACGCTCGGGTCACGCGACTCAGGGACATGTTTTGCGCTCAGCGCGACGACTGCGGCCGCGATGGGGACGTTGATGAAGAATATCCACCGCCACGACGCGGCCGTGATCAGGTAGCCGCCGAGCAGCGGCCCGGCGGCGGTGGCCACACCGCCAAGGCCGGACCATGCGCCGATCGCCCGGGCGCGGTCGGCGGGCGCGAACGACGCTTCCAAGATCGCCAGGCTCCCCGGCGTGAGGAGCGCGGCGCCGACACCCTGGAGCACCCGGGTGACAATGAGGAACACCGCGCCCGGGGCGAACCCGCACGCCGCGGAGGCCAGGGCGAACCACACGATGCCGATCGAGTAGACCCTTCGCCTGCCGAAGCGATCGCCGAGCGAGCCGCCGATCAGCAGGAACGCGGCGAGGGTCAGGGTGTAGCCGCTCATCACCCACTGCAGGGCAGCAACGCCGGTGTGAAACTCACGCCCGATGGTCGGCAGGGCGATGTTGACGACCGTGGCGTCGAGCGCCGCGATCCCCGAGCCGAGCACGGTGACCGCCACCACCCAGCGCCCGGCCGCCGAGGAGTACGAAAGGGCGGGGGGATCCGCTGTGGTCATGTCTCGTGCCGGCCCATCCTCGGTACCGCCGAGTCCTCCGGCGCCAGGTTGGTCTTCGCCGACAACCTATACGCCAGCGGGCCGGTTACGGGCCGCTGTGCGAGGACTGCCTGGAGGTCGTCACTAGCGCCCACGCCATCGCCGCGCCATCCAGCCGCCAATGATGCCTGCGGCGAGCGCCAGGGCTGCCCCGCTCGCTACACGCGGCCACGTCTGCGACTTCGCGACCAGGCTGCCGGCCGTGACCAGCAAGCCGGCCTGAATCACCATAAGCAACGAGGGCACTCGCGGCATTTGACCGCCACCCCTTCGAACCGTGATGTCAGCCAGCGGGTTCTCGTGGGTCAGGTCAGGCGGCCCGTCTGTCAGGAGGCTCAGCCGGAACCACCGGCCCTTGCGGATCAGGGCCGGCTGAATCCGGACAGTCTGCACAGGGTGGCCGAGGTCACCCATGGCCCCCATGCCGGGTGCGTCCTGACCTTTCCCGAGGGACAGGCGAGAAGCGGCCACGATGGGCACGCCGATGTGGAACAGCAGCGGCTTGCCCTGCTCAAAGTCGCTCGGGCGGACGGCCTTCCGGCTTCTGCTTTCGACAGCCAGGATGGCCAGATACGGGTCGGCCACGATCTGGTCCCTGATAGTGACCTTGATCTCACCCGAGCTCCGCGACGGCAATCCGCCGGTCAGCAGGAGTGACGCGGCCTCGACGGTGTAGACGAGGCGTCGGTGTGGGCCGCCGGTCAGCCAGGCGTAGAGCATGAAGCCGAGCGTCAGCGCGGCGAGCGCGATAAGGAGGTACGAAAGGGTGGTGGCCGATGTGTACCACGGGCTGGTTGCGTGCGTTGCATGCACGGTCGGTATCTAACCGGCTAGGGCATGATTCCGTGACTTAATCGGACCAACTGCCCCGCGGGCGGTCAGGCATGAGGCGAACCTATATGGAGGGCAGCCTCCAGAAGCACGCGCGCGTGAGCTAGGGTCGAATTGGGAGCTTGATTGGCGATTGTCCGCCGGCGCCGCTCCGGACTGGTAACGCGAGGCAAGGAGGTCCTTGATGGGCAAATGGCAGCTCGACCCGTACCACACCCAGGTCGAATTCTCCGCCAGGCATCTGGGGATGATGACGGTGCGGGGTTATTTTGACGAGGTCAGCGCGACCGCCGATATCGACCCCGGCCACCCCGAGGCGTCATCGGTGGAGGTGACCATCTCCACGGCCAGCATCCGCACCAACAACGGGATCAGGGACAACGACCTGCGCTCGTCGAACTTCCTGGAGGTGGACAAGTTCCCGGTGATCACGTTCAAGAGCACCGGCATCGAGCCGTCCGGGCCGGACCGCTTCACGCTGACCGGTGACCTGACCATCAAGGGCACCACCCGCCCGGTGGCGCTCCAGGTGACGAAGTACGGGGAGTTCAACGACCCTGGGATGATGGGACACCGAATCGCCTACGGCGCCACTACCAAGATCAACAGGAAGGATTTCGGCCTGAGTTTCAGCATGATCCTGGATGGCAGGCTCGTCGTCAGCGAGGAGATCCAGATCATGATTGAGGGCGAACTCGTCGAGCAGCAGGAGGCTGCGCAGACCGCCAGCAGCTGACACCGCCGGGCCACGGCACGCATCGCCCGGCTGCCTCAGTAACACCAGATCGACGTTGGGGCATCGGCGTCGAGTCCGGCACGTAGCCCCGATGGCTAGCCGGGAGCCGGTCCGGTGGCGACCGGTCGGGCTGGATCGGTGATCCAGCCCGACCAGGAACCGACGTACAGCGCAGCGGGCACCCCCGCCAGCGCGAGAGCAAGCACCTCGTGCGCGGCGATAACGCCGGACCCGCAGTACGCGCCGACCGTTCGCCCGGGGGGTGGCCGCAGCGGGTGCCTGGCCCCGGCTCCCGGCGGTCCGGCAAGATCACGATCCAGGTCGACGAAGACTGCCCTCGGCAGGTGGCCTGCCTGGTAGCCCTCGGCTCCCGGCGGGGGCGCGTGCCCGGTGAGGTAGCTGGCTAGCGTCACGACGTCGATCAGCGGGCTGGCTGGGACGTTCATGCCTGGGGATAACCTCTCGATTCCTGTGGATAACCGTGTCCGGGAATGTCTGGTTCCCAGTGCTGACTGTGGACAAACGCCCGATTCAGCGGGCCGCCCCGCCCGCCTGGCGCAGCCAGCCAGCAACCTGAGCGGCATGGGCGTCGGGCGGGAACGCCCGCAGCAGACTTACTCCACCCGGCCGCCGTTCAGCGCGGGCTCGCCAGCCCGCTGTCATAGGTCCACCAGCACCAGCTGCGGCACCAGCTGGTCCGCCGAGGTCAGCGAGCCGTGCATGCCGATCAGCGCGGACTCGCGCGGCTCCGTCCTGGTCGCCACCACGGCCCACGGCCCGGCCGGCGCGGCGACCACGTCGCCGATCCGGGCCGCCAGGTGCCCGGCTACCTCGCCGAACCAGCCCGCCGAGATCGCCTCCTCCCTGGAGGCGACCCAAGCCCTGGCACCCAGGACCTCCCGCCAGGCCGCGAGCACGTCGGGCGCCGCTCCTGGCTCCGCGTAGACATGCCGGGCCCTCGGCTCGCCGCCCAGCTGCGCCACCCCGTCCCGCAGTTCCGGCACTGCGTCCACATCGATCCGGTCCCGCGGCGAGACGTCGACCATGCCATGATCGGCGGTCACGTGCAGTACCGTCCCCTGCGGCAGCGCCGAGGCCAGCTGCTCGGCCAGCTTGTCAACGTGTCCTAGCTGGTAGCGCCACGCATCCGAGGTGCAGCCGCAGGTGTGGCCGGTCCCGTCAAGCGCGCCGTAGTAGGCCATCACCAGCGCGTTGTCCGACTCCTTCAGCGCGGCGGCCGACTGGGCGACCAGAGCGCCGAGGCTGTCGGCGGGCCGGTAGTCGGCGCCGCGCATGGCGGCCACCGACAGGCCCGTTGCGCGCAGGACGGCCGGCGCGACCCGGAACGCCGCAATCCCCGCGGCGGTAGCCCGCTCGAAGATGGTCGATCCCGGCTGCCAGGCCGCCGGGTCGATCCCGCGGTCCCATCGCAGCGCGTTGAGCAGCTTGCCCTGGCCCGGTATCAGGACCTGATAGCCGAGCATCCCGTGCTGGCCCGGCGGCCGGCCCGTGCCCAGGGACGCCAGGCTGGTCACCGTGGTGGCCGGAAAGCCAGCAGTCAGCGGCCGCCCGGTGGTGGCGAGCTCGGAGAGAAACGGCGCAGCCGCGGGATGGTCCCGCAGCAGCTCCCAGCCGAGGCCGTCCACGATCAGCAGGCACACGCGGGCGGCGGGCGCTAGCCCGAGGGGGTTGGGCCCGGGGGCGCCGAGTGAGGCGAGCAGCGAGGTAGCCAGATCGGCCAGGGAACTCTCGCCGTACCGCGGCAGGGTTGGCGGAACCGTCGGCTGATCAGGCATCAACGGTTACTTACGGGCGGCTGGTAGCTTCGGACAGCGCCTGGCCGAACGCCAGCACCTGGCGCACGGCGTCCTCGCCATCAGCCGCCTCGCTCACCCGTATGGCCAGGTCGTCCGCTGTGATCGTCCCGGTGTAGCCGTGGTCTGCCTCGCAGCTCTCGTCGCCGCAGTGCGCGGGCTCGAGTTCCAGGTGCGAGAGCACGTTCCAGCCGATGGTCAGCACGACCTCGGCGGGCATCGTGACGCCGGGCACGTAAGAGGCCGGGTCGGGGACGACGCGGGTGACCGCGACCGATGAGATCTGGGCGAACCGGACCGCCTCGGTACTCGTCTCGGCCTGCGGACGGGAGTCAGCATCGTCGGCCGGATGCTCGTCAGTGTGCGAGTAGACGAGCCGGGAGGGGGTGAGCACCAGCACGGTCATATGGCGCCGGACCTCCATCCCGGGATCGAACAGCGCGTCATGGAGCACAAAGTACGAGACGACGGGCTCATGCCCGAGTGCCGCCGAGACCGCGTCAGCGACCACGCCGGGGTAGTACCCGCTTCGCTCGATCGCTGAGCGCAGGCCTCCAGCCGAGGCTCTGGTATCCCTCATGCCCCCATCCTGCACTGTCCGGGAGCCTGGTGCTTACACAGTGCGAGCCAGATCTTCGCCCGGGCCCGGCATCAGCGCATTTGTCATATCCAGGTAGGAATCCGCAGCGGGCTCCGGCAGCGACACGGCACCCGCGCTCGGCACCGGCCGGGGGCGGCGCGGGGACGACGCGCCGGATGCGCCGCCGCGGCCCCGGCCGGCTGCTGAGAAGCGGCGTCCGGCGCCGCTAGGGCTGCCCGAGCAGGTAGCGGAGCAGCACGACATTACCGACCGGCCGTACCTCGGCCAATTCCATGGGGTGCGCGAGATCGTGCGGGAAAGCCCCGCTGCCGACGAACCGCGGCGCGGCGGGATCCCCGACGAAGAAGGGCGCGATCGCCAGCTGGAGCTCGTCGGCGGCGCCGGCCGACAGGAACTGGGTGAGCACGGCGGTGCCGCCCTCGACCAGCAGGCGGCGGATGCCGCGGCCGGCGAGGTCGGCCAGGACGGCGCCCGTCGTCACCAGGTGGCCGGCGTCGACCACGGTCGCCGCCCCGCCCAGCCGCGCCCGGGTGCGATCGGCGGCCGCGGCGCAGACGTAGACCAGCCTGGCTGCGTCGCCGGCGGTGAAGAATCTCGCCGCCGGATCGAGGTCGCCGCTGCAGGTCATGGTGACCTTGACCGGGCTCGCAGGCAGCCCGCGGGCACGCCGGGCAGCGCGCCGGGCCTGCGATCGCACCAGCAGCTGCGGGTTGTCGCGGCGGATGGTTCCCGCGCCCACCAGGATCGCGTCACACCCGGCCCGCACCTCGTCGACCCGGTCCAGGTCGGCATCGTCGGAGAGGTTCAGCCGCTCGCCGCTGGCGTCATCGATGTAGCCGTCGACCGATGCGGCCACCGACAGCAGCACATACGGCCGTTCTGCCACGCAGTCCCCCTCGCCTCCTCGAAGCGACGCTCCCGGCCGGGTGCTCCGCCGGGCAGATTTCATGATCACGGAAACTTTTGGGGTCTCCAGCACCCAAGAGTTTCCGTGATCATGAACTGCCCGCCCAGGGCCGGCGCTCCTCGACGAGAAGGTACCGTAGTCAGCCCGGTCGCCCCGCCGAGGCTGCGCAGGCTGGCGCGGCGAGCCTTACCAGTCATGGGGGCCGGCGGCAAGTACGGCCGCGAGGCGGCAGGCCGACCAGGCGAGCGGCGAATCGGCACCGCAGCGAGTTCGCCGCACGTACGCTGGGTCGCCATGTTCCTGGCCGGGCTCCGGCTCGCCGTGACGTTGCTCACCGCGATCCCGCTGCCGGGCGGCAAGGCCGACTGGCCGCCGTCCCGGCCGGTCGCGGGCGCCGCCATGACCTGGGCACCGGGAATCGGCCTCCTGCTCGGCGCGGCCGCGGCCCTGGTGCTCTACGCCTTCCAGCAGTTCTGGCATGCCGGGCCGCTGCTCGGCGCCACGCTCGCCATCGTCACCCTCGCGGCCCTGACCAGGTGCCTGCACCTCGACGGGCTGGCTGATCTGGCGGACGGCCTCGGCAGCAGGAAGCCAGCCGATCAGGCACTGGACATCATGCGGCGATCCGACATCGGCCCGTTCGGGGTCGCCACGCTCGTGCTCACCGTGCTCCTCCAGCTGACAGCGCTGGCCCAGGCGGACGCGCTGGGCCGGGGCGTGGCCGCCGTCCTCACCGCCGCCGTGACCGGACGGCTGGCCATCACCTGGGCCTGCCGGACCGGCGTGCCGCCGGCTCGCGGCGAGGGCCTCGGCGCGCTCGTGGCCGGTACCGTGCATCCCGCCATCCCCGCCGCGCTGTCGGCAGCGGCACTGGCCGGGGCGGCTGCGTACAACTGGATTTTTGCTGTGGCCGTGGGGGCGGGACTGGCTGCCTCGGTGGCGGTGACCTGGCTCGCCGTCCGCCGTCTCGGCGGCATCACCGGAGATGTGCTCGGCGCCCTGACCGAGATCGCCACCGCCATCTCGCTGGTAGTCCTCGCCCTGAGCTGACCAGCCGCGGCAGGGCCCGGTGCGGCAGCCGAGCGAGAAGAGTTCGGACTTCCCGGCGCGGTCTTAGCGCCAGGCGGGTGCAGCCGGGGCGTCAGCGCCAGTGCTCCAGCGGCAGCGGCCCGCGGCCGAGCACGGTGCGGATCGCGAAGGTGCTGCGGGCGCCGACGACCGACGGGATGGTCAGTATCTGCCCGAGCAGGAGCTGCTCGTAGCTACCGAGATCCGGCACGGCGACCTCAACGAAGAAATCCGCGGACCCGGAGACCACGTAACAGGCCACAACGGCGGGGATCGCGGTCAGCGCTTGCTCGATCCGCGCTGCCGTCTCCTTCGAATGCCCTTCGACGCGCAGTTCGATGAAGACGGTCAGGCCGAGCCCGGCGCGGTTCGCGGCGCTGGGCAAGGCCTTCCCCTCGGCGGGCGGGGTCACCGGCTACGCCGCGGCCGGTCTCGGCCCCAGAGCCGGCGCCGCGGCCGGCTGGTGCTTCCTCGCCGGAGTGGTCTGCGGCGCCCCGGTCGTGTGCCTGATCGGCGCGAGCTACGTCACGGACCTGACCTGCGGTGGCCAGCTCGTGCGCTGCGGCGTGGGGGCCGCCCTGCTGCTCGTGGTGCTCGGGCTTGCCCTCGGCGGGGTCCGCGCTACGACCAGCGTGCAACTGGTGCTCGTCGCGCTCCTGATCGCCGTGGTCATCCTGGCGGTTGCCGGGTCCGCGCCGGCGGCTCGCGCCGCCAACTGGGCCCCGTTCGCGCCGCACGGCTGGCCTGCCATCGGCCAGGCCGCATCGACCCTGATGCTTTCTTTCGTCGGCTGGGAGGCTGTCGCCCCGCTGACGGCCCGGTTCGGCGACCCCGCCCGCCAGCTGCCCCGCGTGATCGGCATCGCCTTCGCCGTCACCACGGCGCTCTACCTGGGCCTGGCAGTCGCCACGATCGCCGTCCTCGGGCACCGAGCCGGGACCGACGTGCCGCTCGCTGACCTACTCCGGCAGGCCATCGGCCCGGCCGGGCGGGCCGCCGCGGCCGTCGCGGCGGTAGTGCTGACGCTGGGGGCGACCAACGCCTACCTGTCCGGCGCCGCGGCGATAGCCACGGAGATGGCGGGCCACCCGGCCGGCCGGCAGCGCCCGGCCGGCCAGCGGCGCCCTCGGTCGCCGCGACTGCTGCTGGCGCTGATCGCCGCGGCAGGCCTGCTCGTGCTCGGGCTCTACGCACGGCGGATCGTCAGCACGGCCCAGCTGGTCGGGATTCCGACCACGCTGTTCCTCGCCGTCTACCTCGGCTGCACGATCTCGGCGGCGGGGCCCGCCGCGCCGCGCTGCCCGCTGTGCTGGCGGTCGCCGTCGTCCTGCTGTTCTCCGGATGGGCACTGGCGATCGCCGCGGCCGTGGCGATTCTTGCCGCACTCGGCTACCGGCCGGCCCGGCAGCCGGGCCGTGAGCCCGCCGCGTCCGACCGGCCGGCACTCCTGGGCGGGGATGGCTCACCCCGGCCGGCCCTGGCGGGTCAGTAGGATTCCA
>Ga0099828_10000220_pt1 | contig 33434 bp, 17 predicted proteins | sample CZO8metaG_2_FD_79338 | JGI IMG/M metagenome (GOLD analysis project Ga0099828, IMG submission 79338) | Vadose zone soil microbial communities from the Eel River Critical Zone Observatory, Northern California, USA - CZOApr15con2H1.8 metaG | ecosystem: Environmental > Terrestrial > Soil > Vadose... | reverse complement strand
CGCGAGGGCGAGAAATTTGGCCATGTCGTTGTTCAGTTGATTGGCAACGATGATCGCCCATACACGGTCGAGCGGCGTTGCGGCGCTGGTGGCCGCTGGTTTGTGTATGATCGCGAGGCAGATGCACGCATTGAGCAGAACACCGACGTACTGGATAAACTCCACGAACTCTTCGGCATTGATCGCGAGCGACCACTCGATACCCTCTTCAAAGATGCCCTGGGTGTGCCGCAGGGAACCTTTACCGCTATTTTCTTGCAGAGTGCCAGCGTTCGCAAGCGTACGTTCGACGCTCTGCTCCAGATAGAAGACTATAAGACAGCCTCCGACTATTTGCTGGACGTGCAGAAGCATTATAAAGAGCAAATGCAGACGCAGCAGCGCGAGATCCAGCGTCTCACCTATGAGACGCACAACCTGGAGGGCTGGCGTACCTCGCTCAAAGAAGCGCGCCTGCTCGATCAGCAGCAGAAAGAGCAGAATGTGCGCTGGACGCAGCAATTGGCACAACACGAAGAGCGCTTTCGGGTTCTGACACAGCAACGCGAACAATTGGAACAACTCCTCCATCGCTATGAGCAGAGCAAGGCCAGGGACGAAGATGCTCAACAGCGTCTGCATGATCGGCAGCAAGAATTGCAGCTTGCGCGTGCTGCACACAAAGCCGTTGTGGACAGTAGCACCGACTACCAACACTACCAGCGAGCCGATGAAGCACTGAAGAGTCTACGCCACGATGAAAAAACACGCGATAAGCTGCGCCAGCAGCAGTCCAACCTGCGTAACACTTTGGCAACCGTTGAGGCCAACATTGTCAACTTGCAGGGGAGACTCGCCGAGGTCAATGCCGCTCGTCAACACGTGGTGGAGTTATCGCCTTTGGTCGAACAGCAGTATGAACTGGAGAAGCAACGTGACGAGCTGGCACGACAGGTCACCCGCCACGAAGGCCTGATCAAAGAATGCAAGCAACTGACCGCACAGCGTGCGAAGTACTTGCAGAAGCAAGAAGCCATTCAGCAGCGCATCGTCGAAATTAAGCCGTTGGAGCCACTGGCGGCACTGTTAAACGAGCGTTTTGAGACGTTGACGAACTTACGTGTGCAGGGAAATGCACGTCCGGCCAGGCGTCAACAGTTACGCGAGAAACGTGATCAGTTGAACGAAAAGCGCACTGAACGCGAGAAGACCGTCGCTCGTTTACGGGAGGCGGAGACTCAGATCGCAAACATTGAGGAGCATCGACAGGAGGCAGAGGAACTGCCAGCCTTGCTAGAGCAACACGAACAACTTTTTGGGCAGCAGCAACGGCTAGATGGTAACATCGTTGGTTACAAAAAATCCCGCAAGCAATCTGCTGGTGGGCAATGTCCCTTGCTGCACGAACCGTGCCTCAATATCAAGCGAAAAGGACTGATCAGTCTCGAGTCCTATTTCGATGGCCTGCTAGAGGAAGAATATGCGCAACTGAGCAGCACCAGTCAGCAGTTGAGCAGCATCAAAGGTCGAATTGACGAGGTCAAGCCGTATGCTGACGCACTTGGCAAACTGGGTCAGTTCGTCGAACAGTGTGATCGTCTTGCTGAACAGGTGCGACGCCTGGCTCTGGATATTACCCGCTTGGAGCGCGAGGAGACGAGCCTGGCTCAAGAACTGGAAGCACTCAAGCTCATCGACCAAGAGATTGCCCAGGCGGAGAAGGCGCATAACGAGAGTAAAGAGGCTGATCGGCAGGTGCGCGAACTGGATGGCCTGAACAAACAGTTGCAGCAGCTACAAGAGCAGATTCAGCAATCCACAGCAGACCTGCATGAACGTCAGCTTCTCGCCGATACACTACGTGGTAGCGCCGATCAACTCGCCCAGGTCGAAGCGCAGCTTCACACGCTCGACGACCCGCGCTCCCGCAGCAAGGCTCAACAAGAGATCATCAAGCAGGAACCAACCTATCAGCAGCAGTTGCACACTAAACAGCAGGACCAGCAGCAGATCGTACAACAGTTGCAATCGTTGGAGCAGCAACTCATCGTTTACGCTGACCTCGATGCCTCTATCAGTGAGCAAGAAGCCACACTTCAGCGCAGCCGGGTCGGCTACCAAACCTACCTGCAAAATGAGCAGACTGCACGGCTTCTGCCCGAACGAGAGCAGGCATACCAACAGATGCTTGGTAAAGCAAAGGAGGCGCGAGAGGCTCTTCAGCTAGCTGAACAGGCCTATCTGAAGGCGAAAGCCACGTTCCGTCAAGAGGAGCTTGATGCCGTCGGTAAGCAGATGAATCAGTTGCGCGAGGACCTGGGAAAGTTAGCGGGAGCAATGAGCAACTTGCAGGTCAAGATTAATGAGCTTGAGCAGCAGATCCAGCAGGCCGAGGCACAACTCCTCGAACTGCAAGCGGCTCAAGAGGAGTTACACACGCTCGAGGAACTAAACGCGATGATGGAGCACTTCCGCAAGCTGATAAAAGAGGCTGGACCACATGTGCTCAAGGCCATGCTAGCTGATATTTCTGCCGAGGCGAACCGCATCTTCGGCGAGATCATGGGTGACCGCAGCGCGCAACTCTCCTGGCAAAACGACTATGAGATCATTCTGCGCCGCCAGGGAGTGAACCGCAGCTTTGCCCAACTGAGCGGTGGTGAGCAGATGAGTGCCGCGCTCTCCATGCGCCTGGCATTGCTCAAAAAGCTATCGAACCTCAACATTGCCTTTTTTGACGAGCCAACCCAAAACATGGATGAACTGCGTCGTATGAATCTCGCCGAGCAGATTCGCCGCGTGCGTGGCTTCGACCAGCTCATCGTCATCAGCCACGATGACACATTTGAACAGGGACTTGACAGCCTGATCCGCCTGCGCAAAGTGGATGGGGAGACGCGCCAAATGGTTGGGGATGAAGTAATGAAAGAAGAAGGGGTTACTAGCCAGAAAGAATATCATCATTATGCTTCATAAAGGCAAACTTCAGGCCGCTCTCAATGCCAAACGAGGCATGTTCAGCAGCTATGATAGCTCATTCAGCGACCAACTGGACGCTTACCGGCATGCACTCGAAACACTGTATCGACGTTACCCGTCAAGTGTGCAATTGGAGGATTTGCTGCCGCCTGATAGCCCTGGTATGCCGCCCGCGGGTGCTCGCCCCAGCATTGAATTCGACCGCTGGCTGGTCAATGCTACCTCCAGCAGTTACCATGGTCCCCTCTTTCCTTTCGGGCGTGAGTTCGCCAATCACGAACAGGCACGCCAGTGGGCCGAGTGTATTGAAGGCATCACCACGCTGGCCGTCGATGGCAGCCAGTTACAACCCTGGCGCGATGCCTCCATTCCTGTGGCCCTGATCCAGGTCGGCTTCTTTGCCAATCCACATATGCAGGGGCATCCATATACCAAGGATGTGCGTATAGAGGTGCTCTCCCCCGACGAAATCGTCGAGGAGTCCAAAAGTGAGACCATTGACCCCGATAGTTACCCTTATTCTGAGTTGCAGGTCACGCTGCGTCGCTATACCTTAGAGATCGAGACCATCTGTAAGCAAATCGAGCAGTACGCTCGCGCACGCCGCAGAGACGATCCTGCACATAGTCCAGTTGTCTTCTTCGATGGCTCGCTCGTTGTCTCCTTTGCCCTGACCATGCCCAGCCCGTACCGCGAACACTACATTGCTGCAGCCATCTCCCTTTTGCAAGCCACGGAGCAGTATCGTGTGCCGCTGATTGGCTATATCGATACAAGCTATGCGCGCGACATGATTACGATGCTGCGCCGCCTAGATGCAATGCAGCCCCAGCCTGTGCTGCGCGAAACGAAAAAGATTCACGATGCGCTACTCTGGCAGGGCCGTTTGCGTTGGGGGGATCGCACGCCTGCAATGATCTGCGCTCGAGGTGACATCCTGCAAGGCTACGGGGTCTATCGCGAAAGTGTAGCCTTCTGCTACCTGCAAACATCGTCCACGCGTCCGCCTGCTCGCCTGGAGTTTCCCCGTTGGATGCTCGACGACGGTGTGGTGGAGCCGGTGCTGGATGTCGTGCGTGCCGAGATCATCGCGGGAAATGGCTATCCCTACGCCATTGAGTCGGCAGACGCTGTATCAGTGATCACCATGCAGGACCGAGCCGAGTTCTACGCCCAGTTCCAGGAGTTTATCGAACGGCAAGGGTTGAAGTTTACTTTTTCGACGAAGTCGCTGAGTAAGGGGAGGAGGAGATGATGTGTACAAGGACCTGGTACCCGCAAGGGGCACCACTACATCTTTGGTGAAGGACGGGAAATGTAGTGGTGCCCCTTGCGGGTGCCAGGCGTCACGTATGAATAACCACCTTCTCCGTCCTATGTTCCGCCGTCTCCCAATCCAGCACATCAGCCAACTCCTCCTCAAAGTCCCTAAAAGCCTGCTTACGAGTTGGCTCATCCGGCATCTCGCCATTCTTCCAGACCAATTGTATCGTCACCGTGGCGGGAGATGCATCGTCCAGGCTGATGTAGCGCGTCACCGTGCCGGGGAAGAGATGCCGCCCCTCTCGCTTGATCGTCTGTAGCTTCTCTAAGAGCCTCGTCTGCTGACCAGGGCGCATCTGTACCCGAATGTATGTAATGAGCAAGGGGCTGGTATCGGGGGATCCACGCCAGCCTGGTGTCTTTTTGCGCGGGCGTCCAGTCAACCTGGGCTTGAACTGCTCCACCGCTTCGACCGGCAGCATAATATCCCGTCCAGGCTGGTACGCTCGTAGGCGTCCTGCTTCGACGTATTGATGTACTCGCCGTTCTGAAACATGGAGTATCTTCGCTGCCTGTTTTACGGAAAGGTAGCCGGGAGGTTCTGAAGTAGGAAACTCTTCTTTCATGAGCTTAGTTTAGCGGTCTGGATACTTACTCATAAAGTACATTCAGATGAATAATTACTAAAAAGCTACAAAATATGCTATACTTTGATGTAGAGTGCCGATTTATCGAGCACGTCCCGACTTTGGCCGGATGAGGCCACGCGAAGCGATTGCGCCCGACAGCCTGGGGGGCCGTCAGCAATGTCGGGATCATCAAACTCATCTTTGACAAACCTGCAGGGGACAAACGTGTAGACAGAATAACAGCGTTGAGCACGCTGCCATACGACGGTATCAAAATCGAGCGACGATATATGGATGATCGATATACGGATGATCAGAAGTTTGATGATCCAGACCTGCTGCGGCAGCTTGGGATCATCAAACTGTAACTTTATATCCAGGCAATAAGAGGGCAAAGAACTTGCAAAGGGACGTAGTTTATGTCGGAAGAGACCCAATCATACAAAACGCTGTGGATACTAGCATACCACAATGGAATATCCTATTCACTCAAACCGTTCTATGCACGCTCAGAAGAGGATGTAGAGCAGCAGGTGCAGGCGTGGATTGAGCAGCAGTCGCCAGGTAAGATCGTGCGCGAGAGTCTGCGCGCTTTTCCAGGAGGTTTCAAGTTGGCTATGAGTGAATTGCCAGGGAGAATACCTGACACTAGGTAAGTTCAAGCAGAGGAAAGGCCCGGTGAGCACGTGGGGGCACCAGGAAATTCTGACGGCGAGTCGCCGTAATAAAACGTTCCAATCCGTTGTCGTCGTCGTCCACTTTATATGCTTCTACAAGATCCAGAGCCCCCTGGTGTTTGCGCATGGTAGCGAAAAAGTGGGCCGTGGGCACAAAGATGGTGAACTGTAGTTTTGGTTGGTTGGAACCATCAGGCACATCCATATTGTCAAAGCCAGGTCCATCCGCGCGGATATGAATGGGTGTGCCATCGGCTGCACGCGATGAACGCTGTAAAGCTGCAAGATGCCCCATGCGGTGTTTGCCCTGAAAGGTACCGACAGCCTGCGCATTGGCTCGTGCATCGTGAACACCGTGGTAGATATTGTCCAGAAACGCTGGTCCTCCACCGTCTGTAAACTGGTCGGTGTTGCCAATTGAAGGGATGGGATTCGAGCGGAACATGTATTGGCATCGCTCGGTGAAAGGCTCGTCTGGATGAGCATAGAACAGGTTCAGGTCTTGGATAACATGCGAAAGATGCTGAATTGACCCATCGAAGAAGTAGTCACCGGGGACGGTGTTGGTGAACCTCGCCGAAGCATTACCTTGAAAGGTGGTGATCTCTGCGGGTCCAGCTCCATTCCCCTGCTGGTCAGCAAAGCCCATCCACATAGGTGAGTGGGGGTTTATACGACTTGCGAACGACAACTTGTTGGCGTCAGCAATTTTGCGAGGTAAACCACTTTGGACGAACATCAAGCGGGAGGATGTGAATGTGAGTAGCCCGCTGAATGAAGGCGACTGTACCTTCTGATCGTTTAAGCTTTGATTAGCCCGACCTGCTGCGGCAGTCGGGCTAATCAAACTATTGCTGCCCTGTAGCCAGTCCGATATTGATTTGAGATTGCTGAGGGAATCGCTGCGCAGCGTAAAAAGCAGGTCATTCTTTTCGATGACTACCGCTACGTTAAAGGTTTTTTTCTTGCTATTGGGGTTAAGGGCAGAGACATCCGTTGGGCCAGGCACGGCCTCCTCCAGGGCGAAGCGCGTATTGTCAGCAAGCAGGCGGGGCATGTGACTTGATACGAGACTAACAGGCAACCGATTGAAATAGGGTAGGCCGTAAGAGATGAAGGTGAACGCACCACCTGGGCTGAAGGGATAGCTGGTCTCAATTGTACTGAGGGCGTCTTCCAGCACTTTTTGATCTCCCTTCGTTGGCATACGAGTCAACTCGGCCGTGAGGAATAAGGTGTAGACAGGGCCAAAACGGAAATGAACTCCCTGTGTGGCGACATTGCCGACAGGGTCCAACATCTGAGCAGGGGGAATGAAGTTACCGATATCGAACTGGATACCTGACCATTTGACGGCGGTTGTCTGTACATACGCACGTTGAGGAGCCCATACGGTCGCTTCTAATATACCCAATGTGGATGCGGTAATACCAAGTGCTCCTACACCGATACCTACACCTAGTTTCAGCATGTTGCGTCGGCTAATTGGCCGATTATTGGTCTCAGTCATAAGAGTATTCCCCTTCAACTTCTCAGCAATTCCTCTCCACTATTCCTCCTTTGATTATGCTCGATGATCCGGAGTTTGATGATCCTGGGCTGCTTCGCACCCAGGATCATCAAAGCTGCCGCGCCTTCGCTTGGCACTCCGGCTAATCTCGGGCTAGTTCTTTGATTAGAACGAGTGGCGAGTGCCGCAGCATCTCGCCAGCTCGTTATCATCAAACTATCATCAAACTCATTATAGTAGAGTCTAAGCAATGAAACAAGCGAGTAGGAGATTGCTCCCATCGTGAGAGTAACGTTATATGTTATACTTGTTTCAGATGTTGTAGACCCCCGATTTATCGTGGGGTTGCCCCTTGCGGGTACCAGGGATTGTTTGACCTTGAAAGAATCATTATTATGTCTCGCTCTATGAACTGCACGCTCACCTGTCCATGTGGAGAGGTGTTTAGCAGTCCAATTTATGACTATATCAATGTGGCGAAGGACCCACAGTTACAATACACCGTGTTGGCTGGCCTGTTGAATGTCTCTACCTGTCCTTCGTGTGGGCGTCGTGCTGCCATCGCTCGTCCGCTCATCTACTCTGACCCGGCCCGCCATTTGCTTGTCTATGTTCACCCACGCTCTGATGTTCCTGAAGAAGCACGATCACTCATCCTGGAGAGGCTGCGCACTGTCTACGTGGATATTGTAGATGGTCGTGCTGTTGGTATTGAGCACCCTCTCATTAGCCCGACTGCCGCAGCAGGTCGGGATCATGAGACTCATGTTGGCAATGGACAAAGGGAAAAAGTGAAACGAAACGGTACCACCGAACATCTCCAGGCACATCAGCAACAAGCGACAGAGATACCGCCATTGCAAGTTGTCTTTGGCTTAGATCAACTCAATGAGCTGATCAACACGACACTCAGCCAGGACGAACGGCTCGGGAGGCTTGCCTTGAGCACACATAGTCGCGACGATGCTGAACGTGGGCAACTACTCACCATTGCACGCAAGCTTGCCTCAGAAATGGGGTGCCAGATAGAGGTGGAGGACCTGCCCGACGAGTATACCGTCTGGCTCTATGGCTCGCGCCGCCAGATTGGGGCCCTCATGCGAGAACTGGCACCTCGAGGATGAGTTTGATGATCCAGACCTGCTGCGGCAGTCTGGCTAATCAAAGAGTGAATAGTCCGAGATTAGCCCGGGTGCCAAGAATGTCACCCTCGAGCGAAGCGAAGGGTCAAACTTATGATTACCATCGGCGTTCTGACGATCAGCGATAGTGGAGCAAAGGGTGAACGAGAGGACACTAGCGGCGAGAATATTCGCGCTTTGGTGACACAACTACAACAGGCCGTCATCAGTGCAGGTGCGATCATTCCCGACGAACGTGCCCGCATCGAAGCAATATTGCGCGAATGGAGCGATGACAAACAGCTCAACCTCATCCTGACCACGGGTGGCACCGGGCTGGCTCCACGCGATGTCACGCCAGAAGCGACAAGGGCGGTGATCGACCGCGAGGCCCCTGGTATTGCCGAGGCTATGCGAGCTATCAGCCTGCAAAAAACTCCCTTCGGCATGCTCTCACGCGCCGTGGTTGGCACACGCGGGCGCACACTCATCATCAATCTCCCAGGCAGCCCTACGGCCGTGAAGGAGTGTCTTGAATATATCCTGCCTGTTTTACCGCATGCCATCAACCTGTTGACCCAGGGACCGCGGGAACATTAACAGGCGTAGCCGCGCATATTGCTTTGATTAGCCCGACTGCCGCAAATGTCACCCTGAGCGCAGCGAAGGGTCTGGATCATCAAACTTAACCTATGTCCAACACAATCTATTGCGGTCACAGCGACAACGTCTTCGCCCTGTCATGGAACCCTGATGGCGTCTCTCTCGCCTCCGGTTCGCGCGATACAACCGTGCGCGTCTGGAATGCCGCCACCGGCGAAGACAGCTACATCTATCGCGGCCATCACAGTTGTGTGCTTTCCGTAGCATGGAACCCTGTCTGGGGGACAGGGACCCTGCCTGGGGGGCAGGTAATGACCGGTGGCAGGTATATTGCATCAGGAGATACCGAAGGTATCGTGCATGTCTGGAATGCAAGCACACCCTTCGCAGAAAACCCATCGGCTTTGATTAGCCCGAGATTAGCCCGGGTGCCAAGAATGTCACCTTCGAGCGAAGCGAAGGGTCAAACTTATCGTGGCCATACCCGCTTTGTGCGCAGCATCGCATGGTCCCCTGACGGCAAGTACATCGCCTCTGGGGGCGACTACGGGGACAACACAGTCCAGGTATGGGAGGCTTCCAGCGGAAATCACATCTATACCCATAGCAACCAGTATCGCATTTTTGCCGTGGCGTGGGCGCCAGATGGCGGACGTATCGCTTCTGCCAGCTTTGATGGCACAGTCCAGCTCTGGCCATGCAATGGCGGTGGTCAATCATACATCTATCGTGGTCATACCGGCCCCGTCTATGCCGTGGCGTGGGCACCTGATGGCAGCTACATCGTCTCCGCCGGCCACGACGCGACCGTGCAGGTGTGGAACACAAACCACCCACAAGAGCCCATGCATATCTACCGTGGTCACACGCTCCCCGTCAAGGCCCTGGCATCATCTCCCGACGGCAAATACATAGCATCCGGCAGCGATGACACGACGCTGCAAGTGTGGCAAGCTACCACAGGAGAGCATATCGCCACCTCTAGCCAGCATACCCACTGGGTCCGTGCCCTCGCCTGGTCCCCGGATGGGAAGCATATCGCTTCTGCAAGTAATGCAACCGTCCGCCTATGGCCCATCTGTTGAGCCTATAATCTATCATACTGTCTTAACCTCTACTGTGTCATCCTGAGCGCAGCGTCCACAGTGTCATCCTGAGCGAAGCGAGTGTCATCCTGAGCGAAGCGAAGGATCTCGTCCTGTGTTCCTGGACCTCTCTTGACAAAGAATACTAACGCTGTTAGTATTTCTTACATGCAGACAGGAGAGGGAACACCATGGCTTTGAGCAGACGCCAACGTCGACATGAGCAGACCCGCCAGGAAATCAAGCACATCGCCCGCCAACAAATGGCACAGCACGGCACCGCCGCCTCCCTTTCGTTGCGAGCCATCGCCGCCGCAATGGGCATGCGCGCCCCGTCCTTGTACAATTACTATGCCAGTCGCGATGACCTGCTGACCGACCTGCTCGTCGACAGCTATACGCATCAGGCGCAAACGCTAGAACAGGCCAGCGCGTCCTGTCAGACGCAAGAGACCATTGCATGCTTGCTCGCGACCATTCTTGCCTATCGCCAATGGGCAAATGCCTTTGCAAGCTTCGCGTTTGGCACAAAGGAGTTTCCGCCGTCGGACGTTCCCATGCAACAGATCGTTGATCGCGTGGCTGACGGGACCTATAAGGCTCGACCAGTGAAAGTCTTCCCATTTGAGCAAATTCCAGATGCCCATCGCCTGATGGAATCAAATGGTGCAAATGGAAAGATCGTTGTAGTACGCTAGAGCAGCGTTTCCCTCTTGTTCTGGGGAAACGTTGAACAATGCCACTTTGAGCATGAATTGGGTGAGCAAGCCACCGAAAAATTAGTAGGCTTCCTGCGCTCGTTTCAAAACTGTCAGTGTGAGAGGTCCCTCAGACAGGGTCCCATGCTCGAGAAAAACTTGCACATCGGGTTTGCTACTCAGTTGGTAGTGGAGCTTGCGGCTGATCAGCACCTGCCTGCGGTCTTGCATATATCTCCTCCCAGGGAATGCGAGCTGGGGAACCTATATCGCGCAGGTGCATATCATCGTTGTACTTGATCAGACGCCAATGGGGCGAGCGACCATAAAAGGCCTCCTTCTGCCAGTGCGTGATCGAGGTGTTGTGCGTGTAGAAACGTATCGGTGGCGCATGCAGCGTCCCCACCTTGAAAAAGTAAAGAAACGAGCCATCGATCACCCCACCGTGGCAAACAACGACTATCGTCTTTCCATCGTATTGCCGCGTGATGCGATCGAGCGCGCTACCTACCCGCAGCATAAACTGACCCCAGTTCTCACCACCTGGAGCTACCTGTTGGAAGGGGTTCTGCTCGATATCGACCTGGCCAAACTTTTCCCTCGCTTCTTGTACATGCATGCCGTCCGATTCACCGGGACGAAATTCCTGTACTTCATCGTCCCACACAATGGGCAAACCCAGGGCAGGAGCAATGATCTCAGCAGTTTGTTTGGCACGGAGAAAGGTGCTGGCGATCAGTACATCGGCGTCAATCTCGCCCGTAGCCGCCAAACGGTCGCGCAAATGTTCAGCTTGAGTGATACCAAAGGGAGTGAGACCCGTGTCTCCTATCATATTCTTCACCGCCGCCACAGCCTCAGCATGTCGTATGAGATACAGATGTGTCATGAATGGTGTGTCCTTCTAGATCGTTCTATAGTCCTATTGTATCATCATCACTTATCTCTGCTGCAAGTTTTAACAGTCATTTAACAGGGGTTAACATATCCATAAAGCATAGTTAATGCCTATATGTTACGGTATGATTGCGACGATGACGGATGTGTCTAAATCCTCTCGTTTTGATGTAGAGTCCCGATTTATCGAGGACCCATCGCAGATGGGCCGATTCATCGAGCACATCCCGACTGCCGCAAATGTCACCCTTCGCTGCGCTCAGGGTCTGGATCATCAAACCAAGATTCCCTCCTCATGTAAGATATAATACTAATGAGGAGGTCGAATGGAAATCCTAGCGTACACGCTCACTCAACAAGTCGGTGGGCGGTTTTGTTGATAGACAACATCGGAGGAGAGCCGTGGGGCGTAAGATTCTCGTTGTAGATGATGAACCGGTATTGGTGGAGACGATGGCCTATAACCTGGAACAGGCAGGCTACCAGGTGACGACAGCGATCGATGGGGCCAGTGCCCTGGAGGCAGCGCGCCGGGAGACACCGGACCTGGTCATCCTGGATATCATGCTGCCCGAAATGGACGGTTTGGAGGTATGTCGCCTGTTACGCCGCGAGGACAATACCGCCACCACACCCATCATGATGCTCACCGCCAAGGGCGAGGAAATTGATAAAGTGGTTGGCCTGGAAGTCGGGGCTGATGACTATGTCACCAAGCCCTTTGGTCGTCGCGAGCTGCTGGCGCGCGTGCGTGCGTTGCTGCGCAGGGCCGACTATCCTGCTTCGACTGAAGAACACCATGCTCCAGCGGGTACAGCTGACGATGCTGCGCGCAAGAATAACGAACTGGTGGCCGGTCCCCTGCGGATTGACCTGGCCGGTAGGCGCGTCTATTGCCGTGGACAAGAATTGGACTTGCAGCCCAAGCAGTTTGAATTGCTCGTCTACCTCGTCCGCAATCGTGGGACCGTGTTGACCCGTGATCAGGTGCTTTATAACGTATGGGGCTACGATTATGCCGGTGATACACGCACCGTCGATGTCCATATCCGCTGGTTACGTGAGAAACTTGAGGAGGACCCGGCCAATCCACGCTTGATCCAAACCGTGCGCGGAGTTGGCTACGTCTTCCGGTGGTGAATGAACTTCATGTGATATCATGATGGGAATTAACACAAACTTATGCTAATAACTTGGTATCACTCGTGCTGCTAACCTCGATTGTCACGCCTCCGCGCAGCGAAGGGTCTGTCTCGATGGGCAGAGAGATGCTTCGCTGCGCTCAGCATGACACTGCTTAATAAAGGAGCCAATTTTGACGTTCTTGACCACCAATCTCACACTTTCCCCCGACGCCTCGATCGATCTTCACATGCATACCACCTATAGCGATGGACGCTGGCCTGCCGAACAACTCATCAACTACCTGGTTGCCGAAGGCTTCGACCTGGTGGCTGTCACCGACCATGACTGTATCGATACGGTTGCCGGTATTCAGCAATTGGCCGCTCAACAGAACCTGCCTGTACTCGCGGGTGTAGAAATGAGTACCGAGTGGAACGGCAAGATGGGCCACGTGCTTTGCTACGGCTTTGACCCGGAACACAACTACCTCAGCGAAGTTGCTGCCACCGTTGTGCGCCTCCAGTTAGAGAACACCCACCAGGTCAACGAAGAACTCCAGCGCAAAGGCTTTACCTTCCCACGCCAGGAGGAGGTACTGGCTCAAAGTGGCGGTAAGCTGTTCCGCCCTGCTGACAACATTCGCCTCTTGCATGAACATGGATATGCTGCCGATGGGCGAACCGGCCTGCGCATGATTCGCGAGGCGGGCTTCCGCTCCGTTTTGGCAGACATGGCAGAGACCGTCGATGCTGCCCACCGCAGTGGCGCCGTCTGCCTGATCGCCCACCCTGGGCGCCAGGAGAGTGGATTCACCTTCTATGACCCAGCACTACTGGACCAGGTACGTAGCGAGATTCCTCTTGACGGCATCGAAGTCTACCACCCCTACCACAAGCCCGAAATGGTTGCAACCTACCTGGAATATGTACGCAAGCACGACTTGCTGCTCAGCACGGGTTCCGACTCACACAGCCATCCCGGTCGCATGCCTATAAAGCACCGCGCCGAGATCAGCATGCAACTCCTGGAACGCGTGGGGATCCAGGTGGGGTAGCCACCTGCCAGGGCTTACCTGTCCCCCAGACAGGATTCCGCAAGGGCCCACCCCGCTCCACAACGCCACCCTTGCCCCTACAAGGCTCATTGTCCGGCGTTCTTGTTGATTCTCCACCACGGGAAGCCCCGCCTCCAGGGCGCAGGCTGTAGGGGCGTGAGCTTGCCTCCGTCCGTGCCTGCGCCCTGTACCCTAACCCGTGGTATGGTAGGGGCTACGCTTGCGCTGCGAAGCATCGCCGAAGGCGCTTGCCCTGGTCAGCTACGCCGTTGGTCGAACCAGGGTCCACCCGCCATCTTCCAAACGCTCAGCCAGACCTTCGCGCTCCAACTTGAGGAGATGAGCCTCCACCGACCACGCTGCCACCCCATGCAGTTGCGGATCAACATCCGTATAGATCTGCTGCACCAGCTGCGGGATCGTCGCGCCAGGCGGTAGCACCTCTAACGCCTGCAGCACCTGCTGTTCGCGCTGTATACGATGCGCAATGTATTCTGCCAATTTTGCCTGCGCATCCCCAATGGTTGGCCCGTGAGCAGGAACGATCTCAGCTATATCTAGCTCTTGTAAACGCTTGAGCGAGTTGAGGTAAACCTCCATATCACCTTCCGGCGGGATGATGACCACAGTACCAACGCCAGCAACGATATCTCCGGCAAAGAGCGTTCTTGCTTTTTCAAGCAGGTAGCAGAGATGGTCGAAGCGATGGCCAGGGGTGTGAATGGCGCGTAACGTATCATCGCCTACGGGAAATGTTGCATCGTCGGCAATTTCCTCATCAGCAATCGGTACGCCATTCCGACTGAAGGCATAGACAGGCGCACCCGTACGCTCCCGCAGTGCCACAGCCCCATCGATGTGATCATGGTGCCCGTGGGTGATTAGGATGCGACGAATACCGCCACGGCGTACACCTTCTTGTACGATAGCATCGAGATAGGCTGCGTCATCAACCGCCGGATCAATGACAGTCGCGCCATCAACTCCACCACCCAGCAGAATAGTATTTGTGCCCGGCCCCGTCATAATCGATGGATTTGGGGCCAGAATGATCGTATAGGGATTTGGCATGCTACCTCGCTACATCCTGGCGATATTGTCTGGTACATCCCAACCAGAGTTGGGGTCGTCGGGTAGGTAAACACGTGGCTTGCCATCCTCCGTCACCACCACGGGCATCCTGGTTGGCACATGGCGTGTGATGGTCGACTCGAGCGCCTCTTTCACATTGGTAAACGTTGCCAGGTCGCGCAACTGGTGAATGGTGGCAAAGACGAGTGGGAAGTCGCCACTCTGGTAGCGCGCCAGTGCTTCAGCCGGCTGAATCCACACACCTTCGCTCGTCTCCAGGCGATCATATGCAGCTTCCTGTTCGGCAGGAGCCGTCGTGAGGAAAAAGTGTGTGTCGTAGCGCCTGGGCATGACCTCGGGCGTTATCCAATGTGCGAAGTAGCCCAGGTGGTCGGTGGCCAGCGTCAACTGCTCAGCGCGTGCCATCTCGACCAGTGAACCTTTGTGCTGGTTGAAGGCCTGGCGATATGCGTTAAAGCGTGCAAGGTTCTCTTCAGAGTAGGCAAGCAGCACCGCTACCCGGTAGGCAAGCAGCACGCCAGCCTCCTCGAAGAGTTCGCGGATCGCTGCGGCTCTCGTTCCAGTACCAAGGGTAGTACGACCCTCCGGGTCTGCAGCAGATGGCGCAACAGGTGTACAGATGTCTTCCGTCTCCTCTGTCTTGCAGTCATCCGCCGAGATGGAGCCACCCGGAAAGACGTACACATCTGGCATAAAATCACTCTGGATGACCCGGCGTACCATGAATACTTCCACTTGCAGTCCCCTCCTACGGGGCGATGGCCCTGAAACATGGTCGCGCAGCAACATGATCGCCGAGGCTAATCTGGGCTGAACTGGCATTATGTTTTTCTCCTCTGCAAGCACCTTTCGTATCGAGGGCACGGTGTAGCTCCCCGATTTATCGTGGGAGAGCACGAATATACGTACACGAAACCACACCTTATAGTCCTTTGTCAATCCCCTATTCGCCACTCACAATGGCATCCACACTCTTTACGTACATTTGCTCTTATGATACAGTAAGCCCAGATAACGCTGTATCCACAGAGAAGGAGATCTCCACATGAAACTTGCAACCTTTTGCACCACGGCTATCCCAATTCCCGGTTTAGGACTTGTACAGGATGATGAGATTATCGATGTTGACCTGGCGGCGCGGGCACTTGGTCTGATCCCGCCCGATTCGATGCTTGAACTGCTCGATCAGCAGGAGCAGGGGATGAATGAATTGCACCAGATTCTGAGTAAGGCGGAGGGTCGTCGCTTTACTGAGGTCAAGACGTTCAGCGAGATTGGCGCGGCGCATAAACTCGCCGATGTGCAACTCCACGCTCCCATTCCGCGGCCGCGCAAAAACATCATGTGCCTGGGCTTGAACTATGCGGAGCATGAGAAAGAGTCGGCGGCGGCGAGTGGACGGAGTTCGGCACTACCGGAATATCCCATCTTCTTTACCAAGGCACCTACGACTGTCAATGCTCCTTATGGCAACATAGTCATTGATCCAGCGGTCTCGCTAGAGGTTGATTGGGAGGTTGAGCTGGGCGTGATTATCGGTAAGATGGGCAAGAATATTCGTGAGGAGGATGCGCTCTCTTATGTCTTTGGCTATACGGTTATCAATGATGTCACGGCCCGCGATCTTCAAAACCGGCATAAGCAGTTTTTTAAGGGCAAGAGCATCGACGGCTACTGCCCGATGGGACCGTGGATCATTACCGCCGATGAAATTGCCGATCCGCAGCAACTCAACCTGGGTCTGCGCGTCAATGGCGTCACCAAGCAGGAAGACAATACGAGTACGATGATCTTCTCGGTGCGGCAGATCATTGCTGAGCTCTCCTGCGGCATGACGTTGGAGCCAGGTGACATCATTGCGACGGGCACGCCCAGCGGCGTCGGTTTCGCACGCAACCCACCCGAATTTCTCAAAGCTGGGGATGTGATGGAGACGGAAATCGAAGGCATAGGCACGATGAGGAACAGGGTCGTACATGTATGAAGAAAGCTGGGCAGCCCGGCGCGCCGGGCTGCCCAGCTTTCTTCATACATGTACGACCCTGTTCCTCATCGTGCCTATGCCTTCGATTTCCGTCTCCATCACATCCCCAGCTTTGAGAAATTCGGGTGGGTTGCGTGCGAAACCGACGCCGCTGGGCGTGCCCGTCGCAATGATGTCACCTGGCTCCAACGTCATGCCGCAGGAGAGCTCAGCAATGATCTGCCGCACCGAGAAGATCATCGTACTCGTATTGTCTTCCTGCTTGGTGACGCCATTGACGCGCAGACCCAGGTTGAGTTGCTGCGGATCGGCAATTTCATCGGCGGTAATGATCCACGGTCCCATCGGGCAGTAGCCGTCGATGCTCTTGCCCTTAAAAAACTGCTTATGCCGGTTTTGAAGATCGCGGGCCGTGACATCATTGATAACCGTATAGCCAAAGACATAAGAGAGCGCATCCTCCTCACGAATATTCTTGCCCATCTTACCGATAATCACGCCCAGCTCAACCTCCCAATCAACCTCTAGCGAGACCGCTGGATCAATGACTATGTTGCCATAAGGAGCATTGACAGTCGTAGGTGCCTTGGTAAAGAAGATGGGATATTCCGGTAGTGCCGAACTCCGTCCACTCGCCGCCGCCGACTCTTTCTCATGCTCCGCATAGTTCAAGCCCAGGCACATGATGTTTTTGCGCGGCCGCGGAATGGGAGCGTGGAGTTGCACATCGGCGAGTTTATGCGCCGCGCCAATCTCGCTGAACGTCTTGACCTCAGTAAAGCGACGACCCTCCGCCTTACTCAGAATCTGGTGCAATTCATTCATCCCCTGCTCCTGCTGATCGAGCAGTTCAAGCATCGAATCGGGCGGGATCAGACCAAGTGCCCGCGCCGCCAGGTCAACATCGATAATCTCATCATCCTGTACAAGTCCTAAACCGGGAATTGGGATAGCCGTGGTGCAAAAGGTTGCAAGTTTCATGTGGAGATCTCCTTCTCTGTGGATACAGCGTTATCTGGGCTTACTGTATCATAAGAGCAAATGTACGTAAAGAGTGTGGATGCCATTGTGAGTGGCGAATAGGGGATTGACAAAGGACTATAAGGTGTGGTTTCGTGTACGTATATTCGTGCTCTCCCACGATAAATCGGGGAGCTACACCGTGCCCTCGATACGAAAGGTGCTTGCAGAGGAGAAAAACATAATGCCAGTTCAGCCCAGATTAGCCTCGGCGATCATGTTGCTGCGCGACCATGTTTCAGGGCCATCGCCCCGTAGGAGGGGACTGCAAGTGGAAGTATTCATGGTACGCCGGGTCATCCAGAGTGATTTTATGCCAGATGTGTACGTCTTTCCGGGTGGCTCCATCTCGGCGGATGACTGCAAGACAGAGGAGACGGAAGACATCTGTACACCTGTTGCGCCATCTGCTGCAGACCCGGAGGGTCGTACTACCCTTGGTACTGGAACGAGAGCCGCAGCGATCCGCGAACTCTTCGAGGAGGCTGGCGTGCTGCTTGCCTACCGGGTAGCGGTGCTGCTTGCCTACTCTGAAGAGAACCTTGCACGCTTTAACGCATATCGCCAGGCCTTCAACCAGCACAAAGGTTCACTGGTCGAGATGGCACGCGCTGAGCAGTTGACGCTGGCCACCGACCACCTGGGCTACTTCGCACATTGGATAACGCCCGAGGTCATGCCCAGGCGCTACGACACACACTTTTTCCTCACGACGGCTCCTGCCGAACAGGAAGCTGCATATGATCGCCTGGAGACGAGCGAAGGTGTGTGGATTCAGCCGGCTGAAGCACTGGCGCGCTACCAGAGTGGCGACTTCCCACTCGTCTTTGCCACCATTCACCAGTTGCGCGACCTGGCAACGTTTACCAATGTGAAAGAGGCGCTCGAGTCGACCATCACACGCCATGTGCCAACCAGGATGCCCGTGGTGGTGACGGAGGATGGCAAGCCACGTGTTTACCTACCCGACGACCCCAACTCTGGTTGGGATGTACCAGACAATATCGCCAGGATGTAGCGAGGTAGCATGCCAAATCCCTATACGATCATTCTGGCCCCAAATCCATCGATTATGACGGGGCCGGGCACAAATACTATTCTGCTGGGTGGTGGAGTTGATGGCGCGACTGTCATTGATCCGGCGGTTGATGACGCAGCCTATCTCGATGCTATCGTACAAGAAGGTGTACGCCGTGGCGGTATTCGTCGCATCCTAATCACCCACGGGCACCATGATCACATCGATGGGGCTGTGGCACTGCGGGAGCGTACGGGTGCGCCTGTCTATGCCTTCAGTCGGAATGGCGTACCGATTGCTGATGAGGAAATTGCCGACGATGCAACATTTCCCGTAGGCGATGATACGTTACGCGCCATTCACACCCCTGGCCATCGCTTCGACCATCTCTGCTACCTGCTTGAAAAAGCAAGAACGCTCTTTGCCGGAGATATCGTTGCTGGCGTTGGTACTGTGGTCATCATCCCGCCGGAAGGTGATATGGAGGTTTACCTCAACTCGCTCAAGCGTTTACAAGAGCTAGATATAGCTGAGATCGTTCCTGCTCACGGGCCAACCATTGGGGATGCGCAGGCAAAATTGGCAGAATACATTGCGCATCGTATACAGCGCGAACAGCAGGTGCTGCAGGCGTTAGAGGTGCTACCGCCTGGCGCGACGATCCCGCAGCTGGTGCAGCAGATCTATACGGATGTTGATCCGCAACTGCATGGGGTGGCAGCGTGGTCGGTGGAGGCTCATCTCCTCAAGTTGGAGCGCGAAGGTCTGGCTGAGCGTTTGGAAGATGGCGGGTGGACCCTGGTTCGACCAACGGCGTAGCTGACCAGGGCAAGCGCCTTCGGCGATGCTTCGCAGCGCAAGCGTAGCCCCTACCATACCACGGGTTAGGGTACAGGGCGCAGGCACGGACGGAGGCAAGCTCACGCCCCTACAGCCTGCGCCCTGGAGGCGGGGCTTCCCGTGGTGGAGAATCAACAAGAACGCCGGACAATGAGCCTTGTAGGGGCAAGGGTGGCGTTGTGGAGCGGGGTGGGCCCTTGCGGAATCCTGTCTGGGGGACAGGTAAGCCCTGGCAGGTGGCTACCCCACCTGGATCCCCACGCGTTCCAGGAGTTGCATGCTGATCTCGGCGCGGTGCTTTATAGGCATGCGACCGGGATGGCTGTGTGAGTCGGAACCCGTGCTGAGCAGCAAGTCGTGCTTGCGTACATATTCCAGGTAGGTTGCAACCATTTCGGGCTTGTGGTAGGGGTGGTAGACTTCGATGCCGTCAAGAGGAATCTCGCTACGTACCTGGTCCAGTAGTGCTGGGTCATAGAAGGTGAATCCACTCTCCTGGCGCCCAGGGTGGGCGATCAGGCAGACGGCGCCACTGCGGTGGGCAGCATCGACGGTCTCTGCCATGTCTGCCAAAACGGAGCGGAAGCCCGCCTCGCGAATCATGCGCAGGCCGGTTCGCCCATCGGCAGCATATCCATGTTCATGCAAGAGGCGAATGTTGTCAGCAGGGCGGAACAGCTTACCGCCACTTTGAGCCAGTACCTCCTCCTGGCGTGGGAAGGTAAAGCCTTTGCGCTGGAGTTCTTCGTTGACCTGGTGGGTGTTCTCTAACTGGAGGCGCACAACGGTGGCAGCAACTTCGCTGAGGTAGTTGTGTTCCGGGTCAAAGCCGTAGCAAAGCACGTGGCCCATCTTGCCGTTCCACTCGGTACTCATTTCTACACCCGCGAGTACAGGCAGGTTCTGTTGAGCGGCCAATTGCTGAATACCGGCAACCGTATCGATACAGTCATGGTCGGTGACAGCCACCAGGTCGAAGCCTTCGGCAACCAGGTAGTTGATGAGTTGTTCGGCAGGCCAGCGTCCATCGCTATAGGTGGTATGCATGTGAAGATCGATCGAGGCGTCGGGGGAAAGTGTGAGATTGGTGGTCAAGAACGTCAAAATTGGCTCCTTTATTAAGCAGTGTCATGCTGAGCGCAGCGAAGCATCTCTCTGCCCATCGAGACAGACCCTTCGCTGCGCGGAGGCGTGACAATCGAGGTTAGCAGCACGAGTGATACCAAGTTATTAGCATAAGTTTGTGTTAATTCCCATCATGATATCACATGAAGTTCATTCACCACCGGAAGACGTAGCCAACTCCGCGCACGGTTTGGATCAAGCGTGGATTGGCCGGGTCCTCCTCAAGTTTCTCACGTAACCAGCGGATATGGACATCGACGGTGCGTGTATCACCGGCATAATCGTAGCCCCATACGTTATAAAGCACCTGATCACGGGTCAACACGGTCCCACGATTGCGGACGAGGTAGACGAGCAATTCAAACTGCTTGGGCTGCAAGTCCAATTCTTGTCCACGGCAATAGACGCGCCTACCGGCCAGGTCAATCCGCAGGGGACCGGCCACCAGTTCGTTATTCTTGCGCGCAGCATCGTCAGCTGTACCCGCTGGAGCATGGTGTTCTTCAGTCGAAGCAGGATAGTCGGCCCTGCGCAGCAACGCACGCACGCGCGCCAGCAGCTCGCGACGACCAAAGGGCTTGGTGACATAGTCATCAGCCCCGACTTCCAGGCCAACCACTTTATCAATTTCCTCGCCCTTGGCGGTGAGCATCATGATGGGTGTGGTGGCGGTATTGTCCTCGCGGCGTAACAGGCGACATACCTCCAAACCGTCCATTTCGGGCAGCATGATATCCAGGATGACCAGGTCCGGTGTCTCCCGGCGCGCTGCCTCCAGGGCACTGGCCCCATCGATCGCTGTCGTCACCTGGTAGCCTGCCTGTTCCAGGTTATAGGCCATCGTCTCCACCAATACCGGTTCATCATCTACAACGAGAATCTTACGCCCCACGGCTCTCCTCCGATGTTGTCTATCAACAAAACCGCCCACCGACTTGTTGAGTGAGCGTGTACGCTAGGATTTCCATTCGACCTCCTCATTAGTATTATATCTTACATGAGGAGGGAATCTTGGTTTGATGATCCAGACCCTGAGCGCAGCGAAGGGTGACATTTGCGGCAGTCGGGATGTGCTCGATGAATCGGCCCATCTGCGATGGGTCCTCGATAAATCGGGACTCTACATCAAAACGAGAGGATTTAGACACATCCGTCATCGTCGCAATCATACCGTAACATATAGGCATTAACTATGCTTTATGGATATGTTAACCCCTGTTAAATGACTGTTAAAACTTGCAGCAGAGATAAGTGATGATGATACAATAGGACTATAGAACGATCTAGAAGGACACACCATTCATGACACATCTGTATCTCATACGACATGCTGAGGCTGTGGCGGCGGTGAAGAATATGATAGGAGACACGGGTCTCACTCCCTTTGGTATCACTCAAGCTGAACATTTGCGCGACCGTTTGGCGGCTACGGGCGAGATTGACGCCGATGTACTGATCGCCAGCACCTTTCTCCGTGCCAAACAAACTGCTGAGATCATTGCTCCTGCCCTGGGTTTGCCCATTGTGTGGGACGATGAAGTACAGGAATTTCGTCCCGGTGAATCGGACGGCATGCATGTACAAGAAGCGAGGGAAAAGTTTGGCCAGGTCGATATCGAGCAGAACCCCTTCCAACAGGTAGCTCCAGGTGGTGAGAACTGGGGTCAGTTTATGCTGCGGGTAGGTAGCGCGCTCGATCGCATCACGCGGCAATACGATGGAAAGACGATAGTCGTTGTTTGCCACGGTGGGGTGATCGATGGCTCGTTTCTTTACTTTTTCAAGGTGGGGACGCTGCATGCGCCACCGATACGTTTCTACACGCACAACACCTCGATCACGCACTGGCAGAAGGAGGCCTTTTATGGTCGCTCGCCCCATTGGCGTCTGATCAAGTACAACGATGATATGCACCTGCGCGATATAGGTTCCCCAGCTCGCATTCCCTGGGAGGAGATATATGCAAGACCGCAGGCAGGTGCTGATCAGCCGCAAGCTCCACTACCAACTGAGTAGCAAACCCGATGTGCAAGTTTTTCTCGAGCATGGGACCCTGTCTGAGGGACCTCTCACACTGACAGTTTTGAAACGAGCGCAGGAAGCCTACTAATTTTTCGGTGGCTTGCTCACCCAATTCATGCTCAAAGTGGCATTGTTCAACGTTTCCCCAGAACAAGAGGGAAACGCTGCTCTAGCGTACTACAACGATCTTTCCATTTGCACCATTTGATTCCATCAGGCGATGGGCATCTGGAATTTGCTCAAATGGGAAGACTTTCACTGGTCGAGCCTTATAGGTCCCGTCAGCCACGCGATCAACGATCTGTTGCATGGGAACGTCCGACGGCGGAAACTCCTTTGTGCCAAACGCGAAGCTTGCAAAGGCATTTGCCCATTGGCGATAGGCAAGAATGGTCGCGAGCAAGCATGCAATGGTCTCTTGCGTCTGACAGGACGCGCTGGCCTGTTCTAGCGTTTGCGCCTGATGCGTATAGCTGTCGACGAGCAGGTCGGTCAGCAGGTCATCGCGACTGGCATAGTAATTGTACAAGGACGGGGCGCGCATGCCCATTGCGGCGGCGATGGCTCGCAACGAAAGGGAGGCGGCGGTGCCGTGCTGTGCCATTTGTTGGCGGGCGATGTGCTTGATTTCCTGGCGGGTCTGCTCATGTCGACGTTGGCGTCTGCTCAAAGCCATGGTGTTCCCTCTCCTGTCTGCATGTAAGAAATACTAACAGCGTTAGTATTCTTTGTCAAGAGAGGTCCAGGAACACAGGACGAGATCCTTCGCTTCGCTCAGGATGACACTCGCTTCGCTCAGGATGACACTGTGGACGCTGCGCTCAGGATGACACAGTAGAGGTTAAGACAGTATGATAGATTATAGGCTCAACAGATGGGCCATAGGCGGACGGTTGCATTACTTGCAGAAGCGATATGCTTCCCATCCGGGGACCAGGCGAGGGCACGGACCCAGTGGGTATGCTGGCTAGAGGTGGCGATATGCTCTCCTGTGGTAGCTTGCCACACTTGCAGCGTCGTGTCATCGCTGCCGGATGCTATGTATTTGCCGTCGGGAGATGATGCCAGGGCCTTGACGGGGAGCGTGTGACCACGGTAGATATGCATGGGCTCTTGTGGGTGGTTTGTGTTCCACACCTGCACGGTCGCGTCGTGGCCGGCGGAGACGATGTAGCTGCCATCAGGTGCCCACGCCACGGCATAGACGGGGCCGGTATGACCACGATAGATGTATGATTGACCACCGCCATTGCATGGCCAGAGCTGGACTGTGCCATCAAAGCTGGCAGAAGCGATACGTCCGCCATCTGGCGCCCACGCCACGGCAAAAATGCGATACTGGTTGCTATGGGTATAGATGTGATTTCCGCTGGAAGCCTCCCATACCTGGACTGTGTTGTCCCCGTAGTCGCCCCCAGAGGCGATGTACTTGCCGTCAGGGGACCATGCGATGCTGCGCACAAAGCGGGTATGGCCACGATAAGTTTGACCCTTCGCTTCGCTCGAAGGTGACATTCTTGGCACCCGGGCTAATCTCGGGCTAATCAAAGCCGATGGGTTTTCTGCGAAGGGTGTGCTTGCATTCCAGACATGCACGATACCTTCGGTATCTCCTGATGCAATATACCTGCCACCGGTCATTACCTGCCCCCCAGGCAGGGTCCCTGTCCCCCAGACAGGGTTCCATGCTACGGAAAGCACACAACTGTGATGGCCGCGATAGATGTAGCTGTCTTCGCCGGTGGCGGCATTCCAGACGCGCACGGTTGTATCGCGCGAACCGGAGGCGAGAGAGACGCCATCAGGGTTCCATGACAGGGCGAAGACGTTGTCGCTGTGACCGCAATAGATTGTGTTGGACATAGGTTAAGTTTGATGATCCAGACCCTTCGCTGCGCTCAGGGTGACATTTGCGGCAGTCGGGCTAATCAAAGCAATATGCGCGGCTACGCCTGTTAATGTTCCCGCGGTCCCTGGGTCAACAGGTTGATGGCATGCGGTAAAACAGGCAGGATATATTCAAGACACTCCTTCACGGCCGTAGGGCTGCCTGGGAGATTGATGATGAGTGTGCGCCCGCGTGTGCCAACCACGGCGCGTGAGAGCATGCCGAAGGGAGTTTTTTGCAGGCTGATAGCTCGCATAGCCTCGGCAATACCAGGGGCCTCGCGGTCGATCACCGCCCTTGTCGCTTCTGGCGTGACATCGCGTGGAGCCAGCCCGGTGCCACCCGTGGTCAGGATGAGGTTGAGCTGTTTGTCATCGCTCCATTCGCGCAATATTGCTTCGATGCGGGCACGTTCGTCGGGAATGATCGCACCTGCACTGATGACGGCCTGTTGTAGTTGTGTCACCAAAGCGCGAATATTCTCGCCGCTAGTGTCCTCTCGTTCACCCTTTGCTCCACTATCGCTGATCGTCAGAACGCCGATGGTAATCATAAGTTTGACCCTTCGCTTCGCTCGAGGGTGACATTCTTGGCACCCGGGCTAATCTCGGACTATTCACTCTTTGATTAGCCAGACTGCCGCAGCAGGTCTGGATCATCAAACTCATCCTCGAGGTGCCAGTTCTCGCATGAGGGCCCCAATCTGGCGGCGCGAGCCATAGAGCCAGACGGTATACTCGTCGGGCAGGTCCTCCACCTCTATCTGGCACCCCATTTCTGAGGCAAGCTTGCGTGCAATGGTGAGTAGTTGCCCACGTTCAGCATCGTCGCGACTATGTGTGCTCAAGGCAAGCCTCCCGAGCCGTTCGTCCTGGCTGAGTGTCGTGTTGATCAGCTCATTGAGTTGATCTAAGCCAAAGACAACTTGCAATGGCGGTATCTCTGTCGCTTGTTGCTGATGTGCCTGGAGATGTTCGGTGGTACCGTTTCGTTTCACTTTTTCCCTTTGTCCATTGCCAACATGAGTCTCATGATCCCGACCTGCTGCGGCAGTCGGGCTAATGAGAGGGTGCTCAATACCAACAGCACGACCATCTACAATATCCACGTAGACAGTGCGCAGCCTCTCCAGGATGAGTGATCGTGCTTCTTCAGGAACATCAGAGCGTGGGTGAACATAGACAAGCAAATGGCGGGCCGGGTCAGAGTAGATGAGCGGACGAGCGATGGCAGCACGACGCCCACACGAAGGACAGGTAGAGACATTCAACAGGCCAGCCAACACGGTGTATTGTAACTGTGGGTCCTTCGCCACATTGATATAGTCATAAATTGGACTGCTAAACACCTCTCCACATGGACAGGTGAGCGTGCAGTTCATAGAGCGAGACATAATAATGATTCTTTCAAGGTCAAACAATCCCTGGTACCCGCAAGGGGCAACCCCACGATAAATCGGGGGTCTACAACATCTGAAACAAGTATAACATATAACGTTACTCTCACGATGGGAGCAATCTCCTACTCGCTTGTTTCATTGCTTAGACTCTACTATAATGAGTTTGATGATAGTTTGATGATAACGAGCTGGCGAGATGCTGCGGCACTCGCCACTCGTTCTAATCAAAGAACTAGCCCGAGATTAGCCGGAGTGCCAAGCGAAGGCGCGGCAGCTTTGATGATCCTGGGTGCGAAGCAGCCCAGGATCATCAAACTCCGGATCATCGAGCATAATCAAAGGAGGAATAGTGGAGAGGAATTGCTGAGAAGTTGAAGGGGAATACTCTTATGACTGAGACCAATAATCGGCCAATTAGCCGACGCAACATGCTGAAACTAGGTGTAGGTATCGGTGTAGGAGCACTTGGTATTACCGCATCCACATTGGGTATATTAGAAGCGACCGTATGGGCTCCTCAACGTGCGTATGTACAGACAACCGCCGTCAAATGGTCAGGTATCCAGTTCGATATCGGTAACTTCATTCCCCCTGCTCAGATGTTGGACCCTGTCGGCAATGTCGCCACACAGGGAGTTCATTTCCGTTTTGGCCCTGTCTACACCTTATTCCTCACGGCCGAGTTGACTCGTATGCCAACGAAGGGAGATCAAAAAGTGCTGGAAGACGCCCTCAGTACAATTGAGACCAGCTATCCCTTCAGCCCAGGTGGTGCGTTCACCTTCATCTCTTACGGCCTACCCTATTTCAATCGGTTGCCTGTTAGTCTCGTATCAAGTCACATGCCCCGCCTGCTTGCTGACAATACGCGCTTCGCCCTGGAGGAGGCCGTGCCTGGCCCAACGGATGTCTCTGCCCTTAACCCCAATAGCAAGAAAAAAACCTTTAACGTAGCGGTAGTCATCGAAAAGAATGACCTGCTTTTTACGCTGCGCAGCGATTCCCTCAGCAATCTCAAATCAATATCGGACTGGCTACAGGGCAGCAATAGTTTGATTAGCCCGACTGCCGCAGCAGGTCGGGCTAATCAAAGCTTAAACGATCAGAAGGTACAGTCGCCTTCATTCAGCGGGCTACTCACATTCACATCCTCCCGCTTGATGTTCGTCCAAAGTGGTTTACCTCGCAAAATTGCTGACGCCAACAAGTTGTCGTTCGCAAGTCGTATAAACCCCCACTCACCTATGTGGATGGGCTTTGCTGACCAGCAGGGGAATGGAGCTGGACCCGCAGAGATCACCACCTTTCAAGGTAATGCTTCGGCGAGGTTCACCAACACCGTCCCCGGTGACTACTTCTTCGATGGGTCAATTCAGCATCTTTCGCATGTTATCCAAGACCTGAACCTGTTCTATGCTCATCCAGACGAGCCTTTCACCGAGCGATGCCAATACATGTTCCGCTCGAATCCCATCCCTTCAATTGGCAACACCGACCAGTTTACAGACGGTGGAGGACCAGCGTTTCTGGACAATATCTACCACGGTGTTCACGATGCACGAGCCAATGCGCAGGCTGTCGGTACCTTTCAGGGCAAACACCGCATGGGGCATCTTGCAGCTTTACAGCGTTCATCGCGTGCAGCCGATGGCACACCCATTCATATCCGCGCGGATGGACCTGGCTTTGACAATATGGATGTGCCTGATGGTTCCAACCAACCAAAACTACAGTTCACCATCTTTGTGCCCACGGCCCACTTTTTCGCTACCATGCGCAAACACCAGGGGGCTCTGGATCTTGTAGAAGCATATAAAGTGGACGACGACGACAACGGATTGGAACGTTTTATTACGGCGACTCGCCGTCAGAATTTCCTGGTGCCCCCACGTGCTCACCGGGCCTTTCCTCTGCTTGAACTTACCTAGTGTCAGGTATTCTCCCTGGCAATTCACTCATAGCCAACTTGAAACCTCCTGGAAAAGCGCGCAGACTCTCGCGCACGATCTTACCTGGCGACTGCTGCTCAATCCACGCCTGCACCTGCTGCTCTACATCCTCTTCTGAGCGTGCATAGAACGGTTTGAGTGAATAGGATATTCCATTGTGGTATGCTAGTATCCACAGCGTTTTGTATGATTGGGTCTCTTCCGACATAAACTACGTCCCTTTGCAAGTTCTTTGCCCTCTTATTGCCTGGATATAAAGTTACAGTTTGATGATCCCAAGCTGCCGCAGCAGGTCTGGATCATCAAACTTCTGATCATCCGTATATCGATCATCCATATATCGTCGCTCGATTTTGATACCGTCGTATGGCAGCGTGCTCAACGCTGTTATTCTGTCTACACGTTTGTCCCCTGCAGGTTTGTCAAAGATGAGTTTGATGATCCCGACATTGCTGACGGCCCCCCAGGCTGTCGGGCGCAATCGCTTCGCGTGGCCTCATCCGGCCAAAGTCGGGACGTGCTCGATAAATCGGCACTCTACATCAAAGTATAGCATATTTTGTAGCTTTTTAGTAATTATTCATCTGAATGTACTTTATGAGTAAGTATCCAGACCGCTAAACTAAGCTCATGAAAGAAGAGTTTCCTACTTCAGAACCTCCCGGCTACCTTTCCGTAAAACAGGCAGCGAAGATACTCCATGTTTCAGAACGGCGAGTACATCAATACGTCGAAGCAGGACGCCTACGAGCGTACCAGCCTGGACGGGATATTATGCTGCCGGTCGAAGCGGTGGAGCAGTTCAAGCCCAGGTTGACTGGACGCCCGCGCAAAAAGACACCAGGCTGGCGTGGATCCCCCGATACCAGCCCCTTGCTCATTACATACATTCGGGTACAGATGCGCCCTGGTCAGCAGACGAGGCTCTTAGAGAAGCTACAGACGATCAAGCGAGAGGGGCGGCATCTCTTCCCCGGCACGGTGACGCGCTACATCAGCCTGGACGATGCATCTCCCGCCACGGTGACGATACAATTGGTCTGGAAGAATGGCGAGATGCCGGATGAGCCAACTCGTAAGCAGGCTTTTAGGGACTTTGAGGAGGAGTTGGCTGATGTGCTGGATTGGGAGACGGCGGAACATAGGACGGAGAAGGTGGTTATTCATACGTGACGCCTGGCACCCGCAAGGGGCACCACTACATTTCCCGTCCTTCACCAAAGATGTAGTGGTGCCCCTTGCGGGTACCAGGTCCTTGTACACATCATCTCCTCCTCCCCTTACTCAGCGACTTCGTCGAAAAAGTAAACTTCAACCCTTGCCGTTCGATAAACTCCTGGAACTGGGCGTAGAACTCGGCTCGGTCCTGCATGGTGATCACTGATACAGCGTCTGCCGACTCAATGGCGTAGGGATAGCCATTTCCCGCGATGATCTCGGCACGCACGACATCCAGCACCGGCTCCACCACACCGTCGTCGAGCATCCAACGGGGAAACTCCAGGCGAGCAGGCGGACGCGTGGACGATGTTTGCAGGTAGCAGAAGGCTACACTTTCGCGATAGACCCCGTAGCCTTGCAGGATGTCACCTCGAGCGCAGATCATTGCAGGCGTGCGATCCCCCCAACGCAAACGGCCCTGCCAGAGTAGCGCATCGTGAATCTTTTTCGTTTCGCGCAGCACAGGCTGGGGCTGCATTGCATCTAGGCGGCGCAGCATCGTAATCATGTCGCGCGCATAGCTTGTATCGATATAGCCAATCAGCGGCACACGATACTGCTCCGTGGCTTGCAAAAGGGAGATGGCTGCAGCAATGTAGTGTTCGCGGTACGGGCTGGGCATGGTCAGGGCAAAGGAGACAACGAGCGAGCCATCGAAGAAGACAACTGGACTATGTGCAGGATCGTCTCTGCGGCGTGCGCGAGCGTACTGCTCGATTTGCTTACAGATGGTCTCGATCTCTAAGGTATAGCGACGCAGCGTGACCTGCAACTCAGAATAAGGGTAACTATCGGGGTCAATGGTCTCACTTTTGGACTCCTCGACGATTTCGTCGGGGGAGAGCACCTCTATACGCACATCCTTGGTATATGGATGCCCCTGCATATGTGGATTGGCAAAGAAGCCGACCTGGATCAGGGCCACAGGAATGGAGGCATCGCGCCAGGGTTGTAACTGGCTGCCATCGACGGCCAGCGTGGTGATGCCTTCAATACACTCGGCCCACTGGCGTGCCTGTTCGTGATTGGCGAACTCACGCCCGAAAGGAAAGAGGGGACCATGGTAACTGCTGGAGGTAGCATTGACCAGCCAGCGGTCGAATTCAATGCTGGGGCGAGCACCCGCGGGCGGCATACCAGGGCTATCAGGCGGCAGCAAATCCTCCAATTGCACACTTGACGGGTAACGTCGATACAGTGTTTCGAGTGCATGCCGGTAAGCGTCCAGTTGGTCGCTGAATGAGCTATCATAGCTGCTGAACATGCCTCGTTTGGCATTGAGAGCGGCCTGAAGTTTGCCTTTATGAAGCATAATGATGATATTCTTTCTGGCTAGTAACCCCTTCTTCTTTCATTACTTCATCCCCAACCATTTGGCGCGTCTCCCCATCCACTTTGCGCAGGCGGATCAGGCTGTCAAGTCCCTGTTCAAATGTGTCATCGTGGCTGATGACGATGAGCTGGTCGAAGCCACGCACGCGGCGAATCTGCTCGGCGAGATTCATACGACGCAGTTCATCCATGTTTTGGGTTGGCTCGTCAAAAAAGGCAATGTTGAGGTTCGATAGCTTTTTGAGCAATGCCAGGCGCATGGAGAGCGCGGCACTCATCTGCTCACCACCGCTCAGTTGGGCAAAGCTGCGGTTCACTCCCTGGCGGCGCAGAATGATCTCATAGTCGTTTTGCCAGGAGAGTTGCGCGCTGCGGTCACCCATGATCTCGCCGAAGATGCGGTTCGCCTCGGCAGAAATATCAGCTAGCATGGCCTTGAGCACATGTGGTCCAGCCTCTTTTATCAGCTTGCGGAAGTGCTCCATCATCGCGTTTAGTTCCTCGAGCGTGTGTAACTCCTCTTGAGCCGCTTGCAGTTCGAGGAGTTGTGCCTCGGCCTGCTGGATCTGCTGCTCAAGCTCATTAATCTTGACCTGCAAGTTGCTCATTGCTCCCGCTAACTTTCCCAGGTCCTCGCGCAACTGATTCATCTGCTTACCGACGGCATCAAGCTCCTCTTGACGGAACGTGGCTTTCGCCTTCAGATAGGCCTGTTCAGCTAGCTGAAGAGCCTCTCGCGCCTCCTTTGCTTTACCAAGCATCTGTTGGTATGCCTGCTCTCGTTCGGGCAGAAGCCGTGCAGTCTGCTCATTTTGCAGGTAGGTTTGGTAGCCGACCCGGCTGCGCTGAAGTGTGGCTTCTTGCTCACTGATAGAGGCATCGAGGTCAGCGTAAACGATGAGTTGCTGCTCCAACGATTGCAACTGTTGTACGATCTGCTGCTGGTCCTGCTGTTTAGTGTGCAACTGCTGCTGATAGGTTGGTTCCTGCTTGATGATCTCTTGTTGAGCCTTGCTGCGGGAGCGCGGGTCGTCGAGCGTGTGAAGCTGCGCTTCGACCTGGGCGAGTTGATCGGCGCTACCACGTAGTGTATCGGCGAGAAGCTGACGTTCATGCAGGTCTGCTGTGGATTGCTGAATCTGCTCTTGTAGCTGCTGCAACTGTTTGTTCAGGCCATCCAGTTCGCGCACCTGCCGATCAGCCTCTTTACTCTCGTTATGCGCCTTCTCCGCCTGGGCAATCTCTTGGTCGATGAGCTTGAGTGCTTCCAGTTCTTGAGCCAGGCTCGTCTCCTCGCGCTCCAAGCGGGTAATATCCAGAGCCAGGCGTCGCACCTGTTCAGCAAGACGATCACACTGTTCGACGAACTGACCCAGTTTGCCAAGTGCGTCAGCATACGGCTTGACCTCGTCAATTCGACCTTTGATGCTGCTCAACTGCTGACTGGTGCTGCTCAGTTGCGCATATTCTTCCTCTAGCAGGCCATCGAAATAGGACTCGAGACTGATCAGTCCTTTTCGCTTGATATTGAGGCACGGTTCGTGCAGCAAGGGACATTGCCCACCAGCAGATTGCTTGCGGGATTTTTTGTAACCAACGATGTTACCATCTAGCCGTTGCTGCTGCCCAAAAAGTTGTTCGTGTTGCTCTAGCAAGGCTGGCAGTTCCTCTGCCTCCTGTCGATGCTCCTCAATGTTTGCGATCTGAGTCTCCGCCTCCCGTAAACGAGCGACGGTCTTCTCGCGTTCAGTGCGCTTTTCGTTCAACTGATCACGTTTCTCGCGTAACTGTTGACGCCTGGCCGGACGTGCATTTCCCTGCACACGTAAGTTCGTCAACGTCTCAAAACGCTCGTTTAACAGTGCCGCCAGTGGCTCCAACGGCTTAATTTCGACGATGCGCTGCTGAATGGCTTCTTGCTTCTGCAAGTACTTCGCACGCTGTGCGGTCAGTTGCTTGCATTCTTTGATCAGGCCTTCGTGGCGGGTGACCTGTCGTGCCAGCTCGTCACGTTGCTTCTCCAGTTCATACTGCTGTTCGACCAAAGGCGATAACTCCACCACGTGTTGACGAGCGGCATTGACCTCGGCGAGTCTCCCCTGCAAGTTGACAATGTTGGCCTCAACGGTTGCCAAAGTGTTACGCAGGTTGGACTGCTGCTGGCGCAGCTTATCGCGTGTTTTTTCATCGTGGCGTAGACTCTTCAGTGCTTCATCGGCTCGCTGGTAGTGTTGGTAGTCGGTGCTACTGTCCACAACGGCTTTGTGTGCAGCACGCGCAAGCTGCAATTCTTGCTGCCGATCATGCAGACGCTGTTGAGCATCTTCGTCCCTGGCCTTGCTCTGCTCATAGCGATGGAGGAGTTGTTCCAATTGTTCGCGTTGCTGTGTCAGAACCCGAAAGCGCTCTTCGTGTTGTGCCAATTGCTGCGTCCAGCGCACATTCTGCTCTTTCTGCTGCTGATCGAGCAGGCGCGCTTCTTTGAGCGAGGTACGCCAGCCCTCCAGGTTGTGCGTCTCATAGGTGAGACGCTGGATCTCGCGCTGCTGCGTCTGCATTTGCTCTTTATAATGCTTCTGCACGTCCAGCAAATAGTCGGAGGCTGTCTTATAGTCTTCTATCTGGAGCAGAGCGTCGAACGTACGCTTGCGAACGCTGGCACTCTGCAAGAAAATAGCGGTAAAGGTTCCCTGCGGCACACCCAGGGCATCTTTGAAGAGGGTATCGAGTGGTCGCTCGCGATCAATGCCGAAGAGTTCGTGGAGTTTATCCAGTACGTCGGTGTTCTGCTCAATGCGTGCATCTGCCTCGCGATCATACACAAACCAGCGGCCACCAGCGCCGCAACGCCGCTCGACCGTGTATGGGCGATCATCGTTGCCAATCAACTGAACAACGACATGGCCAAATTTCTCGCCCTCGCG
>Ga0099828_10000217_pt1 | contig 33766 bp, 29 predicted proteins | sample CZO8metaG_2_FD_79338 | JGI IMG/M metagenome (GOLD analysis project Ga0099828, IMG submission 79338) | Vadose zone soil microbial communities from the Eel River Critical Zone Observatory, Northern California, USA - CZOApr15con2H1.8 metaG | ecosystem: Environmental > Terrestrial > Soil > Vadose... | reverse complement strand
TTAGTGACCGCACCAATGGTTGGACGGCGAGCATCAAACACGGATAAGACTCCACGAATCAGTTCTTCAGTCTTTTTGAAATGATACTTCTTGGCAAAGGAGCAAGGGAAGGGATCACCAAAGACAACGAGAAAATTCTCCAAACCCTTCTCAAAGAGCGCGGGAATCGTGGCGAGGTCTGACTTGCGAAAATCCCTACACGTGAGCGAAGGAACAGACTCGATCCCCGTCTTCCGAACAATAACGGCCGAGGCGATGCTCCTCTGCTGAGGAGTTACGTGAAAGTTTACAGGGTAGCTAGGATCCTGCGAACCGTTCCTCAAGGCGGGAATTGTGATGCCGTCCACACGGCCTCTGAGAAGAGATAGGTCGGACGTGACGACCCGGTCTGGAATGAGCTCTACGGTAAGGAGAGAGTGATGATTTGCCTCGCTAGCCAGCTTCACGCTAAGGCCTCCCTCGCGAGCTCCGCGCCGTTCACCAAGTTGGCGAGCTTGGCGAAGGTTACGTTCCAAGTTCTTGTCCTGAGTCCGCAGTCTGGGTTTGTCCAGATCTTTTCCGGGTCTCCCACGATCTTCGTCGCGTAGAGCAATCGGTCACGTACCAGCTCGGGAGATTCTATAATGTCCCGTTCTAGCCCTTTGCCTGCTTCGGGAGGAACATCTCCGGAAAAGTCGTGGACGTGGACGACACCCACCCCGAATTCACCCTCGAACCCGTTTTCCACAAAATGTCGGAGGTCTCCATATCCCGCTCGATGCTCTTCATCCACTCCAAGACTTGGACCATCTCTGTTAGCAAACTCTAGAGCCAGATGACTACACTTGTCAAGTTTCGGCGCGTATTCCGCGAGAATCTTGTATCCAATCTCCGAAGGATAACACGTGTGATCGCTGAACTTGACATTGAACCCTCTGACCGTCTCGTTCCACGCCTCAACAAACAAATCCATCTCTGAAGATTCGGGGTGGGTAGTAACAGCCGGCTCATCAATCTGAATCCAGGTTGCGCCGGCATCAACCAGATCCCGAATCTCCGGACGAATTACCTCTTGAACAAAGTCGAGGAGGAACTCTCTCTTCGCTTCCAGCTTTCTTTCTTTGAGATTCGAACTGTTTCGTCGCTGGGAGTAGTATCCGCTGAATGACCAGTCGACTAAAGTGTAGGGTCCTGTAATCGGGACCTTTACGGGGTTCTTGGCGTTCTTCCTGACATCCAAGAATTCCTGGAGGTATATCGCGTGTTTCCGATGAATCTTTGCCTCTGCAACCGCCTTGTTGAAGTACTTGTAGTCGAACGACTGAACGTGGCCGAGAACCCTCATCCCCTCCACTGCTCGTATCACATGTTCGTACATCTCGACCCTTTGCTGCTCTCCTCCCACACCATCATTATCAAGACCCGTTATTTCGAAGAGCCTTAGTCCGTAAACCGTCGAAAGTTCGAGAAGCTCCTTCGTCCTTGTCTTCTGGTCAGTCGCTCCTAGTAGCTTCTTGGCTCGATCGTGATAATCCCGTATGTCCAGTCGCTGAGCCCATTCTTCAGCCTCTGCCAGGTCTTGGCTGGTAAGGGGGTGCGTTAGCCCCTTGGTTCGCCATCGAGGCTTTGCCAGGCTTCCAATCTCTTGAACTGGGAATAGCTTTGCCATCTAGTGTTTCTCCTAAAGTAGACTCGAAGCTTTCGCGAGTGCTTGCGCTTTGGCGTCCGCGACTTGGCGGGGCACAAACTTCAGATCAGAATTGGGAACGAGAGTTAGCTCTGGGGAAGAGATATGCTTTCTTGCCCGAGTAGTCGTTTCAGCGATCCAACTCGGATCCTCGACATTCGAATCTCTTGAATCCACGATGCCGAAGGCTAGCCTCTTAGAAGTCTCAATTTTTAGGCGTGAATAGTCAGTCTCGAAAAGATCAAAACCGACAGTATCCACAGGCAGTTCGAGGAGCTTCGGGAGAATTGGGGACGCGTCACCGAAGTAGGTCTGGATGGAGAAATCCGAGGCTACGCCTTCCACTGTCCTCCCAATTGCGCTTAGCGCAAGTTCCAGTTCTTCCCTTTCCGCTTGTCTTTCTCTGTATGGCTGATAGACTAGACATGGCTCAGACAATTGGATGGAGGAGATTCCTTGCTCGTTGAGTCGCTTTAAGATCTCTCGCTCTGCCAGCGCTAGATCGTAGATGTAGTCCGACTTCTCGCTGTAATGCCTGTTTTCCGACAGCTCAGAGAAAGTGTACGGGCCGACTACAACGACCTTCCAGCGCTTTGTTCTTGGCAGGAGGTCGGTCCGGATGAAATTCTTGGTCTGGAAGTCGCCCAAGGCGACTCTTGAAGTGACGATTGGTTTCCGGTAGAAGGTGTTGGTGTCAAACCATCGAGAATAGCGAGTGCCTGCCACTATGCCTTTGAGAGACTCCGCGATAGGCCTTAGCTGGTCCTGCCAACCAAGCGCACCATCGGAAAGATACTCGAATCCGAGACCGTCTTGCAGATTGATTAACTGTAGTGTATCTTCTTCCAGCTGTCGATCAGTATCTACCCTAGGAGTTCTGCCACGGTCGTAAGACCGCGTCAGCTCAATGAGTCGTTCTGATCGGGAATGGATCCCGGCCAGCTGGGTGTTGGGACACATTTACGTAGGTTTTACAATTATTCTGATTATATAAGTTCACTTGTACGCATATTCCGAAAGGAATATTTGGTTTTTCACATCTCGTATTCCGTTAGGAATATCTGTAGCGTTCCCACTAGGTGGTACATGCTACCTTCACTAGACGAGATTCCGAAGAAGAGGAAGGAGTTGCGCCTAACCCAGTCCAAGCTAGCTGAGCTCGCCGGGGTGAGCCAGTCAATCGTCGCTAAGATCGAATCGGGAAGTGTAGACCCGTCCTACTCGATCATGAAGAAGCTTGTTGAAGCGCTGGAAAGACAAAGCGTTCAAACCTCTCGTCCCCGCGTCAGCGAGATCATGAGCCGCCCAGTCATCTCAGTCTCAAGAACCCAACTGGTAAGAGAAGCAGTGGACCTAATGAGAAAGAGAGGCTTCTCCCAGCTCCCTGTCTTCGAGGGCGGCAGATGCGTGGGAAGCATTTCGGAAAAGACGATTCTGGACCGGGCTGCTCGCGGTGAGCCGCTGGAGTCGCTTCTGAACTATCGGGTCCGCGACATAATGGACTCTCCGCTCCCTCTGATCAACGACGACACGCCTCTAGACATGGTGCTTGGACTATTGCAGGGAAACTATGGAGTACTAGTGTCCAAGGGAGAGAACACCATTGGAATACTGACAAAGTCAGATATTCTCAAAGTAAAAAGATAGAATTTCAATTTCTCCCACCAGCATTCTTGTCAGGGGGCATTTTCCCACGCCAGGGCGCAATGAGCCATCTACATCACCTTACTTCTCGTCACTCGTCTGAACCCTTTTGCATTCTCATAACAAAGATCTCTCTTGTATTCACTCCCTACTAGTTACCGTGGCCATCTCAGCTGAGATCTCGCATTTTAGCATCGAAGAGTTCGAGGTTTTCAGGGCCCCGCTTCTCGCGTCCCAGTTGTTTCCTTTGGCTTTCGGGGAGAGTAACAGCATCCATATCCAAGATCAAGCTCTGCTTGTCTCCAACTCGAAATCACTTCGAGTGAAGTTCATCCTTGCCTGAGAGGAAATTGGGAAAACAGCAAAGGTCGGTAATATGCAAGTCCACCACGTAGTACTCGGTAAACCAGGCTTTGCCCGGAGGGTCTTGGAATGCTAACCATATTCGGGAAAAAGAAGAAGGATGAGAAGCCCCATCAGGCCGATCAGACGAACGAGGACCGAGCCACTTCGGCGAACGTTCCACCAGTTCAGAGCCCAAGTCAGGATCAGAGCCAAGGACCGATTTCCACCCCGGGTCAAGCTTCGAATCCGGTTCGAAGTCCTGCATCAACTCCTCCTGCAAGAAACCCGGCTCCTCCCCCACCCTCAGTGAGGCAGGCATCTTTCAACCCCCAATACCCATCCGAGGAAACGTCCCTAAACAAGCTGCTCCAGTCTCTCCTTCAAGACATGCCTAGTGCCACTACAGGCTCTGACGGAGCATCAGCCTCGCCGGCTCTTCCAGCGAGCACTCCCGATTATGTTCCCTTGAGGTCAACTCCTGCCAGCAGGCCAATGGTCATAATGCAAGGCGAGAATGGGGAGAAGGTGGTCGAAGATGACGAGGAGTCATTTTCGGAGAAGCAGGGACAAGCTCCTCCTTCGGCCAAGATGGTCAGGCCTCCGGCGCCCGACCCCCAGATTGCTAAGGTTGAGATTAGAGCACCACTTGTCCCTCAGAAAAAAGAAGAGCCTCCTGAGAAGCCAGTTGAAAGAGCGGTTAAGGCCGAGAAGGCTGAGAAGCCGGAAAAACCAAGCAAGGAAACGACACCCCGAAAAGATACCAGAGCACAACAAGCATTCGACCACATATTCCAACTGACACAAGGCAACCTGGAAACTCCAGGTCTAGTAATCATAAACGGTCCACCCGGCTCGGGCAAGACCACTCTCTGCTCAGGCCTAACCAATAATTATATGAAACTGGGGAACCCATGTCTCTACGTAACCTACGACCAGGCCCCGTCCAATCTGAGAGAGCAGATGAAAAAGCTCGGAAAGGATCCGGCCGAATCCGAGTCGCAATTCCGTCTAATAATCGTCGATGGTTATTCCTCTCAGAACGAATCTTTCAGTATGGAACCCTACTACGTTGAACAGCCCTTCGACTTTGACAGCATTCAAGACACCTTGGTGAGGAACAGTCAGATTTTCATTGGAGAAAAGATCAGGGTGATCTTCGACTCCATAGACAAGCTTGCCTCAAAGATACCCCAGAAAGAATTTGTCAAGAGATTGGGCGAAATGGTCAGCAAGCTAAAAGACACAGGGGCAACTGTCATTGTTACAGGCAACCTGTCGAAACTTTCGAAGGATCTTTCAGGCTCCCTGGAGGATATGGCTGACTGCCTCATCGACGTTTCTGAAGACGACTCTGACTCCAAAGGCAGACAGTTGAAAGTTCGACGGTTGAACCACGTCTCATCAAAGATAGATCCGGAGACATTCGGGATCGATTCTGGCAAGGGACTGGTCTTCGTCTAGAAGATAGACGCATTCTTATCAGCCAATCTCCCAGCCGTTTACTGAGAGCGGGAGAATTCACTTTTCCGTAGCCTATGCGGAGATGCCTCGTTACAAGGCTACGGTGAGCGCTGCATAGGACAAGATTGTGATCCCCGAGCTTAATGCTCGCCCAGCTAAGTGAGTGGAAAGATCACAGAATACCTGCGGCAGATAAACGACTAGAGGAGAACTAGAACTCCTGCTTTGTGACTTGTTCAGCAGGAGTCGGAGGCGATTGCAAAGCCTCTAGCGGGACCCATCTCGACCTCTGAGCGCTCTTGATCCAGACACCGTTGCCATCAATCCATTCAACAACACCTTCGATGGTCTCCCGGTTTAGCATGCTGATCTTGACTATGTCGCCTGTCTTGGGTAGAGACATTTGTTCCAATCACTTGAGGGGACGGTTCCGAATAAAGCTGTAACGCAATCAAGCGTCGCCCAGTCTGCCACCAAGGCGGATCATGGGCGGTTTAGACTATACGTAGGAACGCATCTCTCATGTGGCATGTTCGTTATGTATACAGAATGGACCTGAATTCGCGCCGAATCTTCATGGCAACTCTTCGAATCCTTCTAGGTTCCTCGCCCTTGTAAACACGGACAATTAACTCAGCCACTCGCTCCATATCCCTAGGCTTCATCCCCCTTCGGGTAGCCTCGCATGTTCCCAGTCTTATGCCCCGATCCACGATGATATTCGCCTCCTCCAACCGTCCAGTCAGCCGATCAATCTCTTCTTCTCCAGTAATGTCGAGAAACACTTGGTGGGATGCGGTGAATCCGTATGGGGCACATTTCACTGGAACTCCTCCTTCATGCAACGCCCGCGCTAGAGCCTGAGCATTAGATACCACTTCTACGGCGTATTTCCCGCCCTTCCTCTGAGACTCGTTCAGAGCCCAGGCCAAGGCCGCAATCCTGTTCCAGTGCGCATTGTCCACCAAGCCCGGGAACTGACGCCCTTTGACCTCCAACTCCACGTCCATCTTTCCCATGATGATCCCGCCCTGAGGCCCAAAGAAGCTCTTATGAGTAGATCCCAGCAATAACTCTGCACCCTCCGCCAACGGCTTTTGAAAGAGGCCTCCAGCGATCAATCCGAGCACGTGGGACCCGTCAAAGGCCACGTGTGAACCCGCAGATCTGCAGGCGTCAGTTAGATCTTTGACAGGATGGGGAAAGAGAAAGAAGGACTGGCCAAAAACCACCAGAGAGGGCTTCTCATGTTCAATTAGCTCTTTCGACTTTTCCACGTCAATATTCATTCTTTCAGAATCGTAGGGAAAATACAAGTTCCTAACATTCACGAATGTTGGATAACCACCTTGATCGCTCAAACCAGGATACCCTCCATTTAGCGGGTTGACAGTTAGAATTGAACCACCTGGCTTGACAAGAGTTGACAGCATTATCATGTCGGCCATGTGGCCGGACAGTGGGCGCAGACTGGCCCAGTCCGCGTCGAACACTTCGCAAGCTGACTTTTCTCCCATTGCTTCCAGCTCGTCCATGAATCGGGCTCCTTTGTAGAACCGGTCATCTGCTCGGTACCGGTGACCCATATCACCGCTGAGAAGCTGTCTAACCGTGTGACTGGTCACGTTCTCTGAAGGAATCAGGTTCAGGCATTCTTCGCCCCGCCAACGCTGATGCTTGTCCACTAGGCGTCGAATCTGCGAACTATACGAGGTGTTGACAACCCCGGAGGGACTAGACACGGCGCCCGCGACGGCCGCCCGGCCTGCGAGTCCCATCGTGGGGGACAGGGGTCACATCCTCAATTCTTCCAATTCTGAATCCGTGCCGAGCCAGCATTCTGATAGCCGCTTGGGCTCCTGGACCAGGAGTCCTAGCTCCGTGACCACCCGGCGCCCGGACACGAATATGGAGAGAAGTAATTCCCTTATCCTTGGCCACCTTGGCAGCTGCTGCAGCTGCCTGCATGGCCGCGTAGGGGGTTCCTTGGAGACGATCAGCTTTCACATGTTGGCCCCCAGCACTCCGAGAAATTGTCTCTGCACCGGTAAGGTCAGTAATGTGAACCATTGTGTTGTTGAAACTGGAGTAGATGTGGGCGATTCCCCATCTATCTACGGACTTAGCCTTCTCCGCCAAATTCCAAACTACCCGGAGGAGACGCCCACGAGGCTACGCGAATTTAAACCCTCGGACGCCCAGACTGCGGATAAGCTATGAAACGGACCTTCTGGCTGCTAGACCTCAACCAGGAGACCTACAGGGGAAAATCCTCCATCTGGCTATGGGGAATCACCCACGAAGGAAAAAGAATTCTGATTATCGATGATAACTACGAACCTTACTTCTACCTCTTACCAAAGGATGATCAAGATCCAGGGAAGCTCCGAGAGAAACTGGAGACTGAGACCCCTCATCCATCCATAGAGAGAGCCTCTATCGAGAACAAGAAACTGCTTGCCGATGATCGCATCGTTCTCAAGGTGTTCTGCAAAGACCCTGCTTCCCTAGAAAAGGCGGCCAAAGAAGCAGTCAAGAAACTGGGTGCTGCAGGCAGCTTCGAGGAGAAACTACGACATTCGACACGATACCAGAACGACTATGGAATCAAACCTTGCCAATGGTATGAAGTCGACACCGACAGGTCCTCAATAAACCCGGCTGACTACAGCGTTGCCGAAATCTTACTCGCAACGAATCATCCGGTTGCAACATCGACAGAACAGCCACCGAAGTTACGGGTCCTTGCCTTCGCAGTCTTGGCTGTCAGCAAGACGGGTTCACCCACCCCACTACTGGACCCTGTGCGGCTGATCGTCTGGAGGACGGAAGATGGAGGAAAAGGAGTCCTCCAGTCCAATTCCGAATCGGACAAAGAAGTATTGGAGAAATTCGGGAAAGAACTGACGGAGGTTAACCCAGACATTGTTCTCAGCTTCGGCGGAACCACCGTTCACTGGCCCTATCTCGTCAAGAGAGCGCACGAGACAAACGCTCGACTAACGATAGGCAGAGACGGAGGAGTTCCACACCAAAGCCTCTACGGCCACTACTCCATTACAGGCCGGGCGAACATTGACCTGCTAGACTTTGCGGAAGACCTCTATGCAGTCAAGAACAAGAATCTCGAGAACGTAGCGAAATATCTGGGAATTAAGACATCGGCCAGGACAATCATCGACGAGACAGAATACTTCCACTACTGGTCAAAAGGAGACCTTAGAAAAGTCCTAGTCAGATTGATCGAAGAACAAGTCGAGACACTTCTCAAAATCGGACACGAAGCTCTTGATTATGTGATGCAGCTGTGCGCCCTTTCGGGACTACCTCCGGACCAGGTGATTGCTGCGGCAGTGGGATTCCGAGTCGATAACTATCTTATGATGGAGACACATGCTCTAGGACAGCTCATCCCCAATAAAGAAGAGGGGCTTGTCATTCCTTATCGAGGTGCCATCGTACTCCAGCCTCAAGTCGGCCTCTACGACAATGTTGCTAGCCTCGACTTTTCATCAATGTACCCAAGTCTTATGATCAAATACAACATCTCCCCCGACACGCTGGTTCAAGGAGACAACTCCGAGGACACGTTCGAAGCCCCAGAGGTGCATCATCGGTTCCGAAAAACGCCAGACGGATTCTACAGGATTGCGCTGACCAAACTGATTCAAGCCCGAAAAGCGACCAAGGAAGAACTAAAGCGTATCGCCCGTGACGACCCTAGATATCCACTTCTAAAGGCTCGGGAAAAGGCCGTCAAAGTCATGACTAACGCTGTCTACGGCTACGCTGGCTGGTCAGGCGCACGATGGTACTCAAGAGAAGTCGCAGAATCAGCAGCCGCACTTGGACGTGAAACTATCAATGAATCGATCAGCATGGCCAAAGATCTAGGACTGAGAGTCCTGTATGGAGACACCGACAGCCTCTTCGTAAACTACAACGAGAAACTGGTTCAAGAATTTCTGAGCGCAGTCGGAAAGAAACTGGGACTCGAGATAAACCTCTCCGAAGTCTACAGGAGGATTATCTTCACGGAAGCCAAGAAAAAATACGCTGGGCTGAGACAAGATGGGCAAATTGATATCGTCGGACTCGAAGCCGTCAGAGGAGACTGGTCCTCCCTGGCGAGGGATGTGCAGAACAAAGTGTTGGAGCTTGTGCTGCAAGATGCTAATCCTTCCAGGGCAGTAGCTTATGTGCGAGAGCTTACGAAAGACCTCAAGTCGGCAAAACTACCTCTCTCCTCCTACCTGATCTGGAAGACTCTGACAAGGCCGGTGGATGAATACGAAGTAAACGCGCCGCATGTGGAGGCCGCGAAGAAGATGGTGAAGGATGGTTGGTCGATTGGTGCAGGAGATAAGGTCGGTTTCGTGATAACAAATAGACCGGGAAAGCTCTTCCAGAAAGCGGAACCTCACTACAAAGTCACTCTTGAACAAATCGACTACGACTACTATGTTCAAAATCAGATCATCCCTGCTGCAGCGAGAATCTTGGTAGTGCTGGGGGTAACGGAAGACCAGCTTCTAGCTGGTCACAGGTCTCAAGCGAGCTTGTCAGTTAGTGGCAAAAGAGGATAGATCGTTGAGCGTCATCACGTTTACGTTGGTGGGTCGTTTAGCCCCGTCGGATATTCTGTCTCCAATCACGTAGCGTATGTTCTTTCCCGCAGCCAGGTCCAAGAGCCTTTGAGTGACGACGCCGTCGAAGAGAACCAGGTGCGCGCTTTCTAGGCTTGGAATCTTCTCAGCGAGTTCACTCACTGGGATCTTAGAAAGCTCCTTACCCGTTTCGTCGAAGACTACGGCTTCAAGAGTGCCCCCAAGGGTCTTTGCAGCATCGAAGACCGCCGGTGGCAGGTTTGGCTTTTCAGCGGGCGCGGTGGCGGCGCGAACTGGCGCTTCTTGGGGCCCATAAGCCCGCTCAGTGTACGAACGTTCAGTGTAAGGACGCTCGGACCTTTCCGGCCGGGCGAATTGGGGTGCGAATTGGGGTCGCTCGATGGGCTTCGCCAGATTGACAGGCACTCGCTCTCTAAGGGCTCTCATGACTTCTTTCGGAGTGAGTTCCTCCACCTCTTTGCCGAAAGGTGCTCGGGCTACATAGTCGATTTCGGCCACTTGCATAAGCTCCTTCAAGATCAGGTCCCCCGCCCTGTCTCCGTCCAGAAAGGCCGTGACTTCCCTGTCCTTGGTTAGCTTGATGACTGTGTCAGGAACCTTGGTACCGTTCAGGGCGATGACGTTCTTGATCCCGACCTTCATGAGGAGTATGACGTCAGCCCTTCCTTCGACAACTATGATGTCTCCCCTTTCAACCTCTGGACCAGCAGGGAGAGCCTCCGGACCATAACTGACAACATCAACTCCTCGAAGAGATGAGGCAACCTCCTTCACCACTTCCTCAGTGCTGGGGGATGATTCGACAACCCATTTTCGAAGGATGTCCTTGGCTTTGTTTAGAATTGTCTTGCGCTTCTCTTCTCGTACATCCTCGACCTTCTCGAGACTGATCTTGGCTTCGCAAGGTCCGATTCGGTCGACGCTCTCGATCGCCGCTGCTATGATAGCTGTGGATACCTTGTCTAGGCTTGAGGGAATGACGATTGAGCCGGTGGTCTTGTCCTTCTTTGAATCTAGATTAATCTCGATTCGGCCGATGCGGCCTGATTTCTGGAGCTCTCTCAGATCTAGGTCTGGCCCGAAGAGTCCTTCGGTCTGGCCGAAGACGGCGCCGACCACGTCAGGCTTTTCGACGACCCCTTCGACATCGAAGTGAGCTTTTACTACGTATTTTGTTGTCGAGGCGTACTGCGACGATTCAACCATGAAACTTTAACCTCCATAATTCACTAACCTCTTCTTTACTTCCTCTGAACTGTTAAGCTGTAAGCTTGCCTGAGTAGGAAGGGAGGACTGGTATTAAAGCCCGTCTGTCGACCAGATCGTTCTGTCCCGTTATAGCTAAAAGAGACTCTTTTCTAAGATGACGTGAGAGATTCATCAATTGCCTAAGCCTGCTGCGAGAGTTGCGGTTAACGGATTCGGAGTTATCGGGAAACGTGTCTCAGACGCTGTTTCGAAACAGAAGGACATGAAACTGGTTGGTGTCTCTGATGTTACCGGAGATTATCGGGTCAAGCTGGGTCAGAAAAAAGGCTTCCAGATCTACTGTTCCATACCGGATAAGATTCCAGATATGAAAAAGGCTGGGGTGGAAGTTGCGGGGACTCTGGAAGATCTCTTGAAGAAGGTTGACGTTATTGTTGACTGCACTCCAGCAGGACTGGGAGCGAAGAACAAGGCGCTCTATGACAAGGCGGGTGTAAAATCAATTTTTCAAGGCGGAGAGAAGCACGAGCTGATAGGATCTTCCTTCGTTGCCCAGTGCAACTATAACGAGAATCTCAACCGAGACTCCACCCGTGTTGTGAGCTGCAACACTACAGGCATCTGCCGGACGGTCGGGACTCTTCACAATACTCTGGGGGTTCGAAAGGCCCGCGTGGTTCTCTTTCGAAGAGGGACTGATCCCTGGGAGAGCCACAAGACCGGCCTCATCAACACGGTCGTGCCCGAGCCCCACATTCCGTCACATCAGGGTCCAGACGCTCAGACTGTGATACCGAAACTCAACATCACGACGATAGCGGCTAGGGGGCCGTTTAACCTTGGACACTTGCACTTTGCTATGGTACAGTTGAAGGGTGAACCTGAGAAGAAGGACGTTCTCAAAGTTTTGAAAAACGCACCCAGACTCGCGCCGGTTAGGACAACCGATGGGATCGACAGTATGAACGCTGTTGCGGAAGTGATGAGAGACATGGGACGTGTTAGGGCTGACATGTGGGAGGTGGCCTTCTGGGAGGATATCCTCAACGTGACCGATGGAGAGGCGAGCATGGTTTACCAAGTGCATAATGAGAGTGTGGTAGTGCCAGAGAACGTGGACGCAATAAGAGCGTTGACGGGGCTGGAGAGCGAGGGTAAGAGGTCAATCGCGAAAACTGACCAAGCCATGGGCATCGTCGACAAGTTCCTGTAATATTGCAGCCGCCAGTTCTTGATTCACGATTATTCCTGAACGCTTTTGGCAGCGGACCCTTCAAGGAGTTCAGGCCGTTAGCGACGGTAGATGGAATCAGTAAACCTTGGCAGACGCTATGTTCTCAAGTCTAACACCAAGCGCATTTTTCAGATCGGAAATTCAGTTAGGCTAAAGAACTTCCCAGGCGGCGAACAGTTTATTGTGTCGGGGTGACTCATCGTACGATCTTGAGTTCAGAAAAGATAGGGTTTGCGCTCCGACCCGGGGTATTTTCCCCTCAAGAGATTAGGGAGACGGCTCTTTTTCTGGACCAGAGCGATAGAGTCTCTCGTATCTTCATTCCTGACGGTAGGCGTGGGTACGAATCCTTGGAGATTGTATCCTCAATACTGGGTGTAACCAAACGAGTCCGCGCGGGAAGTGGGGTCATACGACTGCTGGAGCATGACGCAATGTTGCTGACTCGAAGGCTGCAAACACTGCAGGCGTTTTCTTCCAACCGTTTTTTCCTTGGAGTGGGGACGGGAACTCCAGGTCCTCAACCTGGCAACGCAATACGGGTCATGTTGCAAAGGTTGGATGAGCTCAGGAGAGGATTTCAGGATTTTCCGCAGGGAGTTGAGCCTCCAGAAATCTACGTTGCCGCTCTCAAGTTGGGAATCGCTAAACGTGCTGTGAGAAAGGCGGACGGTCTCCTCTTGAATTTCTGTTCTCCTCGACATTCTTCCAACCTGATAGAAGCACTCAAAGCTCAGAGTGGTGGAGGGATTGAATTTGCTTGTTACCTGAAGGTCTTCTTTTCCTCTCAAAGCGATGAAATGGCCCAGAGGCTACTGTTGCAAGAGTTTCTGAACTACGACTCCGCCCCTCAGTATCACGAAATGTTCGTGCAAGATGGGACTGCGAAGGCGATTTCATCCCTCAAGGAGAGGGAAGAATGGAAAAGTGGCCCTGTCGACTTGCCCAAAGAATTACTGAAGGTTAGCCTAGCCAACCCTCAGAGCCAGAAGCTACTCCGATACGTAAAGTCTTTCCGGCAAGCGGGAGTCACTCTTCCAGTAGTCTACCCATACTTTCCCAAAGGTGAGGACCCCGCCTTCAAACTTGAAACAGTGAAGAGGATCCTGAAGTCTCTGTAAGAGCGAAGTCCCAAACACTCTGCTACTGGCGCATTCCAAATCAAATATAGCCTGCAATAAGACTCCAGCGAAAACCGAAGCTTGGAGACCCAGCTTTCTTGGTAGACATTAGCCAGAATGAAACAAAAATTCTGACGACCCTCATCGATTCCGGCGGAAAGTCAACAGTGGAAGAACTGGCGAAAAAATCGGGTCTGGCTGACTCCGCGGTTGCACGTGCGGTTCTGAATCTCTCCCAGAAACAGCTTGCCAACGAGCGGGTTGAAAGGAAGACCGAACTAAAGCTCACTGAGGAAGGGAGATTATTTGTTGGAGGCCTCCCCGAACGAAAGGTTGCCACAGTCGTCTATGATGCAGGAGGACGTCTAAGTTTAGGAGAAGCATTGAGTCGAGCGAACTTAGGCGAGCAGTACTCTTCGATTGTTTCAGGGTCGATGGTTAGTAAAGAATGGGGCAAGATCGAAAAAGTAGGTTCGGAGATTCAGCTCGTAATCCAACGTAAGCCTGAGAGGGACGAAGAAGAAGAAATGCTCGCTCGCCTGAATAGAAACAACGCCATTCTTGAAGAACTTTCTCCGGATCTGAGAACTGCAGCTCAACGGCTCATCAGGAGGAAGCTTGTCGAGCCCAGAGTGAGGAACGAACGCGAAGTTCAGATTACAAATGCAGGACGGAGCTTAGCTTTCAGCCCACAAGTTCTAGAGGACGATGCAACCCGTCGGAGTTATAACGTGTCATCTCCTGTTCCGCGGACTTGGCCGGGGAAATATCATCCTTACCTGCGATTCTTGCGGGGGGTGAAGAGGAAGCTTGTTGCTCTAGGTTTCAGAGAAGCGGTGGGTCCCTTGGTTGAGACCGCGTTCATCAATTGTGACTGTCTCTACATGCCTCAGGATCATCCGGCGCGAGAGATTCATGATCTCTACTACCTGAAGGACCCGTCAAGAGCGAGCCTAGAAGAATATGGTAGTCTGGTGGATAGGGTGGCGCAGACCCACGAGAACGGCTGGAAGACAGGCTCAACTGGATGGCGCTACAAGTTTTCCCGGGACGAGGCGTCGAAGCTGATTCTGCGAAGCCATGGAACAGCGCTTAGCGTCCGGAGCTTGCTTTCGAAGGATCTCCAGATCCCGGGAAAGTACTTCGCGATTGCGCGATGCTTTCGCCCGGATATGTTGGACAAGACGCATCTTACGGAGTTCAACCAGGCAGAGGGCATTGTTCTCGATCCGAGTCTGAACTTGCGGAATCTTCTAGGGATTCTGGAGATGTTTGCGAAGGAAGTCGCTGGAGCGGACAAGGTCCGGTTCAAGCCTGACTATTTCCCCTTCACGGAGCCGAGTGTAGAATTGCAGGCCTACAGAGAAGGCTATGGCTGGATGGAGTTCGGGGGGAGTGGAATCTTCCGACCTGAAGTAACAGAACCGCTAGGTGTCAAGGTTCCTATCCTAGCTTGGGGTCTGGGAATAGACCGGCTCTACATGATGAGCCGTAGAATCCAGGATATTCGTCAACTATTCACTTCAGACTTGGAATGGATTAGAGAGCAAACGGTGGGCTAGAACGCCAAGCGTACAATTCTCACTTACAGACCTTGAAGGGCTCCTAGGCAAGGCTGTGCCCCGCGACAAAGAGAGGCTCAACGAGATCTTTGCGTTCGTGAAAGGCGACGTGGAGTCGCTTGCAGGAGACTCCGTTTCGATTGAGGTCAAGGACAGTAACCGTCCGGACATCTGGTCTGTCGAAGGAATAGCCAGGGCACTGAGAACGGCTCTAGGGATTGGTCGAGCTAGAGAGATCAGAATTGCTGGTAGGTCGAGTCTGAAGGTTGTTGTCGACAAGCGCGTGAAGCCTATTCGTCCCTTCATTTCGACCGCGGTCATCAAGGGTTTGAGGCCGACCGACGAGGCGTTGAAGGGTTGGATCAGTCTTCAAGAGAAGCTGGACAAGACCTACGGGAGGAAGAGGAAGAGAGCCTCGATCGGGTTCTACCAGGCAGACCTGATAGAATCGCCGCTATCGTACACGGTGACTAAGCCGGATGAAGTTACGTTTGCTCCGTTGGGGTCCGACAAAAAATCGAGTCTTCGAGAGATAGTGGCAACCCATCCCAAAGGATTGGAATATGGAGAGATTATTTCTCAGTTTAATGAATGGCCGATACTGGTCGATGGAGAGGACAAGGTTCTCTCGCTGCCTCCCATAGTCAACTCTAACGATTTGGGCCGAATTACAACGGAGACGAGAAACATCCTTGTCGAAGTTACAGGGACGAACGCTGAGACTGTTCACAATACTCTGAAGATCGTGGCCTCTAGTCTTGCCGAGAGAGGAGGGAGAATCTACGGCTGCCTGGAAACTTACTCGTATGGTACGCCTCGGAGAGTTGTTAGTCCTGATCTTGATCCTGGCGTCACGAGTCTTAGTCTGTCCTACATCAACAAGCTTCTAGGTACGACACTTGGCTTGAAGGAAGCTTCGCGATTTGCTGAGAGGGCTGGATATCGGGTCCGAAGAGCCTCGGGTGATACTGTTCACTTGGAGATTCCATGTTATCGTACTGACATTATGCACCCTGTGGACATGGTGGAAGACATTGCAATCGCGATGGACATGAACAAGCTGAAGCCGGAATGGCCGAGGATCTGGACTGTCGGCCATCTCTCGAAGCAAACGGTTGAGACTGAGGACGTGCCGGAGATAATGATTGGTTTGGGTTTTCAGGAGGTCCTGACCTATGCGCTGACATCATGGATAGTCGTTGCTGGCAATATGCAGATTGATGACAGAGAGCTTGTTGAACTCTTGAACCCGAAAATGTCGACTCACACAGTCTTGAGGAGTTGGCTCCTGCCAAGCCTTCTCGAGTTTCTTTCTCGGAATACTCACGTTGACTATCCGCAGAAGATCTTCGAAATCGGACCGTGCATGTCTAAGGGACAGAGCATGTCCCAGCCAATCAAGCAGAACCAGAAACTAGCTGCGGTGGTCATACACGCAACAGCTGGCTTCACTGAGATTAAGTCTTCCCTAGATGCGTTGATGAGTAATGCCGGTGAAACCATCCAGATTAATGACGGGGAGCATCCAAGTTTCCTCTCAGGGAGGTGTGGCGCGATCATTTCCGAGGGTAAAGAGATAGGGATCATCGGGGAAATAAGCCCGAAAGTCATCAGGGCCTGGGGGCTCAACCTTCCGGTAGCAGCCTTTGAAGTACATATGCCCTGGCATATGAGGACAGCGAGAGACGACCATAGCACAGGGGGTCTAGAGAGCGCTACTGAGAATAGAGATTCGTTGTGCTGACTGTGGCTGTTCGCCCGCAGAATGCCGGGCGTCAGATTCCCCAACGGACTGTCCGAGCTGCGAGATTGAACCCTGCTGTTGCTGGGTAGCAGTAGAGGACGCCTAGGAAGATTGTGAGTAGGACAGAGATGGTTGAGAAACAGTTCGTAGTAACTCCGTGGGAAGTATCCGGACAGGTCGATTATGAGCGTCTCATTCGCGACTTTGGAACCCAGCCGATAACTGGACAACTCGCGAAGCGACTTGAAGCAGTCCTCGGCAACGCATCCTACTTGGTTCGGCGACAGATCTTCTTCTCACACCGAGACCTGAACCCTGTGTTAGACGATTATGAGAAGAAACGAGGATTCTTTCTTTACACAGGACGAGGACCCAGCGGACCAATGCATATTGGCCACATTCTCAGCTTCTATTTCACCAAATGGCTCCAGGACAAGTTCCGAGTTAACGTCTACATACAGATGACTGATGACGAGAAATTCCTTGAAGAGAAGCGCAACCTCACCTATGAAGATACACAGCACTGGGCTCAAGACAATACCCTTGAGGTTGCAGCGGTGGGCTTCGACCCGGACAAGACATTCATCCTCCAAGACACAGAGTTCGTTGGGCACGCTTACCCTTTGATACTGAAGATCGCCCGTCGAGTCAACTACAGCATCGCCAGGTCGGTCTTCGGCTTCACGGGCGAAACCAACATCGGCATGAGCTTCTACCCGGCCATACAGATTCTTCCCAGCCTCTTCGAGAAGAAACGCTGCCTCATACCCTCAGCCATCGACCAAGACCCCTACTGGAGAATACAGCGGGACATTGCTGAGTCTCTCGGATACTACAAGGCAGCCGCCATCCACAGTAAATTCTTGCCTCCTCTGACGGGAATGCAGGACAAGATGAGTTCGTCCAGGCCTGAAACAGCCATCTATCTCAGCGATGCTGATAAGACCGTACGGAACAAGATCTACCGTCACGCCTTCTCGGGAGGACAAGCATCTATCGAAGATCATCGGAAACTGGGCGGCAATCCCGATGTCGACGTTCCCTTCCAGTGGCTCTACATGTTCTTCGAACCCGACGATAAACGGATAGAAGAGATTCGCTCCGAATACAAGAGTGGACGCATGCTAACAGGGATCCTGAAGGATATCCTAGTAGAGAAAGTCACGGGGTTCCTACGAGAGCATAGGGATCGGAGAGAGAAGGCGCGAACTCAAGTACATCTGTACAAGAAAGACGGCGCCCTAGCACGGGAGATGTGGGAGCACGATTTTAGCAAATCATAGTTTAACTCGGACGAGACGAAAGATACAGCCTGGCCCCGAAGCGTCAATCAACTGATCATGCTTTGTACGACTCTCAAGCTTTAGACGCATTCAAGAAATCAGGCGACATCGTAGCCAGGCTGCGTAAAGAAGTCGCCCCGCTGGTCAAGCCTGGCAAGCAAGCCATCAAGATCTGCGAAGAATTAGAGCAGAGGATAAGAGACCTCGGCGGAAAACCCGCCTTCCCCGTCAACGTCGGGATCAACGAAGTCGCGGCCCACTACACCTCTCCCCCGGGCGACACCTTAACAATTCCATCAGGCACCTTGGTGAAGGTTGACTTCGGCGTCCATGTCGATGGCTACGTGACAGATACTTCTACCACGATCTTGTTCGACTCCAAGTTCGAACCCCTCGCTCAAGCTGCTGATGAGGCTCTTCACGCTGCCATCCAAGCGTTCAGACCCGGGGTCAAACTATCTGAGATTGGACGGATAGTCCAGTCCACGATCAATCGGTTCGGTCTCCGACCAATAAGCAACCTGACCGGACACAGTATCGAACGTTACGCCATACACGCGGGAAAGTCTGTTCCCAATATTCCCGGATTGAACGGAACAAAAATCAACGAAGGGGAAGTGTTCGCCATAGAACCCTTCGTGACACTGGCAAACGCCAAGGGCGCCGTGACCAACGGTTCTTCCGCGTACATTTACCGGTACATAAAACCGAAAGGAGCAAAGGACGAAGACTCAAAGAAAGTACTTGCTTACATTTACTCGAACTTCTCAACTCTCCCCTTCGCACGCCGATGGCTCGAACCAGCTTTTTCTAGAGAAACCGCGCACAAAGCTCTTCTCGACCTAATTCGAAACAAGTGCGTCGGCTCGTATCCTGTTCTCGTAGAGGAGACTGGTAAGCCTGTTGCTCAATCCGAGCACACAGTGCTCGTCAACCATACCGGGTGCATCGTGCTTACAGGTAGCTAACGGCGTTTGAGATCTTCCGTGTAGATCCCGTTAATGAAAAGACTGCCGACGCCGCACTGTGTGCACTTACCCTCGGTCTTGAAGACGTAGTCGCCCATGGCGAAGTTCTTGATCTGCTTGAAGCTACACTGGGGGCAGAGAACAATGGACATGACCTTGTGGGGGATTACCCGAGCCATTGAGGAGACTCGCCTTACTCTGAAGACGGAGAAAACCACAAAACCAAACGAAACAGCCGCGACCAGTCCCCAAATGAATTGCATCTCTGGACCAGTCGAGGTGGAGTTGATCTGAGTAAATGCGAGAAAACCCACTACGACAGCTAGCATTGATACAACTAGTACTGCCAGTGATGGGCCGCTTCGCGGCTTCGGCTGAGCCACTTTGAGGATCCTACTGTCCTATACCTATTGTGTTGCCTATTCCGGCGACTATTACGGTGTCGCCAGGCTTACTGCGCTCTAAAATGAGGCTTTTAATCCTCTCGATAACCTTCTCGCCCGCGTCAAGTATCTCCTTCTTCATAGGAGTAATAGCTTCCAGAATACTCTCCTTCACAATCACCGCATAGACCGGAATCTTCTGCTTCGTAGCCTCTTCCTCAATCTTGAACCGTTCTGTTCCTATTCCCCCGATCGCAGCGCCGATACCCTCACTCACTTCGCCCGACGTTTCTCCCTCGAACTTCAGAGCCGCGTCGACCATGACCACCATAGATACCTTCCCAATGTTCTCCTCTAAGATGGACCTTATGGCGTCCCCCGGTTTCCCAACGTTTCCTCCCGGACCCTCAGCTTTGAGAGCGATTACTCTCCGGTCCTCCATGCTAGTCTCTGCAACCACAACATCCTTCTCCACCTTCCGCTGGATCTTGTCCTTCATCAACCTCGAAGCAACAAGAGCGCCTATCCCATCACCAATGGGCTGTCCTTCAGCAAAGGCCTTCGCAGCACCGAGATATGCTTCCGACTCCTGCATGATCATTGGAAGGAGTGCTTGAAGCGAGATGATTATGAAAATGCTCTTTGTCTTCTTACCTAGAAGGTAGAAGTGCCTAATTATGCGGAAGATAGTGTTTAGAGCCCAAGATGCCTCAACAAGGTTTGAAAGATTGTTAAGCTGGGCCGAATCGGCAGCCGGGGCTATCCTGCGAACGTCCTCTTTGAACTTCAACTCATGAACATCTAGGAGATGGTCAAACTTGCTGACAATTCCCGAAGGATCCATGTCGACGGGAGTGATTAGGAACTGCTCCATGAGCACATTGATTTGAGGCACCGGGTCGATGGTCGGCTTTCCGACCTCCTTGACGGTTTTCAGTGTCAGATCTTTCGCTTGCGTTCTAATGAAATCGAGACGTTTGAGGCCTCGGTCGATATCCCACATGTACTGCCGCATCTGGATCCTTTGTCCGAACCCCAGGAAAAGAAGAAGGAAAAAAGCGGTAAAAATCAGCTGAGTTACCCAACTAAGGTTGCCAAGCAAGCCGTCCAAAGGACCAAACTGTAGCGCTGCGACCGACAGCAACAAACGTACCCCGAGTGTTGAGAGATTATTCTCCTACTAACGTTATAAACGTTGATTACGCTAATTTTAGCTTCACAACTCAGAAACTATTGCAACAATCGCTTACCTAGCGACCGATTGAAGCCTGTGGTTACAAATGGAGTTGGCAGCGGTCTAGGCTTCGCGTGGGCTCTCGCACCACACTACCACCTTGATCGCCTGGGAGATTCACTTCCGTGCTCCCGGCCCATCTTTAATGACGGGTTTTCGGAATGGGTACGGGTCCTAGCTCCCAGCTATGGCCGCCAACCCCATTTGACCCCGAGCCCGGAATCGCTTAGATAAGCCTTCCCAGAAAGAAAACTCGCCCCAGCGCATACACAGGCGGCGGTCGGGGAGGTATGTGTCACTAAAGATGCATGTAAATCAGCCATCGCGGAGTAAGGGTAAAGAGTGTTCTGTTGCGAAAAACAGATTAATCTAAGCCCATCAGGGCGGGGGCGCAAGGTGTTCAAGGTCTGATATTCGCGTTCCTAATCTTCTATCGCGTAAGACCGCTAACTGAAGCCGACAAGAAGAAGGCGACCGCTGATTGGGAGAGCTTCAAGAAGAAACTCTCCAAAGACGTAGCAATAGTCGCCGAATACGCTCACATCTGGGGCACCACATACAACGGGATGATCACAGTGGAGTCCCGAGATCTTTCCGCGTTCCATGACTTCTGGCACAGATTCCGCGAAACAACCCGATGGTACGTCCCCGAGACCAAGACCTACATCGCACAGAAAGAAGAATCTTAGACTGCTCGGGCATGATCCGCCCATATCCTGAAGCGTCGACTAGAGCAGCTGATATTCAGTTACCTTTATACTGACAATTTCCGAGCCAGCGGCTCGGTGGGGCATTAGAGCCTTCGAAGCAGTTCGAGGGGCCGTAGTCTAGCCAGACCCATTCCAAAGATGGGTCCTAGAGAGGAATGACGACGGGCTCCAGAATACACTACATCGGGTATGCCGACGCCCCAGTGGGCGAGATGAGGAAATTCAGGAGCGCGTGAAGATACCCGTAGACGAAAAGACTCGGCGGATGTCGTGGGTTCAAATCCCACCGGCCCCACCAAAAGCTGGCAAACACTACTCATCTAGGAATAGAATATTTAGCGTCTGGTTTCCCGCGCGTTTGACAAGCTCTGCATCAACACCGGTTGTGACCGGGTTGTTGAAGAACTAGCGTCCAGACCTTTGTGACAGCCGTCGACGTGCTCCTGAGGCTCATAGGGCCATTTTCATTTCGTCAATTGAATCATTCAAAGAGAACCATGACTCTTTTCGTCAGAAGACTAAAGTCCGAGGATAGACTCCCGGGTAACTATGAGACCCTCCAAACCAGTCAGCAGCTCAAAATCGGTGATATCGAATCAGATGCTACCGAGTGATGCAAACCCCATGGGGTTCGTCCACGGAGGAACCATCCTCAAACTGGTCGACGTCGCAGCAGGCGTCACCGCTCTACGCCACGCCCGAAAAATTGTGGTCACCGCCAGCATGGACAGAATGGACTTCTACAATCCCGTCTACGTAGGAAACCTTCTCACCCTGAAAGCATCACTAAACTATGCAGGCAATACCTCGATGGAAGTCGGGGTAAGAATAGAAGCCGAAGAGCTGAATACCGGCAAGGTTACCCACACCGGGTCCTCCTACCTCACCTACGTCGCACTTGACGAAGCAGGGAAGCATACCGAGGTTCCTGATGTTGTTCCGGAAACACCCGACGAGAAGCGCCGATGGAAGGCTGCAAAGAGAAGGCGAGAGGAACGCATGCGAATGGTCGCGTTGGCGAAAAGAGGAGATGCAGCAGGAGGCGACACTCGGTGAAGATTGCCGTTGTCGGCTTCGGAATGATGGGCCGTCAATTAGCCCAAGTCTTTGCGCAGAGCGGTTACGAAGTTTCGCCGACCGATGATAACCCCGAAGCTCTGAAATTAGGCCTTGAAGATATTGCCGACGGACCCTACGGGATAAGATCTGCAGTTTCCAAAGGAAAGATTTCAAGCGAAGAAGCTAACAAGGCTCTTGAGAGAATCCATCCCGCATCAACGCTGGAAGATGCCTGCACGAGCGCAGACCTGGTTATCGAAGCCGTGTTCGAGAGCCTAGAGCTTAAGCAGACAATATTCGCTAAGGTTGAGTCCGTCGCTCCTCCGACCACCTTGTTAGCGTCCAATACATCAACCATAGGGATTGCCAAAATTGCATCGAGGGTCAAGAGGAAGGAACGAGCATTAGGAATGCACTTCTTCAACCCTGTACAAGTCACCAAACTGGTCGAGATTGTAAGAACCCCAGCCACGTCATCTCAGGTAGTAGAGATGGCTTCAAAAATTGTTCAGAGATTGGGAAAAACGCCCATCATCGTTAGGGACGAGCCCGGTTTTGTCGCGAATCGCCTGGGCCTCTCACTCTACATTGAAGCTTCCAGACTCCATGAAGATGGCATAGCAGAAATCCGTGACATAGATGCTGCGATGAAATTGGGGTACAATCATTCGATGGGACCCTTCGAACTTGCAGACTTCGTGGGGTTGGATACCCGGATTCGAAATCTAGAGGCTCTCTTCCAATCCACTGGAGATGAAAAGTGGATTCCACCTAAAGCTCTTCGACAGATGGTAAATCAAGGATATCTGGGCGACCCTTCTCGGAGGAAGAACAGTAAGGGAGGATACTACCAATTCTTCGGGCTAGCTCGTTGAGAATTCTCAACCATTTATAGATACAATACGACCGGCAACACTGATCCCATTTGCCTTTCAGTCACCTACTCGTCGAAACCGAACCACCTATCGCAATCATCCGGCTCAACAGACCTAAAGTCCTCAACGCGCTGAACTTCGAACTCCTCAGAGAACTCGTCGAAGCGCTAGAAACATTCGACAAGGACGATCGAATCAGAGCCACCGTCCTAACAGGAAACGATGACGCATTCTCCGCAGGAGCTGACATCAAAGAATTATCCGAAGCAACCCCGGTCGACCTCATCCAGCGTAACCAGTTCGCCCTGTGGGACAGATTGAAGAAGACAGCTAAGCCCATCATCGGAGCCATCAGCGGACACGCACTAGGAGGGGGATGTGAATTGGCCATGAACTGCGACATTATCATCGCATCAGAAACAGCACGGTTCGGACAACCCGAGATCAACATAGGAATCATGCCTGGGGCCGGCGGAACCCAACGCCTGACCCGAGCCATCGGAAAATTCCGTGCCATGGAGATGATCCTGACCGGCCAATACATGACAGCTAGAGAGGCCGAGAAGCACGGACTAGTGAACAAGGTCCTCCCGGTGGAGGCGTATTTTGAAGAAGCTAAGAAACTCGCCATGCAAATTGCACAGAGAGCCCCGGTCGCAACCCGACTTGCCAAAGAAGCAGTCTTGAAATCCTTCGATACCCCACTCGAAGAAGGGCTCCAATTCGAGAGAAGAAACTTCTACCTACTCTTCTCAACCGAGGACATGAAAGAAGGAATGAAAGCGTTCACTGAAAAACGGCCGGCCCAGTTCAAGGGACGATAACATGGGCTACGAAACCATTCTCGTCGAAAAGAGAAACAAGATAGAGAGAATTACTCTCAACCGGCCGTCAGCCCTAAACGCCGTCAACGACAAGATGGGAGAAGAATTCTACGCTGCATTGAAAGAAGCGGAAAAGGACCAAGGGTCCCGATGTCTCATAATCACCGGTGCCGGTAGGGCTTTTTCAGCGGGCGAAGATGTTGCAGGGTTGAAAGAAAGGTACGGGGAAGGAACCCATCCTTCCCTGGGCGACCACTTACGAAAAAAATACCATCCAATAATTCTTCGAATCAGAAACATGGAGAAGCCAGTTGTTGCGCGAATTAATGGCATAGCCGCGGGGAGCGGCGCGAGCATTGCCCTCGCTTGCGATATCCGAATAGCCTCCGAGGAGGCAGGCCTCAAACAAGCCTTCATCGGAGTAGGCTTGGTACCCGATTCTGGAAGTAGCTACTTCCTAACCCGGACATTGGGCCCCGGACGAGCTCTCGAGCTAATCATGACTGGCAGAACTTTGGGAGCGAAGGAAGCGGAAACTCTAGGACTGGTAAACATGGCGGTACCCGCTACAGAACTGGACAAAGCCGTAGATGACGTGGCGGAGAGACTGGCGAACGGACCCACCAAGGCCTTGGGACTGTCGAAGAGGATAGTGAACCGAGCCCCCCATCTGGAACTCTCTGAAGCGCTGGAATATGAAGCTCAAAACCAAGACATCGCAGGAAGAACGGAGGATCATCTGGAAGCAGTGAAGGCATTCCTTGAGAAACGTCAGCCCAAGTTCTCAGGTCATTGAAGGGTTGAAGTTTCACGTTTAAGTAACCTGCTTGAAATACAGCCCGGTCGAAGATATCTTGCCCAAGGCCCAGAAGGACAAGCCTTCCCAAGATCTGAACATTTTCCCTGGGAACTGGACGATCAAGAACGAGCAGATGTTCAAGGCCTTCGACCTATCCTTCGCACAGCACTGGAATCCTGCAAACTTTCCTTGGGACCAGCTCGAGGGAAAAAACTTTGACCCCAGGGAGCGAATAGCTCAAGCCTATTGGATGTCTAAGCTCGCTCTCTTTGAAAAATCCGGGATAGGAGCCTTTGGCTTTGGCATGGTAAGAGCCGCGGAACTGAACCTGGAGGATCCAACGAAGAAGATGCTAGCATCCATCACTTATGATGAGTGTCGCCATGATGAAGTCTGCCGCAGAGCATGCAGCAAGTTATGCCCGAACTGGCCTTACGGATACAAGCCTCAGTCGGACTTCGAACAGAAAGCGTTGAGGAACATTCAGGCCCTCTACGACGAGGGAAAACGTTACTGGAAGGGATTCCAAAGCGCCTGGAAGTATCTGTCTCCCGAGATACTATTCGCTGGGTTCTTCTTTGCAGAGATTGGAGCAGAAACAATCTTCAACACTATGCGACAGACCAGCAAGCTTGAAGTCTACCGACAGTCTTTCCAGAACATTACGAGAGACGAGACAAGACACCTCGTTGCCACAATGGCGCTCCTCAGGGCAATGTCACAACAGTTCACTGAGGAACAGAGGCTCACGATCACGCGTCAGATGAAACAAGGTTTCATCTTCTTGTCTCCGCTCCTCTATGAGCACAAATCTGAGTTCTGGCGCCTACCGTCCGACTTCGACGAGGTCGACCGGGAATTGGAGGAAATAGCCAGGGACTCTGGGCTGGGAGTTCTTACAATGGAAGAGAAGGTGAAGTATTGGAGGCAGGCGATCGAGAAGAAGAGAGGAGAGATAGAAGAGATGGGCATCAAAGTCCCAGCAATACCGGAAATAGGAGTCGAAGGCGTCGACGTACAGGTTAAGAAAAACGAAACTATCGCGACTAGCTTCTAGAAGGAGTTGACTTGGCAAAAATCATAGTTCTGTTCGGCAAACCCAAGGACCCGCAACTATTTGACAAGCAATACTGGGAGGAACATGTCCCCATCGCCAAGCAGATGCCTGGCCTCAAAAAGTACACCGTGCACAAGGTTGTCGGAGCTCCACGTGGTGAACCCGCATACTACCAGATCGTCGAGCTGGAATTCGAGAGCATGGACAGCCTAAAGAGAGCGCTCGAATCTGAAGCCGGGAGAGACTCAGGTCGGCACGGCGTAAAAATTGCTACAGGAGGAATAGCCTTCCTCTACGCCGAGTCCAGACAAGCAGTCTAGCCGAGTTACAAGTAACCTTCTTTTACAACACACTTCCGAATCTTTCTCGGAATTCGGATTATGGGTCGAATCGCAATAGTAGGCGTCGGGCAATCTAAGTTTGGAAAGCGACGCGATGCTTCGCTCCGGGAGCTTGCGTTCGAGGCGTACAGCAACGCGCTCGACGATGCTGAAATGGATTCTGGAAAGGTTGACGGTTCAGTAGTCTGTTCGGCTACGCATTATGATAAACAACGATCGCCTGCGGGGATAGTATCGGAGTATCTCGGGCTTAGTCCGAAACCTACGTTCAACGTGGAAGCCGCGTGTGCCTCAAGTGCTGTGGGGCTGAGAATGGCTTGGTCGCTCGTATCGTCAGGTCTCCATGAAGTGATGGCCGTGGTCGGAGTTCAGAAAATGACCGAACTTTCCTCGGAGGAGATACAAGAACTCATGGGCCGAGCAGGAGATGTCATGTGGGAATCTCCCTTCGGCACAACAATGCCGGCCTACTATGCAATGTACGCCACTGCCCACATGGCACGCTACGGGACCACAGAAGAAGATATGGCTCAAGTGACAGTAAAGAACCGGAAGTATGGGGCCAAGAATCCCAACGCAATGTTTCAGAAACCCGTCAGCGTCGAGGAAGTACTAAAGTCGCGCATGGTGTCCACTCCCTTGAAACTATTCGATTGTTGCGCCAACGCTGATGGGGCAGCGTGTCTACTCGTCACCAACGCCAACAATGCCAAGAAGCTAATTGACAAGCCTGTTTGGGTTGTCGGGCTGGGACTCGCATCTAGTCCAATGGCCTTGGCGGGACGACGCGGCGCTCTGACCAGCTTCGAAGTCACCAAGGACGCCGCCAAATCGGCCTATCAAATGGCCCGGGCCAAACCAGCCGATGTTGATGTAGCAGAAGTTCATGATTCCTTCTCTATTACGGAGATATTGAACTATGAAGACCTAGGATTTGCAGCTCCTGGAAAGGGTCCGAGATTGCTCAAGAGCAAAGAAACCGAACTCGGAGGAAAAATCCCTGTAAACGTGGATGGTGGTCTAATCTCGAAAGGACATCCAGTGGGGGCAACGGGAGCATCTCAAATCGTGAGTCTAGTCCGCCAGCTCAGAAACGAGGCTGGGGACGTGCAAGTTGACGGTGCGAAGGTGGGACTTGCGCAGAACATCGGTGGGATTGGCATGTACGCGGCTGTAACTATTCTGAGGGCGTAGGAAGCTGGGTTTCGAAAAATTCGGAAAATTCGGTTACGTTTCTCAGACCAAAGTAACTCCCCTAATATCGTATCTAGAAAAGGGGCAACTTGCAGGCACACGGTGCAAGGAGTGCGGCACACTCTACTTCCCGCCGCGCGCGGATTGTCTTGAGTGCCGAAAAAGTAGCGTTGAATGGGTCCCCATAGATGGAAACGGAAAACTGGTAACTTTCACTGAAGTGCACTTTGCTCCTCCTGCCTTTCAAGGGGAGACTCCATATCTGCTGGGAGTTGCAGAGTTGGACAATGGTTTGAGAGTCTTCGCGCCGATCAGCCGTGACATAAACAGGGACGATCTAAAGCCTAACCTGAAGGTTGTTCTGAGACCAAAACACACTGGTGAAAGATTCTTCTACCAGCTCGAAAAGTAGAGCCTTGTGTCCTTTCCTTCACTCACTTAGGCCTCTGGAATGAAGAAGGCGCGAAAGAAACTTACGGGTTGAACCGGGAAGCGAGATTCTAGCTCAGGTTTACTGAGACGTTTTTGGTCCTAGTGTAGTATTGTAATGCTTTGATTCCGTTCTCGTGGCCTATGCCACTGTCCTTGTAGCCTCCAAAGGGTGTCTGCGGAAATGTCACGAGATATTCGTTAATGGCCACGCCTCCGACCTGGAGCCTCGAAGCTATGTCGTGGGCTACTTTCAAGTTGGTCGTCCAAACTCCTCCGTAGAGGCCGTAGTCTGTGTCGTTAGCCATGGCTACAACCTCGTCTGTTGTTTTGAACTTAGTTATGCTGAGAACGGGACCGAATATCTCGTCGCATCCGATTTTCATCTCCCCTGTCACGTCTTCGAATATCGTGGGTTCTACAAAATTGCCCTTGTCAAGCTTCGAGTCGGAGGGTTTCTTTCCTCCACACAGTAGCTTCGCACCCTCGTCGACCCCGTCTTTGATGAAACCCAGGGTAGCTTCCTGTCTGGACCTCGACACCACAGGTCCCATCTCCGTCGTGTCTTCTAATCCTGGTCCAATTCTCATAGCTCGGGTTTTGGCGGCCAGTTCGTTTACGAAACCCTCGTAGATTGACTCGTGGATAAAGGCTCGGGATCCTGCCCAGCACATTTGGCCCGCATTCGTGAATATGCCATCCTTGACAGCTCTGAGTGCCTTAGGAAGGTCGGCATCGGGGAAGACAATGTGGGGGTTCTTGCCTCCCAGCTCCATTAGCACATGGGTTACATTCTTTGCTGCGGCTTCCATGACTTGTCTCCCTGTCTCCGCTGACCCAGTGAAGGTTATTCCGTCTACATTCTTGTCAGCTACAAGCGTCGAGCCGACTTCTCCCCCTGAACCTGTTACCACGTTCATGACGCCTTTTGGCGTCCCCGCCTTCAAGGCCAGCTCGCCCAGTTTGAGAGCGGTTAGAGGGGTAACTTCGGAAGGTTTCATTACGACAGTATTTCCCGCAGCTAGCGCTGGGGCGAGACTCCGCGCTGCCAAGGCGACGGGATAGTTCCACGGAACAATGTGCACTGTAACTCCGAGAGGTTCCTTTAGAGTGTAGTTGAGACGCTTCGGAGGGACTGGGATCGTTTCGCCTTCTATCTTGTCCGCCAGCCCAGCGAAATACTCGAAGGCTCGTGCCGCCCAGGCTACATCTCCCTTGGCCTCTTTCAGGGTCTTACCCTCGTTGAGGGTCTCTAGTCTTGCTAGATCGTCTGAGTTCTCCCGGACGAGGCTTGTTAACTTGGTGAGAATGCGTCCTCTTTTGCTACTATCCATGTCTCGCCATTCTGGCAAGTGAAAGGCTTCCTTCGCAGCTTCGACGGCGGCTTTAGCGTCCTGCTTGGTTGCCCGAGGAACTTCAGCTATGATCTGGTTGCTCGATGGGTCCAGTACGGAAGAAACCGCGCCGCTATTGCTATCCTTCCATTCTCCCGCGATAAGCATCTTGAACTTCTGAATCTGTACGGTCATCGTATTCACCGTTGCATTCCGGAAGGCGCTATAAATGAACGCTTTCCATGGCAATTCTCCTCATTTGGACAGATTAGGCCAGTCTCCGGCAAGTCATGCCGTCAAGACAGGGTCCATGCGTAGAAGGAGGTCGATCCTTTTTTCAAGATCCGGGTACAGGCTGAGTAACCCTCTACGCCTTCCCCCAAAGAGTAAGCCAGCCCCAGGTCCAGCTATTGATGAGCGAGGAATCGATTGTGCGTGGATGAGTGCTGAAGCCAATGCCAAGGGTTTCCCCGTGTGCCTAGCAGCAGTTGCATCGGCCATGAGCTCTCTCTCCCTGTGCACGGCTGCTTCAGCAAGGTGGACGACTGGATCAAATGGAAAGGCAAGTCTCGCTAATCTTGCCACGCCCTTTGCTAGCGCATCGTGGTTCTTTAGGTGCGACAACTCGTGGGCGAGAACTGCCCGGACTTCCTCTGCTGGCAACGATTCAACAAGTTCCGGGGATATAGCGACGGTCCCTCGTCCTCTCGATCTGATGGAGAACGCGTCTCCAAAACTTGCCTTGTGAAGCTCCACATTTCCTAATCTCATGCTTCGAGCAATACTCGAAAAGTCGCTACTCAGATCTGAGGCCTCGTAGAGCCCCGCGGTCATGCCTTCAAGCAATCTCGGAAAAGCGAACCTATGAGCTGCAAGGGTCAGGACTGAAGAGATACCCAGCGCTACGAGCAGAGAGCTTCCGAGTACGAACTCAACTATCCTGCCCGGATGTTCGATGTACTGGTTCACGAAGGCCGTGCATAGTAACAAGCTGATTCCGAGGACGGACCAGAGGAACACAGACGAGAGGACCATCGGATAAAGGACAAATGATCTTTTCTCAGGATTCCTCCCGTAAACACGGTAGGCGAAATATGATAATAGCTGAATTAGGAGCGTCGAGGTTACGAAGCTGACGACTAGAATGGACGTGAAATAGGCGAAGTAAAGTTCTATTCCTTCCGTTGAGCAGCCTCCTTGCGAACTTTCTCTTCCAGCCTTTTCAAATGGTCTTTGGGAATCTCATCCACGTAGTCCGTGAGAGTGGAGATAATGCTTGGACCGAAAGCTGTCATCAGTCTATCCACGAAGCCCTTGACGACCTTCCCCTTCACCTTATTCTCTGAATGGAGTCGGTAGATGTAACGGGACCCGCCTCTCCCTATTGCCTCCTCTCGAGCAAGAAGTCCCTTCTTGTGAAGTCTGTCAAGAGTTGTGCTTATGGTCGTATAGGCGAGACCTCGGGAGGGTTCCAGGTCTTTTGCCACCTGTCTGGCCGATGCCTTTCCTAGTCTTACGACGCTTCCGAGCACCGCCGCCTCCAAGTTTCCGAGCTCCATTGTTAGCCAGGAAATACTTTCCTGAGCCTGGTTATCTTTCTTTCTATTCTAGTCGGATGTTATTCACCGGTCCGGCAGCAAGCCACGCTGTATGCGCTCATCGCCAGGAAAGGGATCGAGACGCGGAGACTTCGGAGTAGGATCTAGCCGGTCTGCCCTACATTTCTTTCTTTTTCTTCGGCTTTCGAGTCTGTCGAGGTTTACCCATATTTCTCAGCTTCAGTATTCCCCAATCAGAGTTGATAACACTTATACTAGTTGCTGCAATCGATCTTCATGCGCTCGAACGAAGAGGCTGAGAATTCCCCGCAGTCAGACGACCTAGAAGATATCGAGACTGTGAAGAACCTACTGGAACTCCAGTCTCGTCTCAAGACGAAGACCCAGTCACTCGAAAACGAGCGAGACTAGACTCTCGCCTTTGGAGACGATTCTCTCTCCTTGGTTAAGAGCGCTTGGACCTGGGCTGGCGCTATTATCGGGCGGTAATTACTCCTCCTAGCCTCTTCCCGTACTCTCTTCAACACTTCCAAAGGACTCTCTACAATTCGGGGATTGGATCGTACAATCTCTCTTACCTTGTCCTCCACCCATTCCTTCGGCGGAGTAGGTGTCTTGTACACTCGAGTCCTTGGAATATTGGCTCCCAAGACATCCGGGGTTACGACAATCGCAGTCTGGGTTTTCTGAACTCCCTCAACATTCTGGATCTTTGCCAAGACCAGATCCGAGAGCGTGCCTAGATCCGAGACCTCAGCAAAAGCGATCACGTCAAAAAGGTCCTGTAACAGCGTGAGCCATCTTCACTCCGTCAATTTTTGCAATAGCCTCAGCCGCGCCCTTGGCAGTTCCAGGGGCCAACTGCATTAGGATGTAGGAAACTAATCTCATCTCCGAAACCCTTCCGCTAAGGATTCCGGCACCAATGTTGATACCAGATTAAGCCTTCGGTAAGAATTCTTCTCTCGAAGGAGTACCCCATCAAAGTTGAACCGGTTACAATCCATATTCATACGCGCGGACCACGATTGACCAATTATTCGTCCGCGAGGAATCCTGGACCTTCTGGCTTGGGTGCGATTAGAACCTGGAAAGAGCCTCCACTCCCTTCAAGGAATTCTACGGACTGCTTGGCGGAAGCCTTCCGGAGGCGTCTTCGATTCTGATCTCCGGAGACCCCGGTAGCGGAAAGACCACGTTGGCCCAACAGATATTGTACGACGAGCTCTATCGATCCAAACCCTGCATCATAGTAACCTATGACACGTTCCCTTCAAATATCGTCGAGAGGATGAATCAGTTCGGCTGGGACCCGAGAAAGTACCAGCTGATAAACAAGCTAGATATCGTTGACTGTTATTCAGCCACAGCGGGGGTCACGGAGGGAGTCGTCCCACAGCCCTTTGACTTGACAAACGTTAGCATTCACCTGACCACCGTAATGGAAAAACTGGGCAACCGGCAAGTAACAATTCTACTTGACTCGCTTATGCCCATATTCAGCGAGACGGAGAGCAAACATGCGATCAGCTTCATTCAGAGCATTGCTGCAAAGGTGAAAAAAGCAGGAGGCAAACTAGTAGTCACTTTGTCAACCGGGTGCGTCCCCCCGGAACTCTTCCACAAGGTGGAGAGTCTGGTGGACGGGGTTGTTGAATTGCGGATGGTCGAGGAACGCCACATGTTGCGGCGATACTTACTAGTTCGAAAAATGGACCGACGTCAGATAATACCCCGCCTTGTCCGATTCGACATAGTAAGCGGCCGAGGAATCCAGTTGAAATTTCCAAGGCTGGGCTTTCTCTGGCGAAAACCTGGCCCGGCAGGATCGGTTCTCAAGAAATGAGCAGCGAAAGCAACTGACTACACAAAGACTTCACGCTGCGCAAAAAGCACTCAAACGCAGACATCAACCATCCTCTCTATAGTTGGGCAAATTCTCCTAGAATTCCCGAGCAGTATCTGAGTAGGGGAAAGATTGAGCCTGACTCACTAGAAATCGATTCACCTATTCTAGGAATCGCCCGTTATTCAGAGGTGTGTCTATCATAGGACCGATCTACTAGACACACCGATGTTCCCCCCTACCAAGCACTGGACAACCCACAAATGCCACGACGATGATGCGACTGCCCATATCTATTTATCTCCGGACAGGCTATGGATTATCGGAACCTGGCATGGCGGAGCAAAACTCGCCAGAATACCCTCCTGTGCTTGAGCTCGAAAAGGAACTGACCCGCAAGGAACGCCAGATAGAATACCTCCAGACGGAACTACGGCGTTACCACAACCTAATGGAAGAGCTCAAACAGGGTATGAGGCCCATCGGGACAATAGAAGAAGTCAAAGAAGACACAGCCCTCGTTCGACTATCCGGAGGGCAAGCCTTCCAAGTGAGCATACCCCCCGAAGTGAGGGACAAGGTAACCACAAACGTCGACGCCGTCTTATCCCCCACCAAAGGCGTCATAGTGGATGTAATCGAACGCATCAAGGACCGCGCTTTACTAGAATATCGAGTGGAAAAGGCTCCCAAAGTCTTCTATGAAGATATCGTAGGCCTGGCAAAGGAACTGCTCAGCCTCAGACAGGCAATCGAATGGATACTTGACCCCGACACGAGGACAAGACGAGAGCAGATTATACGTGACCCTAGGATGCTCGAAGAAGCTGGTTCAGTCCTGCTCTTCGGCCCTCCCGGTACGGGCAAGACGTACATGGCCAAAGCAGTGGCTGGAACCATTAGCAAACGTGGACAGAACACGAGCTTCCTGAAAATAGAAAGCTACGAAATCGTCTCCAAGTGGCTGGGAGAATCCGCAAAGAACGTGAAGGAAGTCTTCAAACTAGCCCGAGAATCCGCTCCCACCGTATTGTTCATCGATGAGGCCGACGCCATCGGCCGGGCAAGGATGGAAGCTACCACGGATGCGGGAAGAGACGTCCAAGGAATGCTCAACCAGATCTTGACCGAGCTAGGGGAAGGATTCCATGTAAACCGGAACGTGGCCGTAATATTCGCCACAAACTACCCCAGCGTTATCGACTTTGCACTCCTCGACAGAATAAAGCGAATAATCTATGTTCCCCCGCCCAAGAC
>Ga0099828_10000216_pt1 | contig 33839 bp, 36 predicted proteins | sample CZO8metaG_2_FD_79338 | JGI IMG/M metagenome (GOLD analysis project Ga0099828, IMG submission 79338) | Vadose zone soil microbial communities from the Eel River Critical Zone Observatory, Northern California, USA - CZOApr15con2H1.8 metaG | ecosystem: Environmental > Terrestrial > Soil > Vadose... | reverse complement strand
CAACGATTTCTGCCCGTCGTCGACGGTGCGGCCCAGGCCGCGCCGGGCGCCGGCGGCCCCATTCCTTGCGGGCCCACCCTCCTCCCGACCGGTCCCCACCCCCCAACCGGCCAGCCTGACCCAAATGACAGCGCCGAGAGGCCACCACGTCAACCCAGCTTGTTAAGATCGAACATCTGTTCTACCATGAGGCGGTGGCCGCCCCCGAGCCCCGCCTCGCCGACGTCGACTACGTGGAGGTCGAGTGCAAGTCGGCCCTCAACCCGGTCAAGAACATGGGCTTCTCGTGGTCGCTCAACCCCTACACCGGCTGCGAGCACCGCTGCGCTTTCTGCTACGTCCGCGCCTTCGAGCTGCGCGCCGACCGGCCCTCCGACGATCGCTACGGCCGGACCGTGCGGGTCAAGGTCAACGTCGCGGCCGTCCTGCGCGCCGAGCTCGCTCGCCGCTCCTGGCGCAAGGAGACCGTCGTCATCGGCGCCGCGACCGATCCGTACCAGCCCGCGGAGGGTCGGTACCGGCTGACCCGCCAGTGCCTGGTGGTATTGCGCGACTTCGCCAACCCGGCGGGCATGATCACCCGCGGCCCGATGATCGTCCGCGACATCGACGTCCTGAGCGAGCTCGCCGGCCGCGCCGACCTGCACATCACGTTCAGCATCCCCACCCTCGACGACGAGATCTGGCGCAGGACCGAGCCCGGCACGGCCCACCCGAGGCAACGCCTGCGGGCGATCGAAAAGCTTGTCGGCGCCGGGATCGACGTTGGGGTTGGAATGGCGCCGATCCTGCCTGGGCTGACCGACCGGCCTGAGCAGCTCGAGCAGGTCGTCAAGGCTGCGCGCGCCGCCGGGGCGACCGGCTTGTGGGCGGCCATGCTGCACCTGAAAGACGGAACCCGAGAGCATTTCATGTCGGTCCTTGCCAGGCACTGGCCCGAACTCCTACCGCGCTATGAGCAGGCGTACCGAGACCGCGCCTATCTGCCAGCGGCCTTTGGCGAAAAGACGATGCACCAGGTCGCGCGACTCCGCTCGTATCACGGGGTGTCCGACCGCCGCCGTGTAATCCTCAAGCCGCCGCCCGCCCCGGAGCAGCTCTCACTGCTGAATTAGCATTTCGCACAGATGCGAGGCCCGATCGACGTGCTCGCGGGACGGGTCGGCGGTTTCAAGAAGATGGAGATCGCACGCCGCACGGTCCCCTGTTACAAACACGTCCTCGAAAAGGACGGCGAAAAACTCTCGGTCTGCCTTCTCGTCGACTCGGGCAAGCTCTATCGATTTCCTTTCGAGGAGACGAGGGGCATCAAGAGCCTCGCGATCAAGGCCCGTTACCTCCGCGGGGAGATGGAGCACCTTCGCCTGCGCGAATTCCAGCCTGGTCTTTGCCGTTATGTCGAAAGAGCAGATAAAGCCGTCTGAATCACTCGTCCAGGACCTGCTTGCCGAGCGCCGCGAGCTCAAGGTGGCGGTCGAGCGGCTCAAGCTGGAGCTGGCCGATGTGCAGACAAGCGCGGGGGGACCTGATCCCCGCCTGGCCGAGCTCCGCGAGGAGATCGAACGACTGCGCTACCAGCTTGCCTCCGCGCGCGCCGAGGTCAATCAGATGCGCGAGGAACGGGACGAGCTGCGCGCCGGAATCGAGCAGGCGCTGCAGCAGCTGACTGCCGAAGAGTAAAGAAAAAGGCCCCGCCGACACGGCGAGGCCTTGTCGTTCGGCTCTTTACTTGACCGAGTTCGCCAGCTGGTCCACATAGGTGTTGATGTAGGTCCCGATGACCGGCGCCGGCAGCCGCTGGCCAGTTCCCTGCAGACCCTGCACGAGGAACACGAGCCAGTAGACGAAGCCGATCAGCCACAGCGGATAGATGATGAAGTGAACGATCGGAATGAAGGACAGGACGAACATGAGGACCGAGAGTCCGCCGAAGATCACGATCGAGTTGGCCGCGTTCCACTTGACGTCCGGGTCGTCTTTGCCGACGAACAGAAAGATGATTCCGGTGATCCAACCGAACAGGTAGGACAGGATCGAGTACGTCTTCTTGTTTGTGCCGACGGAGCTTGGCGTCCCGGGCATGGGGCCAGGCATGGGAGCGGGCTGGCCCGGGGGCGGCGGGGGCATCTGCGACATGCGATCAATCTCCTCCTGATGGCTGGCTGTTGCGGGCCAGATTATCGGCGGATTGCCCGCAAAAGGCTATAGCTCGCGCCCCGTTCGAATTGGGCGTCGACTGCGAAGTTTCTCTGCTAGGCTCGCCACGAGATGACCGACTCCGGTCAGCCGCCCAAATCCTCGCCAAAGCCGGACGTTCCCTCGTGGGCGCCGACCCCCGAGCAGACCAACCCGCCCGAGCCGGCAAAGCCAAAATCCGCGCCGCATGAGCCTTCGCCTTTCGTCGCCGACGTCGCCCCGACCATGCGCCTGATTCCCGTCCCGCCGCCGACCACACCTCCACCGAAGATCGCCTCGATCACCACACCGCCCCAGGTCCCCGGCGAGCGTTACATCGGCAAGTACCGGGTCAAAGGCGAGCTGGGCCGGGGCGGCATGGGCGCGGTCTACCTGGCGGAGCAGCCCGGCCTCGGCCGCGAGGTCGCCATCAAGGAGCTGATCCAATCCGCCGACCCGGTGGCGCTGAAGCGCTTCCTGCAGGAAGCCCAGGTGATGGCCCGGACGAGCCACCCCAACCTCGTGCAGGTGCACGACATGGAGCTCATGGGCAACGTCAACTACCTCGTCCTGGAATTCGTCCGGGGCCGCTCTCTGCGCGCCTGGATGAGCCAAAGCCTTCTCCCGCCGCCGCAGGTGTTCGCGGTGATGCACGGGGTCCTTCAGGCACTCGACTATGCCCATCGCCACGCCATCGTCCATCGCGACATGAAGCCCGAGAACGTGCTCATCTCGGACGAGGGTATGGTCAAGGTCGCGGATTTCGGCATCGCCCGGCTGACCGATGACACGGGAATCGGCGGCACCGCGACCAAGACCGGAACCACGGTTGGCACGCCGCAGTACATGTCTCCCGAACAGGTCGCATCGAGCAAGGTCGACGGGCGGAGCGACCTCTACTCCGCCGGGATCATGTTCTACGAGCTGGTCGTGGGCCAGCCTCCGTTCACCGCCTCCGATGCCGACGGCCCGTTCACGCTGATGGCCAAGCACGTCCAGGCGCCGCCCAAGCCGCCGTCCGTCTTCCGGCCCGGCCTCAACCCGGAGCTCGAGCAGGTGATCCTCAAAGCCCTCTCCAAGCGGCCGGAGGACCGCTACCAGACCGGGCAGGAGTTCGACGAGGCGATGTCACGGGTTGCCGACCAGATGTGCCCCGGCTGGCAGCGCAGCCTCGAGCCGGGCGCGGACCTGTCGCGGATGGTGCCGCGCGCGACCCCGGCCATTCCGATTCCCGCCACGCCGATCGGCAACACGGCCACGGCCGGGTCAGCGCGAGCCGCTTACAACCCGGCTCCGCCGGTCAAGCCGGCGGCCAAGAAATCGATGAGCTGTCTGAGTGTGCTCGGGCTTATGGTCCTGGGTGCGTCAGTGATCGGGACTCTCGCCGCGAGCCTGATCCGCTAGCGCGGCCTCAGCTTCGTCCCCGACCAGGATGTCGCTCGATCCTGTTTCGGCTGCGGCAAGCACCGTCTGCTGCGTGTACTGAGACGTAAACGTCTGGTGCACCTGGGTCGCGAGCTCGGTCGGAAACTGCACCCACGGTGCGTCCGGCGACTCGCGGATCGCGGTCACCTGGTAGATGCGGAACTTCTCCGCCGACTTTCCTTTGAGCTGCACGCCGGGGACGAGGTCGACCGCGATGTAATCGCGGCACATCTCGTAGGTCTCCTGGCCGATCAGGACCTCGAACGCCGGCGCGTGCGAGCAGAAGCGCGCCGCGGTGTTGACCGTGTCGCCCAGGGCGGTGTACTGCAGCCGGCTGCGCGACCCCATGTTGCCGACGACTGCGGATCCGCTGTTGATGCCGATGCCCCAACGGATCGGCGGAAGGCCCTTGGCGAGCAACCGCTGCTGCAGCTCAGGCGCGCGATTCACCAGGTCGTACGCGCAGCGAATCGCGAGCAGCGCGTGGTTGCCCTGCAGCCGAGGCGCGTTCCAGAAGGCCATGATCTCGTCGCCGATGTATTTGTCGACGGTGCCGTCCCAGGTGAAGATGATCCCGCTCAGGTGATCGAGGTACATCTGCACCACCTCGGTCACGTCGTGCGCGGCCATCGACTCGGACATCGAGGTGAACCCGCGAATGTCCACGAACATCAACGTGATGTCGCGGCGCTCGCCGCCCCGCAGGATGTCGTCCACGCCCCCGCGCGTCTTCGCCAGCTCGGCCACGATCTCAGGCTTCAGGTAGTGGCCGAACAGCGCCGTCACCTTACGCTTCTCGCGGTCCTCGTAGAGGAACCTGTACGCGGTCACGCCGGTATAGGTCAGCGCGATGGCGAGCCAGGGATGAAACAGGTCAGGCACCCAGCCATTGAACACCGACAGCGCCGACATCCCGACCGTGAAGAGGATCAGCGCGCCGACCGAGCCCGCAAGGCCCCACAGCACCGTGACGCGCGCGACGCCGAGCGCGGTCGCGAGCGCCAGGAGAAGCATGATCAGGAACAGCAGCGCGGGAGCCTCCGGGACGAGAAACCTGGGCTGAGCCGGCGGCGGCAGGAACATGTTCAGGACGTTCGCGTGGAGCTCCACGCCTGGCATCGGAGTGCCGTTGCCGGCCGGGGTCAAGAACTCGTCGTGGACCCCGGTGAGGCCGTACGCGCCGATCAGGACGACCTTGTCCTTGACCTTGTCGGCGGAGAAGGAGCCGTCCCAGACGTCTCCGAGAGAGAGGTACTGGCCCGAGCTCTTGAAGCCCCCTGGGCCTACCGTGTAGTCGATGAGTGCGGCGCCGGTGCCGTCGACCTGGAGCGGGTTCAGCCACGCGGTGCCGAAGTTCGCTTTGCCGTCGGATTGCTGCAGGTTCGGCTCGGTCGCGAAGTCGGGACCGAAGGCGCGGTAAGCCCCGAAACCGATCGGGTTGAGAGTCGCCGTGGTGCAGGTGCCAAAGCTGAAGCACGCCGGCTGCACGAACATCGGGATGCGGCGCACCACCCCGTCGGAGTCGGTGATCACATCGGTCGAGGCGAGGATCACGTTCTTGTCCGGCGTCGAGCAGGGGGTGTTGAGGCTCGTCTCGGCGTTGGCGTCCGCGCACCAGAACTCCTTGAGCGGGATCTGGTCGAGGCCCGCCGGGCTGGTCTTCGGCGACGTCTGCTCCAGGTACCCGTTCCGGGGCAGGTTCTGCTCGCCTGGATACGAGAGGAGCACCGGGATCGTGCTCTCCTTCAGCGCCTGGGCAAAATCCCTGTCGGTCACTCCCTCACGACGGTCCGGAAAGCTGACGTCGAAGGCGACCACCGAGGCGCCGGCCGCCTCGAGGTTGCGCAGCGCAAGCGCGTACACGTTGCGCGGCACAGGAAACTGGTTGATCTTGCCGACGCTGGCGTCGTCGATGCCGACGACGACGATGCCGGGGTTGGGGGCCGCGGTGCTGAAGAGCCGGTCTTCCGGGTGGACCGCGATGTTGACGTAGCAGCTGTCGCGGTGCGCGTCGCACGCGACCTGCTGGGTGTACAGGGCGTACATCAGGACGGACAGCACGAGCGCGATCACGACCGCGACTGCGGTGCGGTAGGTATACCAATACCGGATGTAGCGGCCCAAAGGCGCCGCGATCATATCCCTCGTGAGTGTGCAGTGCGGCATCGCGGGCTGGGTCGACAAGTCGCTGATCGACTCGAAGCTCTTCTACCCGCTCCACGTCAGGACGTCCGCCGACCGGCTGCGCTTCTACGCGTCGCAGTTCCCGCTCGTCGAGGTCGACTCGACCTACTACGGCATCCCCAAACCGGAGAGCTCCCAGGCGTGGGCGGCGGAGACGCCGCCTGGCTTCACGTTCGACGTCAAGTCGTTCTCGCTTTTCACCAATCACCCCACCAAACCGATGTCGCTGCCGCCAGACATCCGGGAGCAGCTGCCGGCCAACCTGCGCGAGAAGAACATCTACCTCGAGCAGATGCCTGACGAGCTGCTCGATGAGGCGTGGGAGCGATTTCGCTCCGCGCTCGAACCGCTGCGGGCCGCGGGCAAGCTGGGAGCGGTCTTCTTCCAGTTCCCGCCCTGGTTCCTACCTTCGTCGAGGTCGCTTGCCTACGTCGAGCAGTGCCAGGAGCGCATGTTCGGATTCCAGGTCGCCGTCGAGTATCGCCGTCCCGAGTGGCTGGACGGCCGGCATCTCGACGGGACCCTTGCCTTCCTTCGCACGCGCGACATCCCGTACGTCGCGGTCGATGTGCCGGAGGGGCATCGCACGAGCATGCCGGCGGTGTTCGACGTGACGTCGGCGAAGCTCGCGGTCGTCCGGTTCCACGGCCGCAACCACGAAACCTGGGACCTGAGGGGCGTGCCGCCCAACGTCCGCTTCCGCTACGAATACACCGATGAGGAGCTCTCTGAGTGGGTGCCGCGGATCAAGGAGATGGAGCGGTCGGCGGGCCGAGTCCACGCCCTCATGAACAACAACTATTCGAACTATTCGGTCAAGAACGCGCAACAGCTCGAGCGCCTGCTGGAGGCCTGGCACAAATAGTCAGTCGCGCAGGCTGCGCCGCCGTGCCTCGCCCATGAGATGGTCGCCCAGGCCCCCAAAGACGGGCTCGGCCAGGTGAAAGAGCCGGAGTGGCGCCACCATGGCGTCCCGCCGCGGGAACCGCGCGGTGCGGACGATCAGGTTGGCGACCCACGATGGGGCGTATCGGAGCGGCCCGACCGGCGGCTCTTTGTCATGGAAGAACTCGGTACCTGACGTGACGCCGGGATACACCACGCAGACCTTGATGCCCGTGCCGGCCAGCTCCCCGCGAAGCGCGTGGGAAAAGCCGACCACGGCATGCTTGGTCGCCGAGTAGACGGCGGAGTAAGGAGACGGCCGGAAGCCGGCGACCGAAGCGACGTTGATGATCACGCCGCGGCGCCGTTCGAGCATCCAGGGCAGCGCGGCCTGCGTCGTGTTGATCACTCCTTTCAAGTTGGTCGTGATGAGCTCGTCGATCTTTTCCTCCGGCATCCGGTAGGCGCGGCCCACCCATCCGGTCCCGGCGTTGTTGACCAGGACATCGAGCCTTTCGTGGTCGCGCAGAGCCGCGGCGACAAACGCGCGGGCGGATCCACGCTGGCCGACGTCAAGCAGCCTCACGTTCACGTCGGGCGACCCGGCCTGCCGGCATTTGTCCGCGACGATGTTCAGCTTCTCGAGCCGGCGCGCGCCGAGCTCGAGCCGCGCCCCGTGGCGCGCGAAGGCGATGGCCGTCGCCTCACCGATGCCGCTCGACGCACCCGTGATGACGACGACCGCTCCCTTGAGACGCACCGACCTATCATCGCGTTCAGGGTGAAAGCGCTGACCTTTCGGGCCGAGGGCGACGTCAAGGTCGTCGACGTCCCCAAGCCGAGCATCCGGGGGTCAGGCGACGCCCTGGTCAAGGTGACTCTGGGTGCCGTCTGCGGCTCGGACCTGCACATCCTGCACGGCCATACTCCGATGAATCCCGGCGCGGTGCTCGGCCACGAGTTCGTCGGTGTCGTGGAAGAGGTCGGAGGCGAGGTCAAGCGCTTCAAGCCGGGCGACCACGTGGTTTCGAGCTTCTTCACGTCCTGCGGCCACTGTGCGCTGTGCCGCAAGGGCTGGTTCAACCAGTGCGTCGACAAGGGCACATTTGGCCACGGTGAGTACTTTGGCGGTCTCGGCGGAGGCCAGGCCGAGTACGTCGTGGTGCCCAACGCCGACCACACGATGGAGGACATCCCGCCTGGCATCACAGACGAGCAGGCGATCTTCGTCGGCGACATCCTCGCGACCGGGTTTTTCGGCGCCGAGCGCGCGGAGATCAAGCCCGGTGATGTGACCGCGGTCGTCGGCGCGGGACCGGTCGGCCTGATGGCAACCATGTGCGCTCAGCTGTTCGGGCCGGCGCGCACGTTCGTGATCGACATGGTGGACTCGCGCCTCGAGATTGCCCAGCAGCTCGGCGGGATCCCCATCAACACGAAGCAGGTTCACCCCGTGGAGGCAATCGAGCACGCGACCGATGGCGTCGGCGCCGACTCGAGCATCGAGTGTGTGGGTCTTCTGGCGGCTGTCGATACGGCGATTCACGTCGTGCGGGGCGGCGGGACGATCTCGATGGTCGGCGTGCCGAGCGCCGTGCTTGGCGAGTTCCCGTACATGCGCATGTGGCTCAAGTCGCTGACGTTTCGCGCGGGCTGGTGCAACGTGCAGCGGTACATGCGGCCGCTGCTGGACCTCATCGCGGCGGGCCGGCTCGCGCCGGACAAGATCATCAGCCACCGCATGAAGTTGGACGAGGCGGAGGAGGCTTACCGGATGTTCGACTCCCGAGAGGCGACCAAGATCGTTCTGACCCCATGACCGTTCCGTACGAGGTGATCGTCGTCGGCTCGGGATCTGGCGGTGGCGTAGTCGCCAGCCGTCTCAGCGAGGACCCTGCGACCGAGGTCCTGCTCCTCGAGGCCGGGCCCGACCCGGGCGACGACGTCCCCGACGCGGTCCGCTACCCGAGGATGGGCAGCGGCGTGAACGAGTACGACTGGGGATACCTCGACCGCACTGCGAAGAACGCCGTGCCTCGCGGCCGCATCGTGGGCGGCAGCTCGTGCGTGAACGCGACCGTTGCGCTCAGGGGGCAGCCCCAGGACTACGACGCGTGGGCTGCCCTTGGACTCCGGTCCTGGTCGTGGTCAGAGTGCCTCCCATATTTCAACCGCCTCGAAGACGATCGGGATTACGGGGACCGGGCATATCACGGCCGCGGTGGTCCGATTCATGTCGAGCGAGCCCCTCTCAACGAGTTCCAGCAGCGTCTGCGCGCTGCGATTCTGGAGGTCGGGCATGCCGCAGCCGATGACCTGAACGAGCCAGGTGCCGTCGGCGTCGGGCCGATCCCGCGCAACATCAAAAACGGCGAGCGGCAGAGCACCCTCCTGACCTACATCGCCACCGCACGCGGCCGTCCCAACCTGACCCTGCGTGCCGACACCCTGGTCGACACGGTGGTGGTACGCAATGGTCACGCCACAGGTGTCCGGCTCGCCGGCGGCGAGGTGATCGAAGGCCGAAAGGTCGTCCTGGCAGCAGGCGCCTACAACTCGCCACAGCTCCTCCAGCGCAGCGGCATTGGCTCGAGAGAGGTTCTCGGGAGGCTTGGGCTAGATGTTCAGGTCGAGCTGAACGGCGTTGGAGAGAACCTTCTGGACCACGTGTCGACGCTCATCGTGCTCAACACCGGCCAGTTGGGGCCCGGCGGGATTGTGCCGCTCGGTCCGGCGTTAAAGCTGCGGACCGAGCCAACGCTGGTTGTCGACGACGTCAAATTCACCTTTCTTCCAGGCGACCTCTTCGGTATGCCTGGTTTGAGCGCACTGTACATCGAGGTGAGCAATTGCGAGTCGCAAGGTGTCGTGCGGGCGGTCTCTAGAGATCCCAAGGCGGAACCTTTCATCGACCACCGGTATTTCTCCAATGGTCGCGACCTGGATCGGATAGTCGCAGCGGCCACGGTCGCGTTCGAAGTGGCGAATGTGCTCGCGGACACCACCGAATGCGAGCTTCTGCTGCCGGATGTCCAGACCTCTCGAGATCCCGACGCCCTCCGCGAGCACTTCTCGAGCTTCCACGCGACCGACTACCACCCCTCAGGCACCCTCCGTATGGGGGCGGCCGATGACGAGATGGCCGTCGTCGACGATCACTGCCGGCTGCGGGGGGTCGACAACCTCGACGTCGCCGACGCCTCCGTGATGCCCACCATCCCTCGCGCGAACATCAACCTGCCGACGATGATGATCGGCGAGCGAGTGTCAGATTTCGTTCGCGCTGAAATCTGATCAGGCCATAGAAGAAGACGAGGTGGGGCAGTAGGCCGGATTCATTCCGGCCGTCACCAGGCGTGCAATACCTAACCTGTCACCAGGCGCTGCCTGCAACGGAGGGGGTTCCGCGGGGGAGGCCTGCCTCACCCGCGAAAAGAGTCAAGCGCGAGCAGGTAGCCCTTCGCGCGCTCGGTCAGCGGGTACCGGTTCTCCAGCTCGTGAAACTCAGGCCCATGGTCGCTGTGCACCAGGTGAGCGAGCTCGTGCACGAGCAGGTAATCGACAACCCAGTCTGGCAGCGACGCGGCGCGACGCGCGATGCGAATGGCGCCGTCGGTGAAGGTGCAGCTGCCCCACAGCCTTTCCATGTCGGCGAATCCGATCGACGTCCAGCGAAGGCGCCCGTCGAAGTGCCGCGTGTTGAGCCTCGAAGCGCGTTCGTGCAGCCGCTGGTCTGATGGCCGTCTGCGTTCGGCGCGCTGCAGCAGGCGCCGGCTCATGACCTCGGCCCAGTGCTGTCTCTCGGCGTGGGGCATCGTCGCGGGGACGAGCAGCTCGAGCACCCCGGACCGCAGCCGAGCTGCAACTGTTCGACGACGCCTAGGAGACGTGATGATGCGAACGGGTGGGCGATCCAGGTTGGGCCGAATTGTAGGATTGCCGCGCCACACACGTGCCTAGAAGTCTCGTCCTCGGCAACGGCAACACCCTGATCGGTTTCGATGCCACCTATTCGGTGCGCGATATCTACTTTCCACGCGTCGGCGACGCCAACCAGACGATGGGCAACGTGTGCCGCACCGGCTTCTACGTCGACGGCAGGTTCGTTTGGCTGGACGACGCGGCCTGGGAGCGGAGATTCGGCTACGCGGAGGATTCGCTTGTCAGCGACGTGACCGTCAGCCATCCCGGCCTCGGTATCTCGGTCAAGTTCGAGGACTTCGTCGATCTCGCGCGCAACTGGTTCATCCGGAACATCGAGGTGACCTCGCAGGCGGGATTCACGGTCGGGCGCGTCTTCTTTCATTACGACTGGTTCATCGAAGGCTCCGACATCGGCAACACGGTGCTCTACGAGCCAAAGCACCGCGGGGTGATCGCATACAAGGCCAATCGGTACTTCCTCATCGGAGGCCAGGTCGGCGCCGACTACGGCATCAGCACCTGGGCCAACGGAAAAAAGGGCAATGGGCTCGAGGGCACCTGGGTCGACGCGGAGGATGGCGTGCTGGGCAGGAACCCGATCGAGCAGGGCTCTGTGGACTGCACCGTCGGCTTCGACCTTGGCGCGGTCGGACCCAACCACTCGCGGAGCCTGACGCACTGGCTGTGCATGGGCACCCGCCTGAGCGAGGTGACGGCGTATGGGCAGGACCTGATCGTCGGCAGGGGACCGGACACATATCACGATCGGACCCAGACCTATTGGCAGGTCTGGTCGGAGAAGGACAATCGCCACATCGACGACGACCTGGGGCAGGATGCCACCGACCTGTACCGCCGAAGCGTGCTGACCGCACGCACGCACGTCGACAACCACGGCGCGATCATCGCCTCGACCGACTTCGACATCACGAAGTTCGCGCGCGACACGTACGCCTACGCGTGGCCCCGCGACGGCGCGCTGGTGGCGAACGCGCTCGACCGGGCCGGCCACGAGGACGTGACGCGCACGTTTTTCACCTTCAGCCAGCAGTCACTCGTCGAGGAAGGGTTCTTCCTCCATAAGTACACGCCGTATGGCCAGCCAGGCAGCTCCTGGCTGCCCTGGATCGACTCCCACGGCGTGCGCACGCTGCCGATCCAGGAAGACGAGACAGGGCTTGTGCTCTGGTCGCTCTGGCAGCACTACCGCCTCCATCAGAACCTCGACTTCGTGGTCGGCCTCTACTCGAACCTCATCGTCCCCGCGGCCGACTGGATGGTCAGCTACGTCGACGAGCGCAACGGCCTACCGATGCCCTCCTGGGATCTCTGGGAGGAGCGATGGGGCGTGCACGCGTTCACCGTCGGGTCGGTGTGGGGAGGCCTTGACGCCGCCCGCAGCTTCGCCGACCTGTTCGGCGATGTCGCCGCCTACGCGCGGTATCGCGACGCGGCCGAAAGGCTGCGTGAAGCGGCCGACACCCACCTCTACAGCGCGGAGCTCGGGCGCTTTCCGCGCCGCATCACGGTCGAGGACGACGAATCGGTGACCGTCGACACGGTGCTCGACAGTGCCATCTACGGCCTGTGGCGCTTCGGCATGTACCCGCCCGACGACAAGCGGATCGTCGACACGATGAAGGCGATCGCGACCCAGCTGGCGAACGGCGCGGAGTGCGGCGGGATCGCCCGCTACACGGACGACTACTACTTCAAGGTCGAGTCCGACACCAGGAAGGTGCCGGGCAACCCGTGGTTCATGTGCACGATGTGGTTGGCGCAGTGGTACATCGCGACTGCCAGGACGCCGGCCGACCTGCAGCCGGCGCGCGACATCGTGGACTGGGTGGTCGCGCACCAGCTGCCGGGGGGATTGCTGTCCGAGCAGCTGGACCCGAACACCGGAGCGCCGCTGTCGGTCTCGCCTCTGACGTGGTCGCATGCCGAATTCATAGTCACGGTCGACGAGTATTGCAAGAAGGCCGAAACGCTGCGCCGCCGGGCTGGCTAGAGGGGGATATTTCCGTGCTTGCGCGCAGGCCGCTCGACGGTCTTGCGCAGGCAGAGCTGAAGTCCGCGCACGAGCTCGCGCCTGGTCTGGCTCGGCTCGATCACGTCATCGATGTAGCCTCGCTCGGCCGCCACGTACGGGTTGGCGAAGCGGGCGGTGTACTCGGCCACCAGCTCCTTGCGCCGTGATGCAGGGTCCGTCGCGCCTGCCAGGTCGCGCTTGTAGATGATTTTGACCGCGGCCTCCGGGCCCATGACCGCGATCTCTGCTGTCGGCCAGGCGAGGTTGAGGTCCGCGCCCATCTGTTTCGGCGACATGACGCAGTAGGCGCCACCGTAGTCCTTGCGTGTGATCACGGTCAGCTTGGGCACGGTCGCCTCGGCGTAGGCGTAGAGCAGCTTGGCCCCGTGCCGGATGATGCCGCCGTGCTCCTGGTCGCGGCCGGGCAGGTAGCCGGGCACGTCGACGAAGGAGATGATCGGAATTCCGAACGCGTCGCAGAAACGAATGAACCGCGCCGCCTTCACCGAGGCGTTGATGTCGATTGCCCCGGCCAGCACTTTGGGTTGATTGCCGACGATGCCGACCACGTGCCCGCCGAGCCGGCCGAGCCCGACCACGATGTTCGGCGCGAAGAACGGCTGCACCTCGAAAAGCTCGCGTCCGTCGAGAACCCGCGAGACGACCTCACGCATGTCGTAGGGCTTGTTCGGCGACTCCGGCACGATCGTCTGCAGCTCGACGTCCGCGCGCTCGGGGTCGTCGGTAGTGGGAACGAATGGAGGCCGCTCCGTGTTCGAGGACGGAAGGTAGGACAGCAGCTTGCGGACGCCCGCGGCGCAGTCCTGCTCGGTGCGGGGAAGGAAGTGGGCGACCCCGGACGTCACGTTGTGGACGTGGCCGCCGCCGAGCTCGTCGAACGACACCGCCTCACCCGTCACGACCTTGATCACCTCGGGGCCGGTGATGAACATGTAGCCCTGGCCGGCCACGATGAAGATGAAGTCGGTGATCGCAGGTGAGTAGACCGCGCCCCCGGTGCATGGCCCCGCGATCACGCTGACCTGGGGGATCACACCGGACGATCTGACATTGCGATAGAAGATGTCCGCGTACCCGGCCAGCGCAACCACGCCCTCCTGGATGCGCGCGCCGCCCGAGTCGTTGATGCCGATGATGGGCACGCGGTTGCGCAGCGCAAGCTCCTGGACCTTGACGATCTTCTCCGCCGTCACTTCGCCGAGCGAGCCGCCGAAGACCGTCGCGTCATACGCATAGACCGCGACCGGCCTGCGGTCGATCTCGCCGAAACCGGCGACCACGCCGTCGCCCGCGATCTTGCGGTCTTCCATGCCAAAGCCGTGCGCCCGATGGGTCGCAAATACGTCGAGCTCTACAAACGACGCATCGTCGAGCAGCATCTCGATGCGGTCGCGGGCGGTTGCCTTGCCTGATGCTCGGCGCTTGTTGGCGGCCTCCGTCTCCGCATGCAGCGCCTGGTAGCGACGCTTGCGGTACTGGTTGATCTTCTGCTCGGAGACCGTGGCGGCCTCCAGCGGCGGAGCCTCGACCCCCTCGACGCTTGGTGTCGTCCGGCGAACTGGTGATAGTGACCTCGGTTTCCGCGCCGCCATGGCGCATATATCGTAGGCGGCGTGCCCGAGGCCAACCTCCAGCTCGACATCGAGCGGGCTGTCACTCCCGATCCGCCGCGACAACGGTTCACGCGACCGCGTCAGACCACCGACGGATTAGTCCGCCTCAGGGGACTCTGATCTCCCCATCCGGCCGGCCGCTTCGCGGCGGGCCACCTTCCCCAGCGAGCGGGGAAGGGAAGCGGAAATCGCGCGCTGTCACCACGCAAGTGGCAAACAGGATCAGGGCGCCGATCGTCCACAGGTTCGGAAAGGGCAGCAGGCACGGCTGGCGCAGCCAGAACAGCAATCCGATCGCCAGCCCTGCGACCATCATCCATCGCGCGTGGCGAATCGCCATCACGAGGACCATCAGCACGAGGGGCATGAGCGGCACGTACTGGTAGGGGTTCAGCTCGCCGGGCAGCAGGCCTCCGAGCGCGAGCCCCAGCGCCATGCCGTAGGCCGGGTTCCACCCGCTGGAGCGAGCAGCCGCAACCGCCGCGACAACGACTCCAGCAAGGGTCAGCACGGTGAGGATGCCGGCCAGGACCGGGAGATGGATCGGTAACTGGACGACCGTGATGGTGTCGTTCGAATTGATGATGGGGTAGGGATCGCCGCCGATCGATCTCCCGAACAGCGTCGCCACAGACGTCTGGGCGCAGTCGGGGTTGGGCGCTTTCAATGAGGGGATCAAAACCCCCGTGACGTAGTTCCAGGCGCCGGCGAGTCCGAGGGGAATGCAGGCGATCACGGTGATTACGACGCCCGCAATCCCGGCGGCGATCACGAAGGGCCGCCACCTCGTGCGCGCTCCCAGCACCATGAGGGCCGGATAGAGCTTCAGGGAGGCCGCCGCCGCGGCCAGCACGCCGGAAAGCGCGGGCCGGTCCCGGAATGCGACCAGGCCGGCGCATGCGAGGAGGAGGACGAACCCGCCGATCTGGCCTGCGTTCACCTCGGCGTAAAGCGGCGGGCTGTAGAAGGCGACGGCCCAGAACACGGCCATCTCGAGCGGGCTTCGGGTCACATACCGCTGCACGATCCAGAGCGCGAGCACGGCCGCGAGGGCGTCGGCGACAGTCCAGGCCGGCACCTGCAGGCCCCCGGGCAGCAGCGAGAAGGGCGCCGCCAGCATCGCCGAGGCCGGCGGCCGGATGAGTCCCGTCACCGGCACGAGCCCGGTCTCGGCCAGGTGTCGCGCGGTTTCCGCATAGATCGCGGCCGGGTCGTGCAGCCAACGCGATCCGGACTGAATCGCCGAGGTGGCGTCCGGGCGCTCGGTCGTGAGCAGGTTGCCGACCACGTCGCGCACCAGAAATACGGCCGCGAGCGCCCACCATAGATGCGGCAGGGCCAGCACTCTCCGCGGCAGACCAGGCACGCCCGCATGGTAGGGTGCCGGTGCTCGAACTCCTATGAAGTGGCTTGACTACAGACTTCAATGGGAGCGAACGCGCCGCGTGGTGCCCTACGTCTCGCAGGGAGCGCGAGTCCTGGACATCGCCTGCGCCGATGGCGCGCTGTTTCGGGTCCTGGGTGATCGCGTGAGCGCGGGAGTTGGGATCGACCTCGACCCGGTGCCGCCCAGCACGGCGAAATACAGGTACGTCCGGGGTTCATTTCCGTCGGCGATGCCGCCCGGCGAGCCGTTTGACGTCGTGGCGGCGCTCGCGGTGGTGGAGCACATCCCGCAGGCCGACCAGGCTGCGTTCGCCGCGGGCTGCGTGCGCGAGCTGCGCAGCGGCGGACGTCTCGTGGTCACCGTGCCTTCGTCGCGGGTCGACGACATGCTGCGCGCCATGAAGGCAGTGCGCCTTGTCGACGGCATGCGCGACGACCAGCACTACGGGTTCGATCCGCGCCGGGCGGTCGCGATGTTCGAGCAGGCGGGCCTGGTCCTCGAGCGGCAGTCGCGCTTCGAGCTGGGGCTCAACCACCTGTTGGTGTTTCGCAAGCCTTGACCGACCAGGCCGTCGCCCTGCGGCGGTCGGCGCTCGACAACCGCGGCTTTCGCAGCGTGCTGCTGGTCCTCGGGGGCGTACCGATCGTGGCGGTCTACCTGTGGCAGGCGCTCATCCAGCCGCTCGCGTTCGGAGCCTATCTGGGCGACTTCCAGGAGAGCTACATGCGGGCGGCGCGGCGCCTGGCGGAGAACAACGACCCCTACGACCTCTGCCGCAGCATGGGATGTCTCGAGCCGACAGGCCCGCAGTACGTCATGCCGCCCCCGCTCGCGTGGCTGCTCCAGCCTTTGATCTCGGTCGACAGCCACGCCATCACGGTCGGCGCGGTGCTCGTGCTCAACGCGTCGCTGTTCCTCTTCGTCTTCTGCGCGCTGCGGGCGTTGAGGGTCTACGACTGGCAGCTCGCGGTCCTGCTGATCCTCGTCGCCATCAGCTTCGAGCCGGTGATCGGCAACATCGACGAGGGACAGGTCAACCTCGCATTGCTGGCGCTGTCCGGGATCTGGCTGTGGGGCTGGGTCGGCGCCAGATGGTGGGGCGGCCTGGCGATGGGCGCGGCGGTGGCGGTGAAGATGATCCAGGCGCCGGTCGGGCTGCTCATCCTGTGGTCGAGGCGGTGGTCGATGCTCGCCGCGGCGATCGCCGCCGGGCTCGGGCTCTGGTTGCTCGCGGCGCCGCAGTACCTTGCCGAGTACCTGTTCTCGGTGTTCCCGACGATCAGCGCGGGCACCGGTCTCTATGAAAACCACTCGCCCGGAGGGACCATCACGCGACTGCTCGCCCCGGACACCTTCCTTGGCGTGGCTCGGGGAAGTCCCCCGGCGGCGCGCGTCATCACGGCCGTGATAGCAGTCGCCGCGGTCGTGATCACGTTCCTCGTGCTGCGCTCGCCGGCCGTGCAGCGATCCGGTCGCTCCCTCGAGGCCGCCGCGGCGGTTGCGGTGACGCCCCTCATCACCAGCTACTCCTGGGGCACCCACCTCGTGCTCCTGCTCCTGCCGATCCTCGTCCTGGTCGCCTGGGGCGTGCGGCGGCGCGACTGGATGGTGCTGGCCCTGGTCGCGGCGGGATACCTCCTGATCGGTCCCGGCCACAACCGGATGCAGACGTTGCTGGTCAGCGGTTACTCCGATCTCCTGGTCCTGCGCCTGATGGCGGAGCTGGGGGTGATCGGCGTGCTCGCGGTCTGGACCGCAAGCCTCCTGGCCGTCCGGCGCGAGCGCGAGATCGCTGTGGGAGAATCAGGTTTTCCGCGGGTGAGTAAGGGGGGCAGTTTCGATGGCGCTCAACGCTGACGTCAGCTTCACCTGGCTGGGGCACGGCACGTGGAAGGCCCGCAGCGCCAGGGGGAAGGAGGTCCTCATCGACCCCTGGGTCATGAACAACCCCGTCACCCCGGACAGGCTGAAGACAGTCGACAGGTGCGACCTGATGCTCATCACGCACGGCCACTTCGACCACATCCATGACGCGGTCGAGATCGCGCGCCGGACCAAGCCGACGATCGTCTGCAACCACGAGATAAGTGTTTGGCTCGGCTCCAAAGGCCTTGACGGCGACAAGATCATCGGCGGCAACCAGGGCGGCACCATCGACGCGGACGGCATCAAGGCCACGCTTGTCCACGCCGAGCATTCCTGCGGCATCACCGACAACGGCGGGATCGTCTACGGCGGTCAGGCTTGCGGATTCGTGATCGAGTTCGAGAACGGCTTCACGGTCTACTTCGCCGGCGACACGGATGTGTTTGGCGACATGGCGGTGATCGCCGAGCTGGACAAGTTCGACGTCGCGTTCCTGCCCATCGGCGGCTTCTACACCATGGGTCCGGAGCGTGCGGCCAAGGCCGCGTCGCTGCTGGGCGTCAAGACCGTGGTTCCCATGCACTTCGGTACGTTTCCGATACTCTCCGGGCGCCCCGACGAGCTCCAGGAGCTGGTCGGGAACAGCGTGAAGGTGCTCGACATCAAGCCGGGAGACACCGTCTAAACCGCTTCAAACCCGGCCGGCAGCCACTAAGCTCACGCCCGGGAAGCAGTGCGAGATGTCATCGGTGCGCCGGCCGCCTGGCTGGCACGGGCGATCCGGGACCGGAAGGTGTCCTCGGTCGAGGTCGTCCGGGCCCATCTCGAGCACATCCACACCGTCAACCCGCGCCTGAACGCGGTCGTCTTCGCGCCGGCCGAAAGCGCCATCAAAGAGGCTCGATCGGCCGACCGCCACAACAAGCGCAAGAGCTCGCTCGGGCCGCTCCACGGCGTCCCTTTCACGGCCAAGGACATCTTCAACACTGCCGGCCTACCCACCACCGCTGGGCTGCGCATGCTGCGCGCGAACGTCCCGGACCACGACGCCACGGTCGTGGCCCGGATGCGGCGCGCCGGGGCAATCCTCATCGGCAAGACCAACTGCCCTCCGGGCGGCGTCGGCACAGACAGCTGGAACCCGCTGCATGGTGGAACGCGCAACCCCTACGACATCAACCGCTCGCCCGGCGGCAGCAGCAGCGGCGAGGCGGCGATCATCGCGGCCGGCGGTTCGCCGATCGGGATTGGAAGCGACTCGGGCGGGAGCATCCGGATGCCGGCGCACTACTGTGGCGTGGCCGCCCTCAAGCCGACGGCTGGACTCATCCCAGTGACCGGCAGCTATGGCCTGCCTGGTGGCCTGAGCGACCCCCGCAGCCAGGTCGGCCCGATGGCGCGCTACGTCACCGACCTCATGCTGGCGCTGCCGGTGCTGGTCGGACCCGATGGGCTCGATTCCGGGGTGGTGCCGGTACCGCTGCCCAAGCGAACGCCGAAGCTGCCGGGACTGAGGGTCGCCTGGTACACGGACGACGGCATCATCAAGCCGACTCCGGCCATCGCGGGCGCCGTGAGGGCGGCGGCCAAAGCCCTCGGCGCCGAGGGGTGCGTGGTGACCGAAGAGCGTCCACCAGGCCTGAACGAGGCCCACCTGGTCACGCTCGGCTACTGGGGCCGGAAGCGGATGAGCCACGACAGGCTCTACAGGCGCTGGGACGACTTCCGCAGGCTGGTGCTCGACTTCATGACGCATTTCGATCTCGTGTTGAGCCCGGTCGCTCCGAACATCGCGCCGCTCTACCGGGCGAGGGCGCTGCACGACCACCAGTACACCTACACGATCCCGTACAGCCTGACCGGCAATCCCTGCGTAGTGGTGCGCGCGGGCACCTCACCGGAGAACATGCCGATCGGGGTACAGGTCGTGGCGCGCAACTGGAGCGACCTCGTCGCGCTGAAGGCAGCCCGCGCCATCGAACGTGCTCTGGGAGGTTGGCGGCCTGCTAGCGTGATCGGGTGAAGTTCCGCTACTCGCGGTGGGACGGAACCCAAAAGCTCGACGACCTCGATGCGGGCGACGTCCTCGACTCGCTGTCCGACGACCTCATGAACTACGGCGACCTGAACGCCGCCCTGCAGCGGTTCCTGCGCTGGGGCTCGCCGAACATGCCTGGACTCGAGCAGCTGCTGAAGCAGCTTCGCGAGTCACGCGAGCGCGAGCTGGGTCGCTACAACCTCGACTCGACCGTCGAGGAGCTGCGCCAGAAGGTGCAGGACGTGATCGACACCGAGCGCGCCGGCATCGAGCGACGCCTCAAGGAGGCGACCCCGGAGGGTCGATCGCTGCTCGACCGGATCGCGCGGCAGCGGCAGGACCAGCTCGACCGGCTGCCGGACGACCTGGGCGGACGAGTGAAGGGGCTGCGCAACTACGAGTTCGTCGACGACGCCGCGCGCCAGAAGTTCGAGGAGCTGATGCAGCAGCTGCAGAAACAGATCCTCGACCAGATGTTCCAGGGCATCAAGGGGTCCCTGCAGCAGATGCAGGGCCAGGACCTATCGCGAGTGCGAGACATGGTGCGCGAGCTGAACAAGATGCTCGAGCAGCGCATGGAAGGCCGCACGCCGGACTTCAACGGTTTCATGCAGCGCTTCGGCGACATGTTCCCGCCGGGCATCAACAGCCTCGACGAGCTGCTCGAGCACCTGCAGCGCCAGATGGCGCAGATGCAGTCGCTGCTCCAGAGCCTCAGCCCCGAAGCGCGGGAGGAGCTGCGTCAGATGATGGACGCGCTGCTGCAGGACGATTCTCTGCGCCTCGAGCTCGCGCGGTTGTCGGGCTTCATGCAGGCGATGATGCCGCCCTCGGAGCTGGCCGAGCGCTACCCGTTCTTCGGCGAGGACCCACTTTCGATGGGCGAGGCGATGTCGCTGATGGAGCGCCTGCAGCGGATGGACCGCCTCGAGTCGCAGCTCGAGCGGGGAAGCTTCCGGCCGGACGACGTCGACCGCTCGCTCGCCCAGGAGCTGCTGGGACCAGAGGCGAGGCACGCCCTTGACCAGCTGCGCCAGGTGACCGATGTGCTCGAGAAGGCCGGCTACGTCGAGCGTAAAGGCCGGCGTCTCGAGCTCACGCCGCGCGGCATGCGGCGGATCGGCCAGTCGGCGCTGCGCGACATCTTCGACCAGCTGAAGAAGACCAGGATGGGCCAGCACCAGCTGTGGCGCGGCGGCGCCGGCATCGACGCATCAGACGAGCTGAAGAGCTACGAGTACGGCGACCCGTTCCTGCTCGAAATGAAGGAGACGCTCTTCAACTCGATCGTCCGGGAGGGGCCAAAGGTGCCCGTCAAGATGGCGCCGCAGGACTTCATCGTCCACCGCACCGAGCACATGTCCCAGGCGTCGACGGTGCTGATGATCGACATGAGCCGGTCGATGTTCCTGCGCGGCTGCTTCCTCGCCGCCAAGAAAGTGGCGATCGCGCTCGACTCGCTGATCCGCAGTCAGTACCCGCGCGATTCGCTTTACGTGGTCGGTTTCTCCAATTACGCGGTGGAGCTGAAGCCGCACACGCTCCCCCAGCTCGCCCTGAACGACTACGTGTACGGGACCAACATGCAGCACGGCTTCCAGCTCGCGCGCTCGCTGCTCGCCAAGCACCGTGGCAATCGCCAGGTGATCATGATCACGGACGGCGAGCCGACCGCCCACCTCGAAGAGAACGGGCGCGCGTCGTTTGCCTATCCGCCGACTTACAAGACGATTCAGCAAACGCTGAGCGAGGTCAAGCGCTGCACACGCGACCGCATCGTGATCAACACGTTCATGCTCGAGCGCGGGCCTTACCTCACGGAGTTCATCAACCAGATGACGCGCATCAACAAAGGGCGCGCGTTTTTCGTCTCGCCCGACCGCCTCGGGGAGTACATCCTCGTCGACTACGTAACGGGCAAGCAGCGCCGGCGCGCGAGCACTCGCCGCGCGCGCATCGCGTAGCCTCAATTCATGGTCGCGAAGACTGAGGTCGCCATTGAACGGCGCAACCTGAGCCCGGCGGCCCTGTACGAGGAGGCCATTCGGCGCGACGAGGCGGCGATCGTCTCGACCGGCGCCCTGACTGCCGAAACCGGCAAGCACACTGGGCGGTCGCCCCAGGACAAGTTCTTCGTCAAGGAGCCGACCAGCCAGGACGCGGTCTGGTGGCATCCGGGGAACCGGCCGATCGCGACGGAAAGGTTCGACGGCCTGCTTCGGCGCATGCAGGAGTTCTGCGCCACGCAAGAGGTTTTCACGCAGGACGTATTCGCGTGCGCCGATCCTCGTTATCGGCTGAGGGTTCGCGTCATCACCGAGCTGGCGTGGCACAGCCTCTTCGCGCGCAACCTTTTCATCCGCCCCAACGCAGACGAGCTGATGAGCTTCGAGCCCGACTTCACGGTCATCGCGCTGCCCTCGATGAAGGCGGACCCGGCGCGCGACGGCACGCGAAGCGAGACCTTCATCCTGGTCAACCTTGGCCGGCGAATCGTGCTCATCGGCGGGACCGGATACGCGGGCGAGATCAAGAAGTCGATCTTCACCGCGCTCAACTACCTGCTGCCCGCCCAGAACGTGTTTCCGATGCACTGTTCTGCCAACACCAACGCGGACGGTTCGGACGTGGCCCTGTTCTTCGGGCTCAGCGGGACTGGCAAGACGACGCTGTCGGCCGATCCGTCGCGCCGTCTCATAGGCGACGACGAACATGGATGGAGCGACCGCGGCGTCTTCAACTTCGAAGGCGGCTGCTACGCGAAGACGATTCGCGTCAAGAAGGAATCGGAGCCTGAGATCTACGCGGCGACGGAGAGCTTCGGCACGATCCTCGAGAACGTCGTCTACGACCCGCGCACAAGGGTGCCGGACTATGACTCGGAAGAGAAGACCGAGAACACGCGCGCGGCCTATCCAGTCGACCTCATCCCCAACGCGGTGCTATCCGGCACCGGCAGCCACCCGCATAACGTGATCTTCCTGTCCGCGGACGCGTACGGCGTCCTGCCGCCGGTGGCGCTGCTCGAAGAGGACCAGATTCGCCACTACTTCCTGAGCGGTTATACGGCCAAGGTGGCGGGCACCGAGCGCGGGGTCACCGAGCCTGAGCCGATCTTCAGCACCTGTTTCGCCGCGCCCTTCCTGGTCCTGCCTCCTGGGCGCTACGCCGACATGCTGATCGAGCGGGTCAAGCGGCACCACGCCGACGTATGGATGTTGAACACAGGTTGGGTCGGGGGCCCTTATGGAGTCGGCGAGAGGATGTCGATCGCGCACACGCGGGCGATCGTGAGGGCGGTTCTAGACGGCGACCTCCGCGGCGTCTCAACGCACGTCGACCGTGTTTTCGGGTTGAACATCCCGAACCGCGTGCCAGGCGTGCCGCGAGAGGTGCTCGACATCCGCGACAGCTGGCCTGACGCGGACGACTACGACCGCCAGGCGGCGCGTCTGCGCGAGATGTTCGAGAAGAACATCCACCTGGTCGGCGAGAGCGCGTCCGCCGCGGGATAGTTGCGGGTCGCAATCGTCGGCAGTCGCCATTTCTCGGAGCCCGACCGTGTCACGGACTATGTGAAATCGCTCCCGCCCCGGGCATCGATCATCACCGGAAGCTCCAGCGGCGTCGATGCCGCTGCGACCAAGGCAGCACGCGACAAGGGGATCCCGGTCCAGGTCATCCCCGCCTCGTTCGAAGAACTGGCCGACGCCGCCAAGGCCGCGGCGCGCAACCAGAGGCTCGTGGATGCGTGCGACGTCCTGGTGGCGTTCTGGGACGGGAGTTCGAAGGGCACGCGGACGACCGTAGAGCGAGCCCTCGAGTCGGGCAAGGAAGTCCACGTTTTTGTTTCTCCCTCCCCGCTCGCCGGGGAGGGCCGGGGTGGGGGCGCGCGGTAGCCCAATAAGTAACATGGGCTTGTGGCGGTAGCGATCGCCGTCCGGGTGCGATTCTTCGCCCGGCTGCGCGAGCAGGCGGGGACGGAGACCGAGGCGCTCCACGTTCAACCCGGCTCGAGCCTGGCGGAGATTTACGACGCGCTGCGGCGCAGGCATCCGGCCCTCGAGGCCGATCACCACGCGGTGCGCGGAGCGATCAACCAGGAGCTCAGCGACTGGGCTGCAATCCCCTCAGACGGCGATGAGGTGGCGTTCATCCCTCCCGTGAGCGGAGGCCGCTGAGTGCGTTACGACGTGACGATGGGCCCGATCGACGCTCGTGAGCTGGAGGCGGTCGTGTCACACCCCGGCGCGGGCGCCATCTGCACGTTCAGCGGGATCGTGCGCGACAACTCGCGTGGACAGTCGGTGACGCACCTCGACTACGAGGCGTACGCCGAGATGGCCGTGCCCCAGATGCGCAAGATCGGGCAGGAGATCAAGCAGCGATGGCCGGCAGCGCGGGTGGCGATGGCGCACCGTACTGGAAAGCTCGAGATCGGCGAGGTGTCGGTCGTCGTGTCGGTGTCATGCCCGCACCGGCACGAGGCGTTCGAGGCGTGCAGGTGGGGCATCGACCGGCTGAAGGAGAGCGTGCCGATCTGGAAGAAGGAGCACGCGGCCGACGGCACGTACTGGATCGAGGGGGACGAGGCGAAGCCGGCCGAAACGCGTTAGTCCTTGACGCGCGCCACCGATAGACCGTCTCGAATCGGGACCACGACGCCTTCCAGTCGAGGATGCTTCGCCACGAGCTCGTTGTAGAGGGCGACGTTCCGCGCCTGCTGGTTCCTGGGGTTCACCACCTCGCCCTGTCGCAGCGCGTTGTCGGCCATCAGCACAGCGCCGCCGTCGAGGCGCTCCAGGCAGAGCTCGAGCGCGCGCTGGGTCACGGACTCTGAAGGAAACACGTTCAGCAGGTCGATGAAACACGCGTCGAAGCGCCCCTCGAGCTTCTCGAGACCGGTCACCGCGTCCTCCTCCAGAACGAGCGCTTGCTTGCCCACGCCGGCGTCGGAAAAGTTCTTGCGAGCCCGCGTCGCCCGCTCGTGGTCGAGCTCGAACGTGGTCAGCGAACCGCCGCCGGTTCCGCGCAGCAGCCAGATGCCGCTGTAGCCCGTCGCGGTGCCGAGTTCGAGGATCCGCTTCGCGCCGGCGATCTTGACGACCAGGTAGAGCAGCTGTCCCTCGTGGGGGTCGACGATCGGGATGTTTTCCCGGTGCGCCTCTTCCTCGATTCGCGCGAGCACCCGATCTCGTTTTGGGACAAGTTGGTCGAGGTATCGCTGAAGCTCGTCGCTGACTTCGACTGTTCTCATCGCCTCTCCTTCAAGAATTCCACGAGCAACGGCTGAAGGGTGACCACGTACCCGGTCATGCAATCCACTGTCTCGCGCAGCACCTCATCGTCGAGTCGCGCCGCAGGCTGCGTCTCGTAAAGCCTCGACCATCCGCGGTCCCACGGCTCCAGCTCGGCGCGGGGCAGGCTCGCCTTGACCTCGACCATTCGCGCGCGGAAGAAATCAAATGCCGCCTGGTTTTCTGCCGCCGACCCTTCGAAGTGCAACCCGACCTCCAGCCTACCGGCACCCGTGTGATGCCATGCCTCGAAGTGGAATGCCGGCTCGCCGAAATGCAGCTTCATCAGCCGGCCGGGGCCTCGCGAAGTATGGAAATCTCGCATCGCCGCAGGCAGTCGTGGCTTCAGGCCCTTGCGCAGCCCGGCAAAGAAGTCAGCCGGTGCCAGCAACATTTTTCGTAAGCTGCCATCCAGATTGGCTTACATCCCGACAGTAGTCGAGAACGAGGGTGGCAACCGCGAGCGGACGTTCGACATCTACTCGCGGCTGCTGAAGGACCGCATCATCCTGATCGGCCGGCCCATCGACGACGTCGTGGCCAACCTGGTCGTCGCCCAGCTCATGTACCTGGCGGCGGACGACCCGGAGAAGGAGATCCAGATCTACGTCAACTCGCCGGGAGGCGCCGTGACCGCAGGACTTGCCATCTACGACACCATGCAGTACGTCCAGGTGCCCATCTCGACGGTCTGCATCGGCCGGGCCGCCAGCTTCGGCACAGTGGTGCTGATGGCGGGGGCTAAGGGCAAGCGATTCTCCCTGCCCAGCGCGACCATCCACATGCACCAGCCTCTGATCGGCGGAAAGGGACTGCAGGGTCAGGCGACCGACCTCGACATCCACGCGCGGGAGATCATCCGCATCAGGACCGTGTTGAACGAGCTCATCGCCAAGCACACGGGCCAGCCGCTGGAGCGTGTCGAGCGCGACACCGACCGCGACTTCTTCCTGTCACCGCCAGAGGCAGTCGAGTACGGGCTGATCGACGGCATCATCGAGCAGACGCGGGTAGTACCGGTCCTGGCGACCTCCAGGTAAGCACCCCGGCCGCACGCAGGCACATCCACCCGATCGCCAGCACGCCGGCAACGGCCGGCACGGGGACCGGCGCCAGGGCGCAGACGAGCGCCACCACCGACAGGCCCAGCCAATCGAACCACCGAGCCCGGCCCCACACGGCAAGCGCCACCGCGACCAGGACGAGGTCGGTGGGGAGCGCGTGCGGGGAAGCCAGAACGCCACCCGCGATGACGATCGCCGCGGCGGCCTGGAAATCGTCGCGCTGCCGCCAGGCCAGGGCAACAACGGCCGCCACGGCGAGCAGCGTCAGGACCGCCAGCGCCACGCCCTGGAGCGAACTGGGGAACACGACAGAGAAATGCGCCAGGTTGATCTCGCGTGCGCCGGTCTGCACGGTGGATCGGGTCTGGGCGAGCCAGTCGAATATCCAGCGCGGATTGAGGGCCAGCGTCGACGCCAGCAGCACGATGCCGGCCACCGCCCATCCGGCGAGCACTTTCCATAGCCGGGCCAGGACGAGCGCGGCGCCCAGGGGCAGCACGAGCTGGGGTTTCATCAGAGTCAGCCCGAGCGTCAGGCCGGCCAGGTAGGGCCTGGACCACAGCGCGATGGCCGCGCCGAGGCCCAGCGCCACGATGCCGTCGAGCTGCGCGTTGAGCATCATGAGCGCGGTGGGGACGCCGGCAAAGGCCGGCAGAAGCTCCCAGCCCCTCCGGCGCGTCGCGCCACCTCCCCATAAATGGGGAGGAGTTGCAAGCCAGAGGGCGGCGGCAAGGCATCCCAAGCCGAAGAGGACCCAAAAACGCCCACCGATTTGCGTCCCGAACGCCTCGAAGGGAACGGCGAGCAGCGCGACCCATGCCGGGGCGAGAAACGGAAGGATGCCGTGGATTCCGAGTGTGACGAGGACACGACCACCGGTCACGTCGTTCTCCACGCGCCGCTGGACGTCCAGGTCGTACAGATGACCCGGGTCGGAAATGATGAGGCGCGCACCCGTCGCGAACGCGGGCCAGTCCGAGTTGATTACGTCGTCGTTGGGCAGCACCGGAAACAGGACGAAGGCGAGGGAAACGCCGAGCAGGGCGACGTGGCCGCGCCACCGCCACTTGCTCACAGCTCGATCGACATTCCGTCGCGGGCAGCTTGCACCTCGATCCCCAGGCGCTGCGACATCCCCGCCGCGATCTCGGTGGGGTCCGCGCGCCACACCGTCATCCCGTAGTGCGTCAGATAGGCGCGCTTCGGCCTGGCATCGCGGACGATGTGCTCGACGTCCGCCACGCAGAGGTGCGGCAGGTCGGGCCGGCAGTGAAGAAGGATCGTGTGAAGGACCATGACGTCGGCGCGATGCTGCTCGGCGATGCCGTCGTAGTAAGCGGAGTCGGTCACCCAGCCCAGCCGGTCGCCAAAACGAAATCCGTACGTCTCCACCTGGTGGACGTGCCTTGCGCTGGTGGTGAAGGTCAGGTCGCCAACCGTGTAGGAGGTTTGCGGCGCCAGCCGCACGATCTCGCGCGGAAAACGCCGCAGGTACTTGAGCATCACGGGGTCGTCATCCAGGGCGTCGGCGGGGCAGAAAACCACGCCGCGATGCGCGAAACCTCCGTCGGTCATGCCCTCGACCATCACGTTGAGGTCGCCCACGTGGTCGAGGTGGCGGTGGCTGACCACAATCGCGTCGAGGGTGGTGAGGTCGATCCCCCGCTGCGCGTACTGCACGATCGCCCCAGGGCCGGGGTCGAGGCTCACGCGCGTGTCGCCGTCCTCGATGTAGAGCCCACCCGACGCCGCGACCTGTTTCGCGACCATGAAACGCGCCCCGGCCGTGCCCATGAAAGTCAGCTTCACCTCCCCTTCCCTTCCCCGCTCGCCGGGGAAGGTGGCCCGCAGGGCCGGATGGGGAGACTCAAGTCTTGGCCACGTCACTGAGGGCTATTTCGGATTTCTTTCCGAAGTACCGGTCGTACAGTTCCGCAACTCGCTCCAGGGTGTCGATCTCGTCCACCGGCTTGTCGTCGCGAATTCGCACGATGCGTGGGAATCGCAACGCGTAGCCGCTGAGATGCCTGCCCGAGTGCTGGATCGAATCGAATGCAACTTCGAGCACGACCTCGGGCCGCACCATCCGTACGTGGCCCATGTCCTCGACCGTCATGTCGAGAAAGCGCCTGGTGAAGGTCGCGATCTCAGCGTCGGTCAGGCCGCTGTAGGCCTTGCCCACGTTGACCAGCCTGCCGGTGCCGGTGTCCCTGACCGCGAACGTGTAGTCGGAGAGAACGCCCTTGCGCTTGCCGTGTCCCCACTCCACCGCGGTGACGACGACGTCGAGTGTCGCGAGCGGCCGCTTCAACTTCAGCCATGCCAGGCCGCGCCGGCCTGGCGTGTAGGGACTCAGCGGATCCTTGACCATCAAGCCCTCGTTCCCACGTTCGCGGGTCTCGGTGAAGATGCGATCGAGGTGCTGCGGGTCGGTGGCCTCCTCGAGCCGCGCCAGCAGGAAGGGGTGCTTCAGGCCAAGTCCTTCCAGGAGCTTGCGCCGTGCCGCGAGAGGCTCGTCGAGAAGCGTCCTGCCGTCGAGCCACAGCACGTCGAAAATCACGAGCACGACCGGTACCTCGCGGCGCAACTCTGGGTCGACCTGCTTGCGCCCGAGCCGGCGCTGCAGCTCGAAGAACCGCAGCACGCGCCCGTCGCGGTGGGCCAGCACCTCACCGTCGAACAAGACGTCGTGCCCGATCCCCGGTGCGCTCTCGACCAGCTCCGGAAACGCGCCTGTCGTCTCTTTCAGGTCGCGTGAGAAAAGCTGCACGCGCGAGCCCTGGCGATGGAGCTGGCACCGCACGCCGTCGTACTTCTCTTCGGTCCACACCTTCTCGGCGCCCATGCGTGTGAACGCCTCGTCCGGCGTCTCGACCGGGCTGGCGAGCATGAAACGGACCGGTTGAAAGAGCGTGATCGTGCTCGCCTCGAACTCGCCGCGCTTGCAGCGCGCGGCCGTCTCGCCGATGTCGCCTGTCACCAGGTGCACGCGCTTGACCTGGGTGATCGGCACGCCGAACGCTTCCGCGATCGCCGCCTCGACCAGTCCCTCGCTGAGACCGATGCGAAGCTCGCCGGCGATGATCTTGACGAAGAAGCGTGCGGCCTCTGGATCGAGCCGCTCGACCAGAGACTCGAGCGGCTTTGCCTTGGCAGCGCCGCGTGCGGTCCGGATGGCCTCCAGCGTCGCCTCGACGTCCTGGAGTGTGACCAGTTCGGGCCGAGTGCTGCCGTCCAGGGCTTCGCCCGCCCAATCGCCGAGGTCCGAATGCTTGCGGAAGATCCGACCGAGCTCATCCTCGTCTCGCCCCGAGACCGACGACACAACCTTGCTCAACGTCGACCAGCCCAGGCCAAGCGTCCGGCGCTGGGAGGGCGGAAACGCGCGCCCGCTCATGTAGACCGCGGCACGCCGGAGGTCGTCGTCGGACAGAGTGCGGAAGTAGGCGCCGAGGATCCGCGTCTTCTCGAGCGTGGCCGGTTTTGCGCCTACTGCCGCCCCGGCGCGGGCGAATTCAAGCATTCAGTAAGTCCCATCCTGGTCGCGCTTGCGCGTCAAGGTGACCTATCGTAAGTCGGGATGCGAAGGTGCCCCTACCTCGAGGAGCTGGTCAAGGACCAGCAGGCGTTTCTGCGCGTGTACCGCTTCGATTGCCACGTCGACCACCGCTCCAAGCGCAAGTACGCGTTGAGGGACAGCCCGCCGATCTGCGTGCGGAATTTCGAGGATTGCCCGTTATACCAGGATGAAAAACGGCGCGAGGACCGCACAATTACCCGCTACACCGACTGAACAGCCCCACCACCCGCCACACAAATGAACTGCCCAGTCTGCTCCGCCCCAGCTTTGCCTATCGACGACGCGTGCGTCTTCTGCCACGCGCCGTTGGTCGAGCGCGACGAACCCGATGAGCTGCTCGACTACCTTGTCGAGCGAATCCCGATCGCAAACGTCCGGCGCGGTCACCTCAACCGAGGGCCGATCACCGAGATATCGATCGACGTCGACGGCCGCAGCTTTCACGCCCGGGTCAGGAACGAGTCGCTGGAGCTGGCACCCGCGGTCGAGCTCGCCGCGTGGGTAGACCTGCTGCTGACCAAGCTCAGCGACGCGGCGGCGAGCAACCACGACCTGCGCCGCGCCGTCCTGCGTTCAGGGTGGGCGCTCCGCTAGAGCGCAGGGCGCTTCCGGTGCAGCCTCGCCGATGGGCCTGAGGCGATTCGACATCGTCCTGTGGTCCGCTTGGGTGGTGGCCAGCATGGTCGGGTTCATGCTGACCGTCATCGCTGAACTCCGGCCCCTCGGCGTTCCCTTCGGCTATGAGCCCGGCCAAATGGGGTTTGAGTTGACGTTCGTTTTGGTCGGATCGGCAGGCGTCGCCTTATTGCAGTACGTCGTCCTCCGTGTGGTGCTTGGCAACGCAACTGTTGCCGTTGTGGCATGGGTGCCGATAGTCGTCATCGTCGGGGTTGCCACCTACCTTGCTGAGTACGTCTGGCACATCTCGCCAACCTTAGGTGCTCCGGCGGACATTCAGGTCATACCGACGCTGTTTCAAATCGCAGATTCCTTGCTCGTAGGTTTGGCCCAAGGTGTCGTTCTGATGAAGGTCTTTCATCTCCGATCGGCGATCGGCCTGTGGCCCGCGGCCAGCCTGATTGCCACTGTGACGGACTATGTCGCGCTCAACTCGCAGCCCATCCTCCGGGCGTTGGATGGGCTGCCACTCCTTGCCGCGTTGCTAGTTGGCAACGCCCTCGGGGGCGGGCTCTACGGGGCCGTGACTGGCGCTGCGTTGGTTGCACTTGCCAGGCGCAGCGCGCGGAGCGCCCTACCCGTCAGCGCACCTTCCTAGAGAGCCAGCGCCAGCTGCTCGTTCGCTTCCAACGCCCAGGCCCGGATTCCCTTCCGGCGAAGCGAGCGCGCGAAGTCCTCAGTGAAACCGTGCACCGTGTAGACCTGATCTGCCCCAGAGCGTTCGACCACCTCCATCAGCTCATCGAAATCGCAGTGGTCGGAAAGATCGAATGTCGCGTCCGCGCCGAACAGACGCGCGAAATCCGGATCTTTGGCCCAGCCTGAGATCAAGGCGGTTCGATAGCGTCCGAGGCGCCGGATGTCGTCCTTGCCGACCGGGGGTGCGATGACGACGCGATCGGCGATGGGCGCGCCGTCGAGCTCGATCCAGTCGGGCAGGGAGCGGCCCGCCATGGCGTACTGCCGCGCGCACGGCACGCACCGCTTCTCGAGGGCGAACGCGAATCCGTACTGCGCGAGCTGCAGCATCACCTCCTCGGTCTTGCCGAGTGCATGGCAGAGCAGGACCGGGGTCACGCGACTGTCGAGGGCCCGCTTGCACCAACGCGCGATCAGCTCCAGAGTCTCGTCCGGATCGCCGAAACGAAAATGCGGACGGCCGTAAGTGGTTTCGACGATCAGGACGTCGGCCTTCGGCACGAACGTCTCAATCCGCCCGGGCTGCCGCAGCTTGATGTCGCCGGTGTAGAGCACGGACGTGCCGTCGTGCTCGAAGTGCAGCTGTGCGGAGCCCAGCATGTGACCGGCTGAATGGAGGGTGACCGTCGCCGGCCCGCGTCGCATCGCTTCTCCATAACCCAGCATCCGCCAGCCCCTGGGTCGCCGTGCCTCCGGAATCAGGGCCAGCGTCTGCGGGGTGAGCAGCGCCTCCTTATGGCGCCGCGCATGGTCCGTGTGCGCATGGGAGATGAAGGCGAAGCTGCGCACGACGAGCGGGTCCAGCCACAGCCGGTGGCCGGGCAGCGAGACGCCGTGGTCCCAGACGACTTCACGCGTCACAGCCGGACCGTGCTTGCCTGGCCGAACAGCCACTCGGGCACTTTGATCCCCAGCAGCTCGTACGCCTCTGTGGGCACACCGATGTCGGCGACCCAGACCTCGCCCGCCACGCGCGGGCCGTCGGCCAGCAACAGACCTTGCTTAGGAAGCCCGAAGGTGACGGTCAGGTCGGCCCTCACGCATGGAGCGTAGGCGACACCGCTGTCGGCGTCGAGTCCCGACGGCACGTCGACCGCGATCACCCGCTTTCCGGATTCGTTGATGGCGTCGATCCACTCTGCGAACCTGTCCTGAGGCATTCGCGAGAGTCCGACTCCGAAGATGGCGTCCACGACCAACGATGCATTCTCAATGTGCAGTTCGCTCGACACCTCGACGCCAGCTCGGCCGAGCGCTTCGAGGGCCTCGGCGGCGGCACCGCCAAGTCGCGTGGAGTCCACGCAACAAACACTCGCCAGCAAGCCCTTCTCGTGCAGCCGCCGGGCGCAAACCAGTCCGTCGCCGCCGTTGTTGCCGATCCCGCAGACCACGGCCGTGGGTTGGTCGCAGAACCGGGCGACGCACATGCCGGCCGCTTCCATCAGCCAGCTGACAGAGACCCCAAAACGCTCCCGGGCGAGCGTGTCGAGCTCTTTGACCTGAGCGCTAGTGAGAGTCGGTAGGGCGCTGGACGACAAAGGAGCAGTAGGGATCGCGGCGGTGGATCGAGTCGGACTGCGAGACCGCGGCGCTTGTCAGGCGAGAGATCAGCTGCGGGGTGATCGTGCAGACCTGGGGGAACTTGAGCGCGGTGTTGCGGAAGGGACAGTTGTGAATGGTCACATTGATCCCCTCGGCTCCCTCCGTCTGCTCGACGAGCGTGCCGGCCCGGCCGATCCAGGCCACGACCCGGCGCAGCCTCTCGTCGAAGTCGAGCCCCTCCAGGTCCTTCTCGATCGCCTTCGCGTGCCTGGCCGCAACCCGGGCGAATACCTCGTCCAGTGCCTCAGGGCCGCCCATCTCCTGGACCTCCTGCAGCACCATCGTGGCCAGCTGGCCGTAGCGCTTCGGGAAGACGGCGTCGGCGCGCTCGGTCAGGGCGAACAGGAGGGAAGGCCGGCCGCGGCCGCTGCGCTCGGGCTGGCTCACCACCAGGCCGTCGCGCTCCAGGTTGGTCAGGTGCTGGCGGACCGCGTTAGTGGTCAACCCGAGGTCGTTGGCGACGGATTCCGCGCTGGATCGGCCCTTGCGCCGCAGCAGCTCGAGGACTTCCATGCGGGTCGAACGGCCGGCGATCATGTGGGGCACATCCGGTCGCTTGCCCCGGATGCTAGCACAGGCCAAAACTGCTAAATCGATTTATTACAGGTGGTCCTTGACAAAAGGCGGAACCGCCCTAAACTTGGTGTGCGGAGGAGATAGAGGGAATGCCCATGATCAAGCAGGCAAGCCGCGCGATCGAGCACATGACCGCTCGGGAGCGCCGAATCCAGCGCGCCAAGTACGCCCGCCGGAACAAGATGCGCTACATCGACAAGCTCCTGAACGAGCTGGAGATGCTGAACCTGGCCGACCAGCGGCAGATGCCGCCCGTGCTGTCGGTCGCGATCAACAAGGTCATCGAGGAGTCGCCAGAGGTGACGGTCTTGGCGCAGGCCAAGCCGGCCTCGGTGATGGAGGCGATGGACGCCCTTTACGAGATCCAGGACAGCCTCATGTACAACCAGATCGAGGACGAGTAGATCCTCAACTGCTGAAATAAACAGGGCCGGGCTCCCACGAGCCCGGCCTTCTTTTTTTTTTGGGCCGTGCGCGGGTCAAAGCAGGCGTGGCAGGATGTCGGGCGGAGACAAGCTGAATGGCTGACTGGCAACTCGAGGAGACGGCAGCGCAAAAGCAGCGCAACGACGTCTACTCGCAGCGGTCGAATCCGGCCTTCGAGGCGGTTTTGGAGTCGCGAACCGCAACTCGGGACGCAGCCTTTTTCCTGCCGTTTCTGCGACCTGGCATGCGAGTGATGGACGTCGGCTGCGGACCGGGAACCATCACGGTTGGTCTGGCTGAGGTTGTCGCGCCAGGCCGCGTCGATGGCTTTGATCTCCAGCCGGCTCTGGTCAAGCGGGCGCGGGCT
>Ga0099828_10000214_pt1 | contig 33988 bp, 39 predicted proteins | sample CZO8metaG_2_FD_79338 | JGI IMG/M metagenome (GOLD analysis project Ga0099828, IMG submission 79338) | Vadose zone soil microbial communities from the Eel River Critical Zone Observatory, Northern California, USA - CZOApr15con2H1.8 metaG | ecosystem: Environmental > Terrestrial > Soil > Vadose... | reverse complement strand
GGAATGTCGAGCCTAAGAGCGTCTGCGACTGCGTGGATGATGCGTCGGTTCGCGAAAGAACGGATGGCGGAGGGCACGCTCGAGCAACAAAGGCAGCGCTATGAGTCATGGGCGGGCCGCACGAAGCCACCAGAGGGCACGATCGTCGAAGCGATCAGGATCAGCGAGCTAGAAGGCGAACGTCTGAGTCCTCCGGGTGCCGACCCTGCCAGGGCATTGCTGTGGTTCTTCGGTGGCGGTTACATCGCAGGCTCGCCCCTCACGACGCGGGCTCTGGCGGCCAGGATCGCGACCTTGACGGGGGCCTGGGCACTGGTGCCGGACTACCGGCTACGTCCCGAGCACAGCATTGAGGCAAGTCTCGAGGACGGACTGGTCGCCTATCGATGGCTGGTTCGAGACCTCGGGTCTGCCGATCAGATCGTGGTCGGCGGCGAGTCCGCAGGCGGTGGCCTCACCTTGCGGCTGCTGTGCGCGCTCCGCGACGCCGGAGAAACGCTGCCTGCCGCAGCGGTCTTGATCAGCCCGTCCACGGACCTGTCGATGAGCGGGCGGTCCATGCAAGCAAATGCAGCCTCCGATGCCCTCGCCAGCGCGGCTTTCCTGAAAGAGCTGCGCGAGGTGCTCGATCTCTGCGACCCGCGCGACCCATCCGTTTCGCCCCTGTATGCCGACCTGTCCAAGCTGCCGCCGCTTCTGATTCACGTGTCCGGCGATGAGGTGCTGCTCGACGACTCCGTCCGCCTTGCTGAAAAAGCTCGCGCGGCGGGCGTCGAAGTGACGTTGCGGGTATTCCCCGGGTTGTGGCACGTCTTTCACTCCCAGCCCAGCATTCGAGAGGCTCGTGAGGCGGTGGGAGAGATCGGTTTGTTCGCTCGGGAGCGGCTGGAGGCCCGCGCAGCGCCCAGCTACGCCTGACCCGCCGCCGCCCGCACCAGCGTCACCATCGACTCGACAACGGCGCGGTCGTTGAGGCCCTGCCGGCTGGCGAGCGATCTCCACGCCTGAAAGTCAACTGCGTGACCGCAGGCGGCGAGGATCCGGGCATGCCTCTGGCCCCTTGACTTCCAGGGGGCAGCAAGCAGCTCGCTCAGCCGATCTTGAAAGCGAAAGAAGGCCCCTCCGGCTCCCGGGAGGCCGTCTGCGTCTCGGAGGATGGCGGCCATGCGCTGCTCGTGCTGACGGTAGTAGGGATAGATGGCAGTTAGAGCTGAGCGGAGGCGACGGACGGGATCGGCGATCTCCGCGAAGCTGGTCATATCGGGCAGCGGGCTTTCGCGGAGGCTGAAGGCGCGGCACTCCTCGAACAGCAGTGCTGAGTCGGGGAAATGGCGATAGAAGGTCGCCCTTTGCACGTGGGCCTCGCGGCAGATCCTGGCCACCGTAGTCCGTGCGGGACCGATCGTGCTGTGGAACTTGACGGTGGCCTCGATGATCCGGCGGCGGGTTTCAGCCTGCTTCTCGGCCCGCCGTTTGAGCTCATACTTCCGCTTTGGCGAGACAGGCTGTTCAATCATATTGACAAACCGCGCCCGCCCATGCTAGCGTCCCTCACAATCGTTAAACGCCATGTATCGCGAATTATAGGAGGCGCCAGCATGTCCCGGATACTCGCGGTTTCGATCGAGAACGCAGAAGAGCCGCAGCGGTCGCTTCTGGAGAAAGTCAGAGCCCAGGTCGGCTACATCAGCGGCACCCAGCGGCTGCTCCTGGTCGATCCCCAGATCGGGGTCGCCGCGAAGCAGCTGCACGACTACTTGAACCTGCGGCCGGAGTCCCCTTTCAGCCGAATTCAGCGCGAGATGGTGGCCACGGTGGTCAACGGGATGATCGGCGCCAAGCCGTGCCTCTCCGCTCATTGCGAGGCGCTGCGACGCCTGACCGCGGACGACGACCTCGGTCCGGACTTTGTCGAGCGGTGGCCGGACTATCCGATGGATGCGCCGACGCTAGCCCTTCTGCACTACGCCCGCAAGCTGACAGGCTGGCCCGACCGCATCACGGACCATGACATCGACTCGCTGCGGGAGGCGGGTTGGGACGACCGGGCCATCTACGAGGCGACTGCCTTGATCGCGATGTTCAACTTCTCAGGCCGAATCGAAGCTGCGTCGGGGCTGCCCATGGACGAGATCCCCGCGGAAGCGGACCTCCCCATCGCGCGACCCGATGGGCGACCGGGCGGCCTGGCTGTAAAGGCCTGAGGGAATCAGCCGGCTGAAGCAAGGAGAGGAGCAACGCGGCGGCCCACGGGCACGCCTGCGACCACCGCCCGGAGCTCCTCTTCGATCTCCGATTGGGTGACCGACCTGTCCATGAGTCCACCCAGGACTACGCGTCTGGCCGACCTCCCGACCACACGCAGGTCGCGATCGTCAGCGTCAGGCAGGGCGAGTCGCAAGACCTCCATGAACCCCTCGAGGCCCATATTGATGTTCGCCTCGAGTTGTGACATGAAGTCCTCGGCGCCCAGCTCGAGGGCGGCCCGGATCGCCGGCCTGACGAAAGAGACCCTGCCGCCGAAGAAGCGGATGAACGCATCCGCTGCCGCCGAGGGATCGCTGTCTTTCAAGTGACCGTACTGCGCTATGAATTCAATGCACACGCGCTCGTGGGCGTCCTGGTCCAGGCCGTACAGGACGAGGCTTCGCTTGTCTGGAAAGTAGTGATACAGACCGCCGAGGCTCAGGAAGGACGCTGCTGCAGCCTCGCGCATGGTCAGGTTGCGCGCGCCGGATTTCTCGATCAGCGGAGAGACCGCGGCCCAGATCTCGCGTCGTCGCTGGATGCGGTCTTCAGGCGGGCGGCCCGGTTTTCCGAACATGGCGCCTCCTTTCGCTGATCAATAGGTCCAGCCCTTGCAACTACTGAAGCTCGCGCCGAGTATAAGCCCGGCGAGTTGATTTTCCGAACACATGGAGGTGTGAGATGGCAATCGGACAGGAAAGGATCATCGTGCAACCCGGCGAGGGGGAATTGATTGCATCGGTCTTTGGCTACAACGTCATCCGCAAGATCACCGCGCAGCAGACATCCGGCGCTTTTTCCATCGTCGAGTTGATGTACCCGCCCGGAAATTTCACCCCGCCGCACCGACACGAGAAGACCGATGAGGTCGGCTACATCCTCGAGGGCGAACTTGGTTTCATGGTCGCCGAGGAGGACTTTCGAGTCGGGGCTGGATCTTTTGTCGTCCGGCCCAAAGGCGTCCCTCACGCGATCTGGAACATCACCGACCTACCCGCCAGGCTCCTGGACATGTACACGCCGGCCGGCATGGAGGCCTGGTACCAGGAGCTGGCAAGACTGGTCGGTGGCTCGAAGCAGGCGACGATGGAGACGCTCTTCGAGGCGGGCCGGCGTTACGACTCGGTGTTCATGCCGGAACTGGCGCCGCGGCTGATCCAGAAGTTCGGCCTCAAGCTCGAGATCCCGGGTCAGCCGGCGACGCCCTGAACCATCTCGGTCATGAGGATTGCAGCCTTCTCATCGTCCAGGCCTTGACCCTCAGTCAGCGACCGCCAGGTCCAGAAATCGATGGCGTGGCCAAGGGCCGCCATCAACGACTCTCGATGTTCCTCGGCGACCTGCCAGCCCTCGGCGAGAATGCCGCGCTGCCAGTCTCTCTGCTGGGCCTGCATCGCGAAGAGGGCTTCCACTCCCGGCACGCCTTCGAAGTTCTGTTGGTCAGCCAGGACCACGCGATTTCGGTGGTAGCTGGGGTATAGCTCGGTCAGAGCGACGAGCAGCCTTTGGCGCGGATCGGCAATCGGCTGCCAGCTGGCCGGGTCGGGCGGGGGATCGAGCTCCATCCCGTGGAGGCTGCAGGCCATGAACAGGGTCAAGAGGTCGGGGAAGTGGCGCTGGACGGTGGGCCGCCGCACGCCGGCCAGCCGTGCGATGGCGTTCATGCTGGCCCTTGACGCTCCGATCGTCATGTGCAGCTGGTAGGCGGCCTCGACGATCCGGCGCCGGTTGTCTTCCTGTCGCCGGGCTCGGGCGTTCAGGCGGTAGCGGCGGGGCATCCCTTCGCTTTCACGTGCATGTCTGAACTTGAATCTTGACAGACAGCCTGCCGAGGTGGATCATGTGCAGGGTTGCAGATGAAATCAAGGGTGTATGACATCTCGCTCGAAACCAACCTGGCCGCGGAACGTCTGCTGGCGGCAGCGACCGATTTCTCAGAGCGACGGCCGGACTTCTGGCCGACCATCACCCGTCAGCGATACCACGTGTTCTCGGTGGGCGATCACTCGGCGGAAACCGAGGAAGGCACCAGTCCGGTGCACCATCGATACAAGTACGAATGGACCGACGACGGGGTGGTACGGGCCACCACCGTCGATGCGTCCGCGATGACCACCGGTTCGATCTGGGAGCTGCGGGTGCGGCCAGGTGAAGGCGGTGGCAGCAAGGTCCACATCCACGTAGAGATGGGGTTCAAAGGCCTCATGCGGGTAGCGGGTCCCGTGATGTTTCGGCTGAACGGAGGGGGCGCTGAGACGTACCGCAAGTGGTTCCTGAAAACACTCGCGGTGCTGGAGGCGGAAGACGTCCGCGCAGTGAAGTGAACGCGGTCTACGCCGGCCGTTTCTATCCAGCGGGTCTTCAGGGCCGGATACCGCGCTTGCTGGAAAAGCTGATCGTGAAGCGCCTTGGGGCCGTGCCCGGAGTCGCGCGGGTACAGCTCGCAGACCTCCGCTTCGCCTATCGGATGACCCGGCTGTTCCAGCTTATCTATATCGGCCGCCGGCTCAGCACGACCGAGGTCCAACGCGAGATGGTCGCGACGGTGGTCAACGGCCTCATCGGCGGCGCGCCTTGACTCGGTCTGCACTCGGCGGCCTTGCGCCGCCTCACCGGGCTCGAGCACTGGATCACGAGTTCGCCACTACGTGGCCTACCTATGACCTCGACACGAAGACACGCGCACTGCTTGGCTACGCGAAGAAGCTGACCGAAGCACCGGCCACCATCGAGGATTCAGACTTTGAAGCTCTTCGCGAAGCCGGTTGGGACGAACGAGGCATCTACCAGGCAACCTCGTTGATCTCCTTCTTCAACTTCAGCGGCAGGATGGAGGCAGCCTCGGGCCTTCCAATGGACGGCCAACAACTCGGCGATCAGCTCGTCCGTATGTTATAGATCGACCTCTTACCTCGGCCCGAGGAGTGAGTGTTCGTCGTCAGTCGAACCCCGGGGGCGATCGCGTCGTTGCGTTTGCGCAACAACCGCATGAACCTCTCCATCTGGCCCGGCCCGAGCCTCCGGCTCCATTTCTCCTGAACACATCGTAGGAGGTCACACGAGGATACGAAGAGGATCCAGGTCGAGTACAGGAGGAACCTCGCGGATACCACAGGACACGAGAGGCATCAGGTGTAAGGTCCAGTGGGTCGGTCACCTCGTGTTCCGGCCTGAACTGGATGGACAGTAAGTCTGACGTACCAGGTACGCATCCAGGACGCAGCCGCTCTCAATCAGGGGGTGTCGTTAGGTGTCGTTTCGTATTCCGAAGGCGCGCCCTCAACTCCCGGACACAGAACCCGGCTTATCGCCGCTCTCGGCCCACCACCCCGTCCCGAATACGAAACTCGAGTTCAATCGAGCCTCGCGGAGGACTGTAAGTCGCGGGTACCAGTAACCATTTAGTACCCACACGCTTGTTCGGCCGAGTTCGATTCGGAGTGATACGACCACCTCTCTGAACTCAGGCGGACAGAATGTCAAAGGGCTTGTCGCGGCGACCTACTGTGGCCCCGACCAGCGGCGGTGAATCAACCGCGAGCGATCTCACCGCACAGCGCATCTTCGGGCGCCAGAATGGGTGCAGGACTGTAAGTCAGCGCCGACCTTATGTATCCCTCGAGCCCCTGGCCAGTCCCTCCAGGCCCATCGCATCGAACGTTCAAATCGGCCGGGGCGGGCGCGCAATGAACTAGTGTTTCGGTTCAGTGAGAGTGGTTCGACGCCACCGGAAGGGGCTCAGTTACGTAGGGTGTGGCGTGGCCGCGCTGGGCGTGGTTGGCTATGTCGCCGGGCGGTTCCTGGCCGCCGCCGATTATCGCTTCGTAGGGGTTGTCTATTTATCCACTTACCTGGTGCTCGCAGGTTTGCTAGTCATCGCTTCGATACTGCTGGCGCATTCCTCTCAGGGTCGCAGGCCGCTGATCCTGCAATTGTTTGCTGGTGTAGGCGCCGCATTTGGAATTCTGCTTGTCCTATTTCCCTACAGTCGCCTGATGGCGTACCCCGACGCCGCATTGGCGGCAAGCGCGGTCCTCTTGCTCGTAATCGGTTGGAAAGACCTGAACGATCCGAGACTTTGGAGAACCGGGTCCCCAGACTCCCCTAATACCGCAAGGTAGGTGCGCGGACCAGCCCAAACGGGGCAACAGGCGATCACGGCTCGTCGAGTCTTACAGGCTGCTGATCGGACCCATTACGCGTCATTCCTCACCACTGGTTTTACACGTGTCTGCCGTCGATGGGACCGTCTACGAAGCCACCACCCACCAACCAGCCATATCGGGACATAGAACGCCCAAACGACCGGCGCGAATCGCGACGGCACCATCGATGCGCCAATAGCGATGGCTGCGACGAGGACCAACACTCCGAGATAGCTGAGGATTCGCTGTCGCGACGTCTTAGATCGTTGAGACAAGCGTTCTTGGCGTCGAATCTCTACGTAGCCCCAGCCGACAGCGGCGACGATCATCAAAAGGCCACTCAGGATCGTCAGCCAAAAGGCTATCTCGCGGAGAGGGCCCGCGGGCAGGGTAGTCAAAGCGAGGCCGGCAACAAGTGCAACGGCAACCAGGATCAAGATGAGCACGTTCCATCGATTTCGCAGAATGCCGGAATCACGCTCCATCAAGGTCGTGCGAATGCATCGAGCGCACCCTTTGCAAAAAGGATCAGATCATGGGGCGGCAAATTGCGCGCTCTAGATGACCACAAAAGAAATGGCCCCCTCACTGTTCCAGCGCATCTTGGCCCGAACCGATCCACGAAGCTCCGCAGGCTCGAAGAGGCGCGCCGCGTGCTTCCGCAGATGCGCTCGGCGATGCGGCGCGGGGGGGGATCCGCCGGGTGGTCATGGACGCAGGCTTGTGTCGATCCAGTCTGGGTGGCAGTCCCGCCCTAGAAGCGGGAAGCGGAAATACTTCGGATACCACAGGTGCCAAACGACTTCCTGAAACTCCAGCCTAAGGTCTGCCAGCGCAGATTCAAGCGCTTCACAAGTTGACGCCGCCAACACCGTAGGAAGCAGTTCATCGAGGTACTTCCTGAATACTTTCTCCAAGTCTCCCAGCGCATCCGCGATTGCAGCCGCCTCAGGGTCCTTCGGATCGTCGTGAAGCTGCCGGATTGATTCGCACTGCATCAAGCGTTCGGTCAACTCGACCGCGCCCTTAACCGACAACAACTGGGGTGTCTTCTCTGATTCGGGCATTGCGCGACTATATCGCCGTGAGCGGCACAGGCACCTCTCGCCAGGGGCGCAAGGTCGGCTCGGCGCGTGCTTCAGCAGGTGCTCGGCGAAATCAGCTCTCGCCACAAGGTCGGCCCCAGAGCCTGCGACTGATGCCCCTACGGTGCCCCAATGCCGAGCGATGGGTAATACGCCGCCAAACCAACCAAGGCGATAGTGGCCAGCAGTGCCCACTGCCACCCCCTGAGCCTGGATAGCCGGCTCCATCCAAACTCGGGCGCAAGGCTTGTGAAGTCTCGATCCACATGGCGTTAACTGGAATCGCAATGAGCCCGAAGCCGGCCAGCCCAAAGTCTCCACTAAACCCAGGGCGATCCAAGGTGCTCGGAATGCCTGGCGCATGAATCCCGCCGATGGACAGGAGGTCGAATACGGCTTCGTGTGACTTGCTGTCCACCCACAGCTTCAGAAAGACGTGGATTCCCGATCTCGGCAATCAGATTGATTCAATTCACGCGAAGGACGAGTCGGGAGGCCGAGTCCATATCGGTTGAGATATGAACCGAGCCCATTGCCTAACTCACCTTGCGGGCCTGGATGACGCGACCATCCTTTGCGACCTCGCCTTCGAATCTGCGACTGCCAGAACGAGCCACGATTTTCCACGAGTTGTCAGTTTCTTTGACATCAACCATCGAGGCTCCGGCGATCTTGAAGCAGCGTATTAGGAATTCGTCGAACACCGTCCACGCCGCTTGCGCATCCTCCACGCCGCGCCCGGCGAACGCTGCTGCCGAGAGCTTCATTAAGCCCGCAATGATCGCTGCCGCGGTTAGTTGGGCTGCGGTTGCGATTGAGTACAAGATGAGAACGTCCTGCATGGAAAGGCCAGTGGCGCCCCAATTTGATTGGCGACGCGCTTCTTCGAGTACCCAATATCTCGGCGCAACTATGGCGACGGCGCCGTCTATAAGGTCATCTGCGGGCAGAGTACCGATCGCGAAGCTGACTTCGACAGCTTCGATACGAGAGTCAGAATCCTCGGGCTGACCGCCCTGCTCGATGCTGACAATGGCTGCTCGCTGTAGGTCAGGCTGGCTCATGACACGCGCTGTCCTCGTTGAGCTTCAACGGACTGACCAAGCGCGAGGGTTGGGTGGCCGTGTTCTTCATAAGCGCCCGACTCTTCAGTGCTTTGGAGAAGTAACTCGTCGAGCAACGGTTCATAGAGCACGCCGGTACTGCTACGCATCCACTGGCGCCCAGACGAATCCTTGAACGAGATCGAGATCGCGGGTTGACCGCGTGGCAGTCCGGGCGACAGAATCCGAAACTCCCTGGTCTCATGCGGGCCGAGAACAAAAGGTCGGCGCACAAAACTCCCGCGCACACCAAGCTCTGTCTTCACCACAACGCTGTACACGGGCTCGGCGCTGCCGTTATACACGAGAACGACAAGCTCGGCGAAGACGCTACCGTCGGCTTGCGGCTCTTCGGTCAATTCCGCCAACCATGCCGCGATCAGTCGAGCTTGCGCCGTGCGCCGGTCGCGAACCTCTGATCGTCTATCTCGAATCTGAACCCACAGCAGGTACAGTGCAACCGCGAACGCACCGACCGTTCCGATCGCTGACAACCAGGAAGGTATGTCCATCCCGGCATTAGGCTACGTCGGGCAGCGATAGGAAGCGCCGAACTCCTCGAGCGTGGCGCCCGAGAACCGTGTTGCTCTCAGTTGAAGCATTAGGTTCGCAGCAGTACTGCGCGACTGCACGCGACTAGTTTGCCCCAGGCATCACCTCGTTGAGCACGCTTAGATGTCAGGCTGGCTGTAGCGTTGTACCGCCTAAGTGGAGGAGTGGACAGCGCGCGCAGATCTCCAGCATCGAGTCTGGGCGTTGAGGGCCTCAATCGAGCGCTATCTCCAACTCCAGCAAGACCAGATTGCGAGCATCCGGGTCGCCCCGCCCCGCGACGGGTACACGCTGAGTCAGCAGAAGCTCAACTCCGAGGCGGATGTCCATATCGAGGCTCTGCTTAATAACGCCAGGCACCTCAGTCGTGCGCTTCAGTCGAAGCATCTCCCTGCCTCGATTAAGGGCCAGTCTCTTGGCAACTTAGATTCACCGATCCGACACGTACGGAACATCCGCGAGCACTGGGATGAGAATCGTGTTTTCTGGTCTGAGGGCACAACTCCACCAAAAGGCTCGTCGGCCAGGTGGTTCAAGACCAACTTTCCTGACAAGACACCATGGAGTTCGAGCTGGTCGAACGTCGAGGGCCCGGTGATCGGCGGAATCATTCGTCTAAACGAGTTGCTGGTGATCCTCGATCAACTCGACGGCTTGATCGATAAGACCTAGGCTGGCAGAGCAGTCGCAATCAGTCCGAGCTACGGCGACAGGCGCTCACCTCGCCGGAATTGGCGGACGACCCTGCGCGCTTCGGCGAAGTTGCGGGCCTCGGACAAGCCGTAGGACTATAGATTTTGGGTACCAGTACCCTTTTAGTACCCAACCGCATCGTGTCGCAGCGTGTCGGTAGGTGTCGTCCTGTATTCGCGAGGGCGGGTTTGAATTGGCGAAATACGAACCCGGCTTACAGTCCGCCCTCGGCCCATACCCCTCATTTCGAATTCAACAGCTCGGTGAGAACATGCCTGGCGCAACCTGCGCGCAAGCATCGGAAGACATCGCGACCGGCCGTTGCAAAATAGTCGGCCCATGACCCAGCCGTCCCAGGCGCCCGACGTCTTCACGCGCGAAGAACGCCGAATCATCCAGCGACACCGCACCCCTGGACAGGTCCAGCAGTTCCTACGCAGGCTGCCCTACAACTGGGAGCTGCACGGGGACACCCTCCGATCCTTTCGCCAAGTCGTCCGCCACAAGACCGCGCACTGTTTGGAGGCGGCGCTCGTCGCTGCCGTGATTTTGGAGCAACACGGCTACCCCCCGCTTGTGGTCAGCTTCGAGTCCAAAGACGGGGTGGATCATGTGATCTACGTGTTTCGCCACGGAGGTCGGTGGGGCGCGGTGGCCCGGTCCCGGGATGCGGGCCTGCACGGCCGCAAACCGGTGTTCCGCGGCATTCGCGATCTGGTGTGGAGCTACTTCGATCCATACGTGGACTCCACCGGCCGCATCACTGGCTACCAGCTAGCGGATCTGCGCGCCCTGGGCAAGTACGACTGGCGCCTGGCCCTCACGAACATCTGGAAGGTCGAGAAGTATCTCCTCAAGATTCCGCACCGCAGACTGCGGTCGTCGAATCGCCGCTACCTGCGCTTGCTCGCGCGGTTTCGCGCATACCGTGAGCGACATCCCCGCGGCCCGGTCGTGGAGATCTACCGCGACCGTCAGCACTGGATGTAGCGGGCGACAGTTCTCTACGTGCCCCGGACAGCTTGTACAGCAACCCTGAATGTGGTAGCTCGCACTCGGGCAAGATGGCGTGTAGTGACGAAAGCGGTCGAGATCACCCAGACCGAATTGGCGCTGATCCTGGAAGCGCTTGACGATGCGGCCTACTACCGGGACTCGCGCTCCCGCGTGCTCACGAGCGTGGTGCGTCGGTACAGCAAGCGCCAGGGCTCACAGCCGGTGGCGCCGGCCGACGCCGAAGGCCATCGCACGAAGGCCCGGTCCTACGCAGCGCTTGCCGCAAGGCTCAGGCGGAGCGAGAGCAGAGCTAGACCGCGGTCTCGGCCTCCTTGGTTTGCTTGGTCTCCTCAGCCACGTTCGTCTCGATGATCTCGCCTTCGATGTTGATCTGGATTTCGTTGCTGACGACGAACTTGCCGTCCAGCATCGCGTCGAACCGCATCCCGAAATCCCTGCGGTTGATCTGAGTCTCGGCGGCGTACCCGATCCTGTGCCCCATCCGAGGGTCATTGAACTCGCCGTACTTGAGCGCGTTGAGCGTCACCGGCTTGCTGGTGCCCTTGATAGTCAGGTCACCGGTGACCCGATAGCGGTCACCGCCGACGTGCTCGATCTTGGTGCTCTTGAAGGTCATTGTCGGAAACTTGTCGATCTCGAGGAAGTTGGACGACCGCAGGTCGTTGTCGCGCTGCTCGTTGTGGGTTCGGATGCTGGCGGTGTTGATCGTGGCTTCCACCGTCGACCGCTCCGGATGCTCGGGGTCGAGGTTCCCGGTGGCGGTGACCTCCGCAAAGTGGCCGCGAACGGTCATCATGCCCAGGTGCTTGGCGGAGAACTCCACCTGCGTGTGGTACGGATCGAACTTCCAGGTTCCCATTGCGACTCCTCCTGTCAAGGAAATATCTGCCCGCGGGGCAATCTTCAGATTAGCAACCCGTTGGAGTCTCCACTTATTTCTCTCTCAATCGATCCCGGCCGCGCTCGCGTAAGCTGCCCGCCGTGAGCGAGGCGTTCGTGCCGGGCCTGCGTTACACGTCAGGCGCCCAGGAGCTCTGGGCGCTGGTCGTGGCCACCCTCGCTAATTGGGAGCAGCGCATGAACGACGCCGCCGCGGCGGCCGGCCTGTCTCCTGTCTCGGCGTGGGCGCTGGTTCAGCTCGACCCGGAACACCCCATTTCCCAGAAGGAGCTCGCCGCCCGGCTCAAGTGCAATCCGTCGACTGTCGTCGATCCCACCGACCGGCTGGAGCAAGCCGGACTGGTGGTGCGCGAGGCGAAAGCCGCCGACCGCCGGGTCAACGTGCTGGTCGTCACTCCCCGGGGGCAGCGGGTGAGGGATCAATTGATCGATCGCCTCTTCGAGCCACCGGCCGCCTTCCGCCGGCTTCCCGCCAGGGACCAGGCGCGGCTGCGGGATGTCATGCGCGCCGCGGCGGGTGGCGCGAAGACCGCCCAAACGATTCGACGAGGTCGCCGAGCCCGGGCAGGCTAGCCGGCCGCCGCCCAAGTGTCCACTCGCTCCGCACTAGCGCGGGCTTCTAAGATCAGCCCAGTTGCCAGAGCACAAACAGGCGAGACGGCCCAAGGACCTCTCCGGATACCTCGACGCGATGGCGCGGGTCATGTTCCAGACTGGCATCAGCTGGCGCGTCGTCGACGCGAAGTGGCCGGGCATTCGCCAGGCCTTCCACGGGTTCGAGCCCAAGCGTGTGGCCAGGCTGAGCGCCAAGGACATCGATCGGTTGATGGGAGACACGCGAGTCATTCGCAATCGAAGGAAGCTGGAGGCGATCGCCTCCAATGCTGGGCACATGGTGGAGCTCGACGCAGAGTTCAAGGGTTTCAAGCGCTACCTCGATTCGCTGGGCGATTTCGAGGCCACGAAGAAGGCGCTCCACAAGCAGTTCGCGTTCATGGGCGACACGGGGACCTGGTACTTCCTCTGGATGGTCGGTCGCAAGGTGCCCGAGCACGAGGACATGTGATGCGCGGATTGGGCGCGTCTCACACGAATGCAGCAGACTGAATCCGAGCGGACGGCTTTGCTCATGCAGGCGCTCGGCAACCAGTACGGAAGGCTCCAGTCGGCGCGCGGCGGCACGATTGCGGAGAGCTCCTCCCGGACCAGCCTCTACCTGACCAGCCTCACGGGCGCGGTGGTCGCTCTGTCGTTTGTGGCTCAAGCGTCGAGATTCAGCCAGACGTTCTTCGTGTTTGCCCTGGCGGTGCTGCCGGTCGTCTTCTTTCTCGGCGTGGTGACCTACTACAGGGTCCTGCAGACCGGGGTCGAAGACGTGATCTACGCGAGGGCGATGAGCAAGATCCAGCGCTTTTACGGCGACATCGACCCGCCGCACGCGGACCTGTTCCAGGACACGTCTGTCGATGAGGTTGGACTGGCTCGCCTGGGCTTGTTCGCCCTGTGGTGGCAGCAGTTTCTCTCCTCAGCGGCCGTGGTGGCGATCGTCAACTCAGTGGTCGGAGGCGTGTTCATCGGGCTGACGATCGCGTACCTGTTGCAGCCTCTGTCATTGATTGGCGTTGCGGTCGGGGTCGTTGCGGCTCTGCTGATCGCGCTCGCCTTTCTCCGCCATCAGTGGGTCACCTGGATGCACGTGGCAAAGGTCTTGCCGATGTCCGGGGATGCGTATTAGGCGGTAGCGAGATGTACGACCCATCGGTGTGGCGGGACTACTTCGTGATGGTGGGCGGTGGAGCCGCCGCCCTGACGGGCCTCGTCTTCGTCGCGATGACGCTTCACCTGGACGACATCGTGCACCACCCGGTCCACCGTCACCGCGCCCGGACGATCTTGACTGGGCTGACAGCGGTCTTCCTGCGCTGCGGGCTGGTGCTGATGGGTGGCCAGACACGACAGGCCGTGGCGGTCGAGCTCATCGTTGTGCTCATCGCAGTGGAGGTGATCCTCTACCGCAGCACTCGAGACGCCTTCCAGGCCGCCGACACCCGCGTCCTGCTGCGCGCCATCGGCAGCTTCGCGTGCCTCCTGACGGAGCAGGCGGGCGCGGCACTCCTCTTCTTTGGCGCGGTCTGGGGTCTGTATGTGGTGGGCCTGGGGATGATGGCGTCGTTCGTGTTCATGGTTTCCGGCGCCTGGCTGCTGCTCGTCGGCGTGGAATCGTCGCAGGCCGGGCGTAAGCTGAGCGAGCCGGAGAGCGTGCAGCCATGAAGGAATTCGAGCTGGAACCCGACAACCAGGCCCTGGCGTGGATGGCGGCTCATCCGGCGACCAGGTGGGTCGTCGGCTATGACGTCCATCTCTGCTGCGGTGGCGGCAAGATCTGCACCGTCACGGTGCGCGAGGTCTCGGCAAACGACCGCGCGGACGAGTACGCCACGGCGACGCTGCCGGATGGCGCCAGCGTCATGGTCGATACGCGCGCTGCGCGGCGTTTGCCGTCGCGATTCGGGCTCACCGTCCGGGGGCTTGGCCCGCTGAAGCACCTCGACCTGGTGCTGAGCGGAGACGAATGGGGAGAGCTTCTCTACTCCTGACGCTCCAGCCTGACGACCGGGATCAGGCGGTCCGTCCTCTTCTGGTAGTCGGCGAACGAGGGCCAGATCAACGTCATCGCGGCATAAAGGCGGTCATGCTCCTTGCGGTCTTCGACCACGTGAGCCCGCGCCTTGAACGTCTCGGTGCCGCCGGGTCGAGCGACCTCCACCTCGACCTCCGGGTTGGCCTTGATGTTGCCGAACCACTTCGGGTGGTCTGGCGCCCCACCCTTGGACGCGACGATCACGTAATCCTTGCCGTCGCGGCCGAAAACCACCGGCGTCATGATCTCGTCCCCGCTCTTCGCGCCCCGAGCGGTCATGAGCAGCACGTGATCTCCCCACATGCCAACGCCAAGGCCGTTCTTTTCATGGAACTCGGCGATCGTCTTCTGGTTCCAGCCAATTGCCTTCACGTCTTGAAAGGTAACCGAAGGCCGTCGTGCCAGGCGGCCTGGCGCGTTGAGCGGATCCGATGAATTTCGCCCTCCGGCCTAGTCTTAATCCTGGAGGCGAAAGATGAAGACGATGGCAGGGCAGCTCAACGACGTTCCGGCCGGGGTACGCCCGACCGTCCAGGCCGCGATGAAGATGGTCAGGTCGGTTGCGCCAAAGGCCGCGGAGATCGCCTACGAGATGGCGCCTCCGCGGTCGAAGAGCATGGTCTGGAAGCTCGCCCGCTATGCCGCGGGTGGCGAGAACGTCGTCGGCATAGGCACCCTCACGGCCCACTCGATGATCTACTTCTACCGCGGCCGTGAGCTCGACGACGGGAGCGGCCTGCTCCAGGGTGGGGGCAAGGAGATGCGCTTCATCAGGCTCCAGTCACCGGCCGACGCGGAGCGACCCGCCCTGAAGCAGTTGGTCCGGAAGGCTTTCCGCCTGGCCCAAAAAAGTTAGCTCCGTACAGTTGAGCGGGTGAAGGTCACCCCCGCCCGCCCGCCGGTCGCCGAGCGGCGCCCGCATGCCCTCGAGGCGCACGGCGACCGCCGCGTCGACCCCTACTACTGGCTGCGCGACAAGCAGAGCCACGACGTGATCGATTACCTGAAGGCGGAAAACGAGTACGCCGACGCCGTGATGGCCGGTGTCGGCGACCTTCAGGACAGGCTCTACCACGAGGTCGTCGGCCGGGTCCAGGAGACCGACTACTCGGCGCCGGTCTTCTTCAAGGGCTGGTGGAGCTACACCCGGACGGTGCAAGGCCTCGATTACGAGATCTACTGCCGTCGGCGGGGCACGATGGACGCGCCGGAGGAAGTGCTCCTCGACGCCAACGAGCTGGCGAAAGGCCACGACTACTTCGAGGTCGGGTACGTCGAGCGCAGCCCGGACGAAAACCTCCTCGCGTACGCCGTCGACCTCAACGGGACCGAGCTGCACGAGCTGCGTTTCCGCGACCTCACCGCCCACCGCGACCTCGACGACGTCGTATGCGGTGTCCACTACGGCGCTGCCTGGTCGGCAGACAGCACGACCTTCTTTTACACAAGGCCCGACTCCGCGATGCGCCCATACCAGGTGTGGCGGCATCGCCTTGGCACGTCGGTGGACCAGGACGTGCTCGTGCTGCAAGAGGACGACGAGCGTTTCGAGCTGAACCTCGAGCTCTCGAAGAGCGAGCGGTACATCTTCATCACGAGCGCCAGCCAGGTGACGAGTGAGTGCCTGTTCCTGCGCAGCGACCTGCCGGACGGCGAGCCGGCGATGATCGAGCCGCGCCGCGCCGCGATCGAGTACTCGGTCGACCACCAGGAGGACCGATTCCTGATCCTGACCAACGACGGCGCGATCAACTTCAGGCTGATGGCTGCGCCGGTCGCGAGTCCCGCCCGCTCTTGGTGGACAGAGGTGGTGGCGGAGCGACCTGGAGTGCGTCTCAACTCCACCGACGTCCACCGGCGCCATGTCGTGCTCGGCCAGCGGTCAGGCGGCCTGCAGCGGCTCGAGGTCCTGGACTGCGCGACAGGCCATCTCCATCTGGTCGAGCAGCCCGACGCCGCCTACACCGCTTTCGCCGGCGCCAGCCCGGACTACGAGTCCGGCGTCATGCGCTTCTTCTACACGTCACTCACCGCACCGTGGTCGGCGGTCGACTACCACATGGAGACCCGCACGCGGACGATCGTCAAGGAGCAGCCCGTGCGCGGCGGCTACGACCGCGTGGACTACGCCACCGAACGGCTGTGGGCGACATCGCAGGACGGTGTGCGGGTTCCGATCTCGCTCGTCTACCGGCGGGACCTGCATCGCGAACAGTCGCCGCTCCTCATCTACGGCTACGGCGCCTACGAGCTGTCCAACGACCCCATGTTCGACCCCGCCCGCCTGAGCCTTCTCGACCGCGGCTTCATATTTGCGATCGCCCATGTGCGCGGCGGCGGCGAGATGGGGAGGGAGTGGTACGAGGACGGCCGGCTGCTGCACAAGCGCAACACCTTCGACGATTTCGTGGCGTGCGCCGAGCAGCTCATCGCCCAGCGCTACACCGCGCCCGCGCGCCTGGCCATCCGCGGCCACAGCGCCGGCGGGCTTCTGATCGGCGCGGTGCTCAACCAGAGACCGGACCTCTTCGGTTGCGCCGTCGCGCAGGTGCCCTTTGTCGATGCGCTGACCACGATGCTCGACGACAAGCTGCCCCTGACGGTCAACGAGTACGACGAATGGGGGGATCCGAGGCAGCCGGAGTTTTACCGCTACATCAAGGGGTACTCGCCCTACGACAACCTTCGGCACGCCGAGTACCCGGCCGTGCTCGCGACCGCCGGCCTCAACGATCCTCGAGTCTCGTACTGGGAGCCGGCGAAGTGGGTGGCGAGACTGCGCGCGTTGAATCGCGGCGACCGCCCGGTCCTGCTCAAGACCCAGATGGGCGCCGGCCACATGGGACCATCCGGGCGATACGAATCCTGGCGCGAAGAAGCTTGCGTGATGGCATTCGTCATCGACCAGCTCGGCGTCGCGTGAATATCGCCCTGGTCGGGATATACTGAGAGTAGAGAGGACTTTTTCACCTTTTCCGGTGTGTCCCCTTGTTCTTTCGGGAGTGTGCTAATGGGCGAGATCAACAAGCTCCGCTTCACCGTCAAGGGTGAAGTGCGCCCATCCGCACACCATTGAGCCTGGTCCGGTAGCCACCCCCTAGAAGCCAGAACCTCAAGCCAGGACCGTGCGGTTGTTGGGCACCGCCACGGTCCTTTCTTTTTGTTCATTCAGGTTTCAGGGAGTTAGCGATGACCACCAGAGCGATCGAGATGCACGGCGTGAGGAAAGCGTTTCGCCGCCGCGAGCGCGAGTCCGGCGCGCCCTGGTGGCGGCGCGACTGGAAGGACAAGGTCGCCCTGCACGAGCTCGACCTGGCCGTCGACGCGGGCGGCGTCACGGGCATCCTCGGGCCGAACGGCAGTGGCAAGTCCACGCTGATCCGCATCCTCGGCACGCTGCTCACCCCCGACGCGGGCAGGGCCCTTGTCTTCGGGTGGGACGTGGTGACCGAGGCGCTCGAAGTCCGCCGCCACGTCAACCGCGTCTCGGTCGAGGCAGCCTTCTTCAAGGAGCTGAGCCCGTGGGAGAACATGGTCTACGCGGCGCGCCTGTACGGAAACAGGAGCAGCGGCACGCGGCGGCGGGTGGTCGAGATCCTCGAGCTCCTCGGCTTGCCGCTTGACGTAATCGACCAGCCGATGAAGCAGCTGTCGCGCGGCCAGCAGCAGAAGGTCGCGATTGCTCGCAGCTTCCTCACGGCACCTTCCTTGCTGCTCATGGACGAACCGACGACGGGTCTCGACCCAAGATCCAAGAAGGAAGTCCAGACGGTTCTGGAAACGCTGCGCGCGGAACGGGAGATCACGGTGCTGCTCTGCACGCACGACCTGGACGAGGCGGCCGCGCTGTGTGACCGCGTCCTGATGATGGACGGCGGCAGCGTCCTGGCCGACGGAACGCCGGCCGAACTTTGCCTTCGCTACGAAGCCTCGACCCTGGAGGACGTCTTCATGCACCTGACCGGCAAGACCCTCGAGGCGGAGGAGCTGGAGGAGGTGGCTCCGTGAGCGTCGGAGTCAAGCACGCCGAGGTGAGCGCGCTCTTCGGTTTTGCCGAGCGGCAGCTCTACGTCTACAAGCGCTACTGGGTGTGGGAGGTCGTGTGGCTCTTCTACAGCATCGTCAGCGTGCTGTCGATCGGCTTCCTCGCCTCAGGACTGGCGACGCTTGGAGCCGCCGGCGGCTCTTTTGACGTGCGCAAGGCGCAGCTCTATCTCCTGATCGGCGCGCTGCTCTGGGGCTACCTTTCGCTGGTCTTCATGGAAGCCGCCTATGCCATCGCGTGGGAGCGCTGGGAGGGGACCATCGAGTACACGTTCATGGCCCCGGTGCGGCGGATCACGCACCTGATGGGAATCTGCCTGTTCGCGATCGGTTACGGCCTGGCCCGCACCTTCATCGTGCTGCTCGTCGCCATCGCGATCTTCAACATCGACTTCTCGCACGCCAACCTGGCCGGGGCACTGCTGGTGCTCGGGGCCTCGATCGTGCCCCTGATCGGGCTTGCCATCCTGACTTCGGTGCTGCCGCTCCTCTCGCCGCAAAAGGGAGAGCAGATGTCGTTCGCCTTCCAGGGATTCATGCTGCTTATCTCCGGCGTGTACTACCCGCTCACCGTGCTGCCTCTCCCGCTCCAGCTCGCCGGGGAAGTCAGCCCGCTGACCTATGCGCTGTCGGGGATGCGGCGGAGCCTGCTGGAGGGCGCCGGAGTGCGGGACCAGCTGCCCACGGTCGCCATCCTCCTGCTGATGGGCGCGGTGCTGATTCCGGTCGGAATCCTCGTCTTCAGCTGGGCGGAGAGGCGTGCCAAGCGGCTGGGTCTGCTCAAGAGGAGCGGGTAGCGGGTAAAGAGAAGTAAGCGATTGCGGGTTGCCGATTTCGGCCGCTGCCAAACTAATGTTCGTCACTATCACATCTGAACCCCATATGTAGGGCCCGATGCCTGCAGAAGCCCAATATGCAGCGATTGGTGCTGCCGGCCGCCGTTTGGCCGCGCTAGATCTTGTGGTAAAGGTATTGACAGGCTTAAGAGGGGTTGTTACTGTCTGCGGCGAATCGCGGTGAACAGTGGGGAGAAGTGGTGAATCCAACAGACATCGAACCATACGTCGCACCCTACGTCCAGGTAAGGCACGCCATACACCTCCTCTACGCCACTTCTCCCCGCTGCCGCGATGACATGGACGACCTGGGCGTCAACCACAGATTCGACAAGTACGGTAACCGCCTTCCCCTGGAGCTCCACGGCTGCGGCTGCAGCCTGTGCGCGCGCAGCCAGCGGCGGCTTCTCAAGTTCTGGGAGGCCCGATGAGTGTTCACTGGGGCGCATCGGGTGAAGGTCGACGACAAGGGCCGGCTGGCCATCCCGGCGCAGTTTCGCAAGCAGCTGCGCGAGGGAAGCTTCGTTTCGGTGAGCCAGGACAACGTGCTCGCGATCTATCCGCCGGACCTATGGGCAGCGCTGGCCGACCAGCTCCGAAGCCCGCTCCCGGGTCCCGACCAGCGGGCGCTGGCGCGCACGCTGTATTCGATGTCGGACCCGTTCGAGCCGGACGGCCAGGGCAGGATCAGCCTGCAGCCGGAGCAGCGTCGCCTGGCGGGGATCGAAACGCCGTCGACGGCGGTGGTGATCGGCATGGGCTCGCGGGTGGAAATCTGGCCCGAGGCCCGATGGGACAGCTACAACGCCGACGCGCAAGGGCGCTTCACCGAATTCGCTGACAGGGTAATTTCAGGGCATTAGCCCACACATACCAGCACTTTCACAAGAGGTAATAGAGCTGCTCCAGCCCCGAGTCGGGGCGGTCGCGATCGACTGCACCCTCGGGCAGGCGGGCCACGCCCGCCAGATCCTGGAGAGGATCACACCTGGCGGCCGGCTGCTCGGGATCGACCGCGATCCCGCCGCGGTGCGGGCCGGCAAGGAGTCGCTGGCCCCATTCGGCATTGCGGTGGTCGTCGTTCACGGAACGTTTTCCGAGCTTGGCTCGCTGGCAACGCAACACGGTTTCAGCCCAGCCGACCTGATCCTCTTCGACTTCGGTCTCTCCAGCGCTCAGATCGACGACCCAGGGCGCGGATTCAGCTTCCGCGGAGAAGGGCCGCTCGACATGCGGATGGACCCGACCTCGAAGCTCACCGCGGCAGAGATCGTCAACGGCTACGACGTGGCCGAGATCGAGCGCATCCTCCAGCAGTACGGCGAGGAGCGCTGGGCTCGCCGGATCGCACAGTTCATCGTGGCGCGGCGCCCGCTGCGCACCACCCGCGATCTGGCTCAAGCCGTTGAGGCCGCGATCCCGCGCAGGGCCTGGCCGCGCGACATCCACGTCGCGACTCGAACCTTTCAGGGCTTTCGAATTGCCGTCAACGACGAGCTCGGCCAGATCGAGGCAGGACTAGGAGCAGCTCTTTCGACACTCAAACCCGGTGGTCGTATGGCGACGATCAGCTTCCACTCCCTGGAAGACCGTTTGGTCAAGTCATTCTTCAACGTCGAGTCCAAGGACTGCATCTGCCCACCCCAGCAGCCAGTCTGCACCTGCGGCCACCGGGCCACCCTCCGCATCATCACCCGACGTCCCGTGCGGCCCGCCGAAGAGGAGGTGGCCGCCAACCCCCGCGCCCGGTCCGCCCGTCTCCGGGTCGCGGAAAGAATTGACCCCTCCAAGTCCCAGCGGCCGGCCTAACCCCTCCGGCCGCTGGGCATTTTTAGAAAGTCTCTTCCCCGCTAAGCGGGAAGTCCCGGCGCAGTCGGGGATGGGGAGAGCCAAACATCCAGCAGGAGTCAAAGCAAACGTCTTGACCTCGACCCGAATACTGACCCGAAGGCGCCTCGGCACGACCCGCGCCGCGCCCCGCGTCTCCGCCGCACCCCGGCGGCGACGGCGCACGCGCGGTTTCGTGCAGGTGGCCGGAGCGGTCGCGGCTGAACGGCTGCACGTGAGCGTGTTCGGCCACGCCTATGTCGGCCTCGGCGCCGTCGTGATCGCGCTGCTCTTCTACCTGGCGATCGCGGCTCAGATCACGCAGTCGTCCTACGACATCTCGCGCCTACAGGACCAGCAGCGCCAGCTGCTCGCGGAGCAAGACCAGCTGCGCTATCAGGAGGTCACGCTCCATGCGCCCGCCCAGGTCCAGCAGCAGGCCGCGCAGAGCGGCATGCAGCGTGTCGTGCCTTCGAGCTACGTCCCGGGGCAGCAGGTCGCGATCGACCTCGGTGCCCCCGTCGGTGCCTCGCCCGCAGACACCACCCCGCTCTGGCTGCGCGCTGTGGCTGCGCTCCTCAACGGCGCAGGCGGAACGCGCGACGTCATGGCGGCGACCAAGAAGTAGATGGCGACCAGGGCGCTCTCCTCGAGGCGCCCCGGGAGAGTCGAGCGTGTCGGTTCGGCGCGCCTCCGCGTCATCTCTATGCTTGCCCTCGCCCTCGTGCTCGCGGGGCTGGTGTGGTCGCGCATGGCCTACTGGCAGGTGGCGGAGCATGGACGCCTCGCGATGGCCGCGCAGGCGCAGTACCGCGAGTTCGTCGAGCTGCCCGCGCTGCGCGGAGCGATCTTCGACCGAAACCTGACCCAGCTGGTCGTCAACACGACCGTCTATTCCGCGTTCGTCTCGCCGGACCAGATCACGGCCGGCGAGCGAGACGGCGTGGCCGGCGGTCTGTCCTCAGTCCTCGGTGTTGACAAGACGGCGGTGATGCAGACCCTGCAGTCGAGTGTCAAGTTCGCGTACATCGCGCGGCGCTTCTCCAAGACGAAGGCCGACAGCCTTCGTGCGCTGAAGCTGCCGGGAGTCGGGCTCCAGGAGGAGACCCAGCGCTCGTATCTTCCCGGCGCGCAGGGCGGCACGACGCTTGCGGCCGACCTGCTCGGGTTCGTCAACTGGAACGGTGACGGGCAGGGAGGTCTCGAGCAGAAGTATCAAAAGCTGCTCGCCGGGACGCCCGGCTACATCTCGAGCTATCGGGACCTGGCCAACCGCGAGATCATCCTCGGTTCGCACACGCACCAGGACCCCGTGGACGGTTCAGACCTGGTCCTCTCGCTCGACGCGAGCATCCAGTACGCCGCCGAGCAGGCGCTTGCCGATGGGGTGAAGAGGGACAACGCGGAGAGCGGAAGCGTGCTGGTCATGGATCCGGCGACCGGTGGAATAGTGGCCTGGGCCGACTATCCGGGCTACAGCGGGAACGATTTCAATCACACGGACCCTGCTTTGTTCAAGGACAACGTCCTGAGCTACGTCTACGAGCCAGGTTCCGTGATGAAGGTCGTGACCCTGTCCGGTGCGATGAATGCAGAGGCGATCACCCCCAACACCGTCATCAACGATCCCGGTGTGCTCACCGTCGGCGGCTATCGAATCTACGACTGGGACCACCGCAATCACGGCAACATCGACTACACCTACGTCCTCGAGCACTCGCTCAACGTTGGCGCGATGAAGGCGATGCAGGTTGAAGGCCACGACGCCTTCTACAAGAACCTCCAGGCGTTTGGCCTGACCCAGCCCAGTGGCATCGACGTCGCCGGAGAGAATTTCATCCCTCCGCCGCCCGCGGCCCAGATGGCGGACTCACAGTACGCGACTGCCGCGTTCGGCCAGGGCATCGACGTGAACATGGTCCAGATGCTGGCCGCCATCAACGTCGTGGCGAACGGGGGCAAGTACGCGCCGCCGCATGTGGTGGAGCGCGTTGGCACCCAGGTCAACCCGCTTTTGCTCCAGCCGCAGCGCCAGGTGATCAGCGCGCAGACCGCGGCGCAGATGACTGTGATGATGCAGCAGGTCGTGCAGCACGGATCCGGATGGACCTCACGGATCAGGGGCTTCGAGTTCGACCAGGCCGGCAAGACAGGCACGTCGCAGATCCCGGTCAACGGCCAGTACACGCAGGACGTATGGTCGTCGTTCGTCGGCTTCCTGCCGGCGCAGCACCCGAGGTTCACCATGCTGGTGGTCGTGCGCAAACCGCACTATCCCGGGGCCGACCGCGACTGGACGCTGAACGACGGTTATCTGACCGCCGAGCCGATCTGGCAGAAGATCGCCCAGACGATCGTGGTGGACTGGCACATAACACCCGACCCGGCCTAAGGGTTCTACTAGTCGTATGAGAGTCAGCCTCCTCGAGATCCTCGAGGTGACCGGGGGTGGCGAGGTCGGCGGCACCCAGGTCGGCGAGATGTTCTCCACGTTTCACACCGACTCGCGAGAGGTGAAGCTGGGCGGGCTCTTCTTCGCCTTACGCGGAGCGGAGACGGATGGCCACGAGTTCGTCGCCGACGCGATGTCTCGCGGAGCCGCCGCCGTCGTCGTGGAGCGCAAGACCGAGGTCTCGCCGGGAATCGTGGAGATCGTCGTCCCCGACACGTGGGCCGCGCTTTACGCGCTCGCCGCCCACGCCCTGCGTCGCGTGCAACCGCTCGTCGTGGCGGTGACCGGCAGCAACGGCAAGACGTCGACCAAGGAGATGGTCGCCGCGATTCTCGGCCGGCACTTCAACGTGCTGCGCACGGAGGGCAACCTCAACACCGAGACCGGTGTCCCGCTCACCGTCCTGAGCCTTGAGCCGCACCACTCGGCCCTGGTGCTCGAGATGGGCATGCAGCGGGCGGGCGACATCGCCCGTCTCGCAGCGCTCGCCCGGCCGGTCATCGGCATCGTGACCAACGTCGGCGTCGTGCACCTCGAGTTCTTCGGCTCGCACGAGGAGCTGGCGCGGGCGAAGGGTGAGCTGGTCGCCGCGCTGCCCGACGAGGGTCTGGCGGTGCTCAACGCGGACAACCAGTTCTTCCCGCTGCTGGCGCAAATGGCGACGGCGCGCGTCGCCTCCTTCGGTGAGGAGAGAGGTGACTATCGCGTCGAGGGTTATCGAGCGCTGGGCGAGGGCGGCTCTCAGTTCTCGATCCGCGGCGTCGACCTGCGCCTGAACCTCGGTGGCCGGCACCAGGCGCTCAACGCCGCAGCCGCGTTGGCCGCCTGCGAGTTCGCCGGGGTGCCACTGGCAGCGGGCGCGGCCGCGCTCGCCGAAGTGAGGGTCGAGCACCGGCTGGAGGAGAAGACCACGCCCGCCGGCTACACGATCGTCGACGACGCCTACAACGCGAGCCCGGAGTCGATGCTCGCCGCCTTCGACACGCTGGCAGACCGGCCGCGATCAGGCCGCCTCCTGGCGGTGCTCGGGGAGATGCGTGAGCTCGGAGCGCTCGCGGATTCGGCCCACCGACAGGTCGGGCAGCGCGCGGGTCAGGTGTTCGATGCGTTCTGCGTCATCGACGGCACTCATGGGCGTGTGCTGGCCGAGGCCGGTGGCGGGGAGGTCGTGGCCGACCCCGCCGCCGCGGCCGAGTGGCTCCGGCGCAACGCGGCCCCCGGAGATCGCGTGCTGATCAAAGCGTCGCACGGCGTGCGGCTGGACCAGCTCGTCGAAGAGTTGACAGCGACTTGATATTCGACCTCGTCACCGCCGTCGCTGCATTCCTCATCGCGCTCGTCCTCTACCCGCCGGCGATTCGAATCCTCCGCCGCCTCAACGCTGGGCAGGTGATCCAGGAAGAGCTCCCGGACTCGCACCAGAAGAAAGCCGGGACGCCTACCGGCGGCGGGGTGCTTTTTGTCGCGCTGGGCGTCCTCGCCGGCGTCCTCGCAGCAACCGCCGGACACCCCGGCGCGCTGCCGGCCGTGGTTGGGCTCGTCGCGGGCGGGCTGATCGGTTTCGCGGACGACCGCAGCAAGCTGCGCCGGGGCACGCGCGGGATCCCGGCTCGGCTCAAGTTTCCGATCCAGCTCGTGCTGGCGTTCCCCGTCGCCTGGATCACCATCGTCTCCAGCGGACCCCAGTATTTCCTGCCCGCCACGCCCTGGGCGACATTTCCGCTGGCGGTCATCGCGATCGTCGCGACGGCAAATGCGGTGAACATCACCGACGGGATGGACGGGCTCGCGGGAGGGCTGTCCGTGATCGCGATAGCGGTGGTGGCGCTTCTGCTGCCAGGAGCGCAGGCCGGCGAAAAGGCAGTCGCGATGACGCTTTGCGGAGCGCTGGTCGCGTTCCTGGCCTTCAACCGCTATCCCGCGCGCGTGTTCATGGGGGACACCGGCGCGCTGGCGATCGGCTTTGCGCTGGCCGCGATGGCAATCCAGCAAGGCATGCTGCTGCTGCTTCCGATCGTCGCTCTCGTGTTTGTACTGGAGACCCTCTCTGTCATCATTCAGGTGGCTTACTTCAAAGCCACCGGCGGACGACGCGTCTTCACCATGACCCCGATCCACTACACGTTCCACCACGAGGGTTGGTCTGAGAACCGCATCGCGCTCACTTTCTGGGGCGCGGGGCTGGTTTCGGCGATCGCCGCGGTCGCTCTCGTGCGGCTCCACGTGTGACTGCGTTGGTCGTCGGCGCTGCGCGCAGCGGCGTCGCCCTCGCGCTGCATCTCACCGCTGAGGGGCAGAAGGTCCGCGTGGTCGACCGCAAAGCGGACGCAGAGCTGCAGTCGACGCTCGCTCAAATGCCTCGCGGCATCGACTTGCAGCTGGGTGGATATGACGCGCGCGTGCTCGACGGCGTGGATGTCGTGTACGCGAGCCCCGGTGTGCCATGGGATTCCGACATGCTCGACGTCGCGCGCGAGAAGGGCATACCGGTCTCGAGCGAGATCGACCTGTTCCTCAAGCTGTGCCGGGGCACGGTCGTCGGCATCACCGGGACCAACGGCAAGACCACCACCACCGCGTTGACGGGCGTGGTCCTGTCGGCGGGTGAGCATCCGGTCATCGTCGGCGGCAACATCGGCGACACGGTGCTCGATCGCGTCAACGAGATCACCCCCGAGCACTGGGTCGTGCTCGAGCTGTCCAGCTTCCAGCTCGAGTCTGTCGAGCGGCCACACCTGCACGTGGGTGTCATCCTCAACCTCACGCCCGACCACCTCGACCGGCATCGCACCCTCGAGCGCTACGTCGACCTGAAGGCGCGCGCGATCGAGTTTGCCGAGGCGCAAGACTTTGCAGTGCTCAACGGCCGCGACGAGATGGTGCGGGGACTCGCGTCGCGCACGCGCGGCCAGGTCGTCTGGTTCGACCAGCATCAGCCGATGCCGCCGATGCCGCTGCCCGGCCGGCACAACATGGAAAACGCGCTTGCCGCGGCGGCCGTGGGACGCATTGCGGGCCTGAGCGACGACGCGATCAGCGACGCGATTCGCTCTTTCAAAGGGGTGGAGCACCGGCTGGAGCTGGTGGGTGAGTGGGCGGGCGTGCGCTGGTACAACGACTCGAAGGCCACCAACCCGGACGCCGGCCGCGTGGCGCTCAATGCGTTTCCCGGAGCCCCCGTGATCCTCATCGCGGGCGGCTACGGCGGCGGCTTCGAGCCGGGTGAATGGGTCGCGGACGTTCTCGCCAACACCGAAGCGGTGATCCTGATCGGCGCGTCCGCCGACGACCTGGCCCATGCGCTGAGCGCACATCCGAAGGTCATGCGGGCCAAGACTCTGGAGGAGGCGGTTTCCATCGCCGCCGGGCTTGTGCGCCAGGGCAGTGTGGTGCTGCTGAGCCCGGCCTACAAGAGCTTCGACATGTTCAAGGACTTCGAGGACCGCGGCAACCAGTTCAAACAGCTGGTCCGCCAGAGGTTCGCGGCTTGAGCGCGATTACCGCCGGCCGGCCGCAGCCCGACCGATTGCTCCTCTTCACCACGGTCCTGCTCTGCGGCGCGGGGCTGGTGATGGTGACGAGCGCCAGCGTTGCGTTTGCCTACACGCAGCACGAGTCCGCCTTCTACTACGCGGAGCGCCAGGCCGCCTGGATGCTGATCGGATTCGTCGCGCTGTTCGTGCTCGGTAGGCTCGACTACCGTCGCATCCGGCCGCTCGCCCCGGCGGGTGCGGTCGCGGTCGTCCTGTTGATGCTGCTCGTGCTGGTCCCGCACCTCGGCGTCAGCGTGAACGGGGCGCGGCGCTGGTTCGACGCGGGGCCGCTGGGTACCTTTCAACCCTCCGAGCTGGGCAAGCTTGCGTTCGCCGTCTTCATCGCGCACTGGATCGATCGCAACGCGCAGCGCATGGGCGATTTCCAGCACGTGTTCGTCCCCTTCGCGGCCATGCTCGCGGGCGTGCTGGTCTTGCTGATGCTGGAGCGTGACCTTGGGACCGCAGTCGTCACGGTCGGAATCTTCATGAGCGTCTACTGGGCGGGCGGAGGCCGTTTGCGCCACATCATCCTGCTGGTGGCGGCGCTCGCCCTCGGCTTTGTCGCTGTCACCTTGCTCGAGCCGTATCGAATGGGCCGCCTCACCGCGTTCAAGAATCCGTGGGCAGATCCACTCGGCGCCGGTTTTCAGGCCACGCAGTCGATCTACGGTCTCGCCTCGGGCGGCATTTTCGGGGTAGGGATAGGCCACTCGATCGAAAAGTACGGCTGGCTGCCCGAGGCCCACACCGACTTCATCTTCGCCATCGTCGGCGAGGAGACCGGGTTGATCGGCACGACCCTGGTGATGCTCGGCTTCCTGGTGTTCGGCGTCCGTGGCTACCGCGCTTCGCTGCGCGCGCCGGACAGGTTTGGCATGGCGCTCGCGGCATCCATCACGACCTGGATCACGTTCGAGGCTCTGCTCAACATGGCGACCGTGACGAACACGCTTCCCATCACCGGCGTGCCCCTGCCGTTTTTCAGCTACGGGGGCACAGCCCTCGCGACCACGCTGGCCGGCGTCGGGGTGATGCTCAGCATCGCCCGCCACGGCTCCGGCGCGGCGTTGCGGAACAATCGAGGTTCAGATGAGGCTTTTGATCGCTGGCGGCGGGACCGGCGGGCACCTGTTTCCGGCGCTCGCGGTCGCGCGAGCGTTTCGCGCTGAGGAGCCGGATGGCGCCGTGCTCATGGTCGGGCGCACCGGCGGTCCCGAGGAACGGCTGGTGCCCGCTGCCGGCTTCGACCTGGAGACGGTCAGGGTGCGCGGGCTCGACCGTGACGCGCCCTGGAAGAACCTGGCGCTGCCGGTTCTCGTCCCACTGGCCTTGCGGTCCGCGCTGCGCATCGTGGACCGATTCCGGCCCGACGTCGTGCTCGGCATGGGCGGCTACGTGATGGCCCCCGCCGTCGCCGCGGCGCGCATGAGACGCATACCTTATGTGTTGCACGAGAAGGACGTCCGCCCTGGGCTGGCGACCAGATACTTCGCCGTCAATGCCGCGGCGGTGTGCATCACCTTGCCCGGCACGGAAAAACGGCTCCTGGACGTGCGGACGGCGCTCACAGGCGTGCCTCTGCGCGATGGCTTCGTTCAGCGCACGCCGAACGTACCGCCGCGCGTGCTCCTGGTCACCGGCGGCAGCCAGGGCGCGCGCCGGCTCAACCAGGCTGTGTGGTCGACGCTCGACGGCCTGTGCACGAGGTTCGAAGAGGTCGTCCATGTGGCCGGTCCGCAGGGTGCGGACGGGATCGCGCGGCATTCCCGCCCCGGTTACAGCGGTGTCACGTTCGCCGGCGAGATGGCTTCGCTCATGGCGCGCGCTGATCTGGTCGTGAGCCGGGCCGGGGTCGGGACGATCGCCGAGGCCGCGGCGGTCGGCCTGCCGATGGTCCTCGTGCCCGGCACGTTCGGGGGCGGGCACCAGGAGGAGAACGCCGCGGCCATGGTCGTAGCCGGCGCGGCAATCCGAATCGCAGACAAAGACCTCACGGGCGAAACGCTGGTGCGCGCGATCGCGAGCCTCGACGATGATCGCCTGCGCACGATGGCCAGGGCCGCGGCCGCATCGGGCCGGCGCGACGCGGCCCAGCGCGTCCTTGCGGTACTTCACGAGGTGGCGACGAAATGAGGGTCCACCTCATGGGCGCGGGGGGCGCGGGCGTCTCGGCGCTGGCGCGCGTGTTCCTGGCGCGGGGTGACGACGTCTCCGGCTGCGACCTCAAAGAGTCGGAAACCACCGACGAGCTCCAGGACGCGGGAGTACGCATCCTCGTCGGCCACGACCCGGAGCATGTGCTCGGGCAGGACCTGCTCGTCTACAGTGGCGCGATCAAGCGATCGCCCGAGCTCGATGCGGCCCGGGCGATGGGCGTCAAGGCCCTGAGCCGCGCCGAGATGCTGGCCAGGCTCATCAACGAATCCGACTCGATCGCGGTGGCGGGCACGGCCGGGAAAACAACCGTCACGCATATGGTCGGCCACATCCTCGTGACCGCGGGCTATGACCCGACCGTCCTCGTCGGCGACGGATCAAGCGCCCGTGCGGGGCAGTCGGAGTGGCTCGTCGCCGAGACCGATGAATCGGACGGGACGCTGACCCTCCACCATCCGCAGCGCGCCATCGTCACCAACATCGAGCTCGATCATCCGGATCATTTCCGCGATGTCAGCGCGGTGCGCGACCTGTTCCAGTGGTTCATCGAAGGCCTGCCGAAAGAGGGGCTCGCCGTCGTTTGCGCGGACGACGAGCTTGCCAGGGAGCTGAGACCGAAGTCGCGCAAGATCACGTATGGGTTTCGGCACGACGCCACGTATCGGTGTGAGCCCGAGCGCCCGTTTCCCCTCTATCGGGGCCTCGACCTCCTCGGGCGCGTCAACCTGCGCCAGCCAGGGCGCCACAACATCCAGAACGCGACCGCCGCGGCGGCCATGGCGCTCGAGCTCGGCATCGGTTTCGAGGACGTCGCCGCAGCGCTGAACAGTTTTCCCGGAGCTCATCGCCGGATGGAATTTCTCGGCGTGTTCCAGGGTGCGGCCGTCTACGACGACTACGCGCACCATCCGACCAAGGTGCGTGCGACCATCGAAGCGGCACGCGAGCTGCGTCATCGACGGCTGGTCGTAGTCTTCCAACCGCATCGCTACTCGCGCCTGAACGCGCTGATGCACGACTTTGCGCGCGCATTCGAGGGCGCGGACCGCGTCTTCGTGCTCGACGTCTACAGCGCGGGCGAAGAGAACGTCTCTGGCGTCCAGGCCGCGGACCTCGCGCACCAGATTCCTCACGGCATTTACGTGGGCGACTTCGACAAGGCGAGGGAGGCGCTCGAGGAGATCGTGGGCCCCGACGACCTCGTTCTCCTGATGGGCGCCGGCGACATCAAAAAGTTGGGCGATGACCTGGCGCACAAGGTCTAACCTCGCCTGGCTGCGCGCGCTGCCAGGCGTGAAGCAGGACGAGCCACTTGCCTCGCGGACCTCATTCGGGATCGGTGGTCCCGCCGAGTTCTTCCTGGAGCTGGCCCGGCCGGACGCGATCGAGAAGGCGATCGACGGCTGCAAGGGACGCGCCATCCCCTACCTGCTCGTCGGCGCGGGCACGAACCTCTTGATCGCCGATCGCGGCGTCGAGGGACTTGTCATCCGCGTGGTGAGCCGAACGCACGAGATCGACGGCACGCGAGTTCGCGCGGCAGCGGGCCTGAAGATGATGCGTCTCGCCCGCATCGTCGCGGATGCCAACCTGCGAGGGTTCGAGTTCGCGATCGGCGTACCCGGCACGGTGGGAGGCGCCATCTACCAGGACGCGGGCTGTTGGGGCAGGGAGATCCGCGAGGTGCTGGTGGAGGTCGAAGGCTTCGTTCCAGGCGGCGGCCGGAAGAACTGGAAGCCCGCCGACCTGCATTTCGGCTATCGCACCTCTGCTTTGCGAGACGGCCAGTTGAAAGGCGCACTGGTCGTGTCCGCCACGCTGCAGCTCGAGCGCGGCGATGGGGAGGAGGCGAGGCAGCTCATGGCAAAGCTCACGCGCGAGCGCAGCGAGACGCAGCCGATCAAGACCAAGAACTGCGGCAGCGTGTTCAAGAACCCGCTCGGGGATTCGGCCGGACGCCTGGTGCAGGCAGCGGGCCTGAAGGGCGCGCGCGAGGGTAAGGCGGTTGTCTCCGAGCTGCACGGAAATTTCATCGTCAACGAGGGTGGGGCGACCGCGGCCGACGTGCGCCGGCTGATCGAGCGGGTGATGCTCGAGGTCAAGCGGCGGTTTGGCGCCCAGCTCGAGCCCGAGGTCGAGATGGTCGGCAACTGGAAATGAAGTCGTGAAGGTCGCCGTGCTGCGCGGAGGGAGGTCGGCCGAGCGCGAGGTGTCTTTACGCTCGGGAGAGCAGGTCGCGAAGGCCCTACGCGCACGAGGGCATGACGTCACGCCCGTCGACCTCGACGCCGCAACCTGGGATGTCCTCCGCGACGGCGGGTTCGAGTGCGTGTTCAACGCGCTGCACGGCCGGCTCGGCGAAGACGGGACCGTCCAGGGAATGTTCGAGCTGCTCGGTCTGCCCTACACGGGTTCCGGCGTGCTCGCCTCGGCACTCTGCATCGACAAATCGCGCGCGGGAAAGGTCATGGCGGGCGCCGGCCTCCACGTGCCCGAGTTCGAAGAGCTCGAGATCAAGGATGGCGTGGCAGCCGAGGTTGTGGAGAAAGTTGTCTCTAGATTCGGGCTTCCTCTGGTGGTCAAGCCGGTGCGCGAGGGCTCGACGATCGGACTGACCATCGCCAGAGACGCCGACGAGGTGGCGAGCGGTTTCGTCCTGGCCGGGCGGTACGACCGCCGCGTGCTAGTGCAGCGGTTTGCCACCGGGACTGAGATCACCATCGGCGTCCTCGCCACGCCTGAGCTCCAGGTCCTTCCGACGCTGGAGATCGTCAGCGAAAACCCTGTTTACGACTACGACGCGAAGTACACGGCCGGGAAGTCGCACCACATCATCCCGGCCCGCATCCCCGAGACGGCGCGCGCCACCGCCTCTGACGCCGCGGCACGCGCATTCAGGGAGCTCGGATGCTCTGGTATGGCGCGGGTCGACATCATCGTCGACGCCGGCGGTACCCCCTGGGTGCTGGAGGTCAACACCGTACCCGGGCTGACCGAGCTCTCCCTCCTGCCGGACGCGGCTCGGGCCGCGGGCATCACCTTCGACGAGCTGTGCCAGCGGCTGGTCGACCACGCAGTGGGCCGCCACCGGCGACACATCGGGCCGACTGTCATATGAGATTCCGCCGGCGCAGCTCGCTGCTGCCCAGGGCTCCTTGGCCGCAGGGCATCGAGCGGACAGAGCCGCTGCGCGGCCAGCTGTGGACGCGGTCCGAGCGAGCGCTCCGCGAGCCGGATGTGCACTGGTCCCGGCGAGCCCTGGCCGGACTCGCCGCGGTGGTCGAGGCGATGCTGCTCGGCTGGCTGTGGTTCGGCCCTGCACTGGCTGTCCACTCGATCCAGGTGGCCGGCGCGCGCCACCTGACCTCCAGCCAGGTCGCGCAGGCAGCCGGCCTGGCGGGCAACGCGTCGGTCATCTCGATCGACGGCGAGTCCGCCCAGCAGCGCCTTCTCGACCAGGTGTGGGTCCGAACGGCGATGGTCCAGCCGCAATTTCCCGGCACGGTCGTCGTGTCCGTAAGCGAGTGGCAGCCGGTCGCCGCCTACCACGCGGGCACGTCCGCCAAGCTGTTTCTTCTCTCCAGCCAGGCTGTGGTGCTTGGCCCGGCGGCGACAGCGGGTGGGTTGTTGGTGATCCAGGGGCCGGCGGGTAGCGACCCGCGCGTGGGCGACCGGGCGATCGACACCCAGCTCCTGACCGCCATGGTCAACATGCAGCGGGCGATGCCGGCGTTGCTCGGCCAGGACGTCGCGAGCTTCGTCTTCGACTCATGCGGCGACCTGACGATGATGGCCAAGCGCGGCTGGAAGGTTTACTTTGGCCGCGTGTTGACGCCCGAGGAGTTCTCCGCGCTGCGGGACAAGCTGACCGCTTTGAAAGCCATCGCGGGCAACGGCAACGTCGACTACAGCTCGAGCGACCTGGATTACGTCAACGTGATGAACCCCGCCGAGCCGGCTGTCGGTTACAGGTCGCGGGAACCGGCGCCCGCATCACCATCGTCCGGCGCGACGTCCAGCCCTCGATGCAAGTAATCGTCGTCGCGATCCTGTTCGCCATCCTGGGTGTGATCCTTGGCCTGCTTTCGCCGGTCACCATCCCGATCAGCTACGCGCGCTACACCGCGGTCGCGCTCCTGGCCGCGCTCGACTCGATCTTCGGCGCGTTCAAGGCCTACATCGCGGGCACGTTCGAGCCGCGCGTGTTCTTCAGCGGACTGCTGACCAACATGACGCTGGCCGGCGGCCTGACCTATTTCGGAGACAAGCTCGGCGTCGACCTGTCGATCGCGGCGATCGTGGCTTTCGGCGTGCGCATCTTCAACAACCTGGGCGCGATCCGCCGCCACTACCTCTGACCTTTTTGGCGCTGCCCACGTGGCTTGACCCGTGGTGGCACGTTGATTTCGAGGTCAACACGTCGCTCGCGCCTGACGCGGTCCGCGACGTGCTCAGCAATCGCACGCCACGGCTAAGCGTCCGCAGCCGCTCCGATGGCAGGCTCGTAGTCGTTCGCCGCGGCGGGTTCATGAATCAGTTCGTTCGAGCCGAGGCGAAACCCGGTAATGAGGCACGGTTGGCGGCAGCGTTCTGCGATTCGGCACGTTTGGCGTCAGCCGTGCGCTAACCGGGTGGGCGAATTCAATCGGTCGATGCAACAAGGGGCTGACGGGGCGACTCAGAGAGTAGCTGGGCAAGGGCTTCGCGGGGCTTGAGCCAGCCAAGTGTCTTCCGCGGCCGTCGATTCATTTGG